>WNGH01007314.1_pt1 | contig 11155 bp, 10 predicted proteins | sample 5400631 | NCBI WGS metagenome assembly WNGH01 (sample SAMN13153373, study PRJNA577476) | soil metagenome | isolation source: 115 cm soil or saprolite under Garry oak tree replicate 1 | place: USA:California | collected 2016-06-15 | reverse complement strand
TGCCTGACCCGGCTTACACGCGAGTGCAGGCGGGAGTCACCCTGGGCGGGGCCATCCAGAAGGACAGAACTTTTTATTTCTTTTCGTATGAGACCACGCGCCGGCAGGAGACCGGATTCTCGACGATCGGACAGGACAATTTTGGGTTTGTTCCTTTGGATGCCTCGCGGTTCTTTGGCGCGCCAACGGGCGCGGTCATCATACAGGCTACCCCGCAGCAGGTCGGATTCCTCTCTGTTGCGCCGGTGAATGCGGGCACAGCGACGTATGCGGCCCTAGTGGGCAGGTCGTCAGGAGCGGCGCTCAATCGCGCTTGGCCGGCAGCACTGGGTGGCTCGGCGCGTTTCGCCGTGCCCGATGGCGCCACGGGAGTGCCGGCTTTGCTGCCGACTTCCTACGTAGGCTTGAATTCCTTGCGCGGAAATTTCCCGGTGTCGGAAGGAACCAGTATTTATTCGCTGCGCCTGGACCATCACTTCACTCCCAGTCAGCAGGGCATGCTAAGAATGAGCGTGAGCCCGAGCACAGTTACGGGCATCCAGGTAAACGCCCAAGGACCTGCGGAAAATTTTGGACAGAACGCGTTTTCCCGGACCTCGATCCAGAGCTACCGCGACGTTACCGGCATTGCGCAGCACACCTGGGCGATGGCCAACAATAAGGTGAATGAGTTTCGTTTCCAATATGCCCGTCGAGGGTTGCTCTACAGCTTTTCCAAAGCCGCGGGCGGCGACAATGTGGCGGTCAACATCCCCGGGTTCGCATTTTTCGGACGCGAGCCATTCTCGATTGTGGACCGCACTGAACAGCGCTACCAGTTCACCGACAATTTTTCCTGGGTGCGGGGAAACCACACTATGAAGTTTGGCGCGGATTTCAATTACCTGCCGGTGGACGCGTCGTTCACCGTCAACTTTGGGGGCGTCTACAACTTCGGGTCGACAGCTTTGAGCAGCTTCCCTAGCAGCTTCCCGGCATTCTCGCCGGTACAGGCGTACGGGCTCGGCATTCCGCAAAGCATGGTGCAGGGGATTGGCGATCCGAAGGAGTCCTTTTCGAACAAGCCCCTGGGAGTATTTCTGCAGGACTCCTGGAGGATCAAACCCAACCTGACGATGAATTACGGAGTGCGATATGACGTAGAGTTCACGCCCACGTTTCCGGCCAGCAATCCGCTTTCCGCAGCGGCGCAGAATGCGCTGGGAATTGTTCAAGGAATACCGCGCGACACGAACAACGTGGCGCCAAGAATCGGGCTGGCATGGGACCCGTGGAAAGATGGAAAGACGGTCTTCCGCGCATCGTACGGAATGTTCTACGACCACCCGCTGCTGGGCCTGGTGTTTCTCTCCCATGCCACGGATGGTTCCCATACGCCGCAGCTAGTATTTTTCGGGGGATCACCTTCCAGCGCATGTAGTCCTTTGAACCTAAACGCTACCAACACATTTCAAGGAATTTTCAATTCTTCCTGCTTGCCGGGCAATTTTGGTTTTATCCCGCAGCAGCAACGGTTCGATCCCTTCGCCAGCAACTCAGTTTTCATCAACCAAAATTATCTATCGGCAGGGGTGCCGCTCTCGGTGCAGCCGTTTGGATTTCCCGAAGGCAAAGATTTCGAGTACGCCTATTCGCACCAGGCGAGCTTCGGAATTGAGCACGACCTGGGAAACAACTACAGTTTCGGCATCGCTTATAACTTTAATGGCGGACGACACCTGAATCGGCCGATCAACGTCAATCCGGTCAACGGCGAAGCATTAGTCGTGAACTGGGAGCGCGCGGTGGCCGCTGGAGCAGTGCCCGCAAACACCGATCCCCGCCTGGTCCAAACCTGCGGAGTCAGCGCGTTCGGGCCATTCGTCCCGGCGGCATTGGTAAGTTTTTTCCGCCCTTCGGGATTGAATCCCTCGCTGACTCCGGCTTTTGCTCCCTGCCTTGGCTTGGCGTCGGCAGTGATGTCGGAATTCCACCTCGGACTGGGAGTAACCGTGCCATTCAGCGACATGGTCGCGAACCTGACCACCGGCAGCTCGGTGTATCACGGCCTGACCGCTAATCTGAAGAAGCGATTCAGCAGGCACTATGAGTTCCTGACGTCATACACCTGGTCGCATGCGATTGACGACTCGACCGATTTGCAGTCACCCATCGCGGCGCAGGATAGCCGCCATCCGGAGCAGGAACGGTCCACATCGACTTTCGACCAGCGACATCGGCTGGTGTTGAGCGGCGTTTACCAAAGCGGGCAGCTAGGAGGCGAGGGGTTCTGGAGAACTTTTTTCAGCGACTGGACAGTCGCGCCTCTTATTGAATTGAGTTCCGGACGTCCATTTCAAATTCTGGTAGGAAGCGACCGCAACTTCGATTTTGGTCCGAATACCGACCGACCCTTGGTGGTTTCGGCGGGCACCCCTCCTAACCTTTGCGGCGATGCGGTAGTGGCCTCGAAGTACTCGCCCAGCGGATTTCTGCAGCCTGCCTGTTTTGCCGACGGCGTAATTGACGGAAAGGCCAGCTCGCCACTGACCGGAAACCTGGGGCGCAATGCGGGACTTCGTCCAGCAACCGTGTTCACCGACATAAGAATCGCCCGGCGTTTTCGCATAGGGGAGCGGGTGACGATGGACGGAATCGTGGACATGTTCAACATCATCAACCGCTTCAATGTGGGCGATGTGAACACGCTCTACACGTCGGCGGGACAGCCAGTATCAGCATTCGATCCGCGGCAGTTCCAATTCGCGCTGAAGCTTTCGTGGTAAGCGTGATCAGCACTGGGCGGTTGGCGTTCGGGCAGTAAGGATTTGATGTTGGCGAAGAGCAGAAAGGATGGCGCAGACGCCACCCGTTGCGTCCACGCGGGCGAGGAGCGCCATCGAACTAATGCGCCGCTAACCACTCCCATCGTCCAGACATCTGTTTTTGTCCTGCAGAATTTTGAAGAACTGCGACGCTACGCCGAAGGCAAGTCGGAGGCTTACCTCTATACTCGCTACGGGAACCCTACCACCACAGCGGCGGAGAAAAAGATTGCCGCCCTCGAAGATGCCGAAGATTGCGTGCTTACCGCCAGCGGCATGGCCGCGGAGATGGCAACGCTGCTGGCGATATGCGAGTCGGGCGACGAGATTGTATCCATGCTGGATCTCTACGGCGGCACGGTCAAGCTGTTCGATACGGTTATGCCAAGGATGGGCATTCGAGTGCGGCTGGTGTCGTTTAGCGAGTTGTCGAAGGTAGAACCTTTTTTCACTTCGCAGACGCGCGTGCTTTTCCTGGAAACGCCGACTAATCCTACACTGCGTTGTGCGGACATTGGGGCGCTCTCTGAGATTGCTCACCGGCACAATGCGCAGGTGGTGGTGGACAACACCTTTGCCACTCCAATTTTGCAAAAACCGCTGACGTTGGGCGCAGACATCGTGATCCATTCCGCCACCAAGTACCTGGGCGGGCACAACGACCTTACCGCGGGGGCGGTGGTGGGCGCGCGCAGATGGATTGACACCATCCGCGAGATGACCAAGTACACGGGCGGATGCCCAGATCCTGGCACTTCATATCTCCTGATTCGGGGGTTGAAGACTCTTGACATTCGAGTGCAGCGCGGCTGTGCCAATGCCGCCAAAGTTGCGGAAGCACTCAAGCGCAATCCGAAAGTGAAGCGGGTGATCTATCCAGGGCTCGCGGAAAATGAAAGCTACGAGCTTGCCGCACGGCAGATGAAGGAATTCGGCATGATTGTTTCATTCGAAATTAAGGGGGAACAGCGGGCGGCCGCCAAATTCATTGATGCGCTCAAAGTCTGGTATCTGGCCGCAAGCCTGGGCGGGGTGGAATCTACGGTTTCCTATCCGTTGCTGTCATCGCACGTTGGACTCAGCGAGAAGCAATTGAAACTCTTGGACGTATCGGCCGGAACGGTGAGACTCTCGGTTGGCATCGAAGATTCAGCAGACCTAATTGCCGACTTGGAGCAAGCATTGTCGAAGGTCTAAGGGCCAGGCAGGGGAATCAGATCAGCCAACCAGACTTAGGTCTTCCGTTCCATTGACCCTGTGGTACCCGCGGTATAGGATGCGCCGAAAGTCAGCATTTTCACCGAGGCTTGCAGCTCGGCGCGCGCCATTCCAAAGATGGATATGAGGATTTTAAAACTCTATTCCACTCTCGCCATCGCTGGCGCGCTGCTGCTGACCTCTGCCTGCCAAACCACAGAGAAAAAACGAGCAGCGGCGGCACCACCGCTGCGGGCCACTGCGCCTACCCTTACAGCTTCCACGCCGGCGCCTCCCAAAATCGATGAGAGACTAGCCACCAAGGACGATCCCGTAGAAGCATTGCTGAAGCAAGTGGAAAGCGAATACGAGTCGGGGCGCGCAAACTATGCTGCCGGACATTTGGAGGCCGCGAAAGCGAATTTTGATCGAGCTTTCAACCTGCTCCTACAAGGCCCAGCTGAAGTTCGCTCGGATGAACGGCTGGAACGCAAGTTCGAGCAGATCGTGGAGGATGTTCATAGTCTGGACCTGGTGGCGCTGAAGGAAGGGGATGGGTTCACCGAGCAGCGTTCTGAACCAGCGCCGATCGATGAAGCCAACGACATTACCTTTCCGGTAGATCCCAGCCTAAAGGCCAAAGCTGAAGCGGAATTGAAAGAAACCCATTCCGACCTGCCATTGGTGATGAACGACGAGGTCGCGGGCTACGTGAATTATTTTTCCACGCGCGGACGGGGAACGGTAGAAAGGGCGTTGAGCCGGGCGGGGCGGTATCGCGAGATGATTCTGCGAACGCTGAAGGAAGAAGGCGTCCCACAGGAACTGATTTATCTAGCACAGGCAGAATCGGGGTTTCAACCGCTAGCGCTTTCGCGTGCCGGAGCACGCGGGATGTGGCAGTTTATGGCCGGCCGTGCGAAGGGATACGACTTGCAGCGAAACTGGTGGGTTGACGAACGCCAAGATCCGGAAAAATCCACACGGGCGGCAGCGCGGCACTTGAAGGATCTTTATAAAGAATTTGGCGACTGGTATCTGGCGATGGCCGCATACAACTCCGGTCCGGGCACAGTGCAAGCAGCGGTGCGGCGCACCGGCTACGCGGACTTTTGGCAACTTTACCGACGCGGTGTGTTGCCAAAGGAGACGCGAAATTATGTTCCCATCATCATGGCGGTCACCATTATGGCCAAAAACCCGGTTCAGTATGGATTGGAGAGTGTGACCCTCGAACAGCCGCCGGAAGTTGACAGGGTGACCATAAATTATCCCGTGGACCTGCGCCTGGTGGCCGAGTGTGTAGAGACTTCCGTTAGCACCTTGCGGGAGCTGAACTCCAGTCTGCTGCGTATGACCACTCCCAAGGATGGTAGGTTTGAGCTGAAGCTGCCGGCAGGGTCGAAAGAGAAATTTCTTATCGCAATCGCCGCCATTCCCAAAGACATGCGGGTGTGGTGGCGATATCACAAAGTTGCTGCCGGCGATACGCTGGGCAGCATAGCCAAGAAATATAAGACGACCGCCAAAGCAATTGTCACAGTCAACAACTTGGAGAAGAGCGAACTGGCGACCGAAAGCAAGCTGATTATTCCGGTGACTCCCGGGAAACATCCTGATAGTGAAGGCATGACGTTCTCACGCCACCCCACCCGGTACAAAGTCCGGAAAGGTGACACAGTGTTATCGGTGGCGGAGGATTTTTCGGTGCCGGTGGAGCGGCTGAGAAGGTGGAATGGGCTGAAAGGGAACCAACTCCGGGCGGGCAGAACCCTGGTAATTTATCGCCCCGTGGCCGCCGAAATGATTGCGTCAAGCACGCGCAGGACATCGTTTAAGTCATATAAGAACAATAACTTGCGTGCAGGGACAACAGCGGGACAGCGAAGGCACAAGGTAAAAAGCGGGGAAACGCTGCACAGCATCGCCAGTGCCTACAATACCAGCGTTGCCGCTCTGCGCCGCGATAACGGCAAGGTTGCCGCCAATTTGCGAGCGGGCGATGTATTGGTGATCAGAAGCAGCCACTAAGGCGGCTTGCACGCGGGCTTATGCAGGCTGGGCTGTTTGTTGACAAAAAAATTGACATGCTATAATCGCGACCCGGTTGCGATTTGGATGTCCTACTGCCTTGCTAATTTCCTATTGCCTTGCTAATTTCCTATTGCCTTGCTAATTTCCTAGAGCGCTAGCGGGCCGTCTCCGTGAGTTTTTGGACGGAGCGTGGCCGCCATTTGAGGAGGAGACATGACGCTGAGAGACGAGACCCTCTACGGACGCGACGATGAGACGGACGAGGGAAACGGAGACACGGGCTCCTACGGGGAATCCCTGGAAGAAGATTACGAGGAAGAAGAAGAGGAAGAAGAAGAAGCCGGAGGTCCATCCATTCCCGCGCCCGTGGGCGGTGGCGGGGCGGTGGGAGGAGCGGGAGCGCCTGGTGGCGGCGGCACCAGACCCAAAAAGAAAGCCGCGGCAAAAAAGGCCACGAAAAGGGCCCGGAAGCGGGTCTCTAGAACTGCGGCGAAGAGAAAACCCGCCGCCAGAAAAAGGGCCGCTCGCTCTGCGGGACGGTCAGCCGCGCGCCGGGGTGGCAGCTCACGTTCCAAGCGGCCAGCGGGCAGCAGGTCTAAAGGCAGAAGCAAAGGCCGCAAGCGCCATTAGAGTTGGGACTTGGCGCCTGAGCTCAAGCTAAACAGCGCCCTGCAATCGTAGTTACGTCATCTACAATAAAGCCGCGCTCATGCTGCGGCTTTATTGTTGTCGCACGCCCGAATGACCTATTTCCTGCCTTGCACTGCTGCCAAACAGCGGCCGTAAAGATCGAGTAAGTGGCTGGCGTAATCTTCAGCTTTGGAAACACCACCGGCCTGAAACCCGGGCTGCCCCGCTTTGCCATATCCGGTGGTGATGGCGATGAATTTCATCATGTCGAGTGCGATGTCTTCGTTGCGGCGCGCGCCCACCGTTATGCCGCCAATTTCCTCCATTTCCATGAGCTTCCTTCCTTAGGTTCGACGCCGCCCTGCCCTAGGTTTCTATGCCTACGTGGCAGACGCGACCAACGATGTAATCGGCATAACTCTTGCCTTCTTCGATGGGCAGGACGTCCACCGGATATGCCTGGTTGTGGGGGCGTAGCACTACGTGGGTGCCGGCCGTTTCCACGTATTTGACCGTACAGGTGCCCTCTTTACGGACCGCATACATATTCTGTTCGCCCTTGCGAAACGGCTTCAGAGAATTGTAATGCCGGTCAATGAGCACGCTGGCGCCGGGCAGGAGTCGGGGGTACATGCTCATGCCGTCACGGCCATCCGCTTTGATCAGCACAAAGCGGCGCCACTCTTCGCGCGGGGTCTCCATTTCGGGGCGGAGCCGACGCAGGAACGCTTTCTTATATTTGAGAATGTCCTTCACATTTTCGGCGGTAACGAGCGCATCTCCGGCGGCCACAGGGCCTTCGACAAGTAGAACGTTTTCAAAATCATCTTCCGTGGGCGGCAGAATGCTGGCACGCTTATTGATTTCCGCGGGATCGAGCAAGTCGAGCACGGAGAGATGCTGTACGTTCAGCACCTTATCCATTCCATCCAGACTGAGGCCGCGCTTGCGATTAAGAAAGTTGGAGATATGCGCCTGCTTAAAGTCTGTCTGCTGCGCCAGCTTGAGTCCAGTGAGGTCTCGAGCTTCAATACGATCCCAGAGAACTTTGCGAAGGTTTTCTTGAAGAGCTTTGAATTTCATAATGTTTCCTTATAGCGAAATGCTATTAATTCTGCAAATGTTGTAACGTAAAGGGAATAGAGTTTGACGACCCCTTATGAAGGCGAGAAATATTCTACGGAAATTCTATAACTGCTCTGGGTGAATTTTGATGGCCTTGGAAAATAACTTGGAAGCCAACGACGGGACTACTTTTCTAGAGTTCCGCCGCAAGGTGAGGGAGGCGGAGGTACTCTCCGCCGCCATGGAGCGCTTGCTAGGTGCGTTGCAGTTTACGGGACGGGTGAGCGTGATTGTGCAGAACGGGCGCGTGCTGAAGTCCGGCTACGAAGAAGGGTACTTCAGCCGCAAGAAGGATGCGCGCATGGTTTCATAAGCCCCGGTGTAATAATTCCGGCCGGAGAAGCGAACAAAACTAAATAGCCAAGCAGGCCTTCGTAAAAACAACGAGCCCTGCGCCGGTTGCTGGAACCGTCATTGAGTGACGGTCAACGGCACCCGACGCGGGGCCTTTTTGTTTTGCGCCCGCTGACAACTGAGGACAAAACATGCAGCCCGTATTAATACGAATGGAACTGAAATATTGCGAACGTTGCGGAGGTCTGTTACTGCGACCAACCGTGACCGACTGGGTCTATTGCGGTCCCTGCGGACGAGAGATGAATGAAATGGCGGGTGCGAAACCGCGCCGCCCTCCTGCCGCAATTGCCAATCCTAACGAGTCCTCAGATGGCGGGCCACAGCATGCGGCTGAAAGCCGCGGGAGACGATCATGAAATACATCAAGTTCCCGCCCGAATCGGAATTATGGATTTACCGCGATCGCACCACGGCGATGCTGAGGCGGTACTTCCGGCTCTCAGTCGAACTGGGCAGGCTGCCTTCACTGCTGGGGCGCGAATTCTTTCGCGCGCGCGTGACCTCCTATCGCATGCATAGTTTCGAGGACGCCGTCATCTTTGTTCATGACGTGGAAAATTGTCTGGGCAAACTCGACGACCTTTCGCGCCAACTCCTAGGCCGCATTGTGCTGCAGGAATATCGGCAAGACGAGACTGCGCGGTTATTGCACTGCCCGCGGCGCAGGGTGGTGCGCAAGTTTCCGCAGGCGCTGGACGCACTGACCGGAATTTTCCTGGCGAGGGAACTGCTGCAGATATTGCCGTGCCATTCGGAAAATGGGTCAAGAGCTGCAATTCAAGAAATTAGCCGCAAGCTCTTCAGAAGATGGTAAATAGAAATCGCTGGCGGCTGTCTCATTTGCCCGTTCGCAACTGCTATCCTGAATTCAGAGTGGAAATGGACGAGAAGTTGCCAATTCGATCATCCCCGGCAAATGGCAAAGCACAACTGCGGATGGCGCAGGCTATCGAAGGGGATGTATTAACGACGACACTCGTGCAGCAGAGAGCGATTGCGGCCATTCTGCGCGCCACTGACGACATCCTTGAATCGCACATCAAGAAAGCCAAGCAAGGCAGTTACCAGCACGCCAAGTTTCTCTTCGATTTTGCCGGCCTCCCGAGCGCGCAAACCCAATCAGCGCCTGAACAAGAGTCGCTGGCCAGCATCCTTCTAAAAAGGCTGGAGGTCAACGATGCTGGCTAGCGGGTGAGTCCATCGCAGTAAGCTAGAATGGTTTCAGTTGTAATTTTGAAACGCTTGCGGCCGCGCGCGTTCAACCCGCGCCGGCCAACGAACCGGGAACCAATGGACATGACTTGGGTGACTGACCGGATCGCTGTTGGTGGAGGCATCTGGACTGACAGCAAGATGCGCGAGGTAGCGCGCGCGGGCGTGACTCACATTATTGACATGCAGATTGAGTTCGACGACACCGAGATTGCCGAACCCCATGGCATAGAGGTGTTGTGGAATCCAGTAGACGATGATTTCCAACCGAAACCGCCAAAAGTTTTTCGGGACGGAGTAGATTTCGCCTTTTCCGCGCTCGATGAAGAAGATTCCAAAGTTTACATTCATTGCGCCGCTGGCGTGCACCGCGCGCCCATGATGACACTAGCGATCTTGTGCGCCCTGGGATGGGAGATGGAGGATGCCAAACAGATCATCCAAGCCCGCCGCCCAGTGGTGGATTTTGCCGACGTTTACGTACGCAGTGTGGAACACTTCATGCGTGATTATGCCGGCGCCGAAAAATAATAGGTCGTTAATAATCCAACTAAAGAAAGAACAGTAATCGCCGGGCATTCAGCCCAGTTTTTTATCCCATGATAAAAATTCTTTTCGAGCCGCGCCGCCTGGCAGGGCGGCTTTCTTATTGGGTGCTCGCCACCTTGTTGGCTGGCGGCGTCTCGCACGCCACTGGACCGATAACGACCACGGTCAACGATGTCGTATACCGCGCCGACGGCACTCCTGCTGCAGGCATGTTGCTAATCTCGTGGCCGGCATTTGTTTCTGCGGATGCCATCTCCAACCACGAAGTAGTTGATCCCAACAAATTCCAGGGCGGGCTGGGAAAAATAATTGATGGCGTCGTGGACTGCCTCAACGCCTCGGCGTGGGCAAAACCGAGATAAGATTCGCTTGAAGAGCAGGCTTGAGCGGCGCGCGGTGAAACTGCGAGTGAAGCGGGACAACACTCGTATTTAATTCATGGCACTCGCCCGGAGACCACGATTGGGACTTTAATGATACCGCCCACGCCCAGGATGGCCACCTGCGGCTGCATGATGATGGGTGTCCCAAACAGCGCGCCAAAGCTGCCCGGGTTGGTAATGGTGAACGTTCCGCCCTGCACTTCTTCCGGCAAGAGCTTTTTGGTGCGGGCTCGCTCGCCCAGGTCGGTGATGGCGCGCTGCAATCCCAGGAAATTTTTTTCCTCGGCATTGCGGACCACGGGCACGATCAGCCCCCAGTCCAGCGCCACCGCGATTCCCAGGTTGATCTCGCGCTTGTAATGAATGTTGTCGCCCTCAACCGAGGCGTTCACGATGGGGAACTGCTCGATCGCGTTCACCGCCGCCCGCGCAAAAAATGGCATGAAGGTGAGACGGTTGCCGGTGCGCTGCTCGAAAGTTACCTTCTCGCGCTCGCGCATCTGTGCGATGCGGGTCATGTCCACTTCGAAAACTGTGTGCACGTGCGCGCTGGTGCGCTTCGATTCCACCATGCGCTCCGCAATTTTCTTGCGCATGGCGGTCATGGCTACAATTTCGCCTGCCACGGCACCAGGTGCCGCCGCCGGGCGCATGGGCTGCGCGGCCGGTCGGGCTGCAGGAGTCGCCGGAGCAGTCGCTGAAATCTGGTATTCCGGCCGGGGAGCTTGCCCTGCCGCAGGTCGCACCGCCGCCGCTTCCGCCCCCTGCTGCTCCACGAAGGCCATGATGTCCTGCTTGCTGATGCGTCCGCCCAGTCCCGTGCCTTTGACGTCTTCCAGATTTATGTTGTTTTCGCGCGCTATG
>WNGH01006747.1_pt1 | contig 11157 bp, 9 predicted proteins | sample 5400631 | NCBI WGS metagenome assembly WNGH01 (sample SAMN13153373, study PRJNA577476) | soil metagenome | isolation source: 115 cm soil or saprolite under Garry oak tree replicate 1 | place: USA:California | collected 2016-06-15 | reverse complement strand
TGCACCCGTGCAACAAAACGAAGACTACGTCCTCCGAATCCTGCAAGACGTCGGCTTGGTAACGAGACATCAGATTGAAAGCGCGCAGGCGCGCTTGAACGGGGCCACCAGCGTAGTCGATGTGTTGATTAGAGATGGGATTGTTTCCGACGCGGACGTCTCGCGCACGCTGGCAGCGCAAGCGCACATGGATTGGATCGACATCTCCTCGATGGTGAAAGTCGTTTGCACCAGCCCACAAAAAATTCGCGAAGCGCTGATCAAATATTACGGAACGGCCGATGAAGCTGCCGAAATGCTGCGAGAAAAAATCGGAGAAGATGTCGATCTTGGCTTGGAAATTGGAGACGGCACCGAACCGATTGAAGGGGATAAAGCGGATGCGCCGATCATTCGTCTGGTCTCAATGTTGTTGATCGAGGCCCATCGACTCGGTGCGAGCGATATTCATCTGGAGCCCATGGACAAGAAATTCCGCGTCCGTTTTCGGATCGATGGCGTAATGCAGGAAATGCAGGCCCCACCCAAGCGTCTTCAGTCAGCCATTGTCAGCCGGCTTAAAATCATGACCGGCTCGATGAGCATCGCAGAGAAGCGTTTGCCGCAAGACGCACGCATCCAGGTAAAGATCAAAAAGAAACCGCTTGATCTTCGGGTCTCAACTATTCCGACGAATCACGGTGAAAGCATGGTGCTGCGCTTACTGGATAAGTCGAGCCTGTTGCTGGGGCTGCCGGAACTCGGATTTTTCAGCGACGACGGGGAAACACTTGAGCGCCTGATCAAGCTACCGGACGGCATTTTGCTGGTCACCGGTCCTACAGGCTGCGGCAAGACCACTACGCTTTACGCTTGTCTCAATTACGTCAATAAACCGGACCGCAAGATCATAACCGTGGAGGAACCGGTCGAGTACCAAATGCTCGGAATCAATCAAGTGCAGGTGAATCCCGAGATTGGCATGACGTTTCCAGCAGCCCTCCGCTCGATCCTGCGCCAGGCGCCCAATATCATCATGGTTGGTGAGATTCGGGACCTTGAGACCGCGAGCATCGCTATGAACGCCAGTCTAACCGGCCATCTTGTTTTTAGCACGCTCCATACAAATGACGCGCCTTCAGCCGTGGCGCGCTTAATCGACATCGGCGTGCAGCCCTTTCTGGTCGCTTCCTCCGTACGTGCGGTGCTAGCGCAGAGGCTGGTACGCCGCCTGTGCAACCATTGCAAAGAACCAGGCGAATTAACGGAGACAGAACTGCGCGCGCTCAGAATCGAATCCGGCCAACTCCCCGGCGCGCAGGTGATGAAGCCAGTCGGATGCGATCAGTGCCGTCAGATTGGTTACAAGGGCCGGATGGGAATATTCGAGATTTTTATAATCGATGATGAAGTGCGTTACATGATTAGCCGGCGCAGCCCCACTTTGATGTTGCGCCAACGTGCCCGCGAACTTGGTATGCGAACGCTTCGAGAAGACGGTGTGCGCAAAGTGCTGGCTGGGCTAACCTCCGCGGACGAAGTCATCTCAATCACCGTAGGAGACGTGAGCTGATTCATTTAGCGATTTAAGGACTCACGATTCCATGAACGACAAGCAAGTAGCAGAACTCTTTGTCGAACAACGCGTGCTTGAGCCGTCGCAGGCGGAAGACGTGCTCACTGAAGTCGAGCTCAACGGCAAGAGTGCGGCACAAGCAATAATAGATGGCGGTTACGTTGATGAGCGAGGCTTTTACCAAACGATGGCCGAGGCCCTTGGCACCGATTACATCGATCTAACGGAGTGCGAAATTGCTCAGGAAGTCCTGCGTTTCGTGCCGGCTGGCATGGCTCGATTGCACGGCGCGCTTCCGATCGACATGATTGGCAATGTGCTGCGCGTGGCGCTGGTCGATCCGCTCGATCCGCGGGCCGCGGAGGACCTGCACTTTGCGCTAGGCAAAGACATTCAGGTTGTCGTTTCGCCAACCGAGCAGATCGAAGAGCTCATCAAACAATATTACGGGAGCGAGACATCCAGCATGGAGGATGTCCTCAAGCAGCTCGGCGAGGTTGGCGAGCTTTTGCAATTACGTGGAGACGAGGAAGCGGCGGTTGCAGCCGAAGCAAATGCAACGCCCATTATTCGCTTTGTCGATCTGATCCTTTACCAGGCGATCCTCGATCGGGCGAGCGACATTCACTTCGAGCCATTCGAAAATGAATTTAAAATCCGTTATCGGGTAGATGGCGCGCTTTACGAAATGGCGCCGCCCCCGCGCCATCTGGCCCTGCCGGTTATCTCGCGGGTGAAAGTGATGGCCAACATGAACATCGCGGAGCGCCGGTTGCCTCAAGATGGGCGCATTCAAAAGAATATCGCCGGGCGCAATATCGATCTGCGAGTTTCAACATTGCCGACGCAGTTTGGCGAGAGCCTCGTGTTGCGCGTGCTCGATCGTACGACTGTGAACCTGGAGCTCGAAGCGCTCGGGATGCCCGATTACATCTACAATTTTTTGTTGGAAATGATCCACCGCCCAAACGGCATTTTTATTGCAACCGGGCCGACTGGTTCCGGAAAGACGACGACTCTTTATTCTTGTCTGCGAAAGATCAACACCATCGATTCGAAGCTGCTGACCGTGGAGGAACCGGTCGAATACGATCTCGAGGGGATCGTGCAAGTGCCAGTAAACGAAGCTATCGGGTTGACCTTTGCGCGCGTCCTGCGCTCGTTTCTGCGCCAGGACCCCGATCGCATCATGGTGGGCGAAACGCGCGACCTAGAGACGGCGCAGATCGCCATTCAAGCGTCGCTGACTGGCCATCTCGTTTTTACCACATTGCATACGAACGACGCTCCCGGTGCAATCACGCGTCTGATCGACATGGGCATCGAGCCGTTTCTGATTTCTGCCACGCTGGAGGCCGTCCTCGGGCAGCGTTTGTTGCGAACCATTTGCACTCAATGTCGCAAGACGTACCAGCCGAATGAGGAATTGCTTGCAGAATTGGGTATTTCGCGGCGAGACGTTGGCGAAAGGCAATTTTATTACGGCAAGGGATGTGAGGCGTGTAACAATACCGGCTACAAAGGACGAAAAGGGATTTATGAACTTCTGAAAGTTACTGATCCTATCCGCGAATTGATCAATGCGCGCGCACCGACGGTCACTCTCAAAGAGAAGGCAATTGAGCTCGGAATGGTCACGCTTCGCCAGGACGGTTTGCGTAGCATCTTTGCCGGCGACACCACAATCGAAGAAGTGCTGAAATACACGTAAGGAGCGGCGATGGAAATGATCTCGACAGTCCGGTTTGCTTTAATAGCTAAATCAGTAAATCGTTAGCGCGCTGGATCTCGTCATGCCGCGATACAACTACGTAGCGCTCGATACCCGGGGACAGGAATCAACCGGGTTGCTCGAAGCCGCTTCCACCAATGACGCAATCGGGCAGTTGCGTCAGGCCGGCTATTTTCCCACCAGCGTTTACGAGGAGACCAAGAGCGGGCCTGACGGACAGGTGGCACGTCGTCGCGAGGCGAAGATGGCCAAAATGACAAAACCGCGCGCGAAAACGAACATTGTTCTTTTTCAGCGCAAAACAATTAAGCCGAAGATCCTGATGATCTTTACGCGGCAACTCGCCACGTTGATCGATGCCGGATTGCCTTTGTTGCGGAGCCTGAACGTTCTGGCAAAGCAAGAACGTGATTCCGTGTTGAGGAACACGATCAATAAAGTGGCGGACGGCGTACAAGGCGGCAGCACTTTCTCCGAAGCGCTGGCGCTGCACCCGCGGATCTTCAACGATCTTTACGTCAACATGGTGAAAGCCGGGGAGATCGGCGGCGTGCTGGAACTAGTGCTGAACCGTCTTGCCGAATTCCAGGAGAAGGCCGCCAAGATTAAGAACAAGGTCGCTGCTGCGATGGTTTACCCTGTGATCGTGATCACACTGGCCTTGACGATCATGGCATTCCTCCTCGTGTTCATCGTACCGAAGTTCGAAGCTGTTTTTCACGATTTGCTAGGTGATAAACCGCTTCCGGCTATCACAATGTTCGTCATCAATGTCAGCCGGCTCGTCCAGGCACACTGGCTGGTGCTGATTGGCGTGATCGTGGCGATCGTGTTCGGGTACAGGTTTGCTAATCGGACCAAGCCCGGAAAATCTGTTATTGACCGTGTCAAACTGCATTTGCCACTTTTCGGCGATTTGAACCGCAAAAACGCGATCTCCCGTTTTTCGCGCACACTCGGGACGCTGGTCACCAGCGGTGTGCCGATTTTGCAGGCGCTCAATATCACTCGTGAAACGGCCGGCAACATGGTGATCGCGCGTGCAATCTCGCATGTTCATGACAGCGTCAAGGAAGGCGAGTCCATCGTGCAACCACTTGAAGCCAGCCGCGTATTCCCGCCGATGGTCATCAGCATGGTCGATGTGGGGGAAGAAACCGGTAAACTACCCGAAATGCTTTTGAAGATTGCTGATGTTTACGATGATGAAGTCGATAACTCAGTGGCAGGCATCACTGCAGCGCTCGAGCCTATTATGATTGTTTGCCTTGCGCTCATCGTTGGCACCATCGTCATAGCCCTTTTCATGCCGCTGATCGCCATCATCCAGGGCTTACAACAGCAAACGTAGCTGGCTTCGCTGAGATGATGAAATCCGAATGACGAACTCCGGCCGGTGCAACCTTTTTGACCTTCGTCATTCCGTCATTCCTTCGACATTGGGTGTCCGTGCCTGTAGAGGCAGCCATGTCGGCTGCACAATACGTACAATCGCAGGCGAAACGCCTGCCACTACAGGCGCCTTCACTCTCATCGAGCTTCTGGTCGTCATCGCCATCATCATCATCTTGGCTGGTCTGATTTTGACCACGTCTGGTTATGTGCAGAGGAAAGGCGCTCGGGCCCGCGCCGAAACCGAAATCGCTGCCATGTCTTCCGCGCTGGAGAGTTACAAGGCAGATAATGGAATTTATCCTACGGATGCATCGACGACTGAGCAGCTTGATTCGACTACATCGTTCGATCCGTCAAACTACCAATCGGCGAGCCTTTACCTTTATAAACAGCTCAGCGGCGACGCGACTGGCAACCGTCAGCCATCCGGTAAAAGCTATTTTGCGTTTAAGCCGAATATGCTCAGCCCAGCCGATCAAACTCAAAACGTGCAGTACATTCGGGATCCGTTCGGAAACTCGTACGGTTATTCTACGAAGATGGCAGTAAGCGGAACCGGCGGGTACAATCCAACTTTCGACCTTTGGAGCACTGCTGGAGTGGCGCCATCGCCCACGCCCACTCCTCCTGCTACGCAACAGGATCTTTGGCTCAAAAACTGGTAGCGGTGTAGCCACCGCCCTGCGGGCGGTTTCGACGCACGTGCGCGACCTTGAATTTCGAAACGACCCATAGGGCTGTGGATACAAGAATAGAAGATCGGCATGTCGATTCGAAATCAAGTATCCGCACGGAATTTCTTGTCAGTGTTCGTCCGTGTGCACGACGATCTCGACGCGGCGATTAGGCTGTTGCCTACGAATCTCCGCTTCCGTATCCAGCGCCGACATGCCAGAGAAAGGCTGCACCAGAAACTTCGTCTGCCCGTAGCCGTGTGTTTCGATCTGCGCAGGATTAATCCCCATATTGTCGACCAAATAGCGTTTCACGCTTTCGGCGCGCCTTCGACTTAGGTCGAGATTGTAATCGGGTGGCCCGAACGAATCGGTATAGCCTTCCACAGTAAATGTCGCTTTTGGATTGCGCTGAATGAGGGTGCCGAGTTTTTGCAGCTGCACCATTGCGCTCGACTGCAATTCCGCGCTGTCATATTCGAAAAGCTGATCGTCGGGCATCCGCAGTTTCGTTCCCGAGCCGAGGGGACCCTTTATCGCGAGAAGCTGGTCGAGATCGCTGAACCCGGGCGCGCGCCCTTTGGTCGGCCCAGCGCTATCCCCCGGCATTTTGCTCGTAAATGTATTTGGCCGTTTGATCGTGGTGCTGGTGGCAAGCTCAGTCCCGCTTAAGGCCGGCTGCGGCCGGCCAGAGGTCGCGGCTTCGTTGAGCAAGCTTTGCTCATGCGTCGAATTGGGATTTGTAGTCAGAGTTTGCGCCGTGTTTCGCTCGATCTCGGTCAGCACGGAATTCACGTCAGGTTGCTCCACTTTTGGCCGCTCTGGCAGAACATCGCGCGTGTCGTCCGGCAACGCCGCGCTCGCCTGGATATCCTGTAAAAGTTTGTCGAACGATTTCTTTTCGTCTGGCAACTGCGTATCCGTCTTGTCCGGCTCCGGTTTGGCGGCTGGGTTCGTCTGGTCGATGCCGGTTTTGTCGAGTTGCGCGCCGAGATCGACATTCCTGACCTTGAACGTCGGTGGTTGCACGGTTGGAGCGAACGCAGCTTCCACGGATTGGAAACGTGTCCGATAAAAATAAGCGCAGAGCGCGAAATGAATTGCCAATGAAACAATTAGCCCGAACCAGATCCAGCTGCGTTCTTGGCTGCCGGTGAGCAGACCTTCGGTGTCGAAGCTGTCGAAATCGTCGAAATCAGAACCTTTCATTGAATTCGGCTCTAAAATATCACATTTGGACGCGTCAGCCACGAGACTGTGGAGTTCCGCTTGCTCGCGTGCGCTCGATGAACGCGCGCGCCGCATTACGAATTTCATCTGCAACGCGCGCTTCAGGCGAAACGAACTTCGGCGTAAACCACGGGAATAAACCGATCAAATCGTGCGTGACCAAAATTTGGCCATCGCAATGCTCGCCTGAGCCGATGCCGATGGTGGGAATATCGATCGCGTGGGTGATTTGCTTCGCAATATCAGCGACGACAATCTCCAGCACGACCGAGAACGCGCCGGCCTTCTCCACCGCTCGCGCATCGCTCAATAGCGCTTCCGCCTCGGGCTGAGTGCGGCCTTTGACTTTGTAGCCACCCTCCTCACGCACATGCTGGGGTAACATGCCGATGTGCGCCATAAACGGAATTCCCGCTTGCGTGATCGCTTCGATCTGCTCGATGCGACTTAGGCCGCCTTCGAGCTTCACCGCTTGCGCACCAACATCGACAAATCTTTTCGCCGTCTCGATTGCTTGCGCAGGCGTCTCGTAGGTATGAATCGGCATATCGGCGACGAGCAACGCCTGTTTCACACCACGCGCCACCGCGCGCGTATGATGCAGCATCTCTTCCAGTGTCACGCGCGTGGTATCCTGGTAACCAAGCACTACCATCCCTAACGAGTCGCCTACGAGAATGATGTCGATCCCGCTTTCGTCGAGTAAACGCGCCGTCGGATAATCGTAAGCCGTGAGCGCGGTGATTTTCTCGCCGCGCTGCTTCATTCCACGAAACTTCTCAGTCGAATCCTGCGTCACCATTTGTCTGTTAAGCGAATCACTTTACCTGATTCATCAATCTGTGCGAGCAGCTCACGCACCGTTTTTGTTTGACCAGGCAGGACGAAATCACCCTGAATCTCGGCGAGCGGTTGGAGCACGAATTTTCGCGAATTTATTCGCGGATGCGGTAACTGCAATTCTTCGCTGTCTGTTGCCGTGTCTCCACAATAGAGAAGATCAATGTCGATCTTGCGGGAAACGTTCCGCGGATGATTGGGCGGACGGCCAAGCGTTTCCTCGATTTCTCTCAGGCTTTTCAAAAGCTCCAGCGGATCAGCTTCGTAATCGAATTCCAGGACCGCATTCAAAAATTTTCCCGCGCCCGGTTCGCAACCAACCGGATCGGTCTCGTAAATCGGCGAGGACAGAATCGGTGGCTGGACGCCGGCAAGATCGGCAATTGCCTTTCGCGCCGCGCGCAAATTGGCGAGGCGATCACCGAGATTCGATCCAAGCGCAACGGCGGTCCTCATCTCCTCTAGCGGCGGTCTGTGAACCGACAAAAACTCTAGGGCGCCTGTGCCAGACCCCGTGGCGTTTCACAGAAACGCCCTACAGTTTTATAGTCCCAATACATCTTGCATGCTGTAACGACCTGCCGGTTTGCCGATGATCCATCGCGCCGCGCGCAGGGCCCCACGCGCGAAAATTTCGCGACTTGCTGCGCGATGCGTCAACTCAAGACGCTCGCCCGGTCCGCTAAAAATGATCGTGTGCTCACCGACCACGTCGCCTTCGCGGATCGACTGAATCGGCACTTCGTTCTCCATTTTCCGCGTGGTCTTCAAAATCTCCGCCAGCGTTTTGGCCGTCCCGCTTGGCGCATCTTTTTTCATCTTGTGATGCGTTTCAATGATCTCGGGATCGAAATCCCGGCCGAGCAATTCGGCGGCTTTGCGTGTCAGCCAGGAAAGCACATTAACTCCAATACTGAAATTGGACGCGAACACAATCGGCAAAGACTGCGCGGCCTCTTCGATTGTTCGGCGTCGCTCTTGGGAATGACCAGTCGTCCCAATCACAAGTGGCTTATTATGACGCAGCGCAGAGCGACAGATTTCAGTAATAGCGTCAGGGTGACTGAAATCGATCCCGACGTCGCAATTTTTCATAGCTGGCTCGATTGGGTCGCCCAGATCGCATCGCGCGACGATATGCATCGTCGGATCGTTCCTCGCGAGATCAACAACTGTTTTGCCCATGCGTCCAGCCGCGCCGATGAGCAATACCCGCACCGGCGACTTCATTTGTTTTGCTCGAATTCGTCGAGCGTTTTGCGTAAGCGCGCCTGATTCGTTTCGCTCATCTCGCACAACGGCAAGCGAACTTCGCCTGACATCGCGCCGTGCCACCCCAGTGCTGTCTTCACCGGAACCGGATTTGGCTCGATGAACAAATCTTTAAATAACGGCAACAATTTCCGATGCAATTGCTCCGCCGATTTCAAGTCGCCTGATTCGCAGGCACGGACGAGTGCGCAAACCTGAGAAGGAAACAAATTCGAGGCCACGCTTACCACCCCGACCGCGCCAACGGCCATGAACGGCAGCGTCAGCGAGTCGTCCCCGCTCAAAATTGTGAACGATTCCGGCAAACGCCGGCGCAATTCGCCGACGCGCTCCACGCTGCCGCTCGCTTCTTTGATCGACACAATGTTGCGGCACTCTTTTGCCAGACGCGCCACCGTTTCCGGACCGATGTCCACGCCGCAGCGTCCCGGGATATTGTAGAGCATGATCGGCAGCGACGTGTCGCCGGCGATTGCTTTGAAATGGCGAAAAAGTCCCTCCTGGCTTGGCTTGTTGTAATAGGGCGCCACGAGCAGCGCGCCATCGGCGCCGAGTTTCTCGGCCTTCTTGGTGTCGGCCACCGCATGTTGCGTGGCATTTGAACCTGTTCCGGCAAGGACCAGGCAACGTTTGTTCGCGGTTGCGACCGCAAGCCCGATTAGTTGTTCGCGTTCTTCGTGCGAAAGTGTCGGCGATTCGCCGGTGGTGCCGATCGCCACGATTCCCGTAATACCGGCAGCGATTTGTTTCTCGATCAGGTTTTCGAAAGCAGAAACGTCAATCTCGCCATTGCGAAATGGTGTGACCAACGCCGTGAACGTACCGCGAAACATGTTGGCCAATTGTAGAGGCGGCTGTCCCCAGCCGCAATCGCGCTGTAGCCACGGCGCTGTGCGCCGTCAAACTCGAACAGAAGACCGGCTACAGGCTGGTGGCTACACTTCAATCGTTCCTTCGAAAATAAACTCCGCCGGGCCGGTGAGTGTGACGTTACGAAACTGATTGTCGATTTTATTGAATCCAACCTGAAGTTCGTCGCCACCTCGCGCGATCACAATGATAGGACCGCCGGTATCCTCCGTTGCGGCGAAGATGAGTGCACTCGCGACTACACCCGTGCCGCAGGCAAGTGTTTCATCTTCCACGCCGCGCTCGTAGGTGCGGACGGCGATTTTCTTCCGTCCGCGTTCTTCAATGAAGTTCACATTCGCCCCCTTTGGCAAAAACATTTTGTGATAACGAATCGCTGAACCCTCTCGCCGTACATCGACATCATCGATTCGCGAAACGGGAATGACCACGTGCGGTACACCGCTGTTAATGAAGTGAACGCTCTTGTCTTCATTCGCCACGGAAAGCTTGATGTTGAGTCGTAAATCGGTCGGCTCGGTCATCTGCAGCGTGACCAGATCGCCCGCTAGCTCCGCCGAAATCACGCCGGCCGGCGTTTCAAAAGAAATCTTTCCTTCTGCACCTGCGACCTTGTTTGCAAAACGCGCGAAGCAGCGCGCGCCGTTGCCGCACATCTCCGCTTCTCCGCCATCGGCATTGAAGTAGCGCATCCGAAAATCCACGTGGTTCGATGCCTTTTCGAGCAATAAAACTCCATCCGCGCCAATGCCGCGGTGGCGATCACAAAGACGCGTGATTTGGCCGCGATTCAGATGAACCCCGCCGCCACGATTATCGATCAGAACGAAATCGTTTCCGGCGCCGTTCATTTTTGTGAAGCGCAGCATCATGAAAATTGTAGCGGCGGCTGGCCTCAGCCGCAAACCGTCGCATTGCGCGCCCCCGTTGCCAGATTGCATTTCAGCGTTTACTTATTCGGCCGTAATGAGACGGTCTGCTTCGGTCTTTCTCGCGATCGTTGCGCTCACGGCGCAGATCTCTTTCGCCAGCGATTACAGCAGCTTAGTTCTCGAGCAGATTAAGCAGATGCCGCAGGGCGGCCGTTATTCGGTTTCACACTTCGCCAAGATCCGCCTCGAATCCTCGGCACATTTCGAGTCTGGCAAATTTTTCATTCTGCCATCGGCGGCGTCACCCAGTTTCTGTTCGGGCGCAACCTACCTCGTGTTCATCAGAACGATCGAGGCGTTGCGTGCGCGAGGCGAGCTTCATCTCGATTACGCCACTCTGGAGCACTTGATCATTCGAGATCAACGTGACGGCGAAGGGATCTGGGGCCGATGGAACGCCAATGGCCCCGGCACTGCGCGTCTCTTTCACGAGCTGGGACTTGGCCGCAATTTCGACAACTTTGATCAGGCGAAGCCAGGCGATTTCATGAAAATTTTCTGGTCGCGGCAGGTGGGAAAAAATGAACACGGACATTCCACGATTTTTCTCGGAACGGAGAACCGATTGGATGGCCAATACGTCCGGTACTGGTCGAGTAACATTCCCTCTGGCTACGGCGAGAGAAGTGTTCCGCGAAGCAAAATCGCTTACGCAAT
>WNGH01007970.1_pt1 | contig 11158 bp, 10 predicted proteins | sample 5400631 | NCBI WGS metagenome assembly WNGH01 (sample SAMN13153373, study PRJNA577476) | soil metagenome | isolation source: 115 cm soil or saprolite under Garry oak tree replicate 1 | place: USA:California | collected 2016-06-15 | reverse complement strand
ATCATCATCACCGTGCTGGCGATCAGCGGCGTCTACGTGTCCTGGCGGGCCGGCCGGCTCGACCGGCTGCACACCAGGGTGGAGACGGCCCGTGCCGCCCTGGACGCCGCGCTGGTCAGGCGGAGCTCGGTGGTGCTGGAGATCGCCTCGTCCGGGTTGCTCGACCCGGCGGCGAGCCTGCTGCTCGCCGACCTGGCGCACGACGCGCGCGCGGCGCAGAGCGGCCGCGAGCTGGCCGAGAGCTACCTGACCAGGGCCCTGCGGACCGTCTTCGGCCAGCCGGGTTCCCGTGCGTCGATCGAGCCCGTGGAGGGTGCCGCGGAACTGGTCGCCGAGCTCGAGTCGACCGCGCAGCAGGTATTCATCGCCAGGAAGTTCTACAACGGCGCCGTTTCCGTGACGGTGGCCGCGCGCCGCCACTGGCTGGCGCGGGTGCTCCGGCTGGCCGGGGGCGCGCCGATGCCCGAGTTCTTCGAGATCGACGACACGCTGGCGGCCACCGGCATGGGCGAGCAGGGCACGGATATGCAGCACCTGGCCGGCTGACGCGCGGCTGACCGGACGGCAGGGACTCATGGGGCTGGCCTGCCTTGGGCTGCCGGGGCCAACCCGGGCAGCGCCTACCATGGAGGTAGTACCAGCGTTGCTACGAAGCGAGGAATCCAGTGTCAGTCCATAGCGCCACAGATAGTCCCGGCCCCAGCACCACGGCTGCCCCCGCCACCGGCACGATGCGGGTCAAGCGGGGTATGGCGGACATGCTCAAGGGCGGCGTGATCATGGATGTGGTCACCCCCGAGCAGGCGAAGATCGCCGAGGACGCCGGCGCGGTTGCGGTGATGGCGCTGGAGCGGGTGCCGGCCGACATCAGGGTGCAGGGCGGCGTGGCCCGGATGAGCGACCCCGACATGATCGACGGGATCATCGCGGCGGTCTCGATCCCGGTGATGGCCAAGTGCCGGATCGGCCACTTCGTCGAGGCGCAGGTGCTCCAGGCGATCGGGGTCGACTATATCGACGAGTCCGAGGTGCTGACCCCGGCCGACGAGGCGCACCACGTCGACAAGCGGGCATACACGGTGCCGTTCGTCTGCGGTGCCACCAACCTGGGCGAGGCGCTGCGCCGGATCGCCGAGGGAGCCGCGATGATCAGGTCCAAGGGCGAGGCCGGGACCGGCAACGTCGTCGAGGCGACCCGGCACATGCGCGGCATCCGGGCCGGGATCCGCCGGCTGGCCGGGCTGTCCGCGGAGGAGCTGTACGCTGCCGCGAAGGACCTGCAGGCGCCGTACGACCTCGTCGCCGAGGTGGCGGAGGCCGGGAAGCTGCCGGTCGTGCTGTTCACCGCGGGCGGCCTGGCCACTCCCGCCGACGCCGCGATGATGATGCAGCTCGGCGCCGACGGCGTGTTCGTCGGCTCGGGGATCTTCAAGTCGGGCGACCCGGCCGCGCGCGCCGCGGCGATCGTGAAGGCGACCACGTTCCACGACGACCCCGACGTGATCGCCAAGGTGTCCCGCGGCCTGGGCGAGGCGATGGTCGGCTTGAACATCGACTCACTGCGGCCCGAGCAGCACTACGCAGGCCGCGGCTGGTAGAGCTCCTCACCCGGGTCGAGTTCCTGATCGGCTCCGCCCGCTCCGCCCGCTCCGCGGACTCCGCCGAGCACGGCCGCGACCAGCCCTGGCGTGTCGGTCAGGTCGGGCAGCGCGGCGTGCGGTCCCGCGGCCTCGAGTTCGGCCAGCGAGAACCGGCCGGTCGCGACGCCGACCGCCCTGGCGCCGGTGACCAGCGCCGCCTCGATGTCCAGCGGGGTATCGCCGATCAGCACCGTGGCCGCACCGCCGAAGCCGGCGTGGTACGCGGCGGCCGCCCGCTCCCTGGCCAGGTGCACGAGCTCGGCCCTGACCGCGTGCTCGTTGCCGTACGCCCCGACGTCGAGGTCGAGGTGGGCGGTCAGGCCAAGCGCCGCCAGCTTCGCCTCGGCGAGCGGCCTGATGTTGCCTGTCAGCAGCGACTGCACCACGCCGGGCAGGCCGGCCAGCGCGGCGAGCGCGGCGGCCGCTCCAGGCAGCGTCGTGCCGGCGGAGGCGACCAGGCCGGTCATTTTGGGTGCGAGCCTGCCAAGCGCCGCCTCGAAGACGCCGACCTGACCGGCCGGATCCGGCATCCCGGCCAGCGCGAGCACGTCGATCGCGATCGCCCGGTCGGTGCGCCCCGCCATGTTCGCGTCGGCGGCCGCCTCGGGCAGTTCCCTGCCGTACAGCTCGGCGAACGCGGCCCGGTACAGCCGCAGCCCGACCCCGCCGGCGTCCACCAGGGTGTAGTCGACATCCCAGAGCACAAGAAATCCGGACACGTGTCGGGAGGTTACCAGCGCTGCCCCGGCCGTCCCGGGTCTAGACTCGCGAAGGTGCCAGGCCGGATCCGTGACGAGGACATCGAGCTCGTCCGCTCCCGCTCGCCCATCGCCGAGGTCGTCGGGGAGTACCTGCAGCTGCGCAGCGCCGGCGGCGGCTCTCTGAAGGGCCTGTGCCCGTTCCACGAGGAAAAGACCCCGTCGTTCAACGTCACCCCGGCACGCGGCCTGTGGTACTGCTTCTCCTGTGCCGAGGGCGGCGACGTGATCGCGTTCGTACGCAAGATCGATAATCTCGGCTTCACCGAGGCGGTCGAGCGGCTGGCGGCCAGGGCCGGCCTCGAGCTCCGCTACGAGCAGGGCGGCCAGGTCCCCGGCCAGGACCGGTCCAGGCGGCGCAGGCTGATCGAGGCACATCGGGCCGCCGCAGATTTTTACGCGCAACAATTGCTCACCGCCAGTGCCGGCGAAGCCAGGGAATTCCTGTCCTCCCGGGGCTTTCAGATCGCCGACGCGCAGCGGTTTGGCGTCGGCTACGCCCCCGACGACTGGGAGGTGACGACCAGGCACCTGCGCGGCCTGGGGTTCACCGAGGACGAGCTGCTGACCGGGGGACTCGCAGGCCGCGGGCGGCACGGCCTGACCGACAAGTTCAGGGGCAGGCTGATCTGGCCGATCAGGGACCTGTCTGGCGACGTGATCGCGTTCGGTGCCCGCAAGCTGGCCGCCGACGACAACGGCCCCAAGTACCTGAACACGCCGGAGTCGCCGATCTTCAAGAAGAGCGCGGTGCTCTACGGCGCCGACCTGGCCAAGCGCGACGTCGGCCAGCAGCGGCGGGCCGTGATCGTGGAAGGATACACCGACGTGATGGCCTGCCATATCGCGGGCATCACGACGGCCGTGGCGACGAGCGGCACCTCGTTCGGCGAGGGTCACGTCGCGATCCTGCGGCGGCTGATCATGGACGACGACCAGCTCAGGGGCGAGGTCATCTTCACCTTCGACGGCGACGCGGCCGGGCGGCGGGCGGCCCTGCGCGCCTTCAAGATGGAGGAGCGATTCAGGACTCAGACCTACTTCGCCGTGCAGCCTGACGGCCTTGACCCTTGCGATCTGCGGCTGAAGGAGGGCGACGCGGCAGTCAAGGATCTGGTGGCGAGCAGAGTTCCGCTGTACGAGTTCGCTGTCCGGTCGGCCATGAGCGACTACGACCTCGAGTCCGCGGAAGGGCGCCTCGGCGCTCTCGACGCCGCGGCCAAGATTGTGGCCGATATCAAGGACCTCGGCCTGCGGAAGGTCTACGCGGGACGTGTGGACCGCTGGCTCGGGCTGATGGACGAGGACCTGGTGCTCAAGCGGATCGGCGAGCAGATCCGAGGCGGGACGGGCGGCGGCAACGGCCGCCGGGGCCGCCCGGGACCCGGATCGGGCTCCGGCCGTCGCCATGGGCAGGTCGGTGCCGGCCAGCCCGGCGAGCGCCATGACCGGGATGACCAGCCCGCGCCCGCGGTCGGCCGTCCGGGGCCGCCCGGCTACGACCCTGCCGACCCGGTCGTCAACCTGGAGCGGCAGGCGCTGAAGCTGGCCATCCAGCGCCCCGCGCTGCTCGGGCCGGCCTTCGACGGGATGGGGCCAGAGGCCTTCACCGCGCCCGCGCACCAGGCGGTGCGCGAGCTGATCGCCGGCTGCGGCGGTGTGGCCACGGCGGGCGCGGCGCGCGAATGGGTCGAGCGGCTGCTCGCATCCGCGCCGAACGACACCGCCAGGATGTTCCTGACCCGGCTGGCCGTGGAGTCCGTGGAGGCGCCGGGGACCGACGGCGAGCCGGACGCCAGGTTCGCCGACGACGTGCTCACCCGGATCGAGGAACTGGCCGTCTCCCGGCAGATCGTCGCGGTCAAGGCCAGGCTGCAGCGGATGAACCCGGTGACCGAGCAGACCGGGTACAACCGCATGTTCGGCGATCTCGTCGCTCTCGAGCAGCGCCGTAAGCTGCTGTCGGAGCGCACGGGCGGCTCGTTATCCGCTCCGTGAAGGCCCCTGATCCTTACCAGGCCGAGGGCGACTCAAACTTGCCGTCAGGTGACAATTTTCAAACCGCGCGACGCTGCGTAACTGACGCACACTGTTGTCCATGACTCCTGTGCTCACGGTATCCGCTGAACAGGTCACTGAACTCGTCTCACGAGCGCGGGAGAACGGCACCGTCGCGCTGGCCGACCTCAACGCGGCCTTCGACCGCTGCGAGCTGATGCCCGAGGTCATCGACGACGTGATGCGGATGCTCGCGGACGACGGCGTCGAGATCGTCGATGCCGGATCCGACGAACCTGACGAGGCGCGCCGCGGCGACGAGCCGGACCGGGCCCGCCGCTCGGGAACCTCCGACCTGGTCAGGATCTACCTGCGCGAGATCGGCAAGGTGCCGCTGCTGACCGCGCAGGACGAGGTCGAGCTCGCCAAGGCCATCGAGGCCGGTCTGTTCGCCAGGGAGATGCTGCACGGCGGCTGCAAGGTCGTCGGGGCTGGCGCGAACGGCGCCGAGCTCGCCATGATCATCGACCTGGGCGACCACGCCAGGCAGCGCCTGATCGAAGCCAACCTGCGGCTGGTCGTCTCGATCGCCAAGCGGTACATCGGCCGCGGCATGGTCTTCCTCGACCTGATCCAGGAGGGCAACCTCGGGCTGATCAGGGCGGTGGAGAAGTTCGACTACACCAAGGGCTACAAGTTCTCCACCTACGCTACCTGGTGGATCAGGCAGGCGATCACCAGGGCGATCGCCGACCAGGCCCGCACGATCAGGATCCCCGTGCACATGGTCGAGACGATCAACAAGATGGCCAGGATCCAGCGGCAGCTGCATCAGGATCTCGGCCGCGAGCCCACGCCGGCCGAGGTGGCCGCGGAGATGGGTATACCGGCCGACCGGGTGGCCGAGATCCAGCGGATCGCGCAAGAACCGGTCTCGCTCCAGGCGCCGATCGGCGAGGAGGACTCGGACCTCGGTGACTTCATCGAGGACGCCGACGCCGTCGTGCCGATGGAGGCGGCCGCCTTCATGATGCTGCAGGACCAGCTCGAGCAGGTACTCGACACCCTGTCGCCGCGCGAGCAGCGCATCATTCAGCTGCGGTTCGGCCTGATCGACGGCCATCCGCGAACGCTGGAGGAGGTCGGCAGGGACTTCGGCGTGACCAGGGAGCGGATCAGGCAGATCGAGTCCAAGACCCTGGTCAAGCTGCGCCACCCGGGCCGCGCCCAGATGCTGCGCGAGTACCTGGCCTGACCAGGCCACTGCCCGTGCGGCGGCTCGGCGAGCCGTCCGGCGACCGGACAGGTTCAGGTCGGGCGGTGCTCCCCGAAGTCTCCGTTAACCGGAAGAAAAGGGCGGTTGTCGTCACTGTCCGTTCGCTTCGGCATCTCGCCATTGCCGGAAGCCGGGGTCGCCGAGCCGCCTGAGCGGCCAGCGGCCGGGCCGCGCCTGCTGACCTTGGACGCGCCCTTGCGCATGCCGGTGGTGGCCTTGTCCTTCGCCGTCTTGGCCGTCGCCTGCGCCTGCGCCTGCAGGGCGCCGGCCGTCTGCTGCATGGCGGGGCTCTCCGCCGCCTTGCGGGCCAGCTGCTTGAGCTGCTCGTACCGCTCGCGGCCGGCCTGGGCGCCGAGCACGTAGCCGGTGGCCAGGCCACCGAGGAAACTGATTCGATTAAGACGCATCTGGGCCTCTCCCGAGGTCGGGTGGCGTCCGCAGACCCCCGCTGGCCTGCGTACGTCACGCGCACCTGACCGGAGTTGTCATGCCCGAAACGAAGATTGTTATGCGCGCGCGATCACCGTCGGCCACGGTCAGGCGCGCGCATTAGCGCAGGTGCGCTACCCTTGTCCTCGCGGCGCAAACTGCCCGGGGTGCGGTCGGCCAGGGTAGCGCGCACCGCCCGATCCCGCGTAGCTCAATCGGCAGAGCGTCCGGCTGTTAACCGGCAGGTTATAGGTTCGAGTCCTATCGCGGGAGCCAGCTTGACCAGGGAAAACGCAAGAACGGCAGGATTCGTGCCCGCAGCGTGCCCGATACGCCCGTCACGCTTGCCCACCAACGGGCAGCTCTGTACTCTCTGATGCAACCGCCCGGCGTAACGCCGGGTCCGAGGTAGCAGGCTCAGCCTGCGAGCAGCATCGGGACCGCGTCAGCGGCCGGAGTCCCGCCGGCGTACAGCCCCGCCGGAATCACCACCCGTGGCCGGGACCCGCGACTCTTCACAGGAGTCGCGCATGCCCGCACGCCGCAAGCCCGCACGCCTCGCCAGGCTCGTCCCCGGCGCCGAGTACGCCCAGGTTTCCGTCAAGACGCTGAGACGGCGCTTTCTCGACGGCACCCTCACGCCCTACCGGATCGGGCCGAAGATCCTCGCCGTCGACCTCGACGAGATCGACCGCAAGCTCATCCGCCCCGTCGCCACGGGGGCGGCCATGCGGCCACCTGACAAGAGAATAGGCCCGGATCCGCACCCGGGCCGAAACCAGCCGCCGCAAACGACTACCGCAAATCTACAGGCAGGCAGCGTCATCAGGCCCGGATGCGCGGTATGCCGCGGGCCGCTGCCAGCGCGCAGGCGCCGGTTCTGCTCAGACGACCATCGCCGCAAGGGACAGCGGGCCGAGCGGGTCACCGAGACCGGCGAGTTCGGCCGGAGGCACCGGGCCGTTCGGGATTTGAGTGTTGTCGAAACGACAACGCCGCAGCGGCCGGAGTCGGGGTCCCGGCGTGACCGGCCAGGATGCCGTGGACCTGGTTCTGGGCAAGCTGGAAGGCGTCGTCACGCGCGGCGGCTACTGGATGGCCCGGTGCCCCGCCCACGAGGACCGCGAGCCCAGCCTGTCCGTCAAGCGCGGTGATGATCAGCCGGTCGTCTTCAACTGCCATGCCGGCTGCGAACGCGACGCCATTCTCGACGGCCTGGGGCTGTCTCTCGATGACGTGTCCAGGCCACGAGAGGAACGCGGCGAATGGACGCCCCGCGGGGAAGCCGTCGCCATCTACGACTACACCGATGAACGCGGCGAGCTGCTGTTCCAGGTCTGCCGCACTGCTGGCAAGCAGTTCCCGCAGCGGCGCCCTGACACCTCGGCGCGGTCAGGATGGACGTGGAACCTGAGGGGCGTTCCCCGCGTCCCGTACCACCTGCCTCAGCTGATCGCCGGGATCAAGGCCGGCAAGATCGTCTGGATCGTCGAGGGCGAGAAGGACGTTCACGCGATCGAGGCGCAGCACGTCCCCAACGTGGTGGTGACGTGCAACTCGGGCGGCGCCGGCAAATGGGCAGCTGCCCATACCCGGTACCTCCGCGGTGCCGAGCGCGTCGTCGTGGTAGCCGACAAGGACGAAGGTGGCAGGAAGCACGCCAAGTCCGTGGCGTCGGCGATCCTGCAGGAGAACCGCGGGAACTCGCGCATCGAGATCGTCGAGGCTGCCCAGGGGAAGGACGCATCCGACCACCTGGCCGCTGGTCTCAGCGGTGGTGATTTCGTGATGGTCGATGCGCTCGATCCAACCGACTACTTCCATGTACCTGGTGCGTCCGCCAGCCCGGAGGCAGCTGATCCGGAGCCGGCCGAACCGTGGTCCGAGCTGGGCTACGCCCGCCGGCTGATCAGCGTCTACGGCCGGCAGCTCCGCTACGTGCCCGCGTGGCGCCGCTGGCTGGTCTGGGACGGCAAGCGGTGGGCGCACAACACGACCGGGCAGTCCGCCCGGTGGATGAAGGCCATCGCCCGGCGAGTAACCGCCGACGCCATGGCGATCCCGGACGAGCGGGAATGCCGGGCCGCGGTCAACCTCGCCCGGCGAGGCGAGTCCGCGGCCGGGATAGCCGGCGCGCTCACCCTGGCCGACACCGAAGCGGGCATCGTGGTCGCCCGATGATCTCGACGCTGACCCGTTCCTGCTCAACTGCGCCAACGGCGTGCTCGACCTGCGGACCGGCGTGCTCGGACCGCACGAACCCGAGCTGCTGCTGACCAGGATGACCGGTGCGCCCTACCGCCCCGGCGCCATCGGCGCGGAGTTCGCCAAGTTCCTCGATCGCGTCCAGCCTGCCGCCGAGATGCAGGCCTACCTTGCCCGCAACGCCGGCCACGGCCTGGACGGCACGCCGGTCGAGCATGTCCTGCCGATCCACTTCGGTCCCGGCGCGAACGGCAAGTCCACGTTCGTCCGCGCGGTCCTGGCCGCGCTCGGCGACTACGCCGCGCCCGCCGACCCCGAGCTGCTTACCGCCCGTACCTTCGACGCGCACCCGACCGGCACCGCGGACCTGTGCGGCCTGCGCCTGGCCGTACTCCACGAATCCGACCACGGGCGCCGGCTGGCCGAGGGCACCGTCAAGCGGCTCACCGGAGGCGACCGGCTCAAGGCCCGCCGGATGCGCGAGGACTTCTGGTGGTTCGATCCCTCGCACACGTTCCTGATGCTGACCAACCACAAGCCGATCATCAGCGGCACCGACGAGGGAATCTGGCGCCGCATCAAGCTCGTGCCATGGGAGGTCGTCATCCCGCCCGGCGAGCGTGACCTCGGCCTGGACGACCGCCTCGCCCTCGAGCTGGACGCCGTGCTCGCCTGGCTCGTCAGCGGATACCAGGACTGGCACGAGCACGGCCTGGCCGACCCCGACGCCATGACGAAAGCGACGGATGCCTACCGGGCCGAGTCCGACGTGCTGGCCCGGTTCCTCAGCGACCGCTGCCTTGTCGGCCATGGCACGGTCGGCTCCACGGAGCTGTTCACGGCCTGGAAGCAATGGTGCGCGGCCGAGGGCGAGGAAACCGGCACGCAGACTGCCTTTGCGACGTCGCTGCAGAACAAGGGCCTGGACAACTACACGCAGAACGGCCGCCGCCGCTGGCGCGGGATTGGCCTGGCTGCTGAGTATGAAGGCGGTCTCAGATGAGGCTAGTAGAGGGTTGTGAGTGTCTATCTGTTAACCGCCCACACGCGCGGGGCGTTAAGCAGGAGACCCTCACCAACCCTCTACCTGCCCGGAGCGCGGCGTGACTGCCAGCCCCCACACGGGCGGGTAGACGTGCCCCGATATCAAGCGTGGTATGGTCGGGTCATGTGGGCGGTCGACTACTTGCCGGACGCCGCCCGCGAGCTAAGCAAGCTCCCCGGCAGAGAACAGAAGGCAATCGACAACGCCGTGAGGAAGCTCCAGGCCCTCGGTCCGGTCCTGCCAGCGCCGCACTCAAGCGATGCGCGTGGCGCACCAGGCCTGCGCGAGTTGCGGCCGCGCGGCGGCCACTGCGCATAGCGGCCGCTCTACCGGCGGGCGGGCGGCGGATTCGTCATCGCAGCGATCGCGCCAGATGGCGGGAGTGACCCGCGGGGATTCGGCCGGGCATGCGACCGGGCGCTCCGCAGGCTGAGCGAGCTGGACGAGGGGAAGTGAGCGGACGGATGGCGAAGCGGCCAGAACTGATCAGCGCGGACGAGGTCCACGAGCAGAACATGCGCGACCTGGACTACCGGCGCGAGCACGACCGCACCCGCGTCGCCAACGACGTCGCCATCAAGGTCATCGCCTACCGCGCCGCCCACGGCCTGTCACAAGCCGCGCTCGCCCGCATGCTCGGCATGCGGGACCACGAACCGTCGCTGTCGACGCTCGCCCGGCTATCCGAGGCCCTCGGTGAGGACTTCAGCGTCGACATCAAGTCGGGGCACGTAGAACTCCGCGCCGGATAGCCCTGGCCAGCGGAGCACGGGGGGAGGGGTCGCGACGTGAACCGGACGGCTTACGACTCCGCCCTGTCAACGATTTACTTACACGCCGTTTTTTCCAAGGCTGCTGCCCCTAGCCGGGCTTCGGACACACACGCGAAACAGGGCGGCGTGGGCAGCGGCCCGGCCGGCGCCGGCCGGGAGCCCGGCCCGTTTCGCTGCATCTCGCGCCGCACCTGGGGGCTGGATACTGGGCCCGTGGGACAGTCGTCGTGGAGAGCGCCGCCGGGGTGGCGGAAGACCAGGCTGCTGGTGTTCGCCAGGTACGGCCGGGCGTGCTGGCGGTGCGGCCGGTACGCCGGCACCGTGGACCACGTCGTTCCGGTCGCGCTGGGCGGCGGGCACGGCATGGAGAACTTGCGGCCGGCGTGCGCGCATCACAACTACTCCGCGGGTGCTTCGCTGGGCAACAGGCTCCGTCCGCGGGTACCGCCGTGGCGGTCCGGCGCTTCCGGCGCCCGGCTGTCCGGCACGCTGCGGACGTCGCGGCGGTGGTGAGCAGAGGAGGTCACGGTGGCTGACCCGCTGGCTGAGGCTGAGGCTGAGATGGCGGATGCGGCGTCGGAGGCGGGCACGCGGCTGGCCGTGGCGCTGGCCTGGCTGCGTGCCGCTGATGCGGAGCTGGCCGGGCTGGAGCGGCCCGTGTGGGGCGGCGCGGTCGACCGCTGGCACGAGGCGGGCGCTGCGGCCGCGGACTCGCTGGAGGCGTGCGAGGCCTACGAGCGGTTCGGCGCGGTAGGCTTCCGGTAGGTCATTGCGACCGCGCCGGGTGGCGTGGTGGTGGCCCTGGTTGGCGGAGCGGGCGGGGAAAGCCCAGGTCTGCGGAGATTCGGTCCGATGTAAAGCCCCCGCTGAGGCGGGGCCGTGAATCTTGCCAGGGGACACCGAGATGCCAAGCAAGTACGACACCCGCGAAGGCCCGGCCCGTTTCGAGATCGCCGACCTGCGGGCGCTCCTGTACGCCGACGGCATCCATGACAGCCTCTACCGCGCCGCCGGCCGCGCCCTGACGACACCCG
>WNGH01010219.1_pt1 | contig 11159 bp, 10 predicted proteins | sample 5400631 | NCBI WGS metagenome assembly WNGH01 (sample SAMN13153373, study PRJNA577476) | soil metagenome | isolation source: 115 cm soil or saprolite under Garry oak tree replicate 1 | place: USA:California | collected 2016-06-15 | reverse complement strand
CGGTCGGTGGCGCAATGCGTCAGCACGCGTTCGACCATCCGGCGCCGCAATCTGGCAGCACCCCCGGCGGTGTCGACAAATCCGGTTTCATGGCTGACTTCGAGCGCCACGCGGAATGCCGCGAAGGTCGATTCCGGCAATCCGGCGCGTATCAGCAGCGCCTGCAGGCTGGCGCCGCCGCGCTCATGCAGCAGCGCTGCGACGCGGGCCGGCGGCAGATCGGCCAATTCGGCCAGTGCGGCATTGAACAATTCCTGATTGCCCGACAACAGCGCGCGCAGGATCAGGCCAGCGGTGAGCTGGCCCGAGGCGCGCAGATGCCGCACCAGGCCGCGCACGTCGTCGCCGTTTGCGCCCGCCGCGCCAGCGTATCTGACAGTTTGGCCACCAGTGCGACCCGCGTCGCTGCGGGAAGATCTTCCAGCACCAGCATCGATTCCCGGATCGCGGCGAGATGGCCGTGGCGCTCGACGATGCGATCCCAGGAAAACGGCGCCAGTTCGGCGTAGGCATTTTCGATCAGCTCCAGTGCTGCCGCGGCGGTGCCGACTTCGGCGATCGCCGCACAGACCGAGGCCGGCAGATTGTTGCGGCGGGCGATGGCGCATTGCATCTCGCAATTGCCGGTCGCGATGATGTCGACGAGGTCGGCATCGATCAGAAGCGGTGAAAATTCGAGCACCGGAAGTGCGACCGACGGCTGGTCGAGCGACAGCGCCTGCACGATCGCGGCGGGCGCCTCAGTGCTGCGCGCAAACACCTCGGCCATGGCCTGGCGCACCAGCGGCGACGCATCGTCGAGCTGCATCAAGAGCGCGCCTTCGGCGGCGGCGCGGTCCTCGGCGGACAAATCCGAGATCAACCAGGCCCGCGCCAAAGCCCGCGTGGCCTCTGCCCGCTCGCCCGCCGGCGCGGTTCTTATCCAACTGATGAACTGCCGAACGATCATTGTCCCAGCCAGCCTACGCAACCCCGAAACGACACCGTGATGTCACTGTCATACAAAATAAACCACGACGCTTAACAAAGCGTTCACCATAAGCGGCTGGTTTTATTGACGTTTTGTTAAGGGTGCGGAGGTGCGTGGGCGAGTGCAAATTTCTCGCATGCGTTGGGGGACTCTCAACACGCTCGGACTCGCGGATAGGCCCCCTCACCCGAAGCCTTCGGCTTCGACCTCTCCCCGCAAGCGGGGCGAGGTGATCTCAGCACTCGCGCCGATTCAATTCAAAGCCATCGTGCTCTAACTGCTGAATGCGCCGCTGCGGTCGCTGAAGAGGTCGAGCGGTTGCGGGGCGCGGACATTTGGCGTGCGCGTGGGGAGCGAGGATATCGGAGACGTTATCGTGACCGAATTTGTCGGCGCAACCGATGTTGCTGTCGGCACAGACGTCAGCGACGACGAGCTGCCCCACAATTCATGAACCGCCGGCGAGACCGGCTCTGATCGTTCGCCGGCCTGAAACAGCGAGCGGAAGATCGGCTCGCTCTGTTGCAGCGATGCCGTCTTGAGCGCCGGCTGCGCCGCCGCCACAGCCGTAGCCGCGCGCGAAGAATCCGGAAAACTCGAGAGATAGGCGGCGTTGTCGATCGGGGCTGCGCCCGCCGCCGCGCTCGCGAACGTCCCACTCGCCGGCGTCACACCGGCCGACGCCATCGCGGACCGCGTCGCCGATGAATTGGCGGCGCTGTCGTAACGCTGCGTCAGCACCGAATAAACTTCGGAGACACTTCGCTCCCGTCCGCCGCGATCGTAGAAGATCGAACGGTTCGCAGCGGCGGCGTTCGGAAACAGCCGCGCCCCGGACGCGTTCGGATGGTCCTCGGCATTGGAGATCAACTTGGCCGCGCCGCCGACGCCCATGAAATGCGCCATATAGAGTTCGGCATCGGTCGGGCGGCGGCCGATGTCGCCGGTGAGCTTGAAGCTGTTGGATTGGGTCAGAACCGCCGCCATCGACGAGGCGGCGTCGGGATCGTCGCGCAATTTCATGATGGCGTCGCGCGCGGCGGGATCGCTGACCGAGTAATTGCCGGACGAAGATTTCGTGATGGCGTCGGCGTATTTGCCGTAGCCGAGCAGGCTGCCTGCTTCCTTGACGGTGCCGAGCCAGGTCTGGTCGATGAACTGATAAAGCCCGCGCGCCGACGACGTGGTGGCGCTGGCCTTCGGATTGAAATTGGATTCCATCTTGGCGGTGGCGAGCAGATATTCGAAGCTGGTGCCGGTGGTGCTGGCCGCCTGCTTGATTGAGCCTGCAATCCGCGCACGCGCTGCTTGATTGAGCCTGCAATCCGCGCACGCGACGGATCGATGCCTGCCGCAGCGGTGGCGTTTGAAGCGTCGACCGACATGTCTAGGGTGCCCCGCTCCCCGCGAAACGACCGCCCGGCCTTACAGAGCAGCCAATTCCGCTCACGCCGGAGTTACACTGGGATGGTTATGGTTAATGGAGGGTTAAGGCGCCTCCAAGCCCTCACCGTCATTCCGGGCCCACGCGAAGACGCGTGTCCCGGAATGACGGGAGAGAATTATTTCCGATAAACCTTCGCCGGATCGAACACCTTGTCCGCATCCACGAGCGACAATTGCGGTCCGCCCTCGCCTGCGGTCACCGCACGGTAGAAGCAGGACCGTCGGCCGGTGTGGCACGCCGCACCTGACTGTTCGACCCTGATCCAGATCGCGTCCTGATCGCAATCCAGGCGCATCTCGACCACGCGCTGGACATGGCCGGAGGTTTCGCCTTTGCGCCACAATGCGTTGCGGGAACGGCTGAAGTACCACGCCTCCCCGCTGGCGATGGTCCTGCGCAAGGCTTCGTCGTTCATGTGCGCGACCATCAGCACGTCGCCGCTGCCGGCGTCGGTAGCGACGCACGTCACGAGGCCTGAGGCGTCGAATTTGGGCTGGAACTCAAGCCCTTCCTCGATGTCATGGATATCTGCGGATGTGGACACGGGCAGTCCCTCGAAAACGACAGCCGAGGGTCAGCGTTGCGGCCCTCGCACCATGGACATGAAACGCGACTGCTCCGCCGGATTGTCGCGGAACATGCCGGTGAAGCGGCTGGTGAACGTCGTCGCGCCATGCTTGGCGACGCCGCGCACCGACATGCAGGTATGCTCCGCCTCGATCACCACTGCAACGCCGCGGGGTTTTAACACCTCGTCGATCGCAGCGGCGATCTGGGCGGTCAGGTGCTCCTGGGTCTGCAGGCGGCGGGCAAAGATATCGGTCAGCCGCGCCAGCTTCGACAATCCCACCACCCGCTCGACCGGCGTATAGGCGATATGCGCCCGGCCGTAGAACGGCATCATGTGATGTTCGCATTGCGAGGTGAATTCGATGTCGCGGATCAGCACGAAGTCGTCATAGCCGGCCGTCTCGCCAAAGGTGCGGGTCAAGACCTCCGACGGACACTGATGATAACCCTGATAGAGCTCGTCGAAGGCTTCGACCACCCGGCGCGGCGTATCCAGGAGGCCCTCGCGGTCGGGGTTTTCGCCGATATAGCCAAGCAGGGTCTGTACCGCCGCTTCCGCCTCGGCGCGCGAGGGACGCGGCTGGTCCGCGCGTACGGCGGCGGCCAGAAACTCGGACGGATCCAGTTCGGCCGGGCGAGCATCCGGCATCCGCGAATCCGGGGACTTCACGTCAGAAGGCTTGAGGTCGGAGGGCTTAAGGTCAGAAGGCTTGCCTGGGCGTAGCGGCTTAATCAGCGCGTCCATGTCAACTCCGTTCGACCGGCCTTGCGTGAGGCCGGAGTGTCACCGGGCAGACGGGGCGGTTTGCCGCCGGACGCCTGAGTCCCACATTAATAACAACCACGGCGGCCGAATTGGCCCTATTTGAGGCCGCCAAGGGAAACGACCGGACTGTATTTCGGCCGTTTCGACCCATATATAGGGCTGTGAACAGCGGTCGCCAAGGGCGATCGCGCCGGGAGCCGAGACCTCAATCTTATGCTGAACGACATCTACAACAAGCGGATCATCGAATTGGCCGGCAATATCCCCCGGATCGGACGCCTCCCCGACCCCGATGCCAGCGCCACGGCGCATTCCAAGCTATGCGGTTCGACCGTCAAGATCGACCTCAAGATGAACGGACCCATGGTCACGGATTTCGCCCATGATGTGAAGGCCTGCGCGCTGGGCCAGGCCTCGTCCTCGATCATGGCGAGCCACGTCGTCGGTTCGACGGCGAGCGAACTGCGCGAATTGCGCGAGACCGTGCGGAAGATGCTGAAGGAAAACGGCAGCCCCCCGCAAGGCAAGTGGGCCGACATCGCGCTGCTCGAGCCGGTGCGCGACTACAAGGCGCGGCATGCTTCCACCATGCTGACCTTCGATGCCGTGGTCGATGCAATCGGCCAGATCGAAGCGAAGGCGAAGCAGCCGGTATCGGCGCAGGGCTAGACGCAATTCAGCCCGTCGTCATGCCCGCGGAGGCGGGCATCCAGTAATCCGCGAATTCGCGGCTAATCAAAACCGCCGCGGCATACTGGATCATCCGCTGGAGCCTGTCATCGGGCGGCCATTCGGCCGACCCGTTGGCGGATGATGACACCGTTCCAGGATCGGCTTTACCGCCCCTACTGCGGGGGCGCCACCGGCGCGACGCCGCCGGTCGGAACGGTGGCTTCGGCGGTCTTGGTCGACTTGGCCGACGCAGCCTGCGACTTCTCCGCGCTTGCCGTCTCGCTCGCAAAACGATCCTGCACGGGTTTGGTCACGACCTCGGCGACCGGCACATTGGGGCTGTCGAACTGTGGCAGCACCTCGGCAACGGCATCGGTGGTGACCAGATTGGTCAGCCGCAATTCGGCCCGCGACAATTCGTGCAGATCTTCCCACGGCGGCACGCTCAGCGACAGCGACAGCAGATCGCCCGCGCCGCCCATCTCGAAGGTGAATTTGGCGAGACGTCCGATGTCACGCTCCACGATCATCAGATCCTGGGCGGTGTAGCTGGCGGCCTTGGCGTCGTCGGCGCGGTCGCCCATCCAGATCTGATGCACCCTGACATGCGCGGCCTCGGGCACGTAGCGCGTCTTGCCCGACAGCAGCAGAAACACGCACATCGATTCGCAATAGGCTTCGGGCGCGACGCTCGCACGATCGCCCTGCGCGGTGCGGGTCTGGGCGCTGATGCCGACGGTGGTCAGCGCACCGAGATTGCGCCAGCGCCGTCCGAGCGTGATGGAGTCGTTGACCGAGCCGCCGCTGGAATCCAGCACGATGGTGGCGCCGCCGAGCTGGCGTCCGCGCGCGAACTCTTCGAAATCCTGCGGGGTATCCGCGGTCACGATGCCGACCGCGCTGACCCAGCCCAAGCCCTTGCAATTCGACTGGCACGCGACCCAGCTGAACCGCATCGGCATTTTGCGTTCTTCGAGGGTGACGCCAGCTTGGGCCCGACCACCATCTCCGGCTGTCATGGCAGGCAATGCGATGCAAAGCACGGCGGCGCCAAGTAGCGCACGGCCGCTGGATCGAAACGACTTCACGAGCCTCAATTTGGTTCCTTCCCCCAAGCTCCCTGCCGAGCGGGCCCCAGTTCAACGCCAAACGATTCTCGTTACACGGGCGTTATGAAAAAGCTAACCGTATGACAAAGAAGCGTCTATTAACATTTGCTGCATCGCCTCCAAATAATTGCAATATTTGGGCAGGTGTCACTCAAATACATGTGAGGTCAGGTTCCGTGCAAAGGAACCGGGCAAATACGGGCTCAACAACGGGCACGGCGCCTATGAAATATTCGCATTGTCCGGACTGCACCGCAGCTTTTCAGCGTCTCCCGCGCAATGCCGGGCGCGCGATGATCTGGCTTTACCGGCACACGCTGTCGCCGCTGGTCGGTTACAACTGCCGCCATCTGCCGACCTGTTCGGTTTACGGCGACGAGGCGATCGAGCGTTTCGGACTGTGGGGCGGAGGATGGATGACCCTGGCGCGGCTGCTGCGCTGCCAGCCCTGGGGCACTTCCGGAATCGATAACGTGCCGCCGGCAAAGCCGCCGGGCGCGCAATGGTATCTGCCGTGGCGGTTCGGGCGATGGCGCGGGGTCAACGCGCCGTAGAGTTTGGTTCCGCCAAGCCACCACGGTCACTTCGCTCGAACACACTTTAGCTCAGCGCGAAAACCAGAAGAAACCAGGGGGCGGCTCGAAATAGGTCGGCGGACGCGGCTTCCGAGGACGCGGTGGTTTGGGCCGCGGCGGTTCGGCCGATGGTGGCGATGACGTCGTGTCAGCGCTCTCTGAACCGTCTGAAGCCAGCTTGACCGACAACAGCAGGTTCGATTCAAACGATCGCCACCGATAGCCGATTCCGAAGTCCATCGGCTGGGCCCGCCTGAACAGCTCGGCATATTTCGGCTGATAGGTTCCGGGGAATTTGTCGATCGGGCCGGCGTAGCGGCCGAACGGAAAGAACCGCCATTTCTTCGGATCGTAACTGAGAAGCGGAATGCCGGAATCGTCCTGGATAATCGTGGCGCTGTTGGCGAGCAGAAAATCGCGCACGGTGGTGAAATGGCCGGTATGCAGCAGATAGGACGCGCTCTTGATCAGGCTATCCGCGGGCGCCAGGGTTTGGCAAAATGGCAGAAAGCCGCTGCTCTTCACGCCCCTGTTGGAAAGATCGGTTGAGAAATAATACAGCGTCTTTTCCTGACCATCGTCGCCTGCGAACACAATCCGCACCCCCCGCGTTACGTTGGTGCCGGCATTTTCGCTGGCGAAGTATGTGGCCCCCTTGTCGTCGAGCGCGATCAGACTGACGTCGCGAATGGTCTTTCCCGAGCGCGCCAGGAAGACATACAGCAGCGGCAAGGTGCCGCTGATCGGTCCGGCCTGCAGGTCGGTCTTCATCTCCTTGGTAATGAAAAAACTGAAACTCAGGATCGAACCGAGCGATTGCTCGACGTCGTAAAGGTTGGACCCGATACTGCCGCGCGGCACTTTCGTCAGATCCGGCACCTTCCCGACCGGCTCGAGCGCGCTCAGCACATAGGTCACAGCCTTCGGGTAAAACGCGTCCGCATAGAGGAAGTCGGGGCCGCTGAACATGTAGAACATCGTCGGCCGCGGCGCGGTCAGATTGGCGTCCGCCCAGGTTCGAATTTTCGAAAGCTGGCGCTGCTCGAGCTGCCCGAACGCGCTATCGAAGAATTTTGCGTGCCGCTGCCACGAAGGGTCTCTCGTCAACGGCGTCAGCGGGGAATCGGCCGATGGCGGCATCCCCGCGAGGAAACGTGCGGTATCGTCTGCGGTCACGGTGTCGGCCGCGCGCGCGAGCACCGTGGCTGCGAGCAACATGACCGCAGCGACGGCCGCCATTTTCATGGGCTGAAGCATCGTTATTCGGGGCTTGCCGATGCGGTCGCTGAGCCCGGATCGGTCCGCTCGCGGAAGATGGCGTAGATCAAAAGGCCCGAGATCATCATCAAAGTGCCCAGCAATGACTGCAGCGGCCGCTCCGTCAACAGATAGTACATCATGAAGACGGTCACGAGCAGGAAAACCGCAGGCGTTACCGGGTATCCCCAGGCGCGATAGGGCCGCGGCAGCTCGGGCTGCGTGATGCGCAGCTTGATGACGCCGAGCACGGTAAAGAACGAGCAGAACAACAGCGCAAACTGAATGAAATCGAGTACCGCCTCGAAACTGCGGGTGAACAGCAACAGGTTCGCGACCGCGAACTGGAACAGGATGGCATAGGCCGGCGCGCCTTTGCTCGATTTGCGGGCGAATACCCGCAGCGCCGGAATGTCCTCCCCCATGGTCATCATGACGCGCGGGCCGATCCACATCATCGCGCTGATGGAAGACACAAGCCCGATACAAATCATCGCTCCGACGACGCGGCCGCCGATTTCACCGAAAATGTGGCTGCCGGCGATCCGCGCGACATCGAGCTGCCCGGACAGTTTGTCGATCGGCGTGGTGTGCAGGAACACCGCGTTCAGCGCGACATAGAGCACAAGGACGATCAGCGTCCCCGCCAGCAGCGCGCGCGGCAGGTTTCGCTGCGGCGTGCGCATCTCGCCGATGATGTAGGTCGCGGCGTTCCACCCCGAAAACGAATACATCACGAACACCAGCCCGATGGCGAAAGGCGCGCTGGTGATGTGGGCGAAGTCCGAAACCGACGGCGTGAACGAGACCGGTTGCGGCGTGCCGATGACAAATCCCGCAATCAGGAACGCGACGATCAGCACGACTTTCAAAATGGTCGAGATCAGCTGAAAGGTGCCGGAGTGCCGGACGCCGCCAAGCTGAACAATCGACACCAGCCAGACCACACCGATTGCAAGCGCCAGCGGCGGCGTACCCGGCAGCACCGCTTTGCCGTATTCCCCGAAAGCCATCGCCGCCAGAGCCACCGGTGCGGCGAAGCCAACCGTCGCCGACACCCAGCCCGCCAGAAATCCGAAAGCTGGATGAAAGGCGCGGCTCAGGAAATTGTATTCGCCGCTCGAGCGCGGAAACATCGCGCCGAGTTCACTGTAGGAAAACACGCCGCATAGCGCGACAACACCACCGACCGTCCATAACAACAGAATGGAAAAGCCCGAGGGGATGTCCTTGACCTGAAAGCCCAGGCTGGTGAAGACCCCGACGCCAACCATGTCGGCCACGACGATGGCGGTCGCCACCATGGCGGAGACCGTGGTCCCGGCGCCGGAGAGCCGGCCGGGCCACGCCGCGCTTTCCGTTCCTGATGCCGCCATGCCGGTCCACGCCTTGCGCGTCACGCCCCGTGATTTCTTCATCGTGCAGGCTGGCGCCGTTCAATTCAAGCAATGTTACCAATGCTTTAAATATAGGCGTGGTTTTGGTATCATCATACTGTTGCGCGCCGCCAAGGCGCACCGATGATCTACGACATTGCGAAAGCAAAGTGGCCGGCCCACAATCGCGACACGATTTGGTGCTCCGTTTCGCGTTCTGGAAGTGGGGAGTTTTTCCGGGTGCTTAACGTTAGCTCAACGTTAGCGGGCTGACATACGCCGATCGCCTTTGGCGGTATTGGGGCAAGGGGTGGATGGTCGGAGCGAATCCGAAATTCCAGACATCTGATCATGTGGGCCAGGTGTCGCCACCGGGCGCGACCCGGCATGCGTTGACACTGGATGCGCAACATGGCGCCGGTTCTCATCGACTACGCTGGATCGCGCTTCTGTCCGCGATTGTCCCGCTATCGCTCGTGCTCGTTCAATGCGGCAAGGCGCCGGATGCTGAAATGCTGGCCGCCAACTCCCAGACGTCAGGCGACACGTTCGACGATCGGTTCCCGGCGCCGCAATTCAATGATCGCTTCTCGGGCGCCAGTGAGCCCTTGGTGCCGCAACAGTTCTCCGATGCGCTCCGCAAGCGCATGGCTCAGGCGGAGCCCGCCCCCTACAGGGTTGCCTCGCTGGCGCCAACGGTCCCGTACCAGCGCCCCGCCAGAGAAGAACAGACCACACTGGTCAGCCTGAAATCCTCGGCATTTCCCTATCTCGGCAACAATCCGCGCACCGACGAGCCGTTCCTCAACGTTTCGAGTGGCGACCGCCGCGGCCATCGCGGTCTGGGGGGCAAGGTTTTTTGGCAGGACGAGACCTACAACGATAACCGGGTTCTCATGCACGTCCCGGAGAATTTCGATGTCCGCAAACCGGGCGTGATCGTTGTATTCTTCCACGGCAACGGCGCGACGCTGGAGCGCGACGTGCGCGACCGGCAACTCGTGCCGCAACAGATTTCGGATGCCGGCGTCAATGCGGTGTTGCTGGCGCCTCAGCTGGCGGTCGATGCCGCCGATTCCAGCGCCGGCAAGTTCTGGCAGCGGGGCGGACTCAAGCGCTTCGTGACGGAGTCATCCGAGCACCTCGCCCGCCTCTACGGCGATCCGGGCACGGCCAAGGCTTTCGCGAACATGCCGGTCGTCATCGTCGGCTACAGCGGCGGCTTTGTGCCGGCGGCGTGGAGCCTCGAAGTGGGCGGCCTCGGCAACCGCGTGCGCGGCGTGTTTCTGCTCGACGCGGTGTATGGCGAACTCGACAAGTTCGCATCCTGGATCGTCAACAACCGATCCGGCTTTTTTGTCAGCGCCTATACGCATTACACCAAGCGCCACGATAACGAACTGATGCAGATGCTGAAAGAAAAAGGCATCGCCATCGCCGAGGACATGGACGGGCCGCTGCGGCCCGGCAGCGTGGTATTTGTCGAGACACCGGAGGGCGTGACGCATCGCGATTACGTCACGCACGCCTGGACCGAAAATCCCGTCAAGGAAGTGCTCGTCAAGATGGCGGCGACGCCCGCGCTGACACGGATGGCGGCGGGCACCCCGTCGTCCGCGAGCCGATGATCCGGCGTGCTCTCGCGCCGCCCGATCCGGAATTGTCATCTCACTGCCGATCAAATGTGAGGTTGATGGCGTCGCGGAACTATCGCTTCCTCTCGGCGTCATCTAAAGTGACGCGATGGGCTTGGTGCGGGAGGGTGCCATGTCGAAGTCCCGCATTGGAATTGCCGTTGTCGTTCTGACCACCCTGCTGTCGAGTGCGGCCCTGGCCGGAGTGCATCTTGGCAGCGGTCCCCTTGGGGTCGCGAGATTCGCGGCAGCCCGCGTATTGTCGCTCGGGCGATTGCATCACGCCCGTGCCTTTGCGCGTCACGGTCGCATCCGAACGGCTTCCCCCAGATCGCAAAACGTCCGCAACGCCATGGATTCTGGGCTTGGCAACCCGGCGGTGCGCAGGCAAATCGTCGCGGCTGCGGCGCTGGCGGGCTGGCACGGCGGCCGCATCGCGAACGGGTGGTGGCGACACGGCGACGGCGGATATGGATGGGTCGGGCCGCTGTTCTGGCCATTCGCCATTTACGATATCTACGACTACTCCATCTGGGGTGACGGCATCGGCTTCTGGGAATACGGTTATCCCGACATCTATGCCGCGATCTTTGCGCCTTACGGCCATGATGATCTCGCCGCCTATACGGGACCGAGCCCGTTGGACCGAAGACATCGCAGAGTCCCGCCGCTACCGCAGCTCTGCAGCGATGACAGCGGCGAAATTGCCGGCCTCCCCATCGATCAGATTGCGCAGGCGATACAGCCGAATGAGGCGCAGCGCGCCGCTTTGGACGATCTTGC
>WNGH01018159.1_pt1 | contig 11164 bp, 11 predicted proteins | sample 5400631 | NCBI WGS metagenome assembly WNGH01 (sample SAMN13153373, study PRJNA577476) | soil metagenome | isolation source: 115 cm soil or saprolite under Garry oak tree replicate 1 | place: USA:California | collected 2016-06-15 | reverse complement strand
TGGGGTCGATCGGCGGAGTTTTATGAATGAACTGGAAACGCGGGTCGAGCTTATAGCGAAACGGATGGTTGGCAATGAGAAAACCGCTGACGTCGTTGATTATCCGGCGTAGCTCTTTGACCTTGTAGATCCCACCGACATACTGGTCGAGGCCGAAAGCGCCAACGTGCCCCCATTCGGTGGTCACTTCGATACCGCGGAACAGAACCACCCCGCGCTCTCGGGCGTAGTCTTCAAGCTTCGGGTCGGCCCAGGCGTTATCGTGTTCGGTGATACAGACCCCGTCGAGGCCGATCTTCTGCGCCTGGTCAACCAGGGCAAAAGGATCGAGGTTACTGTCTGCGCTGCCACGCGTGGTGTGGACGTGGAAATCGATGAGCATGTTCTCTGTCTCCCCTGTCTCCGCACTACGAGGCGAAGGCACCTCTATACCGTCTTCTCTCACCAGGAGCAAGAGAGTGAGCGTTCGTTCAGTAAAAGAGAAAAGAGACCGAGGTTTGCGACAGAGCCCACTCCACCCTTCTCTGTCTCGCCTCTGCTTTGAAATTGTAGCCCAACGCTTTGACACCTGGGCCATTTTTTGTCTAAACTCCAGGCATGTCGCTACAAGGAGAAAAAATGGAGGTCGATCACCAGAACAGCCTAGAACAGGCACTGGCTAAGACAGAGGCCGACGCGGATGCCGCCTGTAAGGCCGCGACTATCGCCCTGCGTTCCCTCAAAAAGTTTCGTGCTGCCGCCCAGGTGGGCAATTTGCGCGAATTGCAAAAAGCGATTGAAGTGTACTGCTATCCCTCGCTCATCCGCGTGCTGCCCAACGACCGAGCCGTGGTCATTGACAAGACCAGGGAAAGGCGACTGCGTCCTTCCGTGCTGGTGCGTCACCTGCAGGAGCTGCAAAACAAACCGGTGCGTTTCAGATCGGAGGCATTCCTGGAGTCGTTGCATGACGCGTACTCCACGGCAGTGAAGACCCGGAGTAAGGAGCGGCGCGATACCGGCCCTATCGTGCCGCTGGTGGAAATCTATAACCTGCTGACCCTGCTGCCGGGGCAAGCAAAGGAATACTCGCGACAGGAATTTGCCCGCGACCTCTATCTGCTCGATCAGAGTGGCGTCACGACCGCGCGCAATGGTGCGGTGGTCAGTTTCCATGCCGCCAGGGGCAACGAGGCCGCCAGCAAAGTCATTCCGATCATCACCAAGGACGGCCAGGCAAAGACCTATTACGGGATTTCGTTCACGCACGAACAGTAGGAGCCCTGCCCATGTATATGCGTCCCGCAGAGTGGCTGGCAGTTATGCGGCAAGAGTATTTGCACAGCTTTATTCGCGGCGGCGGGGCGGCGGTGAAGTTCGTCGTGCCGACAGAGGAAATCGACCACGGCGAGTTGCAGCAAGAACTGCGCAGCGCCGCTGAGGCTGAAGGCTACCTGTTCGCCTGGGTTGATGCTGCCAAAACCCGTGTCCACATGATCGATCACCTCTTCCATGCGATCGCGCAGCAGGTGGATTGGGACGACCTGGCTTTTTCGTTCGTGTCACGGCTGCTTGCTGAAAACAGATTCACCCTCCCCTCGCAGCGTCAGGAGTTCACCCTGCGCAGGCTCGCTGAGTTGAATGGACGCGATGAAGGACTGTTGCGGCAAGAGGTGCACGCCTTGCCTGAGAAGCACCTCATTCACGACTATCAGATGTGCCAGGAATTTCGTATTGCCATGATTCGCCTCTGCCAGGTACAACTGGATGCGGACGGCATGAGCCCTGTGCCTGCTGAGGTGATCAAAGAATGGCTGCGCGGTGGGTTGCGGCGTATCGCAGAAATCAAGCCGGCACTCATCTTTCAGAAAGTCGCACGCGACAATGCGCGCTACCTACTCTCGTCGCTCTCGTATTGGTTGCACCTGACGGGCAAGAGCGGCTTGGTGCTTGTACTCGATATCACACGTTGCTTAATGCCGCGTCCCAAGCCCAGGGATGTGCAGGACGAGAGCCGCTATTACAGCCTGGCGATGACCCTGGATATGTACGAAGTGTTGCGCCAGTGCGTTGACGCCACTGACGAAATGGAATTCTGTTTCATGGTCGTCATCGCCCCGCCGGCCTTCTTACATCCTGACGATCGCCGGGGGGTCTATAGCTATGATGCCCTGAGAATGCGCATCTGGGACGAGGTGCGAGACCGGCAGCGGGTGAACCCGTTCTCGGCGTTGGTGCGTCTCTCGCCCGGTCCCGAGTCCGCTGGCATGCCTGGGCAGGAGCGTGCAGGATGAGCACACAAGTCGCCTACCGCCGCGCAATTGAGGCGTTACGTGCCGGCGTGCCGAACCGGGACGCGGTGCGGGCGCTCGGGTGCGAACAATCGGCGATTGAAGATCGCTTTCGGGCGCAACTGCAGGCGGCCAAGGAGGAGGCGAAGAAGGGAGCGCAAGCGCCCGGGTTGCTTATTGCCGGTGACTTTGGCACGGGCAAGTCGCATCTGCTGGAGTACCTACAGCATATCGCGCTCGAAGAACACTTCGTGTGTAGTAAGGTGGTCATCAGTAAGGAGACCCCGCTGTACGATCCGGCCAAGTTCTACCGTTCCGCCATGCGCGCGGCCGTGGTGCCAGGAAAACGTGGGGCGGCGTTGACCGAAGTCGCGGCGCACTTGGACCCGGCGAGCGAGGCATACACTGCGCTGAGCACGTGGGCACACAGCGCCACGCTGAACTCGCGGTTTGCCGCGACCCTGTTTTTGTTCAAGCGCATGGGCACGGATATGGAACTCCGCAACCGCCTCGTTTCCTTCTGGTCCGGCGATCCGCTGGATGCCGGAGAAATCAAGAAATACCTCAAAGCCTGCGGGGAACGAGCAACCTATAAGATTGAAAAGATCACCCTCAGGGACTTGGCGATCCAGCGGTTCCAGTTCGTCCCACGTCTGCTCATGGCAGCGGGTTATGCGGGGTGGGTGCTGCTCGTTGATGAGGTGGAACTGATCGGCAGATACTCCTGGCTGCAACGTGCCAAGTCCTACGCTGACCTGCTGAGGTGGATGGGGAAGTTACCGGGCCAGCACGTACCGGGATTGGTCACCGTCTTTGCCCTCATGTCGAATTTTGAGAGTTATATTCTGGAGGAACGGGACGATCTGGAAGTCGTGCCCCGCAAATTGCGGGATATATCCTGGAGGAACGGGACGATCTGGAAGTCGTGCCCCGCAAATTGCGGGATAAAAGTGCGGATGACCTCGCCAAGCAAGCCGAACGCGGCATGCGTATCATTCAGAAAGAAAAGCTGCGCCTGAAAGCGCCCGACACGCAGGCGGTCCAGCAGACCTGTGAGAAAGTCCGTGCCATCCATGCTGAAGCGTATGGCTGGCAGCCGCCCCTGCTGTCCGTTGAGCGGCTGGGCATCACGAGTATGCGTGAGTACGTGAAAAGATGGATCACTGAATGGGATCTGAAGCGCCTCGATCCCGCTTACACGCCCGAGATTGAAAAGACCGCGCTGGACCAGAACTACAGTGAAGACACAACCCTTGAGACTTCCTCTGAAGAGGGACCTGAGAGGGAGCCAGAGTAGTTGATGCCCATCCCGTACCGCGATGCTGATGACCTCGATGAACTGGGAACGGCCGGGTATCTCAAGATCGAACCTACTGCCGACGGCTCGGGATATCTGGGGGCGTTATTTCTCATCAACGCGCGTGGTGAGCCGGTCGAGTTTACCTACAACCGCATCGATACCCCCCATACTTTTCTGTGGCGGCAGGATGATCTACGGCGGCATGCGACCAGGAAACTGACGGCCTCGCTCTTCTCGCTCTGCCCCAAAACCCCACGGCTGCTGCTGTGCCTTGCTCAAGAGATCGGCAGCGAACTGTTTTGCCAGGACCTGCAGATTTCCATACTGGTCTGTCGTATCGACCCTGCCAGCGAAGCCATACTCTCTTCCGACGCCGAGACCAAGGACACAGTGCACGCCTCTGAGCCGGTGCAGGTGTTTTGGTTTCCGGGCAGGCCGGCAGAGGACGCGATCGAATTGCGCCTCCTGCGCCTGCTCAGCTCCCACGGACTGCTCCTGGAGCCGTTCGAGCGCGCCTCTATCGGGCTCCGCGAGGTCTATCGCACCACAGGTGACAAGGTGCCATGAATGTGGCCAGCCCCTGGTGGACAGACCGTAGTGGAAGGAGCGTGCCGCGCGTCTGGTGGCTTGGCATCTTTCGTCGCCAGGTGCGACTGAGCGAACGCCCCGCAGGTCGGCTGCGGGTTCCTACGGTCAACCTCTACGCCCCGCAGCGTCTGTTGCTGTCAGATGACAGTTCCCTCGCGCCGCCGCCGCAGCTCACCGGCGTATTGCCGTTAGCGTCCGCGACGAATCTCACGGTGGACCTGGTGCCGTCGGCAAACGCGGAGAACGGCAGTATTAACCTCGCCGGTGTGCTGCTCAATAAGGAGCCGACTCCTCGACTTGCTCTGCCGAGGCAACCAGAAGCGTCGCAACACGCTTTTGCTGGGATGCGACCGCCAGTGGAGCCCCAGATTCCGCTCTGGAAACGGCTCGCCTATCTTCTCCAACCTCCGAAGGCCATCGCTGCCCTCCGCCTGCTGGTCCTGCAACGTCACGTCGAGTCCGCCCTCCTCATCGTGCGTGCTGGCCTGATGAACCAGTGGCGCAAGGAGCTACAGCGGTGGGCGCCGGAGTTGCGTATCTCGACGATTCGCGGTCCGGCCGCCGAACGGGCGTGGCAATGGTCCACCGCGGCGCATGTCTACCTAGTCAGTTATGAAACCTTCCGCGCCGACTGCACGGACAACCCCCACTCGCCGCCGCGCCGCCGAGTGTGGGATGCGGTGATCCTTGACGAAGCGCAGGCGATCAAGAACCGCGACGCAGAAGTCAGCGTCAAATGCAAACGACTCTATCGCCACCGCGCGTGGGCGCTGGCGGGGACACCGTTGGAAAACAGCGAGGATGATCTGGCGTCCATTCTAGAGTTTGTTATGCCACTGGCAGAGGGCGAGGTGCCGCAACGGTTGGCGCCGGGTGCGGAACTCCGCGAGCGACAAGCTCGGGTACAACTCCGTCGCAAGAAGGCCGAGGTGCTGCCGCAACTGCCCCCGAAGATCGTCAGCCGCATCGCGCTGAAGCTTGAGGGGACACAGCGGGAGTGTTACGAGCGCGCCGAAAGAGAAGGCGTCATCCAACTGCGTGAGAAGGGCGAGGCCGCGCGCATCGAAAACGTGCTGGAGCTGATCACGCGGTTGAAACAGCTTTGTAACTTCTGCCCGCTGACCGGGCAGTCGGCGAAACTGGAGGATATCCGCGAGCGCTTGCGCACTCTGACCTGTGAAGAACACCGCGCTCTGATCTTTTCTCAGTTTGCTGACGACCGGTATGGGGCTCGTGCGATTGCCGCGGCGTTGGCGCCGTTTCGGCCGCTGCTGTACACGGGCGAGCTTTCCCCCATGCAAAAAGAGGCGACTATCAGGGCCTTCAAAAGGAACCCTGCGCACAAGGTGCTGGTCCTCTCGCTGCGCGCTGGCGGGCAAGGCCTGAATTTGCAAGAAGCCTCCTACGTGTTTCACTTCGACCGTTGGTGGAACCCCGCAATCGGGCACCAAGCCGAAGACCGCAGTCACCGCTTCGGCCAGGTCTTTCCGGCCAACGTTTATACCTACATCTGTGAAGACACAGTCGAAGAGCGGGTTGAGCGCGTCTTGCAGCAGAAGCAGGTGCTCTTTGACGAACTGGTGGACGAGGTGTCTATCGACTTACCGTCGCAGCTTACTACCGCAGAACTCTTTGGCCTGTTTGGGCTGACGCCACCGGCGCAGGCGAAGTCCGCGCGCCGCGGCGTGAAGGCCCCTGTGAACTACGTGGAGATGAGCGGGGTCGAGTTCGAGCGGTACGTCAAGCGGCTATTAGAGCGCAAAGGGTGGCGCGTGGAGACCACGCCACTGACGCGCGATCGGGGAATCGACCTCATTGCCCGGCGCGCTGACGAGGTCGGTGTAGAAATGACCCTCTATGTGCAATGTAAAAATCACGCCTCTCCTGTCGGTGTTGAGGTGGTACGAGAACTGAACGGCGCGCTGCCGCAACCCTTATCCGGGGCGCATGGCGTGCTCGTCTGTCCCAGTGGTTTCACCGCCGCCGCTCTTGCCTTTGCTAAAGAACGCGGACTCACTCTCTGGGACCGGCATCACCTCTTTACCCTCGCGGGCGAGTGAAGCGCCAGCCCGGATGCTTTTCTGTTAGGCGAAGTCGGACGCAGAGCAGGAGCGGTTTGCTTTGCTCTGCTGCCCGCCTGTGCTAAAGTCCCGTCCGATCGCACGTGCCGCACTCAGGAGGGACACTATGCCGATGCCGTTAGAAGGGGTTCGCGTTGTCGACTGGACGATCTGGCAGCAGGGACCTGTATCCACCATGATGCTCGGTGACCTGGGCGCCGAAGTCATCAAAATCGAAGACCGGGTCAGCGGGGACCCGGGCCGGGGCGTCATGAGTATCGGCGGCACCATGACCGGCGTCTCAGGCCAGCGCAACTACTACTTCGAAGTCAATAACCGCCACAAAAAAAGCCTTACCCTCGACCTCAAGAGGCCCGAAGCGAAGGAGATCGTCTACAAGCTGATAGAGAAGTCTGACGTCTTCGTGCAAAACTTCCGCAAAGGTGTGGCCGCCAGGCTCGGGCTCGACTATCAAGCACTCTCGAAGTACAACCCCAAGCTCATTTACGCCAGTGCCAGCGGTTATGGCCCGGAAGGGCCGGACTCAGGTGAGCCCTCGTTCGACTATATGGGCCTGGCCCGCTCGGGGATTATGAATGCAGTCGGCGAACCTGACATGGACCCGCAGAATATCACCGGCGGTATCGCCGACCAGATGGGCGCGATTATGCTTGCCTATGGGATTATGACCGCCCTCTTTACCCGTGAACGGTTCGGTATTGGCCAGGAGGTCGATACCTCACACCTGGGCAGCATGATGGCGCTGCAAGGTCTCAACTTGGCCTGCCGCCTCACCCTGGGCAAGGAGTTTCGCCGCTCCTACCGCGCCAAAGCGCCCAACCCGCTGTGGAACCACTACAAGTGCGGCGACGGCAAGTGGATCTGTCTGGCGATGATCCAGGCCGACCGCTACTGGCCGGACCTCTGCAAGGCCCTGGGCATTCAAGAGCTGGAGAAAGACCCGAAATTCGCCACCATGGCGGTGCGCAGCAAGAACAGCGAGGAATTGATCGGCATCCTGGATAAGCTCTTCGCGTCCAATCCGCGTGACGAATGGATGTCGATTCTCAAGAACGGCGGGGACTTTATCTATACCATCGTCAACTCGCTCAACGATCTGCCCGATGACCCGCAGATGTTAGCCAACAACTACGTGGTGCCGTATGCTCATCCGGCCTGGGGCCCGATCAAGGTCGTGGGCGTACCGGTGCGCTTGAGCAAAACTCCCGGAGACCCCAGAGGGACGGCGCCGGAGTTCGGTGAGCACACCGAGCAGGTGCTGATTGATCTCTTAGGATATTCTTGGGAGGACATTGGCAGATTGAAGGAACGGGAAGTCATTTAGGGCTTTTAGCTATTAGCTCTTAGCAGTTAGCCAGACAAAAAATAATGACCTCTCGCTGCAAGCAATGCAGATTTTAGCTAAAAGCTAACAGCTAATAGCTTTTTCAAAGGAGGAACAACTATGCAACGGCCATTAGACGGTGTCCGCATTATCGACTGGACGATCTGGCAGCAAGGGCCGGTGGCGACAATGATGCTCGGTGACCTCGGTGCCGAGGTGATTAAGATCGAGGAGCGGGTGGGGGGAGACCCGGGGCGAGGAGTGATGAGTGTGGCAGGGGTGCTGATCGGCACGAGCGAAGGCCACAATTTTTACTTCGAAGCCAACAACCGCCACAAGCAAAGCCTCACCCTCGATCTCAAGAAACCCGAGGCGAAAGAGATCGTGTACAAACTGGCGGAGAAATCCGACGTCTTTGTGCAGAACTTCCGTAAAGGCGTGGCTGCCAAGCTCGGCATCGACTACAAAACCCTCTCCAAGTATAACCCCAAGCTGATCTACGCCAGCGCCAGCGGGTACGGCCCGTTCGGTCCGGACTCGGGCGAGCCCTCCTTCGACTACATGGGCTTGGCTCGCTCCGGCATCATGACTGCGGCGGGCGAGCCCGATATGCCGCCACTCAACATCACCGGTGGCATCGCCGACCAGATGGGCGCGATCATGCTCGCCTACGGCGTATTGGCGGCGCTCATTGCCCGCGACAAACATGGTGTCGGCCAAGAGGTCGATACCTCACACCTGGGCAGCATGACCGCCTTGCAGGGATTGAACGTCGCCTGCATGACGATCCTGGGCAGAGAGTTCCAACGCATGCCGCGGGCGGCGGCGCCAAGCCCGCTGTGGAACCACTACCAGTGTGGCGATGGCAAGTGGATTTGCTTGGCTATGGCGCAGCAGGATCGCTACTGGACGAACTTCTGTAAAGTGCTGGGTATCGAGCAGGTTCTGCGAGACGCGCGGTTCGAGACGATGGCGAAGCGGGCGGAAAACGCTCAACACCTCGTCCCGATCCTCGACAAAGCTTTCGCCTCTAAACCGCGTGATTACTGGATGAAGGCATTCAAGGAGAGCGGTGGGGACTTCATCTATACCGTGGTCAACGGTATCGCGGACCTGCCTAACGATCCGCAGATGATCGCTAACGAGTACATTGTAGACTACGATCATCCGCACTGGGGCAAGACCAAGGTCGTCGGCGTGCCAGCGCGCCTGAGTAAGACGCCCGGTGATCCCAAGGCCCCGGCGCCGGAGTTCGGCGAGCATACGGAGCTGATTCTCACCGAACTGCTTGGATACTCGTGGGAGGATGTAGCGCGGCTTAAGGAGGCCGAAGTCATTTAGGTGCGAGGTGCTGGGTGTTGGGGAAAAAGGCGAAAAGGCGAAAAGGGAAAAAGGGGAAAAGGAAAAAAACGGTGAATGGAAGAGAGTTATTGCCCCCTTCACCCCTTCGCCCTTTCGCCCTTTTCGCCTTTTCGCCTACCGTCCCTTCCCGGACTCTAGACTCTAGACCCTAGACTCTTTTCGATGATCTGCCGTTTCACGCTGACCCCGCTCCCGCCTTACACTCTGGCTTTGACTGCCGCCCGTTTTGCCCGGTTCCAGGACGAGATTGTCGACCGTGTCCAGCCCAAGGGCTATCAACGTCTGCTCTCGGTGGGCAAGCAACTAGCGCTGGCGACTGTCACCGACGAAGGCACCACAGCCAAGCCTCTTCTGCGTGTAGAGTTACAAGGTACACGCAGAGCCGACCTCGACCGGCCGGAGTTTGCTGCCCAGCTTCGCCACATCCTTTGCACAGACCTGGACCTGAAGCCGTTCTATCGCCTGGCCCGCAAGGATGCCCTGCTCGCACCCCTGGTGCCCCGCTTTCGCGGCCTCAAGCTTACCGCCAGCCCCACGGTGTTCGAGTCCCTGGTCATGGCGGTGCTGTCGCAGCAGGTCAACCTCACGTTTGCTTATTCCATCAAGAAAGAGCTGGTGGAGGCATTCGGCCACAAGTGGCGCGTCAACGGCGAGACCTACTATACCTTTCCCGGGCCTGAGCGTTTCGCTGCGGAGACGGAGGAGCACCTACGGCAGTTTCGCTTGAGCGGAGCCAAAGCCGGTACCCTCGTGCGTCTCGGCCAGGCGTTCGCCTCGGGTGCTCTCAGGCAAGAGGAATTAGCTTCACTGCCGGACGAGGGCGTGATCGAGCGTCTGACGCAGGTCAAAGGCATTGGCCGCTGGAGCGCAGAAACCTGCTTGATGCGCGGTCTGGCTCGGGTTGATGCCTTTCCCGGCGGCGATCTGGGGGTGGTCAAATACCTAGCCCAGGGATTACTGGGCAAAACGGAACAGTCCACCGAAGGTGAAATGCGTACGTTTGCCGAACGTTGGCGTCCCTACCGTGGCCTCGCGCTTCTCTACTGTTACGCTGAGCTGATGCGGCGGCGTGGAGGCAAGTGATGGAGTGCCCCCACGCGGCAGTAGGGTACTGGTTGACAGCTTGGGTCGCCCGAGGCAGGGCGAGGCCCCGCTTCGCCCTTGCATTGCTTTGCTGCTTGCTTTCTACTCTGGTGACGCCGCTAGCCTGTACCCCCAAGCCTGCAGAGAGTAAAGCGCTCGTCAGAATCTCCAACGTCAAGGTTACACGCACGGGCGAGCAGACACTGCAAGTGGCGTTCGACTATGACCTGGAGCCGGGGGTGAAATTGCCCTTGCCATACAAGGAGGTACTGGTTTTTCCCCTTGAGCCCCAGATCAAGCTGGCCGGCGCGTTGGAGCCGTTTCTTCTCTCCGTCGGGTCAGTGGCGGTGAGCCTGGAGATCCCAGCCGATGCCGGGTTCAACTGGAAGGATGTGAGCGACACAGAGGCTTGTTGCCTTGTCTCGCTCAAGGGGGCGCGCGAAGAGTCCGAGACCAAGACTTCCCACTACGAACGTATCAGCAACGAGGTACGAGTGCTCCCACCAGAGCTTTCCAGTTGACAAACTTGCGCCTTCGCGTTTAGAGGTAAGGGCGACCTAGGGCGTCGCCCAGGGGCGGGCAAGGCACTGCCTTGCCTCTGCGGTTTTTGAGGAGGGTGTTATGTACTGTCGTGTGTTGGAAGCTAAAGCGAAGTCAGGTCAAGTCGAGGCCGCAATCCGGGTGTTGCAGGATCGGCTCGAACACGTCAGGAAGGTCTCAGGGTTCCTCTTCGTGCAGATCATGCAAGAGGGAGATGAGCTCATTGCAGTCAGTTCCTGGCGTACCAGCAAAGACCTGCGGGCTTATGCCGAGAGTCAACTCGCCCGGGATCTCCTGATCCACCTTACCCCCTTGTGCATAGCTCCGCCGAGGGTGCGCACTTTTGACCTCCGCCTGATGGCCGAGAGCGAAGAAGGGTTCTTTCCCGTGGATGAAGGGGGGGAGGGATAACAAAAGAAACAGCCACCAAACCCACGATAAGGATAAGGAGGGCGTTATGGCAACGATCATCGATGCCGACGGGCACATTCTCGAGCCGCGCAGCGTGTGGCAGGAGTACACCGAACCTGCCTACCGCGAGCGGGTGGTCCAAATCGTCCGCGACAGAGACGGGATTGATAAGCTCATGATCGACCGCGATGTGCGCTCTGACCCC
>WNGH01008055.1_pt1 | contig 11166 bp, 5 predicted proteins | sample 5400631 | NCBI WGS metagenome assembly WNGH01 (sample SAMN13153373, study PRJNA577476) | soil metagenome | isolation source: 115 cm soil or saprolite under Garry oak tree replicate 1 | place: USA:California | collected 2016-06-15 | reverse complement strand
CTCGCAGGCGCTGGCCAAGGATCTCGCGGGCGTGGCCACCGCGTCCGAGTGGCAGTCGCGGCTTGCACAGTTGCGGGCGTCGTCGGACACGATGCGGACCGTCGTGACCAGCGTCTCGTCACCGGTCGACGTCCTGCTGACGACCATCTCGCTGGTCCCTGCGCTGGCAGGTCCTTCCATTTGCTAGTTTTCGCTTATGGCGTAAGGGGAATCTCGGCTCGACGGCTCTGTAGCTGATCGAATAGGCTCGCACGCATGTTCGAGGTCGAGGCGCCGCCGCTGAGCGTTGCGGAGATCGCCGACGACCCCGACCAGACCGCCGCCTGGCTCGCCGGGGACCGCCCCGGTCCCGACGCGGTGGCCGCGATCTCGATGCTCGACCCGGCCACATTGAGCCACGCCGGGCGGATCGACCTGCTCGTCGCGCTGGAGCGTCAGCAGGCCTGGCTGGCGGCCAGGCAGCAGCGGGTGCTCGCCGCGATGGCCGACCACGCCGACTCGGCGGCCGACCCGCTCGACCGCACCGGCACATCCTGGGTCCGCGAAGACGTCGCCTGCGCGCTGCGGCTGTCCGCCCTCACCGCGCAGTCCCGGCTGCACACCGCCACCGACCTCGCCCACCGGCTACCCCGCACCCCACGCATGCTCGACCACGGCGCCATCACCTACCTACACGCCCGCGCCCTGACCGACGCCGTCACCGCCCTGGACCCCAAGACCGCCACCGAGGTCGAAACCCGGGTCCTGGCCAAGGCCAGCGAACAGACCCTGGCGAACTTCAAGGCCAGCGTGCGACGCGCCGTCGCCACCACAACCCCGGCCACGATTGCGGCGCAACGCGAACACGCCATGACCGAACGGCGAGTCTGCCTCAGCGCCCGCGAGGACGGCATGAGCGAACTGTGGGCGCTACTCCCCGCCGAAGGCGCCGCCGCCGTCATGACCGCCGTCGACGCGCTGACCTCGGCCACCCCCGCCAGCGACACCCGCACCGCCGACCAGCGCCGCGCCGACGCCCTCGTCGACCTCGCCATCACCGCACTGCACGACCCGCTGCTGCCCAAAGCACACCGCATGCGCCCAGCCGTCCAGGTCACCATCGCCCTGTCCACCCTGCTCGGCCTCGATGACCAACCCGGCGAGCTCGCCGGACACGGACCCATCCCCGCCTCGGTCGCCCGCCGCACGCCGCCGACCCCACCGGCACCTGGCACCGCCTGATCACCGACCCCACCGGCAGACTGCTCGACTACGGCACCACCACCTACCGCCCACCCGCCGACCTCACCCGATTCGTGACGGCAAGAGATCAGACCTGCACCTTCCGCAGACCCGCCCACCGCTGCGACCTCGACCACCAACAACCCGCATCAACAGGCGGTTCGACCAGCGCCGATAATCTCGCCGCCCTATGCCGGCGACACCACCGCGCCAAACACCAAGCCGGCTGGCGGGTGGCCCGCCACGAAACCGCATCCCATTGGACGAGCCCTACCGGTCATCGCTACCAATCACGCCCACCGGCATACCCCATCGACCACACCCACGAAATCGACCCCGACCCACCGCCGTTCTGATCCGGGACGCCAGCCGCTCGGTGCCGCTCAGTCGAGTTCGGCGGGGGCTTGCGCGAACTGTGCCGTGTAGAGACGTGCGTATGCGCCGCCTGCCGCGAGCAACGACACGTGCGTGCCTTGCTCGACGATGCGCCCGGACTCCATGACCAGGATGAGGTCGGCGTCGCGGATCGTCGAGAGCCGGTGCGCGATCACGAAGCTCGTTCGTCCCGAGCGCAGCGAGTTCATCGCACGCTGGATGAGCACCTCGGTTCGCGTGTCCACCGAGCTGGTCGCCTCGTCCAGGATCAGGATGGCGGGCTCGGCTAGGAATGCCCGAGCGATCGTGATCAGCTGCTTCTCGCCCGTGCTGACCGTAGCGCCCTCGTCGTCGAGCACCGTGTCGTACCCGGACGGCAGGGTGCGCACGAACCGGTCGACATGGGTGGCCCGCGCCGCCTCGACGATCCGCTCGTGACTGGCGTCCGGCAAGCCGTAGGCGATGTTCTCGGCGATCGTCCCGCCGAACAACCAGGCGTCCTGCAACACCATGCCGGTTCGAGAGCGCAGATCCTCACGGGTCATCGCGGCGATGTCGACGCCGTCGAGCGTGATCCGCCCGGACGTGACCTCGTAGAAGCGCATCAGCAGGTTGACCAGCGTGGTCTTGCCCGCCCCGGTCGGCCCCACGATGGCGACGGTCTGCCCGGGCTCGACGCGCAGCGAGACGTCCTCGATCAGCGGAACGTCCGGCAGATACCGGAAGCTGACGTGCTCGAACTCGACCCGCCCCCGGACGTCCACAGGCCGCGACGGGGCAACCGGGTCCGGATCCTGCTCGGACGCGTCGAGCAGTGCGAACACCCGCTCGGCGGACGCGACTCCGGACTGCAGCAGGTTGGCCATGCTGGCAACCTGCATGATCGGCTGGCTGAACTGCCGCGAGTACTGGATGAACGCCTGCACCTCGCCGATCGACAGCGCCCCCGACGCCACCCGCAGCGCGCCCACCACCGCGACCAGCACGTAGTTGATGTTGCCGATGAACATCATCGACGGCTGGATGCATCCGGAGATGAACTGCGCCCGGAAACTCGCTGCGAACAGCGTGTCGTTGTGATCTGCGAACGTCCGCTCAGCCTCCTCGCGGCGCCCGAATACCTTCACCAGCGAGTGGCCGGTGTACATCTCCTCGATGTGCCCGTTGAGCCGCCCGGTCGTGCCCCACTGCTTGACGAACTGCGGCTGCGCCGCCTTGCCGATCCGCGCCGCGACGAACACCGACACCGGCACGGTGACGAGCGCGATCAGGGCTAGCAGCGGCGAGATCACGAACATCATGGTCAGCACGCCGACGATGGTCAGGAGCGACGTGACGATCTGGCTCAATGTCTGCTGCATCGTCTGCGAGATGTTGTCGATGTCGTTGGTGACGCGGCTGAGCACCTCGCCGTGCGGCTGCTGGTCGAAGTAGCGCAACGGCAACCGGGCGAGCTTGGCCTGCGCCTGCTCGCGCAACCGGAACGTGCACCGCTGCACGATGACCGTCACCAGCCGTCCCTGCAGCAAGCTGAAGATCGACGCGCACGCGTAGATCACCGCGACGAACAGCAACACCTGCCCGACCCGGTCGAAGTTGATGCCGCTGCCGGGCACGAGGTTCATCGCGTTGAGCATGTCGGCGAGGGTGCCGTGGCCCTGCTGACGCAGCCGGATCACGATCTCGGCCTTGGACTGATCGGAGTCGAACTGCCGGCTGAGCATTCCGGTGAAGATCAGGTCGGTGGCGTGCCCGAGCAACCGTGGTCCGAGGACGCTCAGCGCGACGCTGGCTGTGGCGAGCAGCAGCCCGAGCGCGATCAGTGGACGTTCGGGTCGCATGGTGCCCAGCAACCGGCGGCTCGAGCCACGGAAGTCCAGCGACTTCTCGGTGGACATGCCGGCCATGAAGGCGGCCGGTCCCCGCCCGATCGGCATCCCGCGAGCCGGGCCGGGACCGCGCTGCGGCGACGGCCGCTCCCCCGGAGGCGCGGTCGGCGGGGCGCTCATGCCGCGGCCTCCTGCTCGGTCAGCTGCGACAGGACGATCTCGCGGTAGATCTCCGACTCGTCCATCAACTCGTCGTGCGTCCCGGTGGCGACGACCTGGCCGTCGTCCAGCACGACGATGTGGTCGGCGTGCCGGATCGTGCTGACCCGCTGCGCCACGATCACCACGGTCGCCTCGGCTGTCTCACGGATCAGCGCGGCGCGCAGGGCGGCATCGGTCGAATAGTCGAGGGCGGAGAACGAGTCGTCGAACAGGTAGATCTCCGGACGCCGGACGAGTGCGCGCGCGATCGCGAGACGCTGCCGCTGACCACCGGACACATTGGTCCCGCCCTGGGCGATCGGGGCGTCCAGACCGTCGGCCATCTCGGCGACGAACTCGCGCGCCTGCGCGATGTCGAGTGCGTGCCAGAGCTCCTCGTCGGTCGCGTCCGCCCGGCCATAACGCAGGTTGGACGCGATGGTGCCGGAGAAGAGGTACGGCTTCTGCGGCACGAGGCCGACCGCGTCCGACAGCACGGCAGGATCCAGCGAGCGCACGTCGACACCGTCGACCAGCACGGCGCCGCCGGTCGCGTCGAACAGCCGGGGCACCAGGTTGAGCAGCGTCGTCTTGCCGGCGCCGGTGCTGCCGATGATGGCGGTCGTCTCGCCCGGACGGGCCACCAGGTCGATGCCGCGCAGCACGGGCTCCTCGGCGCCGGGGTAGCGGAACTCGACGTCGTGCAACTCGACGAGGCCGCGCAGCCCCGTTGTCGGCACCGGATCAGAGGGCGGGACGACGCTCGACTCGGTGTCGAGCACCTCCTCGATACGCTCGGCGCACACCTCGGCGCGCGGCACCATCACGAACATGAACGTGGCCATCATGACCGACATCAGGATCTGCATGAGATAGCTGAGGAACGCAGTCAGCGAACCGACCTGCATGCCGCCGCTCTCGATGCGGTGCCCGCCGAACCAGACGACGGCCACGCTCGACACATTCATCACGAGCATCACCGACGGGAACATCAGCGCCATCAGCCGTCCGACACCGATCGACACGTCGTACAACTCGGTGTTGGCCGTCGCGAACCGTTCCTGCTCGCGCCGGTCGCGGACGAACGCCCGGATGACGCGCACGCCGGTGATCTGCTCGCGCAGTACGCGGTTGATGCCGTCGACGCGGGCCTGCACCTGCCGGAAGAGCGGACGCATCCGCGAGATGATCACCGCGACGATCACGCCGAGCAAGGGCACGACGACCAGCAACAACGACGACAGCGGCACGTCCTGGTTGAGCGCCATCAGGATGCCGCCGACGCACATGATCGGGGCCGACACCATCAGCGTGAACGTCAGCAGCGCCAGCATCTGGACTTGCTGGACGTCGTTGGTGGTGCGCGTGATCAGCGACGGCGTGCCGAAGTGCCCGACCTCGCGGGCGGAGAAGTCGTGCACGCGATGGAAGACCGCTGCCCGGACGTCGCGCCCGACCGACATTGCCGTCCGCGCACCGAGGTAGACGCCGCCGACGGAGCAAACGATCTGCACCAGCGTGACGGCGAGCATCATGCCGCCCAAGTGAATGATGTAGCCCGTGTCGCCCTTGACCACGCCGTTGTCGATGATGTCGGCGTTCAGGCTCGGCAGGTACAGCGTCGCGAGCGTCTGCACGAGCTGCAACCAGACGACAAGCCAGACGGTGCGCCGATACGGGCGCAGATAGGCGCGCAGCAGCCGGATCAGCACGACGTTGCTCGCATTACGGGTGGCACCCGGCCAGGCTAACCGGGGCGGCGGACGATCTTGGCGGACATTCAGCATCCGCACAGATCGCGCCGCCATCAGCGTCCGGCGCGGCCGCCGTCGTCGAGCTGTGCGCGAAGGAGTATCCGCGGCGGGCTTCGCAATGCCCATGCCACTGACCGGCTCGGTGACGGCGACTTGACCCTGGATACCCCGTGGGGGTATCAAGGTTGAATGCTCGACGCCTACCACGCCCTGTTGCACGCACTGCAGGTCGCCGGATCGATGACCTGGCAGGTCACCTGGTCGCTGATCCTCGGGTTCACGCTCTCCGCGGTGATCGAGGCGTTGGTGCGCAAGTCGACGATTGCCCGGCTGCTGCCCGACGACCGGCCGCGCAGCCTGGCCACCGCCACCGGGCTGGGTGCGGCCTCGTCGTCCTGCTCCTACGCCGCGGTCGCGCTCGCACGGTCGCTGTACCGCAAGGGCGCCGACTTCACCGCGGCGATGGCGTTCCAGTTCGCGTCGACGAACCTGGTCATCGAACTCGGCCTGATCCTGGCGCTGCTGATCGGCTGGCAGTTCACCCTGGCCGAGTTCGTCGGCGGACCGCTGATGATCCTGTTCCTCGCGCTGCTGTTCCGGCGATTCCTCACCACTCGGCTACGCGAGGCGGCGCGCGTCCAGGCCGAGCGGGGCCTGGCCGGGTCGATGGAGGGCCACGCCGCCATGGACATGAGCATCGCGTCCGGCGGCAGCTTCTGGCGGCGGCTGCGCAGCCCGGCAGGGTTCACGTCCGTCAGCCACAACTTCGTCATGGAGTGGGCGGCGATCCTGCGCGATCTGGCCATGGGCCTGCTGATCGCCGGAGCCGCCGGGGCGTGGATCCCGGAGTCGTTCTGGCAGCACCTGTTCTTCACCGACCATCCGCTGGTGGCCAAGATCTGGGGACCGCTGATCGGCCCGCTCGTCGCGGTCGTCACGTTCGTCTGCTCGATCGGCAACGCACCGCTCGCCGCGGTGCTCTGGAACGGCGGCATCAGTTTCGGCGGCGTGATCAGCTTCATCTTCGCCGACCTGATCATCATCCCGTTGCTGTTCATATACCGGAAGTACTACGGGGCGCGGATGGCATGGTTCCTGTTCGGCACCTTCTACGCCACGATGGTCGCCGCCGGATATGTCATCGAGTTCGTCTTCGGTCCGCTCGGGTTGATCCCGGACGGCCCGCGAAACGCGAACGTCGGCGACGACGGCGTCCGGTGGAACTACACCACCGTGCTGAACATCGTGTTCCTACTGCTCGCCGCGGCCCTGGTCTGGCGGTTCTTCGCCACCGGCGGCCGTGCGATGCTCAAGATGATGGGCGGCTCGCCGGACGGCATGGACCACGGGCACGACCAAGGGCACGAGGCGCACGCGCACCACGAGCATTCGACGTGATCAGTAGGCAAACGGCTCCAGCTCGGCGCCGAGCGGGCCGATCGCATATCCGGTGCGCGTCGACGGGTCCAGCTGCACGTAGGCGCCCAGGTCGAGCCGGAACACGTTGTAGAAATTGAACCGCTCGATGCGCGAGACGATGTGGCCCTGCGGGTCCACGATCAGGATGCTCGACAGCGCGTTGTTGTTGGACGTCTGCCCGAGATAGTCCGGACCACCGATCTCCTCGATGGCGAGGCGGCTGTGCACCGAGTCAGCTGCCGGATGCATGTACGGCCCGCCGCCGGGCGCGACGTCGATGCCGGCGCCCGACCCGAGGTCGTAGACGCCGAAGTCGGTGTTGAGCGAGCCGCTGATCGCCGTGTTCGTCGACTCGTCGACGGCCAGCCCTTCGGCGAAGAAGGTGGTGACGCCGGGGATCGTCCGCAACGAGCCGTCGCTGAGATGCACCGAGACGATGGACGGCGGGCCGCCGAGGTTCGCCACGTCGGCGAAGACGACGAGCGCGTCGCCGGTCTTCGTGTTCTGCGCGACGCCGCCGGCGATCGGGAAGCTCATGGCGCTCAGCGCCGGGGCGAGGCTTCGAGAAGGCCCGAACGTGTTCTGCCCGATGTTGCTGGTGAAGACCCGGTATGTCGACGCGTCCTTGCCGGCGAACACCGCGGTGCCGTCCGTCGTCTGATTCGCTGCCGGGCAGGCGATCTCGTCGGACTGCACCGGCGGCGTCCACGTGCCGGCCTGGTGCCCGGCCGAGAGCACCTTGAACGCGTCGCCCGACGAGCTGCTCTCGTCGTAGAGGCCGACGTCGCCGTGGAACATGCCTGGGCAACCGCCCAGCAGCGTCCCGTATAGAGCAGTGGACGACGACACGACGGTGGACGTGATCGCGTTGGTCGGGCCGAACGTCTGCACCGATCCCAGCAAGTGCCCGGACGCGGTGATCTGGTCGGACGTGAGGAAGCCGCCAGTGCCCTGGCTGCTGATCCCGTAGCCGTTGACGACGCTGCCGCCGTCGGCGGGCTGGACGCCGTCCATGCTCGCGGCGCTCACCCCGCTTGCCTCGCCGATCACGGCACCGCCCCGGGTGGCCAGGACGCGCACGACATGCGTCATCGCCGGGTACATACCGAGCGAGCCGCTGTTCAACGTGGCCGTGCCGTGCGTCTCGGGCAACGGGGTGAACGCGACCGAGCCGAAGTCGGTGGCGATCTGGTCGCGCTTGCTGCCGTTCGGGTTGTTGAACGGGTTGTAGTTGTTGAAGTTCGTCGGGCCGGCGGCGCTGACCTCGACGATCGCGCCGGTGGCGCCGTCCACGGAGCGCACGTCGTACCCGAGCTGGAACGAGCCGTGGTACGGCACGTCGACGAAGTGGCTCGGCGTCGATCCCTGGTAGGACAGCAGCGGCACCGCGGGCTGCGTCGCGACGGCGGGCCCGACGCGGGTGAACGCGAACGTCGAGTAGTTCGTGCTCGACCGGCCGCCCGGGCCGGACTGCACACCGACGCCGTAGATCCCGGCGCCGGGCAGCGCCGACACGGGCACCTGGACCGTCCCGGACGGGGCGCTGAGCGGCGCGGTGTACGAGGGCCGGAAGAACTGCCCGGTCACCGGGTCGACCCGGCCGGGCTCGGAGACAACCAGGGTCGGGTCGACCGGGTTGGCGACGTGGCTGATGTCGTAGCTGACCGGGATGTTCGCTCCGCTCGACACCGTCGGGACGATCGGGGCGAGCCCGTTGGGCGCCGTGCCGTCCGTCGGGCCGAACGTGAGCGTGATCGGCGCGCTCGCCACGACCTTCCCGCCGTGGGACGCGGTGTAGACGACCTGCACGGTGCGCGAGTCCGGCGACACGAGGGGCAGGCCCGCCGAGCCGAGGATCGCAGCCGGTTGCAGGCGGGCCCACGGCGTGGTGGCGAGGGTCGCGTTGGGGCCGGCCAGCTGATAGGTATTGCCGCCTGCGGGCAGGCCGACCCAGTCCGGGGCGATCGTGATCCAGGCGTCGCGCAGCCGGCCGGCCAGTGAGATGGCGCCCGGATCGGTGACGGTCGAGATCGTGCCGCCCAGGGCACTGGCCTGCTGGCGCTGCTCGACGGCAACCCGCGGCGCGGACGGGGTCGTTCGGATATCGGCGGCGTCGAGCAGGGTCGCCACGGCCTTGCCGACGTCGACCTGCGGGCCGACGTTCAGGTCGACGTCCGACTGCGGTAGCGCGGGCACCGGGGCACCTGTCTGCGCCAGGAACTGCCGGACGTTCGCCGGGTTACCAGGCAGCTGCTTGTTACCCGTCAGCTTGGCAACCTGCAAGACGACGGCAGCCGCCGCCGCGACCTCGGGCGTCGAGGCCGAGGTGCCGCCTTCGTTCAGCACCTGGACGGACTTGGCGTCGGCGCCGAAGGGGTGCGCCAGGCTGAGCACGTTGTCGCCCGGGGCGGACGCGTTGAGCCGCGAGCCGTACGCGCTGGCGAAGTTGCGCTGGCCGTTGTACCTCGTCTCCGGAAAGGCGTGCTGGGCGACGAGCGCCGCGTTGCGCGGGTCGTGCGGTTGCGCCGAGAAGATGTCGTCCAGGGTGGTCGACCCGACGTCGATCGCGCCGGAGTCGACGTCCAGCGACGGCACGCTGGAGAACCCGACGTCGCCCAGGCTCGTCGCCTGGCCGGCAGACCGTGCGACGTCCGTCGCTGCGCTGCCGCCCGACGGCGGCACCGCCGCGTTCGTGAACGAGCGCAGCCCGTCGCCACCGGATATGCAGACCACGACGTGGTAGGAGTGCACGATCGTCGCGACGACGGCCTGGCTCATCGGGTCGTCCTCGAGGAAGCGTCCGGAGAAGCCGAACTGGTCGTAGCCGAACGCAAGCGATGCGGTCCTCGGTCAGGTTCGGGTCCTGCCCGCAGGTCTCGCCGACCGGATCGAGGGCGCCCGCGGCGTCGGAGGTGTAGGTAGGAATGAGTGGCATGGACGGCCAGTCCATGTACCGCTGCCCGTCGATGACCTCGGTCGTCGGCCCGTAGTTGGCCGCGTAGAAGTTGCACGGATCGTTCGGGTCGGCGGCTGCCGACGCGTCGTCGAGATCACCCAGCGAGACGTTCGTGATCGTCTCGCCCTCGCCCGGCAGCTGGTGGAAGCGGTCCGAGATCGCGGAGAACGCCGAGACGGCGTTCACGCCGGGGTGGTTCAGCAAGCTCTGCGCGCTCGTCGTCAATACATAGTTGGACGGGACGCCGCTGGCGGTGACGGCTTGTGCGTGTGTTTGCGCCTGGGCCTTGGCTGCCGGGACCGGCGTGGGCGGCGTCGCGGTCGAGGTCACCGTCCAGTTCGGCGCGGCGTATTCAACGTCCGTGTTGGCGCGCAGCGTCGCCACCGCCGCCGGCACGGAAGCGGCTGCCAGGTGCAGCACGAACGCGCGCTCGAAGCCCAGCAGCGGGTGGCCGACCGCGCGCTCGGCCGTCGCGCGCTGCGCGCCGAGATCGGCCGCGTCGCTGAACAGCTGGTGCGCGCGGTCGACACCGAGCCCGGCCAGGGTCTCGTTGAGCTTCGCCTGGTTCGTGTGCGGCGTCGTCGGGGATGCCGTTACGCCGTCGCGGTAGATGACCACGACCTCGCTCTGGCGGAACTTGGCGGCAGGCCCGCGAGCCAGGTCGGCAAGCACCTGTCCCTTGGCCGGCAGCGCGTTGCTCGCCGCGCCGTCGGACGTCGAGAGCGGAACCCAGCGGAACTCCGTGCCGCCGGAGTCGCGGAACACCTCGGCCATCCCGTCGGAGTAGACGGTCGCATGGCCGTCCGGCAGCTTCAGGTTCTGGTACGCGACCGCGGCGCGCGGCGCGGTGCCGGCCCCGGTCGGCGCCGCACCTGCCGTCGCCGCTGGGACGACCGCGGTCGCCGTCGCGGTGAGGATCGCGGTCATGATGGCGGTGCGGGCTGTAGGCATGGCGGTCTCCCGTCGACGCGCTGGCCGTGTCAGGATCCCGCGCGGCGAGCCGCTCGGTAAGCACCCTTTGTGGCTGGTTCACGCCAATGTCCGTTCCCAGCCAACCCTGGGCCGCTTCAGCGCGGAAGCTTCGCCGGGTCCGCAACGATGTCGATCTCGACGATCCGGCCGTCCACCACGGTCATGCCGATGACGCCAGCCGGATGCGTGGGGTCGCCGAACACCGCTCCGGCGCTGCCGTTGACGATTGCCGGGCGCACTCCGCGGATGAAGCGCGGCGCGGACGCGAGCACCTCGCGCGCCACCGTCTCGGCGCCGACCAGCGGCTTGCGGGCACGCGGGGCGCCCACCGGGCCGACATCGATGCGGAACGTCACGTCCGGATCGAGCACGGCCACCAGCGCCTCGAAGTCACCGTCGCGTGCGGCCGCCAGGAACGCGTCGACCGCCCGCTGCTGCT
>WNGH01023142.1_pt1 | contig 11167 bp, 10 predicted proteins | sample 5400631 | NCBI WGS metagenome assembly WNGH01 (sample SAMN13153373, study PRJNA577476) | soil metagenome | isolation source: 115 cm soil or saprolite under Garry oak tree replicate 1 | place: USA:California | collected 2016-06-15 | reverse complement strand
TATCTGGCTCAAACACTCTTGTGTCAATTCGACTGGCGACACTTTCTTGCTGCGGACCAGTTGAGAGGCCTCGCTGAGACTCAGCTTGGTTAAACTCGAGGCCTGTGGCTTTTGTTGGTGACCGATCCCAGCGCGATACACGCCTTTGTCAATTCCGGCAATCAAGCTGCCCAGCGCACCCGCCAAGGCGCTTTTCATGAACGCTCTGCGAGACCATCGATTCTCTTCTGTATGGGTCATGGGCTGCAGATTATAGCTGGACAATTCAGTGTGTCTAGAATTTTGGTTGCTTGGATCATCGGACCCCATTCTGGTCGGATCACGGGCAACCCTTCCATAATCCAATCCGGTAAGGTAAGGGTTGTCGACGATTCGCCCAGAACCAGCCGATGTGAGCCCCGGGGTGATTGCTGGTGAAACAATATGCGCAGACGATGGAAACGGGTTCTATGCGTGCGAACCTCGATCAATTCTGGCGCTGCCTGAAAGATGGTCACGGAGCTCTCGAAGACGAAATTTAAATTCTCGCGCGAAGCGGCTGCCGTCGCACATTGGTCCGCCCCAAGCGCCTTTTGGCCCGAGCTCTACGCGAATTCCACGAAGCTTCTCAACTAAGTCCTTTAGCTCTTTCACTTCCCAAATTTCCGCCGGCGTGTTGTAAACAGAACTATTCACTTCCGTTGCCTTAACCAAAGTGAACAGCATGCGTGCAACATCCTCGACGTGTACTAGCGAAAGCATCGCGTCGGGTGAGAATGGAATACGGATCGATTCCGACTGCGGAACTGCTTCAAAGATCTGGGAGCGCCACGGAGAAGATGTCTTCTTAATACCAGGCCCAACAACCCTGGCAATTCGCAGAGCCACAAACTCAAATGCCCTTTTTTCCGAGAGGCTCTGACCAATCAATTCAACGGTCCTCTTGGAGGCACCGTACACGTCATCCGGCCCCGCCTCATCGTTTTCAGTCACTGGTCGCTGAGCGTGAAGCGAGCCATAAACGCTCATCGAGCTCGCAAATATGAAGCGCTGGACGCCTGCGGCCAGAGACTGACGCATTAGCTCCGCAGATCCGCTGAGGTTAACATCCGCTCCTGTCAAAGGATCGCTCTGGAACGCGCTCGGCAGAATGCCAGCGAGGTGGATCACCGCTCGAACCGACTGGTCTTGAAACAGTGCCGATATTTGACTCTTCAATCGGAGATCGCACGCTCGGACATCCTGTGTTTTGTCTTGATTCAGATCAACTGCCAAGATTTGCCTGCGTGCCTCTGTCAGGAGGCGACATAGCTCACGTCCAATGTGTCCGGTGGCGCCCGTGACAAGAATCATCGCTTCGTTGCCTGAATCCATGTCAATATTCTCAGGCATGTTCCAGCAAGCATCAACAAAACGGAGCGGATTTCTCAGACTAGCAGCAGGCAGATTGTAATTTCCGGATTGACCATCCGGGAGTTATCTCGTGCCAGCCCCAATCGAAATGCTCAGTGCGGCCACCGGTACGGTGGGAGATGCCCATCTCTAGCTTTTTCGGCTGTATCAAATCTTCGTTGAGTAGACTAGCGTGCACCGGCTGCCTCGCGGCGTCCCTCCAGTAAAAACAGGGCGAAGTCGGTGGCGACCGGCCCAGCGGCAAGCTGCCTCATCATTAACGAGACTTGACCCGGTGGTAAGTGGAATGGTTCGCCAGATGTTGCATCAGGTGTGCCAAACTGATTTGTGTTGTGCGAACAGGAAGCATCCTTCCCAAGGATTCGTTTGTGACGCGATTCACAAACTCGACGTGTTCTCTCTCGACCTCCGCCCACCTTAACTGCACCGCTGCGACGTCGGGAAATGCATTCGGATGAAATATGGCGCCGAGTCGCGTCCACAAATAATCGAGGGATGCGGAAGTTGGCAAAGCAAGCTAATTATCTCTGGTCATTGGCGGAGCAAATTTCCTCCAGGCCCAGTAGACCGGGAGCCCGATCAGTAATATGAGGAAGCTAATCGCTGTTGAAATCGGGTGCCTATACAGCGCGTTCACCATCATTGCAACTGAAGCGAGAACGAATAAAACCGGCAGCACCGGGTAGGCCACTGTCCGATACGGTCTCGGCAATTCCGGACGGGTCCACCGAAGCACTGGAACTGCGGCAACGGCAAGCGCTAGGAACGGCCACACTCCCAGGACGAACGCCTCTGCGAGCTGATCGAAACTGCGACCGAGCAAGTATGCACACGCCAATGATGCGTTGAGCGCAATAGCAACGTACGGTGTACCCCATCGAGGATGTACGCGGCCTACTGAGCGAAAGAAGAGCCCCGTCTCAGCCATGGCGAAGCAAATGCGCGGATCCGTGATGACAGTCGCATTGAGCGAACTGAACGTCGCAAGCATTACTAGCAAGGAAATGACCGATGCGCCTGCTCGGCCGGCAATCACAACGACCGCATCCGCCGCTACTTGATTCGATGTTTGCATAAACGCAAAGGGCAGAACGGAAAAGTAAGCAAGATTAGCTATGACGTAAATTACAGTAACAGTTAGCACTCCGATAGTTAAACTTAACGGTATCGTTCGACCGGGATCACGCACCTCGCCCGACATCGCGGTAAAACCATTCCAGCCGTCGTATGCGAACATGACTGGAACGAGCGCTAGTCCAAGCCCGCTTAGACCATGCCAATGCTCTGCGCCGATGCCGACTTGGCCAAGGTTGTTGCGGCCTAAGAAAAACATAGCCAGAGCCATGCCTAGTAGCGCCATGACCTTGGCCCAAGTTGAAATGGTCTGCACCCAAGCGGCGAGCGAGACGGAGCGACAGCCGATTGCCGCCAGCATTGCAATCAGGACAACAGCAAGAAGGTGAACGCCCATTTCGCTCATGGGCAGAAAATTTCGCGCATACTCAGCAAAAATCAACGCGAGCGCAGCCCACGCAGACGGGCCAATAAGCAGGTACACCCAACCCTTTAAGAACGCAATCGCTGGCCCGTAAGCTTCGTAGAGGAAGACGTATACGCCGCCAGCACGTGGAAACATTGCGCCAAGTTCAGCCAACGATAACGAGCCGGCAAGCGCAATCGCGCCACCAAGGGCCCAAGCCAGCAACGCCACACGCGCGCTCCCGGCTTCAAGAGCGACTCGGCTTGGAGAACGAAAGATGCCGCTGCCAATGATGAAACCGACAATCAGCGCGGTAGACGGCCCGATTCCGAGCCGGCGAGGCAGCGTGCCGAGACGTTCTCGCCGCTCGGCGACCCAGAGGCTTTCACTGGCTCCCGGCACCATAGATCAAACGCTCCTCATTTCTTCCCGACTGCACGAGCGCGTTTCACGATTCTAGTCCGTCCAACAAATAACCAAATAGCATCATTATTGGCGTAAGTAGCCGATAGCACCGACGACAGACCAGAGGGTGGTCAAGATTATGGTCGTGTCACGGGCAAACAGGAAGTTGGGACATCGGCAAGAGGCTCAACTTCAGAGTAGCCGACCAGGAGTTATCGGGCATGGTTTGAATCGAAAATACCAAGCAAAGCCACTTCTGCGGATAGCCATCCGGAACCGACTTTGCACGCTATGCGCATTTCGAGCTGATTCGGTTCCTTCTGTGTCTGACCGAAAGTAAGATTCGAGCCAGAGGATTGTCTAACATAAGGGGCCAGCACTTATGGCAGCAACGGTCGCTAGAGCGGAATCGCGGACCACCTCGATTGGCAAAGCCGGCTGGAGAGCACTGGCCGCCTCATGGCTGGGGTGGATGTTCGATGGATATGAAACCTATGCACTCGTCCTGGTGATGACGCCCGCCTTACATCAACTGCTCGCGCTGGACAGGTTGCCAAGGGCCTCGATATATATGGGGGGCCTGCTCACGGTGACGCTGCTGGGATGGGCTGCGGGCGGAGTCGCAGCGGGTGTGCTCGCCGACTATGTCGGTCGCAGACGCACGCTCATGCTCTCGATCCTGTGGTACGCCGTTTTTGCAGGGCTGACCGCGCTCTCCTGGGACTACTGGTCCCTGCTCATCTTCCGCTTCTTTACGGGGATCGGGCTAGGTGCCGAATGGGGACCGGGCGCGGCGATCGTGGCCGAGTTTTGGCGACCTGCGTCGCGAGGGCGGGCTGCCGGTGCACTGCACTCCGCTTACGGATTCGGCTTGCTCCTCGCATCGGGCATTTGGCTTTTCCTGAATCCGTTTGGGCCGTCATCGTGGCGCTATATGTTTGTCATCGGCATCCTGCCCGCGTTCCTACTACTATACGTTCGCCGTTGGGTGGACGAGCCTACTCTATGGGTTGCCGCCAACCAGGGCCGGCGAGAAGCGCAGAAGCGCTTGGAAATGGGCAGTGTCTCTCCCCACAGGACCGGGAACTTGTGCAGTTCACTGTGACTCGCATTTTGTCGGAACCCGAACTGCGACGCCGAGTCGGGCTTTTGCTGTTGATGTCCTTGACCACTGTCGTAGGCTGGTGGTCTGCGTCCATGTGGATCCCACAGTATGCCGCACAGTTACCAACCAACGCGGGATACCCATCCCAACTATCGTCTTCATTGGTAGGACTTATGTTCAGCGCTGGCTCGATCGCCGGTTATCTTGTGCTGGGATTATTGGCCGATATCCTAGGTCGCAAGCCAACAACTTGGCTGTACTACCTGGGCGCGCTGGTACTCTCGTTGTGCTTTTTTCTATTGATCAGTGACAGTCGCGCACTACTCATCATGGCCGCCGTGAACGGCTTTTTCAGCGGGGCCAATTCGCGTGGATGACGATCTACCTGCCCGAGCTGTTTCCGACGCGCGTCCGAGGCTCGGCAATATGCCTGGTTTGCAATAGTTCGCGAAGTGTCGCAGCGTTGGGTCCGCTCTTGGCAGGTTGGTTGATTTCCTTTTTTGGCGGCACTGCTGCGGCTGCGATGTCGCTTATCTACGTCGTTGGATTGATAGTCACGCCGTTTGCAGGACCGGAAACCAGGGGGAAGCCACTGCCGGCGTGAGGGCCTGGTGTGCACGAGTCTTGTCCTGGAGTCCTGGCTCGTCTCGCCTAAAAGCCTTTTTCTTTAACTGCTGAAAAGTAGTCGCCAGTTTCCACCACCTCACCCTGAGCGCAAAGAGTTTTATGAAGTCGGCGGGTCCTGCGATAAGGGTAGTGTCCAGAGTTTTTCGCACATTTGCTGAGGCGCATGCCTGTTGATTGTTGTGTTCGGCTCCCCCTTACGCGGTGGCAAAAATCCCCCTTCACTTCGAGGACGGAGAGCGGTACGAAACGGACCGGCGCGGAAAGATACGCGGGCGGGTTCCTACCAGCGGCGGTTGCACACCAAAGTCGGCGAAGTCACCTTGAAGGTGCCGAAGTTGCGGCGCCGGTCGAAATGACGAGCTGACACGCCGCTTCTCTCGCGCGTTTAATGCTCTTGCGTCGCTTCTTCGGAAGTGTATAGTTCACCCATTCGCAGACTTTTCGAGGAGGGTCTGGTGCCGAACCCCAAAACGGTTCCCTCGGCTCGAAAGCCCATTGCCAACAATGGTTGGATCCGCAAGTCCGACTTGGACGCGTGGCTCGACCGTCATTTGCCCGTGCCCACGCAAATCGTCTCCAACGAAGAGTTTCATCCCATGCCGCAGACGCCGGAGCAACGCCGCCTCGAGTACGAGATCGTGAGCGGGGCCGGCCGCGAGGCGCTCCGCGCGGGCATCGACCGACGCCTGTTCCTGCGCTCGACATGCGGCATGGCCCTGGCGTTCGCGGCCATGAACACCGTCTACGGAAAATGCTTCCGCGTAGACGCCGCGGAGTTTCATGATGCCGCTGTGGTCGCCAACAAAACGAAGTTCTTCATCTTCGATGTGCAAACCCATCACGTCGCCATGCCGCAGGAGATTCCTCACGTCGATCAGGAGTTTCTCGACGCCATTTTCAGTCTGCGCCAGCAGGCGCGCTCCATGAATCCCGCGCTGAAAGATCGCGTGCCGCGGCCAGAAGATTTGTATCTCGAAAACTACATCAAGGAAGTGTTCCTCGACAGCGAAACCGACGTTGTGGCTCTCAGCGCCCTGCCCGGCTCCTCCGAGGATAGCGACATCCTCACCCCAGACGTCATCTATCGCAGCCGCTCGTGGATCAATGAGGTGACCAGTTCTCCGCGCGTTATCAGCCACGGCTACTTTTCGCCAGACCTCGGCCAGCAAAACATCGAGTTCATGCACTCGCAGCTCGAAAAGATCAAAATCGAGGCTTGGAAGGGCTACACCGGGTGGCCTCGCGCCAAAGGCGTCGACCGCTGGCGCGTCGACGACGAAAAGGTCGCCTATCCGGCCCTGCAATTCGCCCGCAAAAACGGAATCCGCAACATCTGCCTGCACAAAGGCTTGCCCTTCCCTGGGGATCCGAATCGCTGGAGCCCCATGGACGTGCCGAAAGCCGCGGTCGATTTTCCAGACATGAACTTTTTGATTTACCACTCCGGATTTCGTGCGCCTGAAGAGGTACTGCCCGCCGCGCGCGAGCGTTTCGCGAAGGATTCCTACGTTCCGTGGACCTCCGACCTTTGTGCCTGGAAGAAGAAGAACCCGCAGGTGAAGAATATCTACATGGAAATCGGCAGCACGTTCGCCGTCATGGTCACAGCAAGCCCGGTGCTCGCCGCGCACGTGCTTGGCATGATCATTGATGCCTTCGGCGCCGACCACGTTCTCTGGGGCACCGATTCCATCTGGTGGGGTTCGCCGCAGTGGCAGATTGAAGCGTTCCGCCGGCTGGAGATGCCGGGGGACTTGACCAAGCGCTTCGGCTGGAAGCCGCTCAGCGATGACGTGAAACGGCAGATTTTCGGTCTCAACGCTGCACGTGTGTATGGGGTCGATCCCGGAGCAAAGCGCAATCCCATGCCGGGCGATTACGTTGAAAAATTGCGCAAGGCGTACAAACAGTCCGGCCTGTGCGCTCCCAGCAACACGCAATACGGCTGGGTTCGCGCCGATTCCTTGGCCGTTTCTGCGTGATCGCGGCTCCGCTCTGGCAGGTTGCTGAAAAAGGCCACAGTTTCCCAGAAGATTCAGCCCTGCGGGCGATGGCCGTTTATGGCTGACCGCTTCTAGCCTTGAGCGCGTGCAGACGCAATGGAAGCTTCGCTTTCGGGCGCCCAACATATTTGTTCGATGCGTCCAACCATAAACACCCAGGCAAGGCCACCCAAGATGCACAGCACTGAGGTAATCACAAATGGCATCAGGAAATTTCCGGTCCGCTGAACGACGAATCCTGTAAGAGCAGGCCCCACTACGCCCGCGAAGTTGGCGAAGCCATTTTGCGCACCGTACCATCTTCCGACCGCGTGTGACCCGGCCAGCGTCTGACAGAATGTAAGGTTGCCTGGCGAAGTCATTCCGCAGCCGATGCCTGCAGCCATCAGCCAGGGCACATATGCGTGTGGACCAGCAACAGCGCAGCCGACCAGTGTGACTGCCGCAATGGAAAATCCGATCGCCATGGCTGACTTGCGCACAAGAGTAGGCGTATAGCCCTTGCGAATCCAGAAGTCTTGGAGCAAGCCAGTTGCGAGCGCTGATGCAGCATCCACCGAGTAGTACATGCCGCCGACCCGAACCATCGTTGCCATGGACAAGTGTCGCTCGAGCACAAGGTAGGTTGGGAGCCAAGTGATCATGAAATAGAACAGGTAATTGCCGCAAAAGTTGCCAGCGCATGTGCCCCAAAAGGACCTTTGCCTGAAGATTTCTGCGAAACCAGTTGCTGGCGTGATGGAATGCGCAACGAAGCGGCCGTCGCGCCGCATCCACTTCTTCCAAGCAGGCAGCCATAATAGACTGACCAATCCGATCGCGATGAACACGGGCCGCCAGCCAAACTTTGCCATCAGAAATCCTGCGCCGAAAGTGCCTACTGCATTTCCGCAGCGCAATGCCGAATTCACAACGCCACTCGCAAACCCTCGATGGTGTTCTGGCAAGTGTCGCGCCAGGATCTTCGAGGTTGCGGGTACGGCGACGGATTCCCCAATGCCGAGAATTAGTCGCATCGTCAGCAGCAGGACAAATCCCCGTACCAGGCCAGTGGTCGCCGTGGCCAGAGACCAGAGCAGAAATCCGGCCGCGAGAATCCGGTTGACGTCAAACTGATCGACGAGCCAGCCAACAACGAACTGCATTGCCGTGTAAGTTGTGAAGAATGCCGCGAACAGAATGCCAAGTTGCGAGGCAGAGAGGCGCAACTCGGCTTTCAGCAGGGGAGCCGCAACCGAGAGATTGCCGCGATCCACATAGTTGATGAGAACGCAGATCGCAAGCAGGACCAGCACCGGCGCGAATGCGCCTAGACTCCGAGAGTCATCCGCTGGCTGATGCATAACAAACTGCCGCGGGCATTCTGCTCTTGGTCTAGGTCATTCGCAAGCGGCTTATTTGTAGACTAACGCATGCGTCTGAAAACCTGCTCCGGATTGATGATTACAATGTTCCCCTCGCTGCGTGTCTTCGTACTACTCTCGGCGGTCGCACTTGGCGTCCTGGCATTGTTTCCAAAAATTCCGCCCCGAGTTACGGGCAACCTTCCATAATCGGCAAGGTAAGGGTTGCCGACCACTCACGAGTAGTATGGGACTTTTCAGAGAGCCGAGAAATTTGCGGGTTTCTTAGTTAGCTGTTTCAAGAATACTCGGTAGGAGGTGCACAGTGAACGTTATCATGGTGCGAATCTGTTGGGCGACACTCGTAGCGTTGCTCGCCCTCACCGTCAGTGCGAGTGCGTCGGACACCGCAGCCACACTGGAGGCGAACAAGCGGCTGGTCATGCGGTTCTACGATGCGGCCCTGAATGGCCGATATGAGGAGATCGACCAGATTTTCGCGGACCACTATGTGCGCCACAATCAGTCAGAGTGGACATCCGTGGCGCGCCCGCAAAGCCAGCTCGCCCGCAGCCTCCACAACCATATGCCCGACCAGCATTCGACCTTTGATGTGACAGTTGCGGAGGGTGATTTGGTCGCTGTCCACTGGCGGCTGCAGGGAAACCCTGGCGACTTGCCAATCAAAATTCTGCGGACGGTTGTCGGACCTAGAGGTCTGGTGACGCAGACCGGCATGAATATCTTCCGGATTAGAGACGGCAGGATCGTTGAGAACTGGAACGACAGAGACGATCTGGCGCTTTGGACCCAACTCGGCCTTTTCCGATGGTACGGCATCGGGGGATTCATTGCGGGCGTGCTCGTGGCGGTTCTTATTGGCCGACTGAGACGTCGTCGCGCTATGCCTGTCGCAAGAGCCTAGGCCATGCGGCACGCCTTGCATGCTGAAATCTGTCAGCTGTCGAGTCGCGGGCAAACCAGACGTGGTACGCGCCTATACGAAGGGTTACAATTTCCCGCGTCCAATAACCCTGCGCTGGATTCACCAAAGACAATGCGCCCCGTTCTGATCACGACAATTCAGAAGCTGTTTCTGCTGTGCTGTGTACTTACCGTATCCAGTCTATTGGCGGAATCGCTCCCTCCGATCGCAATCAATGACAACCACAAGCCATCGGGAATCCTTCGTGATGGCGTATTGACGATTCAACTTGAGATCGCGAAAGGTGAATGGCACCCCGAAGCTGACGATGGGATCGCACTGGCGGTTTATGCGTTCGGCGAAGCGGGACGTCCACTGCAAAATCCCGGTCCGCTGATTCGTGTTCCGCAGGGAACGGAAATACACGCCTCCTTATGGAATAAGCTGCCAGTCCCGATCGCCGTGCATGGGCTGGGAGATTCTGGCAGCGACTCCGTTGTGCGTGTCGCGCCTGGAGCAACAGAGCAGGTCCGGTTTAGGGCAGTGATGCCAGGCCTTTACTTTTATTGGGGTGCGTCGGACACCGATGATCTCAAGCTGCGCTACGGCATCGACTCGGAACTCACTGGTGCTTTGGTGGTCGATCCGCCGAACCACACTGTAGACGACGACATTTTCGTCATAGAAATGATTTCAGAGCACCCAGGCTTCAATTCCAGGCAAACCCTGGCGACGATCAACGGCAAGTCTTGGCCCTACACCGAACGATTTCGCTACAACGTCGGCCAGCAGGCTCATTGGCGTTGGATCAACGCAACCAACGAGCCGCACGCGCTGCACCTGCACGGTTTCTATTACAGGATCGACGCCATCAATCTAGGAGGGCAAATCAGGGAGTACCACGGGGACTCACGTCCTCTCGTCGTCACCCAACGAATCGCACAAGGCGATACCTTTGACATGAGTTGGTCGCCAGACCGTCCCGGACAATGGCTGTTTCACTGCCACATGTTTCAGCACATGATCCCGGCCATAGTCCCCAATGTGCCCGGATTGTTGATGTCACCCGCATCGAGTGACAGCAGGAACCACCTCGCAATGCACGGCGAGAGCGGCATGGGGCAGCTTATTCTGGGCATAACGGTACCTGGGACTGCAGGGGCATCGTCCAGCGTCGCATGGCACGCGAATCGCAAGCTAAGACTGGAGATGAGCGAGCGCGCGGGTGCGCCCCGGTATGCACTCACGTTGCGTGATGATACCCAGCCAGGGAACAAAGGTGACGAACCGGGATTGATAGGACCGCCGATCATTCTGACGCGCGCCGAGCCCGTCGAAATTGAGGTGGTGAACCGCCTAAAAGAGCAAACCGCCATCCACTGGCACGGGATCGAACTTGAAAGCTACTATGACGGTGTTCCCGGCTGGAGTGGCGTGGGGAATCAGATTACGCCTTCGATCGAACCGGGCACATCCTTTGTGGCTCGCATGACTCCACCACGCGCCGGAACATTCATTTATCACACGCATTGGCACGATCCATCACAGCTCACCAATGGAATCTATGGCCCTTTGATCGTACTTCCGCCAGGACAGAAATTTGATCCCGCATCCGACCTGACATTTGTGTTCAGCATCGGCGACTTTGGGGCATTGCACGAGCTTGCGCTCATTAACGGAACGCCGCAAAGCAAAACGTTGCAGCTTCAGGCAGGCAAGAAATACCGCATCCGCCTCATCAACATCTCGACCAACAATCAAGGGATGCAGGTCTCGTTGCGCGATGCCAACGGTCCTGTCGAGTGGCTGAATATTGCGAAAGACGGGATTGATTTGATCCCACACCCGGGCAAGGCGCAACTCACGATTACCGTGGGCGAGACCTAC
>WNGH01013527.1_pt1 | contig 11167 bp, 14 predicted proteins | sample 5400631 | NCBI WGS metagenome assembly WNGH01 (sample SAMN13153373, study PRJNA577476) | soil metagenome | isolation source: 115 cm soil or saprolite under Garry oak tree replicate 1 | place: USA:California | collected 2016-06-15 | reverse complement strand
ATCGGGGCCGCGTACCGAAGCCGGACTCGTGCTAGCGGGAGCAAAATGCGCGACGAAGGTCGGCGCGATGATCTCATCCTCGATGCGCTGTTGGCTGCCTACTGGCCTCACAGTACACCTGAGCAACGGCATCTCCCGCTTCTGGTCTCCTATCGTCTTTTTCTCGCGTTACTTCCCCTGGCGCTCTCTGGCGACGGGGAATATCAGCGTGCCATTGTGCGTGAAATGAAAGTGGTGTTGTACCGGTATTGGGAACCGATCATGGAGATGCAGAGAGCGTCAGAAGTGGGCTCTCACGAGACACCTGTCTCGGCAGAAGAACAAGAACAGAGGAGAGATCCCTCACTTTTTGACAGAGATTGAGGTTGGTTCAGTACGAGAGAGGTCATGCACGACTCCTTTCTGGCCCACGAAGATTGCTCTGCTCAGGTTCGAGCAAAGCGATGGGCCTCAGTAGGAATCGGCAACTGCTCTACTCATTGGATGTAGCGAATAGGGAAAGTTGTTCTGAACGCGCTGGTAGCTCGCTTTGCTGGTGTTGTAAGGCGGCACTTTCCTGGAGCAAAGGGGAAAGAATGTCTGCAATGTTCTCTGTGGGCCAGGGCAGAGGATGGCCTCCACGCTCGATAAGCGTTTCATTGCCTGCAAGAGATTGAGAGGAGGCTGCCTGGCGCACATACAAAGGTCGCCCCTGTTTTAAGGCTCCGTTGGCACCTTCCCAGGTACCGCCCTTTGTATCTGCTTCGGCCACAATGACGACTTGAGCCAGGCCTGTAACAACCTTGTTGCGTTCCATGGCCCGGCTGACTACCCAGGGAGCATCGGGATGAAACTGGCTCATCAAGAGCACCCTGCCTGCTTCAATTTTTGGGACTAAGCTGCGCATCTGGACACCGCTGAGTTTGCGTATACCGTGCGGCAGCACAACAGTGGTATATCCATCAGTGCTGGTGGCTCCTCTTTTTGTGCGCCGCCGCAGGCGGCGCGCAGGAGAGGAGAAAGTTGGGGCACAGCCCCATAGACGCGAACTTAAGCGATAAGATGGTAATGAATCGGCCCCCGAAGCAGGGCGAGGACAAGCCATCGCCCCTACTATGCTTACGCGTGCATCGGCTGGAGAAGCCCGTCCATAGCGTTGCTTGCCAACGCCTAAAGTTCGCGCTTATTGGGCACAGCCCCAAGCCCCAGGTTAAGGGCTGCCGCCCTTAACAATCCCGCTTACGTTGGCCCCGAAAGGGGCCCTATCATGGACAAATGAAGCCCTTCGCGATCATCTTGCAAGGAAAACTCAACGATCTTTAATTCAAGGTTCATGAGGATAAGCATGGGTAAATCCCTTGTTCTTTAAGAAGTAGTGAAAGTTGATGGGAAAGTGGTAGCCTGTATCTTTGCTCTTGATGTAACTTTTCACTTTCTTGGAGCAGAGGATAAAGAACATCATTGATAGCAGAATACTCTTCTGTATGCCAATACAGAGGGCGCGCTCCACGTTCGATTAGCGCATTATTACCAAGCGATGGGGCGGATACTGTATGACACACATATAGAGGGCGCTGCTGCTGCAAAGCACTATTGGCAGCATCCCATGTTCCCCCATGGGTGTTTGATTCGGCAATTAACACAACTTGGGCTAAACCCGTAACAATCTTGTTGCGCTCCATAGCGCGACTTACCACCCATGGAGCATCGGGATGAAACTGGCTCACCAAAAGAACTTTTCCAGCTTGAACTTTTGGAAGTAAATCCAGCATCCGGACATGGCTGAGTTTGCGGATGCCATGTGGCAATATAACTGTTGTACATCCGCTTGTACTAGTAGCACCATCAAAAGCTGCACGATCAATGCCACGGGCATTGCCGCTGATAACATTTACACCTTGTTCTGCTAAATATCGAGCAGCCTCACAAGAGAATGCAATACTTGTTTCACAAGAATTGCGTGAGCCGATAATCGCAATGGTGGGACGATCAAGAATTTGCAAATCACCAGAGTAACAAAGCACAGGCGGTGTTTGAGTACGCTTGAGTACAGACTTGAGTAACTTAGGATAGTTGTCATCAAGTACTGTAAGTAAGTATATAGAAGCGTGAGATAACTGTTCTGTCAAGGAAATTTGCTCTAAAAGATGCTCTTTAGCCTGTGTCAGTTTCTCTATCATTTTTGCATTAAGATGACATACAGCCTCCCATTCCTGAGCATCGGCGGCAAAAAACTCTTGTAGCGTTCGGCCAAGTTGCTCACACCAAATTACAATGATATCATTAATGATGCGAGCAGAAAGTCGGCTCTTAAATGTCAGCAGCAGCCAACAGGCTTGTTCTCGCAAATCTTTCTTCATTATCGCATTCTCCTTACTGATCATCCGAATGAGTGGTACGGGTAATCGTAAACGGATACACTGCTCTTGCTCCTGCTTGCATCAAAGTCTGACTCACCTCACGCAGCATATGTCCTGAATCATAGACGTCGTCGATGAGCAATAGCGTACGACCGACAATTTGTCCTGGTGAGCGCACACAAAAAGTTCCTTTGACATTCCGAAACTTCTGCACCCTGTTTGTGAGGTCCTTCTGCTCATACGTTAGACGCACTTTTGCAATCGCAGGTAAATATTCTAGACCCAACATACTAGCGACTTGTCGCGCAAACATCTCCACTAACATACCGCTTTTCGTAGGTGGCACACTTACTATACCGTTGATGGTATGTATTGGGTATCGGGAGCTTAACACCTCAATGGAACGATAGACAATTCCCAGTGGAAATGGTCCGGCATCTTCGTACTTACTTGCACGAACAAGTTTGCCGATACGGCTGATACTATAATATGCAAGCGACCAACCAGCTTCATGTATTAAACGATCCTCAATATTGCGTTTTTCGATAGGAGGAAGAAATTCTTCTTCAAGAAAACGATCCGTTGCCCCTTGTATTGTTTGTGAAGGTTTCACAAGGGGAAAGTTTGCATCTAAACAATTACCACAAGCTCCACAATGGTAATCAAGTTGGTCACCAAGATAGTCAGTGAGGTATTCCATATAGCATCCATCAGTGTAAATATAGTCTCGCATGTGTTTTAACTCATGCTTTTTCTGCAAACGAACAGTCTCATAGGGGGAAAAATTTATTCGTCCCGCCAGGGCAACTGCATTATAGATATGAGTGATACGATTGTATTCAATGAGATGTTGATCGTCCAGATCAGCTAGAATAATCTGTATCGCCTTTTTTGAGAAACCTGTTTCTTGCATAAGATCGTACAAATCATGCGGTTTCACATGTAACAAGGATAAAACGGTATCATATGACTTCCCATCGGGCTTCGCATTGTCAATGAAGTATTCTTGTATTGCCAAATCCTCCGGATCGTAGAGTAGGATACACCAGGCAATTTTCCCATCGCGCCCTGCCCTGCCCATCTCCTGATAATAATGAATAAGGGATGCAGGAATATGATAATGCACGACAAAACGAACATCTGGTTTATCTATACCCATGCCTAGGGCAGAAGTGGAACATACTACCTTGTACTGGTTACTCATCAATTTTTGTTCAATGTCTTGTCGAATATCATCTTCACGGTCCGCATGGTAGTACTCAGCCTTCACACCTTGATGCTGCAAGTATGTTGCCACCATCTCAGCACTACTGCGCGTTGCGGTATAGATAATTCCAGTATCCTGCCGCTGAATCAGTACCTCTCCTAAATAACTTAGCTTCTCCCTCTCACCACTTAACTGAACTACATTCAAATAGAGGTTAGGGCGCTGCATCGTGCCACGTATGACCCGGGCGACTTCTCCTATTTGTTGCAAAATGTCCTCTTCCACGCGTTTGTTGGCTGTAGCAGTCAGGGCCAGGACGGGGGTGTTATCAGGGAGAGCAGTTAGTAGTCGGACAATGCGGCGATAGTGTGGGCGAAAATCATGGCCCCAGGTGGAGATACAGTGGGCTTCGTCGATGACGATCATGCTGATACGCATCCTGGGAACGTAGGTTTGCCAGTTGAGGTTATCCAGGCGCTCGGGGGCGATGAACAGGAGTTTGAAACTTCCTGCCACGGCTTGCTCTAAGGTTGCTTTATTCTCGTCTTCGCTAAAGTCGGAACTGACGATAGCGGAGGGGATGGCATAGGCTTCGTTACAGCGCTGGCATTGGTCCCGCATGAGCGCTTTGAGGGGAGAAAAGACGATGGTGAGGTGGGGATAGTAGAGACTGGCCATCTGGTAACAGAGGGATTTTCCCCAGCCTGTGCGCTGGATGGCCAGGACACGCTTGCCTTGAACGAGTTGTTCAATGATGTCGTGCTGACGTGGGTGAAAGCCGGTGGAAATGTGAAAGCATTCTGCTAGCAGTTTTTCTGGTGGATGATTCTGCCATGATAACCCTGACGACATACGAGGCCTCCTACAATGCCACAAAATGGGTGATATAGATGTGTGTCTATATTACCGTATGCATTGTAGTTGGTACAGTTGAGATTGTCAACTATGCTACTTTTCTATTTCCTCAATGTGATAAACTAGTGATGAGCATATGATTTAAAGGAGTAATGTTGTAAGTATGTACCGACTCGTCTTTCGTATTCATGCGCTTAAACGAATGAGACAGCGGAACATTAACGAACAGGATATTCGTCAAGTGCTAATAACTGGAGAAGTTATTGAAAATTATCCTGATACCCTCCCACTTCCTTGTCGGCTAGTAATGGGATGGTGTGGAAACCGATGCCTGCACGTTGTAGTAGCTAAAGATATTCAGGCTCAGGAAAGCATCATTATCACCACATATGAGCCCAGTCCTTTTGAATGGGAGCCAGATTTGAAGAGGAGAAAGCAATGAAATGCGTCATCTGTAGATATGGAGAAACTGCTCCAGGCAAGGTGACAGTCACGTTGGAACAAGACGGGGCAACGGTGGTTATTAAGGAAGTGCCTGCACGTGTCTGTCAAACCTGCGGTGAGGAATACGTAGACGAAGAAATTGCCGCAAGGCTCCTCAAAATTGCAGAAGAGGCCACCCAGGCAGGTGTGCAAATTGACGTTCGCCGCTACATTGCAGCATAAGTCGCAACCGCTCTTTCTTCTTCGTGCCTCATGAGACGAAACCCACTTTACGACGAGCGCTGACTTCTTCTTCATTGCGAAGCAACACCCTCAACGCGGCCTCTATGACATCAGGATCGAAGTGTGTTGCACTACAACGCACCAACTCGGAGCGCGCCGAGGCAGCAGAGCGCTGGGCCTGATAGGGGCGAGTGGTCATCATCGCACAGTAGGCTTCGCTCACCCGGATAATCCGTGCTGCCAGGGGGATGTTCTCTCCTGCCAGCCCATCAGGATAGCCCGTGCCGTCCCAATTCTCATGATGGTGACCCACGGCAGGTATGAGATTGTGCAGGTAGGGACTCACTTCGAGAATCTGTGCTCCCAGTTCGGGATGCTGCTTGATGAGCGCCCACTCGTTGGCTGAAAGCGTCCCCGCCTTTTGCAGGAGCAGATCTGGCATAGCGATCTTGCCAATATCATGCAGCAACCCGGCGGTCGAGACGGCAAAGACCGCCTCTTGCTCCATCCCCAGTTCACGTGCGATCGCCCCTGCCAGGTCACTCACCTGGTAGGAATGGGCACTGATCCCCTGATCACGTAAGTCCAATAGTCCCATCAAGGACTGGATGGTGGTCAACTGATTGGCCCGCACCAATTGTTCGACACTGAGTCCATCTAGTGAGGGAGCGTCGCGACGCTCTAAATTCTGGATGGTGGCGGCCAGGGCGCTATCCTGGCTGGCCCGCTGAGCTTCCAGGGCGGTGCGGAGTTGATTGCGTCCCAGGCGTTTGGCCCAATACATGGCCTGATCGGCTTTGTCGACGACCTCGCTGCCAACCTGTCCATCGTTGGGAAAGGTGGCCACACCAATGCTAATGGTGAGGTTGATCCCCCCTTCCACCAGTCCGAGAGCAAGCGGGTGGGCAGCAATCGCCTCGCGCATACGTTCAGCTAACTCGCAGGCCTGGACCGCATCGGTTTCCGGAAGCAGGACTATGAACTCTCCTCCGCCATAGCGCCCAATAGTATCTCCCCCTCGCAGGCTGTCGCGCACGCGCCGTCCCAGCTCTTGCAGTACGGCATCGCCAACGCTATGGCCGTGGGTATCATTGACCCGCTTGAAATGATCGACATCAAAGAAGAGGAGGGATAAATGATGCCCGTAACGGCGCGCGCGCCCGATTTCTTTCTCCAGGCATTCCAGAGTGCGAGAAAACCAAAGGGGAGCATCAGCAATGGGCCGAGCGTCTGTGCCCAATAGTCTACACTGGCCAGGAGAGCCTGATTGTTTATGTTGATGAGCAGCCAGGCAAAGAGCAAACCGTTGAACAGCAAGATCAAGCCGGTGCTGTACCAGAGCGGTTTTGGCAGAGTTATACGGGCGCGAAATGGACTCATTTCACAATCCTCCTTATGAGATGCCGACCACTTCTGCGGCAGCGTTATGTTGACACTTCTATCTCCTAATTCAATCGGCAGAGGAGTCCATTTCATGAGGAGTTTATCAGTCGGGACCTGATTGACCAGTTGACGCATCTCCCAACAAGATCACTGCCATCGCTCCCAGTAAAAATCCCGCACCAAGGAGACCAATAGGACCGAATTCCTCATGAAAGAGTATCCATGCGAGTAAGGCTGCCGTTAAAGGCTCACACATCGTCACGATACTTGCCACGGTCGCGGACAGTGAACGCATGCCCGTCTGAAAGAGGGCGTACCCAAGAGCACTTGGAACACATCCCAGATAGAGCAATAGTAGCCATCCCGAGGCTTGATAGACCAGCATTAATCTGGTTGATGAAGTACAGAAGAGCAGAAGCAGCGCTCCTGTCCCGAACGCCACGAAATTGATCTGTAACGGATGATAGCTGCCGGTGAGCAGTCGTCTGCAGAGGATAAATCCAGCATAGGCGCAGGCCGAGAGAAACGCGAGAAACACTCCCAGGAATGACACGCTCCCTGCGTTCAGGTGAGGACGAGCAGTTACCAGGAGGACTGTACCACCCACAGCCCCTACCAAAGCGAAGAGCGTCAGCGGAGTAAGGCGCTCTCGTGTCATGAGGGCAGAGATGAGGGCGATAATTACTGGAACAATGCAAATGGCGATGAGGGTAGAGATGCTCACGCCAGCAGAGGGAATAGCCGCAACGTAAAAGGTCTGGGAGAGTGCCATCATACTTCCCATACACATCATTACGGCGAGGTCACGATGCTTGATGTGAAAGAGGCGGCGGCCAAGGCGAGTCCAACTGGCGAGAAAAAACAATGGGGTTGCAATAGCCAGACGTAAGAAAGTCAATGACAGAGCATTTGTTGCACCGTACGCATACAGGGCCTGGTTTGCAATGCCGATCGTGCCCCAGGAAACGGAGGCACAGACGATGAGCAAGAAGTCACGACGAGAAACAGGGTGTGCGTATTAGAGAGAGGGTGAAACCGTTCTACCTGCCCTAACGGGTGGCGACGGGAGGTGGGGAACAAATTGGATTTGAACAGTAAAATACGAGACCAACCATGGTAAATGCGTCCTTGTCTATGAAAAAAACGGGAAGTGTTTCACTTCTCTTCTTATTCTACCAGAAAGAAGGAGGGAATTGTCAAGTTTGAGGAGGGAGTTCAGGTTACGAAACGCCGACAGGACTATATCGAGATGCAGATACAGGCCAATCTCAATCCTCATGTGATTGTAGAAGCAGCGCTGCACCACAGCGGCGTCAGCCGGTTTGAAGTGACCGAGCCGTCGCTCACAGATATCTTCATTGAAGCTGTCGGCAAGATCTCGCTGCCGGACGCCCCATCGACACTCTCGGCGTAAGAGGGAGGAAGGTACGTATGAGATAAGCCGAGCGTGGTTACGCCACAGCGATACCGTTGTGGGTCAACACTTTGTCGATCTCGTTCTTTAAGCGACTGGGATGAGGTCCCATCAGCCGGCCAATGAGCTGACCATCTTTGAAGATCATCAGTGTAGGAATAGCCTGAATGCCGAGGTCTGCAGCTAAGCGGTTATTCTGCTCGTTTGCGTCAATATCCATCTTAGCGAAGGACAGTTTTCCCTTGTACTCCTCACTTAAACGCTCGTAGACGGGAGCAATTGCGCGGCAGGGACCGCACCAGGCTGCCCAGAAATCAACGATTACCGGAATAGGGGACTTGATGACCTTCTGGTCAAAGTCATTAAAATTGACATGGAACAGGTTGGGATGTGTATCCATAATGGTTTCTCGGCTCACTTTCTGTATTTGAGTATGTGTCTATTTTCCTGCTCGTAGATGCTGCTAGTCAAGACATTAAGATGGTCCGGTTTTCTATTTTGACCCTATCCCATTGTATTATAATGTTTTTCTTTGCCCAAAATAAAGCCTCTATTTTCTGAGTTCCAGAACTTCTCAAACCGTAGAGGCAATATCCCTTTACAGGTGGGTCGCCTGCGGCGACCACAAGTTATAGTACAAGTTTGTGTGTTTTGCGTGCGCTGGCGCGCACGCAAAACACACAAACTTGTATAAAAGGGCTATTGCGGCGCAGCCGCACCATCTATGGAGGTATTGTCCCTACAGTAATTCATGCGCCTGTGGCGCACCAGCGCCCATGAAAATGGATTGCCCCTCCCCTATTTTCAGGGGAGATTTAAAAGTCGTATCAAGCGTGGTGATGTTTGTGATGCTGATGAATCAGTTGGGAGGAGGAGCTTGTCACCTATTGCTCAGCCAGACACCGAATAAAGTAAGCGCCCCTCCGGCTGCCTGGATGAGGCTCAGGGGCTCGTGGAGCAGAATCACGCTCAGGAGCAAGCCAACGACGGGGATGAGGTTGATGTAGGGAGCAGCTTCGCTGGCGTCCAGAAAGCGGAGGCCATAGTTCCATAAGGCATACCCCAGGGCAGAGGAGGCAGCTCCCAGGTAGAGCAATTGTACGAGACCATCTGCACGCAGGTGGGGCATGCCCTGCAGCAAGAGTTCGCCAATGGCGAAGGGCAGTAAGAAGAGTATGCCGGCACTGATGCTCGCCGTGGTGATGACGAGCCAGGGAAAGGTACTCACCAGTTTCTTGCCCTGCACTGTATAGACCGCCCAGGCGAGCACACCGCCGAATATGAAAAGATTTCCCACCAGTGGAGCCGAACCTGTCTGGTTCATATTGAGCCCCGTCACCAGGAGCAGACCCGCGATAGAGAGGCCAATCCCAAGCAGTTGCCGGCGCGAGACATGTTCTTTGAGCAGGAGCACCGAGAGAAGCGTCGTCACCGCGGGGATAGCGGCTTGAACAAGTGCAGCACTACTCGCCGCGGTGTAGACGAGTCCTACATTCGTCATTGCGATGTAGAGAGCGATTCCTGTCAAGCCAAACAGCAGAAAGGTTGACCGTACTGCCAGCGAGAGACGATACCCTTGCCGGAAGGCGAAAGGAGCAAGGATCACCCATGCAATGAAGAAGCGGAGCACGGCCGCGGTGAATGGACCAATCTCTTGCAGCAGGGATTTGGTGACCACCAGAGCAGATCCCCAGATGATTGCGGTGAGGATCAGGGCGATTCTTCCCCGGTTCAGTTTCATTCTTCAGGCTAGCTCTTTTCTATTGGTCAAGGTATTGTAGCACATACGCGTTCTTTTGCTCGCCTTTTGTGCAGGGATGGGGTGTATGAAAAAGTTGTAGCAAAGCGGAGGGGACAGAGGCCGAATATTCATCAGGGAACGCTTCAAGCAGCGTTTCAGAAGCGGTAGATGTCCTATACTCTCATCAAGTGATATCGTTCACGAACCTTTCTGTTCGTACTCTTCGCCGCTACGCGGCTCACTAAAGATTTTTGTTGCAGTGGGGGCAATACTCTCGACTCGTTCAACTGAGAGGATAGTCCCTGAGCATGGTCGCCTTCGGCGACCGGAAAGATTTTTTGCAGGTTTTGCGCATAGTGCTTTTCCTGTGGTTCCTGGCAGAACGGCGTCGCCAAACCCACTAACGAGCCAGGCGCACCGAGAGTAAACAACGTGCAAGTCAATGGTGGCAGCATTCAGATCGGACCGTTTACTACCTCGGGAACATATCACATCTTTTGCGAGGTTCACCAGGGGATGAACCTGACGATCATTGTCCAGTAGTGTCATTACATCAGAGATAGTTCATTTCACGGGCGAGAGGCGCCGCCTGTTGGAGAAGAGAACGGGCGGTGTCCTGTTGCCCGGCATCCCATGCTTGTAGACATTCTTCAAGCGTAGTGAGGAGTGGTTCAGGAGGGTATTGTTGGGTGGGATCAAGCAGCATACGCACGTGGTTCATGGCCTCGGGGAGTCGACCCTGAGCCAGAGCTACGCCGATCAGCGGCCACAGGGCCGTCCACTTAAAAGCATAGATATGTCGCTTGCTCCGCCAGGACTCCAACGCAGCCAAGCCATCCGTCTCAGCCTCTTCCATATTGCCATAAAGGCGACATTTTCAAAGAAGACAGCACGCTGAGCGGCTGTCCCTTATTGTTCTATAACTGGTCGTGCTTTCTCGATCACACGTGTCATCTCCTGCGTCCGGGCACCCATAAAGAATGGGTGGAGTTGCTCGATCTGCGTCTGTATCCACTCCTGTTGCCACTTCGTCTCCGATTTCACTGCTACTTGCTCCAGGATACGTTCCGCTTCCCTACAAGCACGGAGGACTTCTGCAGGGTTTGGAGGAAAATTCCACGTTTTCGCCGTTTTCCGGTGCAGGCGAGCCAGCCAGACGCCCTCTTGTGCCGGCACATAGGTCATGGACTGCTGATAGGTCTGCCGTGCTTCACCGTGCTGACCGATCCTTTCGAATACATCACCCAGGTGCTCGTACAACGAAGCAGCCTCCTCCCATTGTCTATCGTGCCGGGAAAGATCTGCTGAATGAGTTTCGAGGAGGGTAATTGCGCGCTGGAATGCCGTAATCGCTTCTGCATTCGCGTAGACATGGCTTGCGACCTCGCCAGCGCGCTGGTAGTAGGGAATGGCCCGTACCGGAAGACCTGCATGCTCATAATGGGCCGCGATCTGTCCGCTGACCGCATCCAGATTTACCTGTCCCCCAGACGGGTTGTTTGCATAGATCTCTACGAGAGCTTCAGCCACACGACGATGCAGGAGGCGCTGGTGTGCGGGAC
>WNGH01032851.1_pt1 | contig 11169 bp, 14 predicted proteins | sample 5400631 | NCBI WGS metagenome assembly WNGH01 (sample SAMN13153373, study PRJNA577476) | soil metagenome | isolation source: 115 cm soil or saprolite under Garry oak tree replicate 1 | place: USA:California | collected 2016-06-15 | reverse complement strand
CCGAATTGGGTAAATTGAGGAAGGTCTGGTAAATGGTTCTGCTGCGGAATGTTGTTAAAATCGGGGCGAATGGATTCGAACCATCGACCTCCTGCTCCCAAGGCAGGCGCGCTAACCAGGCTGCGCTACGCCCCGCTGTCACTGCTTACTGATTTTAAACCAGATTCATCCCAGGTTTGACGCTCGCAATCAGGATTTTCTCACGCTCCATGAGGGAACATCACCAGACTCTCGGGGCAGTCGAAGGGTGGTCATGTCTCGGCGATGCGAACGCGGGCTAAAGCCCGCGACTACCTGCTTAGCCGATGTCGTAATAAGGGATTGCAGGGAAACGCGAGTGGCCACCGGGCGGGTGGCCCAACTGCCGTGGCCGCTTGTCGTTTGCGAGAAGTGTTTCTACGAGGCTCAAATAATCAAGCGTCTTCTTTCAGACTTGAGGTCCTCAAGTTCTTGCCGAAGAGCCGTCAGTTGGCTGCGCAGACTCTGAATGTCGGTAGCCACTGAAACGGTCAGCTCAGAAAGTCCTTTGCTCAGATTCAAGGCGATATTCGTCTGGACATCAGGTGAGGGCGATGCGATAGATTCGTTGGCTTGAAAGCAGCGCTGGGCGGAGTGGTAAGCCATTGGTTGGGACTCCTTTTGTCGGTTCGATTTAAGCAGGAAGACTAACCAAACCGTCTAGCCTCAGCCCCAGTCGTAACGTATGCCCGAGTGCGGGCCAACGGCATCTCATGCCTGAGACGGCTGTGATTATCCAGAGGTGTCACGTCCCAGTCAAACATTTAAGTGATGCCCGTGGCAAGTTGGACCCACCAGCGTGCTGGTTTACCGGTTCATCTCCGCCGAAATCCGCACGGCCGCCTCTTCAAACTTCCCATTCGCCGGTGTGTTCAACATTTTTTCCAGGATCGCCATTTCGCTGAGACCGTGTTCTTTGCGCAAAGCGACAAGTGTCCTGCCTGCTGAGCCGCGGTTCACGTTGTTCACGTCCATTCCGTACATGAGAAGCGCCATGTCGATCTTTTCACGGATCTCCTCCTGGGCCGGATTTCCGTTAAAGGTCATCGACATCTGCGCGATCGGATCTGTGGCCAGTTGCCCCATTTTGGCGAGTGCGGATACCGCGGATGGTTGGTCTGGTGTCTGGGCTTGCGACGACCCTTTCCCACCGCAACCGGCGACCACCATCCAGCAGGCGAGCAGAACTAATCGTGCGCCACGACGAACGGAGTGGGTTTCCATGTGAACCTCCGATGCCGATTATCGAGGCGGGTCGCCGCCGGATCAACACCGATGCTTCGGCAGGAACGGCCAGGAGCGAACCGGACAGCTTCCTTGCATCTCGGCAGCTCACGGAGGAAACCTAGGCCGTGACAGGGAAAAGGTGGGATTGAATCTCCGTACCCTGCTTTGTTTCCAGGTCCTTGAGCGAGATATCCGCGATGAGCATGTAGCTCTCACCGTCTTCTAGCATATGCGCCAGTTCTCGGTCGACCAGCTTAAACTGCCTGTTGTAGCCGTCGTACTGAACCTTAATCAAGACCATAAGACACCCCTCGTATCATTTTGCGATCCAGAGTTGTCCAAAACAAAAAAGTCCTCAAAACCCACGGGTTTTGAAGACTTCATCGTCTACCCCCGGCACATCATTGTGCGGATGATGAGCCTTTTTTATCGGATGTGCGATCTTGTGTCAATGGTCCAAATGTCTAAATTCCAAATGTCCAAATGTCCAAATGGACGGCGGAATTGTGCTACATAATCGGCCCACGAGCCGACCGAGAGGTGATGTTTCTTGCGCCGGAGTTCCGGGTAGGAATTGAACCGGCCTTGAAGACTGCTAGGGCTCGATGGGGCGATCCAGGACGATTTCGATCGTCGTTCCGGGCTCGAGCACCAGGTCTTTGCCGCGAGTCAGCAGAACAGCCGCGGTCCCAACCGCAGCTCCGCCGGCGCCACCAACGACGGCTCCCTTGCCGCGCCCGGCGATCACACCGATCAGGCCGCCTTCTGCAGCGGTCTTGCCGATGGTTCCGGCGTCGTCACCTTTACTCGAGTCCCCTTCAACACTGTTTTCGCCCTTGCGCGTACCGGCTCCGCCTGCGCCACGAAGCGACGTGTAAATCGGGATCGTGATGCCGCTGGGCAGAACGAGCGTTTGAAACGAAAGCGTCAGTTCAGCCTTGCCCTTCACCCGGCCGGGACGCTTCACTTCAACAATCTTGCCGCGCACATGCGATCCCTCTGGAACGACAATCTTGTTGTCCACGGTGATCGGGAAAACCGTCTTTCCGTAAACGCCGTCGCCATCCTTCGCATTCTTCGAGGAGACGCGGCTTGTCAACGCGATTGGGATTGCCGTTCCCGCGGGGACAACCAGAGGCGGCTGGATCTTACTCTCTTCAATGTCAAGTTTCTTCGGACCTTGCAACAGCACGGCCAGAATCATGATTCCGATCATAGGCGCTCCTTATCCAATAATCACGATACTGAACACAGAGACGCTGCCCCTAGCAAAAAGTCACAAAGACGTCAGAAATTTGCGTAATTCGGCAAGAGCCCGCCCCCGAGCGCTGAGCCGGTTCTTCTCGCCGGTGGTCAGCTCCGCCATCGTCCGGTGGAGTTCAGGCAGCAAAAATACAGGATCATAGCCGAAGCCTTCCATGCCGGCAGGCGATCGCGCGATGACTCCGGCCACGTCCTTTTGGACTGTCCAAATCACCTTGCCCGATCGCGCCAGCGCCAGCGCGCAGTAGAAGACGGCGCCCCGGTCACTGTCGCGCACGGGCTCCATTTCGCGAAGGACGCGCTGAATTCTTGAGGCCGGATCTTCCGCGTATCGCGCAGAATGCACGCCTGGTCCTCCGCCAAGCGCCGCCACCGAGAGGCCCGAATCATCAGAGAGTGTCAATTCGGCAACGTATTTGCTGTAGTCGATCGCGGGAAGGCCGGGAGGAAGCGGCTCCAGAGACCATTCCCCGATTCCACCGAGTGCTGCCCGGATCTCGATCACCTTTCCCGCATTGGTTGTGGCGAGGATGAGACGATTCACTTCAAAAGAATTTTTCGCTGGGCCTCGATCAGCTCGCGAATGCCACGGCGGCCCAGACCGAGTAATTCCGACAGCGCGTCCGGTCCAAAAGGAAGCCGTTCGGCAGTTCCTTGAATCTCCACAAACTCGTCGTGGTCGGTCATGACAAGATTGAAGTCGACTTCCGCACCGGAATCTTCCGGATAATTGAGATCGAGCATGGGAATACCGTTGATGATGCCGACGCTCACTGCCGCAACATAAGAGCGCACGGGATTCTGACCCAACCTTTTGGAGGCAAGCAGCGTGCCGATGGCCTGACTCATGGCAACAAACGCACCAGTGATGGACGCGGTTCGCGTTCCGCCGTCGGCCTCGATGACGTCACAATCGATCCAGATCTGCCGCTCGCCGAGCTTTTCCAACTCGATGGAGGCCCGCAGCGCCCGGCCGATCAGCCTCTGAATTTCCTGGGTTCGCCCGGATTTCTTTCCAACCGATGACTCACGCGGGGTCCTGGTGTTGGTCGCGCGTGGGATCATCGAATACTCGGAAGTGATCCAGCCCTTATTCGTTCCTTTGAGAAATGGCGGCACGGTTTCTTCGACCGTTGCGGTACAGATCACCCGTGTGCGTCCGACCTCGATCAGCACCGACCCTTCTGCCTGTGGAATGAATCCAGGCGTCATTCGTATCGGCCGCATTTCGGTAGCGGAGCGTCCGTCGATTCTCATGGTTTAGCGCTTGGCGGTCCACTGAATGCGGCCGTTTTCTCTTCGTGAGGCATAACGTCGGTCATGGACAGGTCCATTTGGAACGGTAGCAGAAGGAGACAATGGCCTGCGAGAGTTTCCTTCTCCGTTCCGCCGATCAGAATCTTGACCTGTTTTATTTCCGGAAGATTGTAGCCCAGAGAGTCGACAATCGAGTAGATCGTCGCCATCTCATTCAAGACGCCTCCCGGGTGATTGACGGCAATCGTGCTGGAGAAGTCGATGAATGCAATCCCTTGTTCTGAAACGAACAGGTCCTGAAGTTTCGTTCCGTCCGGGAGCGCCGGATACAGCTTTTCGGAGTGTGGTCCTTCCAGGAGCTTCTGCAGGACCTGCTTCGCGCGGTTCGTGACATCTGCGGACTTGAAGATTGTTTGTTCCTCAGTCGTCAGCAGGGCATTGTCGGATCCTCCCGGGAAAAAGATTTTCACGCTTATCGGAGGATCGGTCGCCTCATAAAGCGGCTGGGCGGGAGGCGTGAACGGGTTCTCTTCGATCTCTCGCTCATTGACCATCGATTGAATGCGTCCGATGACGTCGACAAAAAATCCAAAGGAGACACCGAATCCGATGACGAGAACGATCAGTCCGATTTTGATATGTCGTGGCATTTAATTCGCCGACCTCTGTTCCGTTTCCGAAAATAGTCGAATCGCGTCTGCGATTGCGCCTACCAGCCGCTTCTGAAATCCATCATCCGTTAAGGTGATCGCATTCACGGTATTGTTCAGGTTTCCCACTTCCAAAAGCAGCGAAGGCATAGTCGCGCTGCTCAACACCGCCAGCGGCGCCGTACGGACCGGAAAACGCGATCCCGAAATCGCCTTGGTCAACTCGTCCTGAAGAATTTTTGCGGCACGCGCGCTAGCCTGCTGGTTCAGCCGGTAGCCGAGGTACCATGGAAGAAACAATCGATCGCGCGAAACTGCGGCCGTCGCGAAACCGTCACCAAAGTCCTCCTTCATCACGTAAACGGATGAACCCGAATCGAGCTTATTGGACGAATATCCTGCATGGAGGCTCACAAAGAGGTTGGCCTGGTTGTTATTGGCAACCGCGGATCGCGCCTCGTTGTCCATGGCAAGATCCGAGTCCCGCGTCAACAGTACCGTTGCGCCGAGCCGCATTTGAAGCGCAGTCCTCAATTTGCGTGCAAGTGAGAGCGTTAAATCCTTTTCCAAGACCGTGGGACTCTTCGTGCCTGTGTCCATTCCGCCGTGGCCTGGATCGATGACGATCACACGCACCCTGCGTGCAGCCTGCGTCGGATCAACCTTCGGAGAGGTGGCGGGCGTTTCCGCCGGCACCGGCGCCTCCGTTATTGTTTCGCCCTTTCTCAGCAAGTCGACGAAGAAAATCCGGTTACTATCGGTGGAATTCAGCTTGATATCGGCTACCTGGTTCGTGAGGTCGATAAGGATTTTAGGATCTCCGTCAGAGTCGTCGAAAGAAATGGAACGAACCAGACGGTCCTTGTGATCAAGGCGCTCGCGAAGTGGATCGACAGGGCGGCCGACCATGAGGATCGCACGATTGTTTTGCTCATCGCGCCGAAGTTTGAGATCAACTGGGACGCCGCACCGGATCGTCAAGCGTGTTATCGAGCCAAGGCTCTGGGCGTTCATCACGAGCTCCGGCACTTGCGCAGCACCGGCGAAGATGCGAGACGCGCCGGGGCGATATCGGAATTCGGTTCGCGTCATACGCGTCAGTCCCCGCGACAGGAAATCAATCGGGGCCAGCCAGTGGTCGTTTTCGCGCAGGATCGGACTTGGCAGGAAGATGATCTGATCATTAATGGATATGAGACCGCTGTTCTTGGTCACCACCAGCCTCGAGTTGCCCGATCGGATCGTCAGCGTTTCAAGCGCGAGAGAGTCTGTGTATGGCAACCCCATGAACTCGATAATCTCTATCACGGGAAGGTACACCGTCCGGTTCGTGGTTTGCGCCTTTACGACCAGCTTTGCACCTTCAAAGTAGATCGGGAAATTCCCGTCCGCGGCGCGACTCGGGCGCCCGAAAATGAAAAGGGCAGCACCAAGTGCCGCCACCAGAAGAACAATGCGTTTCGTACTCATAACTCCGAGATAGAGTTTACCAAGAACGCATCTGTAGTTGTGCAAAACGTATTCGCTTATTCCCCTCCTTGCAAAGGAGGGGTGGCCGCGCCATCAAAAAGAATGATGCCGAAGGCCACCAAAGCTGGCGCGGACGGGGTGGTCAATCAGTCCGAAACATCTCATCTCAAATGACCACCCCGTCTGCGCCTTTAGGTGGCTTCGCAGCATTTTCTGGATGGCGCAGCCACCCCTCCTGTTCCAGGCTGATCATTACCCACAAGTCGTCCGCTGGACGCGGGCGTCTGGGACAACCGGCGGGAAAGGCGAAGTCCCCTCCTTGGACAAGGAGGGGTGGCCGCGCCATCAAGTAAATGGTCCCGTTCCTTTGGAGGCGCGGCCGGGCATGAGCGGAGCGAATGTGAGCCCGATAGGGCGAAACAAGGAAGAGTGGTTCGTTCAACTTCCGATAATCGGTGGCTTGAACCAACCACCCCGTCTGCGCCCGCTAAGGAAGCCCCTCCTTGTCCAAGGAGGGGACTTCGGCTTTCCCTTCAGTTGTTTTCAATACCCCCGTGTCCAGCAAAAGATGTGGGACATGGCAAGCCTGTTCCAGGAGGGGATTCGCGGGCTTTAGCCCGCGTTCATTTCTCCAAGCAGCCGTACCCAGGATTCCCGTTCCTGTTCAGGCGTGAATTGAAACAGGAAAGGTTCCATCGCCGATTTCAAGGACCGAAGAAACCCCGGATCTGTTTCGGCGCGAGTCAGCAGTTCCGCGAGTTGTCCAGTCTGTTCCACCTGAAAGTACCCGGGAAAATCCGGGCCGAGCATGCCGATGTTTCCAGGAATCTTCGAACACAAGATCGGTACGCCGCACACCACAGCTTCAGCGATCGCGCTCGAACCGCCTTCCATGAGTGACGACAGCACGGTCACTCGCGACCGGGCAAGCAAACGAATCGCTTCGTCATGCGGTTGCTCGCCGAGCCATTGATAACGCGGATTCATGCGAGATTCCTCGACGGCAAGCTTTTCCCACTTCGCCTCAATCGCCCTTCCAGCATGAAGAATCCTTATCCGCGATCGAGGCGGCAGTGCTCTGGATGCAAGCGCGGCGCGCATCGGATCCTTGACGTCTCGCAGATGGGCAAGCACGCTGATTTCGAAACAATCGTCTCGCGGCGTTTCTCGCTGGCTCGGTGGTTTAGCCGATTGATAAATGATCCGTAACTTACTTCGAACATCCTCATCGAGTTCGGCGCTCGCGAGATTCTGTAATCCGACGATCCGTGTGGCAAGGGCGAGAGAGCGGCGAGCTTCATCGGTCACCTGGAGATCGTGATAGAGATCGGTACCCGTGAGAGCTACGATCATGGCGCGATTCGGGTAGCAGCTTCGGAATCGTTCGACACTGGAGTAGCTCCGCCGGGCATGCAGTGCAATCAACACGTCACATTCCCGGTCCTGCCACTCCGTTCCGAGCGTGACCTCATGCCCAAGCGCGCGGATTATTCCTGCCCACCGCGTGGCCGTGATGCTGTTGCCTGAAGTACCGCCGGCGGATTCCGGCGTGACGATGAATACGTTCACGATTCCAACGCGCAGGTTCGAAAGCCGGCCCAGATGTCTCGCCGGTCCGGTGTGTAGAAATTTCTGTACGCGGTGCGGATGAGCCTGGAACGGGTCGGCCATGCGCCGCCCCGTAGCGATTTGTGAGTTCCGAACCACGGGCTGGAATATTCCTTGTAGGGATCCTCGGAAAAGCCGGGGTACGGACAAAAATCACTCGACGTCCACTCCCATACGGCGCCCACCATCTGCCTATGTGTCAGGGTTGGATCCGCGCCTCGGGCGGCGATCTCCCACTCGGCTTCAGTAGGCAAACGCCTTCCGGCCCAACGGCAATAGGCTTCTGCCTCAAACCAACAAACATTGCGGGCGGGCCAATCCGGCTCGAGCGGGACCCACCGGTCAAAGTCGCGGCGTAGCCAATGTCCCTCGGGGTCCTTCTTCCAGTACACCGGACGCGCCGCTTGCTCACGCTCGCGCCAGGTCCACCCCTCTGCGCTCCAAAATTCGCGGCGCTCGTAGCCATGCTCCTCAATAAAATTAACGAACTCGGATTGCGTTACCGGGGCCCGCGCAATCCGATACGGTTTCACATCGACTGCATGTGACCACTTTTCGTTATCGAAGATGAATCCTTCCTCAGCAGTCGAGCCAATGCGATACGTGCCGCGCGGAATGCTCGCGTCACCGCCAGCCAAAAGCACGGCTGGCTTTGCTGAAAACGTGGGCGGAGGATAGGCGAGTGTCTGGCGCGTGATTGTGAAGGCCTCGTCATGCATGTCCTCATGGAAGACCGATAGCTGGGTAAAGTACGCATCGCGATCATCAAAGCCAGCGCTGCCGATTCGGTCGACCACACGGTCACGAACTTTTTCCAGGTACTCGATGGTGGCTCGGCGAGACGGGAGGGGCAAATGCCAGCGTGTGTCGTGGGCGACTTTTGCCGAATCGTACAAGGCATCGCCGTCCCGGCAAATTGGCGGTTCGCCCGCCGCGTGACGCAAAACCCAATACTCCTGAAAATAAGCAACATGACCGATCTCCCACAAGAACGGGTTGATGGTCCTCAGGAGCGGTACGTGAAACTGTTCATCCGACAAGTCACGGACCAGGTCTAAAGTTCTGCTGCGGGCATCAACGACCCAGGCTTCGAGCTCTCGGCGCGAAAGATTGTTGACCGGACGATTCATCGGCGGCCAGGCTTCTCGAAACTCTCGATGTCGCCAGGCTTGCGGAGCATCTTATCGACTTCGCCGATATGAAGGCGTTCAAGATAAATGTGCTCGCGTGCGAATTCTTCCAGCATCACGTCATCACCCTGTACGAGCTCCAACAGCTTTTCATATTCGACGAGTGTTGCTCTTTCATGGGCGAGCGATTCTCTAAGAATGTCGCCGATATCGTGTTTCTGCGTTTCCAGCAACGGGCCAATTCCGAGCGACGGATGTGCCCCAAGCTGTGTGACGAGCTCGCCGGTCGCTCTCGCGTGAGCCATCGATTCATCCGCCTGCGTTTCAAGCCATTTCACGATGGGTATCCGGTTATAGCCGTAAACCATGAATGAATAGTGGGTATAGTGGATCGCGCCGGCCAGTTCCATTTCGAGAATCTTGTTGAGCGTGTCCACGGCTCTGGTTCTGTTTTGCTCTTTCATGGATCCTCCTGTTTCTAGTCTGTCGTATCGATGAACTTCATTGTTGCTTCCGGATAGCGGAGCCCGGCCGTCTGGAACGAAGAAAGCGCTTTGTCCAGGGCGGACCATACGGACTCCGGCAGCTTCAAGTCAGCGGCCCGGGCATTCTCTTCAAGATAGCGAACGTGTTTCGTTCCCGGGATCGCAACGATGTCGTTGCCCTGCCGGAGAACCCAGGCCAGCGCTACTTGAGCGGGCGTTACGTCGTTGGCGGAAGCAATCTCTTTGACGGCGTCGACCAGCTTCAAATTGTGTTGGAAGTTTTCTTCGGTAAAACGAGGATGGTTGCGGCGAAAGTCAGATTCATCGAAATCTTTAGGGCTCTTGATCCTTCCGGAAAGAATGCCGCGGCCCACCGGGCTGTAAGCCACGAGCCCAATTCCAAGTCTACGAACTTCTGGAAGAACCTTTTCTTCAACGTCGCGTTCCCAAAGCGAGTATTCGGTCTGAATGGCCGCGAGCGGATGCACCGCGTGCGCGCGGCGGATAGTTCCGGGTCCGACTTCGGAGAGGCCGATGTATCGGACCTTCCCGGACCGAACCAGTTCGGCAAGCGTGCCGGCCGTGTCTTCGATGGGAGTGTTCGGATCCAGGCGGTGCTGGTAGTAAAGGTCGATATACTCCGTTCCCAACCTGCGGAGCGATCCCTCGACGGCTTCCTTGATGCGAGCGGGACTGCTGTCCAGACCTGCCGGCTCGCCTTTCGGACTAAATTTGAAAGCGAACTTTGTCGCGATGATCACACTCTGGCGCGGCTTGCCCTTGAGCGCGCGGCCCAGCAGTTCCTCGTTCTTAAAGGGTCCGTATACTTCGGCGGTATCCCAGAAGTTGATGCCAAGGTCAAGCGCACGATGAAGGACTCGAATCGATTCGGCATCGTCGGTCGGGCCATAGGCCCACGACATGCCCATGCAACCCAGACCTAAAGCGGGAACTTCAAGACCTTGCCGGCCCAGTTTTCGTTTGTGCATTGCGCAACTCCTTTCCTTGATTGTGACCGAAACCGTGGCGGCCGTGAAGAGGTACGCGGTATTTTTGAAAAAGAATGCGTTCTTATGAATGGATAACGTTGGGCTATTACCTCGTATTTGCCGGGCTGGGCTGGCGTCGCACACTTCCATGGCGCCGGCGGGCGGCGGTGACAGGGATCGCGATCGTGGGCTTCGCTGGAATTTGGATCACGGTCATTTTGGAGTCTATAGTCCGGGACTGGCTGCCGGTTCTTCTGATTCCGCTGGCTTACTGGCAAGCTGGTCAGTTCGTTCTGCCTTTGAATCAGGCTTTCCAAAGGAAATTGCAGAAATGGGATCGGAAGCTGCTTTTGGCCTTCGGCCGTTTTTCAATGAATAGTCCGGTACCGAGATATTTAGGTCTCGCCCTCGAATTTGCATATCTACTTTGCTATCCGCTCGTGCCGTGTGGCCTGGCTGCGCTGTATTTAACGGGTATGGGCCGCTTTGCGGAGGAGTTCTGGAATATTGTCATCCCGCCTGCGTATCTGTGCTACGCGACGTTTCCGTTCGTTCAAACGCTTCCACCCCGAGCGATAGAAAACGCAGTGGTATGGCAACCGCAACAGTCCGGACTCCGCACGCTGAATCTCTTTCTGGTTCGCCATGTCACCACTCAAGCGAACACGTTTCCAAGCGGGCACGTCGCAGCAAGTCTTGCGATAGCGCTGGAGCTTACGCGTTTGGCGCCGGCCGTCGGCGCGATCTTTCTTTTCTTTGCGATCGGCATAGCTGGCGGCGCATTCATCGGCCGATACCACTACGCCGTAGATGTATTGCTGGGAGCGGGGCTCGCGGTGATTTCGTTCGTGACAGTGCTTTTTTTTAGCGGCTCAGTTGCCGGCTGAACATGAACCAGAAAAGAAGAAACAAGATCACTGGCAATAGGGAAGTGATCAAAACAAGTCGAACCCGTCGAAATCGTCTCTTCCATGGAGCCGCGCGGCGCAGCCTTTGATGCCGGCCAGTGATCTTCACGGATTCGGGTGCATCGAGTTCTGCCTTCATCTCGGCTGCCGACTGGTAGCGCTTG
>WNGH01021464.1_pt1 | contig 11171 bp, 10 predicted proteins | sample 5400631 | NCBI WGS metagenome assembly WNGH01 (sample SAMN13153373, study PRJNA577476) | soil metagenome | isolation source: 115 cm soil or saprolite under Garry oak tree replicate 1 | place: USA:California | collected 2016-06-15 | reverse complement strand
GTACACCACAGAGAACAAGAGCGAGCCACCTGGGAAGGGCTCGGCTACGGCTGCGACTGCTCCGCGGGCGGCCGCGAAGCCAGAGGACAGCGCCGCCGTAATGCCGGCTCGCGCCCGCGCGGAGCCGCAGCGTTGAAGGATTTCATGGTCTTATCTGAAAACAGGCGAGGCTCTCGACTCTGGGCCCTCACCACCGGACTCTTTCCCCTCTTTCAACTTTCCGCGTTGGGCATTCGGCGCTCATGAAAGACGCACCCGGAACGCGCGACTACGACTGGTGGCTTCTCGCCATTCTCGCCACGATTTGCGCGCTGGGCGTAGCGGAAATCTATTCCGCTACGCACGGCAGCGGGCTTGAAGGTATGCACGTGAAGCAGATTCGCTGGCTCCTTATCGGCTTCATCTTGATGTTCGTGCTTTCTCGCCTGGACTATCATCTGATTCTCGACCAAGCTCCGATCCTCTATCTCGTTGGCCTCGCAGCACTTGTCGCGGTTCTTCTCGTCGGGCGCACGCATTTCGGCGCCAAGCGTTGGATCTCCATCCCCGCTCTCGGAGAGCTTGTTCAGGTGTCAGAAATGGTTAAATTGATTATAATCATTGTGCTGGCACGCTTCTTCGCGGAAGTGCGCTCCGATCAGCTTGATCTTCGTGATCTGATCAAGGCAGGATTACTGGTAGGTGTTCCGCTGGTGCTGATACTCAAGCAGCCCGATTTGGGCACGGCGCTCGTGCTCATGCCCATGCTGGCAGTTGGTGCTTTTCTGGCGGGCTTGCAGTGGCAACACGCGGCGGTGTTTTCGTTGGCGGGGATTTTGCTAGTGGGCGCGGTTTTCTATCCTCCCGTTAGCAGGCATATCCTCAAGCCGTATCAGCGGGAACGAATCACTTCTTTCCTGCACCCTGAAGAGGACGCCAAGGGTGCCGGCTATCAACTCTTGCAATCGAAGATTGCCGTGGGTTCCGGCGGTTTCTGGGGCAAAGGGTTCCGCAATGGCAGTCAGAACCAACTGGGCTACATCCCCGTCCGGTATTCGGATTTCATCATGTCGGCGTGGGCTGAAGAACAGGGATTCAAGGGCGTGCTTTTGGCCCTAGGGCTGTATGTGGCGCTTCTGTTGCGTTTAGTGCAGAATGCTCAACGCGCGAAAGATCGCGCGGGAATGTTTCTGGTCATGGGCGTCGCAGCGGCGCTGGGGTTCCATGTGCTGGTAAACGTGGCCATGGTCATCGGCGCGATGCCGGTAACCGGCATCCCGTTACCGTTAATGAGTTACGGGGGTTCCGCCACGTTATTTGTTTTCCTGGCCATTGGCCTGGTGATGAATGTCCGGCTTCGCCGCTTCGTCAACTGATCAAGCCGCCAGTGCCGCGTGACGTTTCCGCTTCGCCGGAACGCACCGGAAAAGAATTTGCATTAGGAATTGTTGATCCCAGCATGGCCGGGGTCGCAACTAAGAAGGATTTTAGAGTGAGGACAGCATCGTCCGCCGATCGCCCGCCTCGTTTCCGGCGACGGACCAGCCTCGAAAGACTGAGGAAGTCTCTTCCCTCTGGCTTCGAACGCCAAGCCACTACCCTACGAGTGTGGCCGACGTGCATCCCGGCATTTACGGGAGCGGCGCCGATTTTTGGGAACTCCGTCGGGCAGAAGCTCGCGGCGATGCGTCCTGTCGGTCCCGGCCAAGCCGGGGCTCGACAGAAGGGTGATTCCGGCCATGCCGGGATCACGCATAAGGAGTTTTCATGTCAAAAGAATTGGTTATCTCCGCGGCCTCCCACGAACGGCGGGTCGCGATTCTCGAAGAAGGCCAGTTAGTCGAAATCTACATCGAGCGGGAAAAAGAATTCGCGCTCGTCGGCAGTATCTACAAAGGAAAAGTCACCCGCGTCCTTCCCGGCATGCAGTCCGCCTTCGTGGACATTGGTCTCGACGGCGACGCCTTTCTCTATGTCAGCGATGTTTTCGAAAACCTCGAGGACTATGATTCCGGGCATCCGCACGAGCAACCGCAAGCCTCCGTGGCCTCTCCGTCGCCCGCGAATGGTTCGCCAGTGGAAGTGCTTCCCGGTGAATCCCTGGCTCGGGCCGCTGAACATCACGACGAAGCGCGCCACGAGGAGTTTCACCAAGACCAAGCTCCGCACGCTGACGAGCAGCAGGCTTCCCACGATGAAGCGCCCGTCGCGGAAGGCCAACATCTCGAGGAACATCACGACGCACTTCAGTCCGCTCCCGGGGAAGAGCAACCCGCCGAGGCCGCGGAGGAACGCCAGCCGGATTCGAACGCATCCGCGCCCCAGAACTTCGCGCCACGTTACAATCCCACGCAGAGCTATCCCGCCCGTGGTGCTAACGACCGCGCGGGCCAGAATTTTGGCCGCGGCGGGGACCGCGGCGGGGATCGCGGCCGCGGTGGCCGTTGGGGACGCCGTGGCGGACGCCACCGCGGCGGACGCCCGCAGCAGGGTGGTCCGGGCGGGCGCAACCTGCCTCCCTCGAAATATGCATCGCCGCAAGGAGGCGAATCCCGCGGATATGAAAATCGCGGCGGACAGCCGCGCAGTCACGACAACCGGCGTTCGGAAGCTCCGCGAAGCCCAGGGCCCTCGCCAACGAATGTCACCGAGGAAGAGATCATTCTACCGGGTGAGTCGCTGGCCAAGTATCGCGGCAAGCCTGCAGTTGCGGCCACACCTGCTCCCAGTGTTGAGCACGAGGCACGCGAGGAGCAAGCCGCGGTCGAAGAAATTACTCCGCGCGCGACTGGCAATCTCCCGGCCTCCGCTCCGAGCGGCAGCAGCGCTCCCCGCCGGTTCTCCGGCGGATTGCCCCGCTGGCTTTGCCCCGCTGGCTCCTTGCCGGTGCCGGAGCGGAAGCACCTCCTGCGGGAGAAGCTGCGGGTGCTGCCGAGGAAGCTTCCGCTGCTGCCAGCGAGGCGGTCGAACCGTCGCGAGACGAAGTGGAAGCCGCCCGGAATGACGCTGATCTGAATGAAGATCAGGTCGCCGCACTCGCTTCTGGTTTCGTCGAGGCTAAGCACGAAGAGACACAGGAAGAAGCGGAGGCCGATGCGATTGTCGGTGACACCGAATTCGATGAAGAAGAAACAGAAGAACAAAGGGAAGAAGCTGAGGAATCACCGACTGCTGAAGTTTCCGAACTTTCCGACGAAGAAGTCGAGGAAGTCGAAGCGGGACGCGCGGCCAAACGGGCGGAATTTGCTGCAGACGCCGCTCAAGAACATGCTGAACACGACGGCGCGCACGACGAGCACGGCGAGAATGAACATGTCGACGACGTGCACGCCGAGATCGGGCATGTCGAAGAGGGAGTGATCTCTCTCGCGCCCGGCGAACCCGTTGTGCAAGGTGCAGCGGCCCTGGAAGACGATGTGATTCTCCTCCCCGGCGAGACTCGCGCCCCACGCGTCGGTGGCTCAGCAGCCCCACGGGAAGATTTCCCGCGCGACTCCGCGCGTATCGGCGGCAATCCGCGTTCGCGCTTCCAGCGCCCGTTCCGCGGCGGTGGACGTGACCGTGGCCACGACAGCCGTGGCGGACGCCCGGATAGCCGTGGTAGCCGTCCCGATCGCGGCGGACGACCCAGCAGCGGCGGACCGCGTTTCGAACGCCGTCCCGCCGGGCCCCGACATGATCGAGGCTATCAAGGAGGCCATTCTGGTTCTTCGCGTCGTCCGCAGCTCATCTCCGAGATGCTCAAGGCCGGCCAGGATGTCGTCATCCAGATCGCCAAGGAGCCTCTCGGCAAGAAGGGAGCGCGGATCACCAGCCACGTCGCTCTGCCGGGTCGCTTCCTCGTGTACATGCCCACGGTCCATCACACCGGCGTATCGCGCAAGATCATCTCCGCCGAAAACCGCTCACGGCTCCGGCGCCTCGTCAGCGAAGCCGGCGGCGCCTATCCCGGCGGCTTCATCGTCCGCACCGCCGCGGGTGGCGCCACCGACGACGAGATTCGCACCGACATCGAGTTCCTGGGTAAAACTTGGAACGAAATCAAGGAACGCAGCGAGCAGCGCAAAGCGCCCGCCCTGCTCCACCGCGACCTCAACCTCGTCGAGCGCATCCTTCGCGATTACGTCAGCGACGATTTTACCGGCATCTGGATCGACAACGAAGAGGAGTACGGCAAGATCGTCGAGTTCGTCAGCCGCTTCCAGCCAAAGCTGGTCAACAAGGTCAAGCTGTACACCAAGGAAACGCCGATCTTCGAAGAGTTCGGCATCCAGCACGAGCTCGACAAAGCGTTGCGCGCCAAAGTGTGGCTCAAGTCTGGCGGCTATATCGTCATCAATCACACCGAGGCGCTCGTGGCCATCGACGTCAACACCGGTAAATTCGTCGGCAAGGGCTCCACGCGCCTCGAAGACACCATCGTCAAGACCAATCTCGAAGCCGTCAAGGAGATCGTCCGCCAGATTCGCTTGCGCGACCTCGGCGGCATCATCGTCGTCGACTTCATTGACATGGAGGAACGCCGCAATCGTGAGAAGGTTTTGTCCGCCTTGCAGCAGGCCCTCGAGGAAGACAAGGCCCCGTCAAAGGCGCTTTCCTTCAACGAATTCGGCCTCGTCTGCATCACCCGCAAGCGCACCAAGCAAGCGCTCGAGCGCGTCCTCTGCCAGCCCTGCCCGTATTGCACCGGCTCCGGCATGGTCAAGTCCATCCCTACGCTCTGCTACGAGATCCAGGCCGAAGCGCGCAAGATGGCCACCGCCGATCACGAAGGCCCGAACCTCACGGTCCGCGTGAATCCTGAAATCGCCAAAGCTCTGAAGACCCGCGAGTCCATGCTCATCGACGAACTTGAGCAAACCTCACATAAGCACATCATCATCCAGTCCGACGCCACTTTGCACTGGGAGCAGTACGACATTTACTGAATGGTATTAACGCATCTCATTGAAATAAGGTAATCCTTGACGTTTAATGACTTTGCAGCCTATCCTGGGCTTTCTCTTTGGCGAACTCGCTTTTGCCACGCGCTGAACCATGTCGAAAGTATAAGGCCCCGACATCGGAATGATAAACTAAGTCTGGAAAACACCGTTGCCAGAAACTAAGACACGGCCGTCGCGTGGATAGGCAGCGCTGTTTGCGGTGTATTGGTACCAGTGTTTTGGCATAAATTTGGCATGTAAACTGGGGCACTGTACCGTTTTTATCGGTTTGTTAGTGTGCCGTTCGTGTAAGTTGGGTGTTTGCAAGCCGGCCTTTCGTGCGACCTCTACTGAAAGATTTATCTTGTATTCCGTTGAATACAAATGGGTGCATCGGAAGAAAAACTAGAGCGGCACTGTCTTTCGCCTTGACTTCGCTCTCGAAATGAGTACAATTGCTCTCATTATGAGAGCAACGGCTCCTGCACTGGCCGATGTGCTGTTCGGGAAGGGACGCGGAGCAATCCTGGCTCTCCTTTACGGTCACCCTGATCAGTCCTTTTACTACCGGCAAATCACACGCCAACTTGATGGTGTAAGCGATGGCGCGCTGCAACGCGAACTGGCCACCCTCTCTCGACTCGGGCTGATCGACCGCTCGACGGTCGGAAAGCAGGTTTTCTACCGCGTCAATCGCAATCATCCGGTCTTCCCGGACCTGCGCGCCCTGGTTGCGAAGACCGTGGGCGCAATTCAGGTGCTCCGTTCAGCACTCACATCGCTGGCGAACCGCATCTCTCTCGCCTTTATTTACGGATCAATGGCGCGGCAGGAGGAAAGAGCGGAAAGCGACATCGACCTGCTGATCGTCGGCAAGGTGACGCCCGAAGACGTGATAGCGCGTCTCGCTGATGTCGAGTCGTCGCTCGGGCGGGCAGTCAACCCCACCGTCTACTCTGTGGCCGAATTCAAGACGAAGCTCGGGAGCGGAAATCATTTCCTGAATTCTGTTGTGCGTGGCAAGAAGGTTTTCCTAATTGGAGACGAAGATGAGCTTGGAAAAGTGGGTGGAATACAGTTGGCTCAAAGCCGAACCAACCAGTCGTGACGAGATCAAGAGTCTGCTGACGATTGTTGATCGTGACCTTAAAGACGCGAATGTGGCAGTAATCTCCGAGGATCGCCGTTTCGAGGCGGCGTTCAGCGCCGCGCGCACAGCCGCCACGATTGCTCTACGAGCCTCCGGCTATCGAACGTCGACTCAAGTCGGGCACCACGCGAAGACGATTGAGTCCCTCGAATTGACCATCAACGCTGATTCCAAGATGATCCAGAAGATGAGGACTTTCTCAAAAAAGAGGAAGGTAACCAGCTACGACTCCGCGGGCACAGTATCGAAGCAGGAGCTGGAACTCGCAATTAAAACCGCGGCCGAACTGCACCGCCAAGTTGTTGCCTGGCTCGAGAAGAATCATCCTGAGCTGCTGAAGGACTGACCGTTTTCCCCGTTTGCCAAAGTCTCCACCAGTGGGACTTGTTAGGGCCAAAAACAAAAGCGGCTCCTCGAAAGGGGGCTTCTGTGGGCTGCTCCTCCGGCCAGCTTCGTCGATTTCTCAGCGATCCGCCACCGTTCCGCTACCAGAGCGCTAACTGTATTGGCACCGGTGTTTTGGCATGAATTTGGCATGTAAACGGGGCACGGTACCGTTTTTGTCGGTTTGTTAGCTTGCCGTCTGTGCAAGTTGCGTGTTGCAATCCGGCCAGTCGTACGACATCTAGTCTCGGTTTAGCTGAAAACCAATTGGCTCGGGGGCCTTGAACCTCCGGGCCTTTTTCTTTTGTAGTTCTTTGTGCCTCCGCCGCTTGAATTTCCTGCTGCGAACGCAAAAGGCCGGGACCAAAAAAACTGTAACTATGAGCGCCAAAAACCAGTAATTAGGTATAGAGAGTGGCAGATGGAATTGCTGGAACGGTTCGCGGCGGGCGACCTGGAAGCCTTCGAGGCGCTGTTTCGGCTGCACCAGAAGGAAGTCTACGCGTGGATCGTCCGCATCGTCCGTGACCACGGAATTACAGAGGATCTTACGGTGGAAACGTTCTGGCGCATTTACCGGTCCCGATCGCGGTTCGACACGGCCGGCAACTTTCGCGCGTGGGCGCGAAGGATCGCGACCAATGCCGCCCTCGACCATCTCCGGCGTTCGCGCCGCGAAACCGAACTCCCAGAAGACCTGGCCGGCCCAGCGGCTGCGGATCCCGCAGTCCGCCGCGAAGCCCGCGAGCGGATCAGAAAAGCCTTCCAGGCGCTTCCGCCAAAATATCGCCTGGTAGCCACGCTGGCCTTGATTGAAGAGGAACCGTACAACAACATCGCTGAAGCCGCGGGCATGTCCGTTGCGCTGGTCAAAGTCCGCGTATTCCGGGCCGTTCGCATGCTACGCAAGAAGCTCAATTCCTTGGGAGTGGAGGTCAACGCGAAATGAGCAACGAAGTAAATGACCAAGAGATGCGCGCGCTCCTCAGGGAGGCGATCGCGCGCGTAAAGGACACTGAACTCCGCCGCGACCTCTGGCCGCAAATGCTCCGCATGCTCGTAGAACAACCGACCCCGGTGGTCAGCGTCCCCTGGTTCGATTGGGCGCTCGCTGCGATTTTGAGCGCGGTCCTCGTTTTCTTTCCCGGTTCTATCCCGGCGTTGCTGTATCACCTGTGAAGCTGGAGGCCTTATGAATCAGCACATTTATCTACGCGCGTACATGGCGGGCATCGTTGTGCCCACGATTTTTCTCCTCGTGGTCGTCACCGTCTTTACCATCGCCCGCTACTTCTACAACATCCCCGTTCCCATGGAGCGCGTCATCGTGTTCCCCATGGCCGTTGTGCCCAACGCCTGGGGCCTTTGGAATGTCCTCTTTGTGGCAATGCGCTCTCGCCTGCAACTCCCCATCGGCCTCCACGGCGCGCTGTTGCTGATTTTGCTCGCGCCGCTCAGTATCGTGGTCACCAGTCTTGTGAACTTCCCCATTCCCAGCTTCGCCGCGCACGCCTTTCCGATCGCCGCACCGGTTGGACTGCTGGTCTACTACTTCGCCTGGAAATACCTCGTCGGCCTGTGCAATCGAGTTCAAGGGATCGCTTGAAGCTGGGAGCGCCTGACCTGTCCACACGGACAGTGTTTGATCTGCGCAACCAGTACCTTTTCCTGGTTGCTCCTGTTGCCAGGGCCGCCTAGAATCCACGGTGCTCCTCCCACCCGGAGCCGAATCAGCTCTTCTGGATCGAATATGGAGGAAGTATGTGGACCAAGCAACAAACGCAAACCGAACCACACGCCGCACCGCCGGCGACAGGTGCCGCACCTGCAATAGCATCTATTGGCATGCCCTCTAGCCCTCGCTCGAGCAGCTCCACGCCAGGCAGTTCTGCGCGCCTCGGCTCAAGCTTGCAAATCAAAGGTCATATCACCGGCACCGAAAACTTGCAGATCGACGGCAAGGTGGAGGGTTCGATCACCCTGCGCGGCCATCAATTAACCGTAGGTTCCACCGCCCTGCTCAATTCCGAGATTCACGCCGGCGAAGTGGTCGTTTACGGCAAAGTGGTCGGCAATGTCCAGGCGCGCGACCGCGTCGACGTCAAAACGGACGGCTCGGTCGTCGGTGACATTTCCACGGCACGGATCAGCATCGAGGATGGTGCCCACTTCAAGGGCCGCATTGAGATCGACCCGTCCAAGTCTCAAGCCGCCGCCGATTGACCTGGTCTAGGCCGGGGATAACCCCGCTCCTGTCCAGGGCGCCGCTTTGTACGCCAAGACTTGATCGGCGGACGGTCCGGCTGAAACGGGAGCCGGACCTCCCGTCGCTCGGCCGCATGGCTGACAGACGAATCCGGCTAGTCCGCAGCAGAGAAGAAAACGGCAAGAAAAACCTTCGACTAGGCGAGCAGTACGAAGGAAATGATCGCGAGTGTCTCTTCTCTTCTCCTCCAACCGACCCCTGACAGATACGCGATTTAGTGGAAATCAGATGGATTTCGCGCTGGCTGTCTAGGTGTGGCTGCTGGTGTTGCAGGTTAATGACTCCGACGACCTTATCTCGGGACAGTACAGGCATTTTGGGGCTTGACCCTGTTGGGATTCGATGATGAGTCCGTCGCGTCGCGAAATGCGCAGCATCGTAAACATGGTCATGGCATCCACGCTCGCGAAATACAGCTGGGGACCGAGCGGCCTCAAACTCAGGGATTCTGTCTCACCGTTTCAGAGGAAGACTTCGGGTGCATCTCTGCGGCCGATTTCGGTGCGGAGATAACTTGTTTGTCGTCCACGGAGAATAGCAAGTACTTGCTGAAGCTGTGGCGCCGATGAAAGCGCCGTCCTCTCCAGTCGGAATACACCTCAGCACTCTGCGGCAGCCACATGTCCAAATTACGCTCGCGAAAATGTACTGGGCCATATTCGATAGCGGTGTGGTCAGCGGCAAGACGGATTTCCGGGACCGGCCTGACCAAATCCGTTTCCAGTCTCACGATATGATAACTGTCTGCTTCAATCCAAGCGCGCCCCTTCAGCGAGACCGGGTAGGTAATTCCGTTGATTCCGACCTTGTAGGAGCGGATGTTATTCGGCCGATCGGCCCTTTGACGAAAATGTAGTTGCCACGCGAGGCCGCCATTCCATCGCGCCAGCCCCTCGCAAGTCAGGTCGAAACTCCCCACGTTGTAAGGATGAAAAATGAGAACCAATGCAGGCAGACCGTTCGACTCCACGCCGTCCGGAAATTCGCCAAAGGCATTTCCAACTGTCCGAAACTCTTCAACATTGAAAAATCCCGCTTTTACTTCCTGGATGGAAACCATGTAGTCAAACTTGCGCGTTTCCGGAGACGAGGCCAAACCCCATTTGTTGATCGTTTCGTGTTTCAGGGATTCGGTGGCCACGAAGCGATCAACGTTGTCGACAAATTCCTCAATCCGCTCGCCTGCCTTCTTAATGACTTCGTTGAGGGCACAGCTAGTGTTAGGTTCGACCGGAGGAACTTTCTCATCAATGTCGGGAGGCAACCAACTGGAGGGAAGAGGAAGCGCAGTGGCCTCGGCAAGCGACGCCGGCTCCAGCAACTCCGCGCTTGCCGCGCCAGCGGCACTCTGCGCATTCTGCACTTCCGGGAACTGCAGATTCTCCAGTTGTTTCTTCGCGGAAGTGTCCGCGGGATGTTCCTGCACGTAGTTTTGAAGAACACTTACCGCTTTGTCTCTTTCTCCGCGTTTGGCCAAAGCCGCTGCCAGGAACCGCTGAACAACGGCGGCCTGCCCGTGGCCCAGTTCCAGTGCGCGGTCGGCTTGTTTGACGGCTTCGTCTGGCGAACCTTGGCGCAAGCACGCATCCGCGTAGATCGCGTAAGCGCGCCAAGAGTATGGCTCGGCTCGAACCGCTCTGCCCAAATACGGCAAGGCCTCGCCGGGCTTGTTTTCGTCCAAGAGAGCCTGGCTCAGGGAAAGCAGCGCGCGAAAGTGTCTTGGATAGAGTTCGAGCGTCTTTGTCCAATAAGACTTGGCCTGCACTCGATCGCTCATCCGCAGCGAGTAAACGCCAAAAAGATAATTGACCTCTGCGCTCGTCGGCGCTACCCGGTAGGCTGTCTCTAGGTGGCTCCGCGCCTCGGGCATTTTATTGCTCCGCAGCGATTCTATTGCCTTGCCAATGGCCTTCTGCGCTTTCGGAGCGAGTGCAGCCAGCTCCGTATCCGTGAAGGCGTCCTCTCCCTCCGGCGCCGGTTGCAACTCGAGGGTGACCTTCATCAGTGTCGTGCCCTGGGCGTGGGTATCGATGAGCTTGGTAATTCTGCCGAACCCGGGTGCGACCACCAAGACGTTGTACTCGGATTGCGGCACTTCGTTCATTCTGAGGTAGCCTGCTTTGGCCGTCGACTGTCTATAGATCTGGCCATTAAGCTTGGTCATGGTAACCACTGCCATGCCCTCAATGGGCGCACCATTTGGTCCCGTAATCTGCAGATCCAAATCAATGATCGCAATAGACCTGGTCAGTCCTCCCGACAGGGGGGTGTTCACGACCATCCCCGATCCGTTGCCTTGAGCCAACAGCTGGCCCGGTAATATGGCCGGGCCGACAATGGCCAGAACAAAAACAGCTGATTTCATTTTGTGGACCAGCATGCCTGACTCCCAAGGGAACCTGATTAGTACTGAAATCATACGCCTCAGATGCCCGCGTAGCGAAACGTAACACCCGCCGTTTAATTT
>WNGH01008558.1_pt1 | contig 11172 bp, 8 predicted proteins | sample 5400631 | NCBI WGS metagenome assembly WNGH01 (sample SAMN13153373, study PRJNA577476) | soil metagenome | isolation source: 115 cm soil or saprolite under Garry oak tree replicate 1 | place: USA:California | collected 2016-06-15 | reverse complement strand
GAGGTCCTGGGCGTAGTGCTCCAGAAACGCCTCCGTCTCCCGGCCGTACGGAGTGGACGGATGGACCGCGCGCCATTCACGGGGCCTGGTGGGAATGCCGTTCGCCCGGGCCCAGGACCAGATCTTGCCAAACAGCTCCTGGTCGAGGCCCGCCCGTCCCAAATCATGCAGCAGGCACGCAATCTGGTACCGCTCCACCCGTTCTTCAGAGTGACCCAGGCGCCGCGCGACCGCTGCGCACATGCGAGCGGTGCGCAGCGCATGGTGGCGGTCGTAGCCGCGGATTACCCGGCCGGGCTTGCGCGGGTGAGGGTAGTCGTACAGCTGCATGAGCGGCCCGACCAGCGAGCGCGGCATCAGCAACGGCGCGGTCTCACGTATCGGCATAGGCATTGGCCCTGACAGAATATCCTCCGAGAGGTGAGGTGTCAATCAAACGGATTCTCAGGTGACGGCACGAGTTGCCAGACTCAGACGCGCAGGCTATGATCCGTACACCATGGCAGACATCACGCGCATCAAGACGAAGACGCTGGCCCCCTACCCGATCGCGGCGATCAGCGTCGCGACGCACGACACCAAGACCTTCCGCTTCGCCCTGCCGGAGAACGCTACGCTGGACATGCTGCCGGGCGATCACCTCTACGTGCATGCCACGATCAACGGCAAGGCCGTCAGGCGGCCCTATACACCATCGTCGCTGCCCGGCACCGTGGGCTATTTCGACTTGACGATCAAGCGCTATGAGACCGGCGTCATCTCCAAGTACGTGCACGAGCGGAAGGTGGGCGACACCGTGCTGATGAGCGGGCCGAACACGGGTGGGCACTGGGTGGACGGGATGGCTAAGAAGGTCGGCTTCGTCGCCGGCGGGACCGGCATCACACCGATGATCGCCATCATCCGCTGGATCCTGACGAAGCGGCTCGACGTCGAACTGTTTTTAATCTTCGCGAACAAGACCGAGGCGGACATCATCTTCAGGGAGGAATGGGATCGGGACGTGCGCGAGCATCCCAACTTCCACTGCTATCACGTGCTCGAACAGCCACCCGCGGACTGGACGATGGGGGTCGGGCGGGTCACAGCCGACATGTTGCGCGCCCACTTGCCCGCGCCAGGCCCGGACACGATCGTCTTTCTCTGCGGCCCCCCGCCGATGGTGGAGGCCCTGGAGAGCACCCTCAAGGACCTCGGCTATTCCGAGGAAGCCGTCGTCCTGCCGTAGACCGGAGAGCGGGATGTCGAGTCGAGCACCTCCCGCACCTTGCACAAGAAGGCATTCGCTGTGAATGGCTTTTGGAGAAACGCCAAGCCTGCGTTCAACACCCCATGGCGGACGACCGCGTCATCAGTGTAGCCGGACATGTAGAGCACCTTCGTCTCTGGATGTATAGTCCCCAAGCGCGCAGCCAGCTCGCGGCCGCTCATCCCCGGCATCACAACATCGGTCACCAGCAGATGGATCGAACCGGAATGCGTATGGCAGATGCGCAGGGCCTCCGTGCTATCACACGCTTCCGACACGGCATAGCCATGCGCTTCAAGGATCTCCCGCGCCAAGCTCCGAACCATGTCCTCGTCTTCCACGAGAAGAATCGTTTCTGAGCCACGGAGTATCGAGGAACGAGGATGGGCCGGCTCGCTCCCCTCGGCGACGCCCTCGACGCGAGGCAGGTAGATTTTGAACGTCGTGCCTTTTCCGGGCTCGCTATAGACCCAGATGTTGCCGCCGCTCTGTTTGACAATGCCGTAGACCGTGGCCAGGCCAAGACCGGTCCCCTTTCCGTGCTCCTTGGTCGTGAAGAATGGCTCGAAGATGTTGGCCTGGGTCTCCGCGTCCATCCCGCACCCGGTATCGCTGATCGCCAGCATCACGTAAGGTCCCGGCCGAACTGAGACATGCCTGCGGGCGTACGCTTCGTCCAGTTCGACGTTCGCAGTCTCGATCGTCAATCTGCCTCCTTCCGGCATCGCATCGCGGGCATTGACGGTCAGGTTCAAGATGATCTGTTCGATCTGCCCCGGATCCACCTTGACGAGGCCCAATCCAGGCTGCAGGACAGCTTCCAGAAGGATGTCCTCGCCGATCAGCGGCTGGAGCATGGCCTCAAAGTTCGTCACCACGGCATTCAGGTCCAGCACTTTCAGTTGCAGAACCTGCCGGCGGCTGAAGGCCAGAAGCTGGCGTGTCAAGGTTGCGGCCCGCCGACCCGCTTTCTTGATCTGCTCGACGTTCTTGCGAGCAAGGAGATTGGCACCGAGGCTGTTGAGCACAAGTTCACTATAGCCGTTGATGACCGTCAGCAGGTTGTTGAAGTCATGCGCGATGCCGCCGGCAAGCCGTCCGATCGCCTCCATTTTGTGAGCCTGGCGAAGCTGCTCTTCCAGTCTGGTTCTGTCCTCGTCCGCCAGCTTGCGTTCCTTCCTTTCCTCAGCCTCGCGCAAGGCACGACGCACTGCATGGGCCAGTCGTGCGAGGTGGTGTTTCAGCACGTAGTCTGTGGCGCCGGCCTTCAGACAAGCGATCGCTGCATCCTCTCCGATGGTGCCGGAAACAAAGATGAAGGGGACTTCAGGGCGCAGTTCCCGCCCGAGTCTCAACGCAGACAATCCATCGTAGGAAGGGAGCGTGTAGTCGGCCAGGATGATGTCCCACTCGCCCTGCTTCAGAGCGGCGAGGAAGTCGTCGTGGGTCTCGACGCACGCCAGCTCGCACGCCATGCCTTCTTTGAGAAGCGTCAGGCGAACCAATTCCTGATCATCTGAATTGTCTTCAAGATGAAGGATGTGCAACGCCGTTCCCATACTCGCATCCCTCCACAGGCAAGTGGACCTATAGGAGGCCAGGACATCCTGTGCTAACTTGTGACATAAGCACAGGGCGTGCCATGCTGGCAGAGCGAGACTTGAACAGTGATGTCTAAAGAACAACGCTGATTCTCAGAATTGCGCTGGAGGGAATGGACGTTTCCGACGACTCCGGTGAAGGGGAGCCCCTACACAGTCTGTGATATACATATCCTGTGGTATATATCCGTAGAAGGCTCCGACGCGGAAGGCGATATGTTGGGGCTTTACTCGTGCTTGGCCCGGATCAACTTGGCCCGAGCGGCCAGCGTCGTCGCTTGGTCTTCGCGGTTCGTCCTCGCGAGCAAGACCGCGTAGTTCTCCAGGGTCGTGGCGAGCCCCAGATCGTCGGGTCCGAGCATTTTCTCCTTGATAGACAGCGCGCGCTGGTAGAGGGGCTCAGCCTCGGCGTAGCGGCCCTGAACGTAATAGAGCTCCCCTAGATTGTTGAGGATGATGGCGACGTCCGGATGCTCTGCCCCCTTGGCGTGCTCCGTGATCTCGAGGGCCTGGCGGAACAGCGGTTCAGCCTCGGCGTAGCGCCCCTGGCTTCTGAAACTGACGGCGCGGTTATTGAGGTCGCCGGCCTGATCCGTGGGCGTGCGGGGTTGCAGGAGTTGTTGGGTCAGCGGATGCTCCCAGCCCCAGCCGGACAGCTTGCCGTTCTCGATGATCACCGGCGTCAACTGTTTGTTGCTAATCACGCCCTCGGGATCAACGCCGCCCGTGTAGTAGAACAGCACCTCAAAGCGCATGCCGCCCTGCTCCAGGGTCTGCGTCCGATAGGGGCTCTGGATGACTTCGCGCTTCTCGCACGGCAGCCAGCCGAGCGCGCGCTGGATCTGGGCCCATGTGGACCATCCCCACTGGACACACCCTTCCACCGGATCGGCCTTCATCCGTTCGAGAACCTCCTCGCGCGATTGGCCGACGGTCAGCGTCTTCAGATGGACGACATTCAGGGCCGCCAAGTCCAGGTTCTTGTCGGGTGTCGGGTAGGGCGTGAAGGTGGCCACGTTCGAAGCCGAGCACGCGGCTAACACAAGCAACCCCATGACTGGGCCGATCGGGATGATTCGTATCATCATGCTGTCCTGCTCCCTTTGGTCTTGCCGGTGATCCTGCTGACCTCATCGAAGTATGCGACGAACGCTTTCATCCCCCCGGACGCCTGCCCCCAGTCGAAACGCTCGTTGGGCGCGTGGTAGCCGTGCTCCGGCAGACTCAAGCCCAGGAACATGACGGGCGCCCGCCACCGCTCAGCCATGGTCACGACCGCCCCGATGGAGCCCCCCTCGCGGATGAAGGCCGGCTCCTTGCCGAAGCCGAAGCGCAGAGCCTTCCGCACAGCCTCCGCATGCGGCCCGCCCAGATCGGCCACGTAGGGTCGCAGCATCCCGTGCGCTTCCACGTGGACGTCCGGGTTGAGCTTGCGGACATAGGCGCGGAAGATCCGGAAGATGGCGGCCGGGTCCTGATCCGGCACCAGACGCATGCTGACCTTCGCTTCTGCGCGCGGCGGAATGGAGGTTTTGACCCCCGGTCCCGTGTATCCTCCGACGAAACCGTGTACCTCAAACGTGGGTTCGGCCCACAGGCGCTTCATGACTTCCAGGCGATCCCGCACGCGCAATTTCGTCAACTGGTGCGCGGCGGCGAAGGGCTTCACCTGGAAGCCCGACTTCAGAAACTGTGCCCGATCCGCCTTGCCCAGCGGCCTCACCGCCTTGTAAAACCCGGGGATGGCGACCCGTCCGGTCTTCGCGTCCACGCAGGCCGCGAGCACGGCGGCCAGCTCCGCGAGCGGATTGCGAGCCACGCCGCCGGTCAAGCCGGAATGCGCCTCCCGCCTCGCGGTTTCCAGGATCAGCCGCGCGGCCAGATTGCCCCGCAGCCCGTAGGGCGCCGCCGGACGTCCGCCCGCCAGCCAGATTGTATCAGACACAACTACAGAATCTGGTTTCTCAATATTCCCCTTCGCTATGCCTTCCGCGAAGTGGGGACTGCCTATTTCTTCCTCCAGCTCCCAGACGAACTGGGTATTGAGTGGCACGCCGTGCTCGACCGCGTAGCGGGCCGCCAGCAACGCGGTGAGCGCCGGACCCTTGTCGTCGGTAGTGCCCCGGCCATAGTAGGACTCGCCCTCGACCGTGAATTTGAACGGCTCGCGCGTCCATTCCGGCTCCATCGCCGGCTGCACGTCGAGATGGTTGTAGACGGCCACGGTCGGCCAGGCCGGGTCGCGCATCCACCCGCCGACGACCAGCGGATGGCCCCCGGTCTCGACGATCGTCGCCTGCGCGCCCAAGGCCGTGAGACAGCCCACCGCCACCTCCGCGCCCCGCCGCATATCGTTGCGACGCGCGGGATCCATGCTGACCGTCGGGATCTCCACCAGCCGCCCCAGCCACTCCTCAAACCGCGGTCGGCTTTCCTTCACGTACTGCTCGAGGTTGTCGTAGAGAGACATTCTAAGGCCTTGACCGATGTAGGGGCAGACCTGTGTGTCTGCCCTGAATTGGGCGAACACATAGGTTCGCCCCTACAAAGATGCCGACGGTGCAGTTCACGCAGTTTTTTCCAGCTCCCTAATCATGCCTTTGATCGTCTCAAACCCCGCTTGCCAGAAACTCTCCGACCGGATGTCCACGCCGAAATCCTTCAGCAGGGCCTCCGGCGATCGCGACCCGCCCGCCGTCAGGAGCGCGAGATACCGCGGGACGAACGACTCGCCGTGCGTCCGATAGAGCGCGTAGAGCGCCAGCACCAGGAGGTTGCCGAAGCTGTACGCGTAGCAGTAGAACGGGCTCGCGAAGAGGTGCGGGATCGACAGCCACTCCCATCGGAACTCATCCGGTACCGCGACCGCTCGCCCGAACTGTTGGCGCAGCTCGCTTAAGTACATGCCGCAGAGATCGTCCATCGTGCCCCCTGCGCCGATGATCCGGTGCGCCTCGCGCTCGAACCGCACGAAATAGGCCTGCCGCATGATGGTGGCGTACGCGTCATCGAGCTGCCGGATGAGCAGGCTCTGCTTCACGACCTTGTCCCGCTCTTCGGCCATCCAGGCGTCGGAAACGAGACGCTCGCCAAACACCGAGGCTGTTTCGGCCAGTGGAAGCATGGCGTGGAAGGTGAAGATCGAATGATCGGCCGCCAACATGCCGTGCACAGCGTGCCCCAGCTCGTGGGCCAGCGTGGCGACGTCCCGAACATCGCCCTTGAAGTTCAGGAGCACGTACGGCGTCAGCCCGGGGATCACGCTGTAACAGTAAGCCCCGCTCAGCTTGCCGGGACGGACCGCCACGTCCACGCGGCGCTCCTCCAGCACCCGGCCGGCCAGCTCCGCCAGGCGCGGCGAAAAAGCGCGGTACGCGTCGAGCACCCTCGCCGACGCGGCCGCGAACGAATACCGCCGGCGGGCCTCGCGGAAGGGCGCGTAGATGTGGTACCGGCTCATCTTCCGGATGCGGCAGAGCCGGGCCTTGATCGCGAAATAGCCCTGAAAGACGCCAGCGTTCCTAGCGCAGACGGTCAACAAGGCCTCGACCGCCTCCTCCGGCACGTCGTTCATAAGGTTGCGCACCGCGATCGGCGAGCGGTGCTTGCGCAGGCCCAGGTGCTCCTGCTTCCAGTCCGTCACGAGGGTCTTGTAGACCTCGCCGATCACGTCAGCATGCCGCGCGAACACCCTGTACAGCTCGCGGTAGGCCGCCTCGCGGATGCGGGCTTCAGGGTCGCGCACGTACACCAGCAGGTCCTCGCGGGTGAGCGTGCGGACCTTGTCGTTGACCGTCAGCGTGTACTTCAAGCCATTGGTCAGGATCTCATAGAGCCCCACCAGCGCCCGGCGGCCGGTGACGCTCTTGACGTTGATGATCTTCTCTTCGGGCTCGCTGAGGGCGTGGTCTTTGAAGCGGCGCAGGGAGTCCAGATGGTACGCGTAGTCCCCCGCTCCGGCCAGCAGCCGGGCGGGGCTCGCGTCATCGAGCTTCTGCCACCAGAGGTCGAAGAAGAGCATGCGATTCGCGAAGCCCGCCTGCATCTCCTCGACGGCCGCCTTGAAGGCTCGGGCCTTCTGATTCTTGGTGTTCTCGGAGAACCAGAGGTAGGCGTACGCGCCGAGCCTGCTCATCGTCCGGGTGATCGCCTCGGCCAGTTTCAACGCGTCCAGAAACGTCTCGGCGGGCATCTCCGGGGCCAGCCTGTCCCGAAATCCTTCAAAGCGCCGGACCTGCTCCTCGAGCTCCTGCCGGAGAACGTCCAGATCGTGGGCTGGATCGCGCAGCAGGTCTTGCAGGTTCCAGGAAATTGGGGTCAGAGTCGATTTAGGAGCGTGCACACGCATATGTCGGCTTATTGTTATCGACTCTGACCCCAATTTCCCTCCTTAGCCGTGCTCCTGACCGCAATGCGCGCAGGCCAGCCACCCCGAGAGGAGCACCCGCCCGCAACCGACACAGACACGACGCAGCTCCGCCCGGCAATACGGACAGAACCGGTACTCCGAATTGAGGTGCCGGCCGCACCCCGGACAACTGGCCGCCGCGTACTCGCTGACTTCGAGGATGCGGCCCAGTTCTTCGATCGTCGTGATCCCGGCCTTGGTCTTTTCGAGCCCGTCCTCCACCAGGGTGCGCATCCCGGACTCCTGCGCGGCGATACGGATGTCCTCCTCCGTCGCTCCGCGGAGGATCAGATCCCTGATTCTGGCGTCCAGGACCAGCGTCTCGAACACGCCCGTCCGCCCCTTGTAGCCGGTCTCCTGGCATCGCGCACAGCCTTTGCCGGCCATGTAGGCGCCGCCGGCCAGGCTGCCCGCCGACAGGCCCAACGCGGTCGCCACGGCGGTATCGGGCTGGGCGGGCGCCTTACAGTCGCGGCAGACGACCCGCACCAGTCGCTGGGCGATGATCCCGATCACCACCGACGCCGCCAGGTAGCGGGGCACCCCGATGTCCAGCAGTCGCGTGATGGTGGAAGGCGCGTCGTTCGTATGCAGTGTGGTGAAGACCAGGTGGCCGGTCAGCGCTGCCCGGCAGGCGATTTCGGCGGTTTCGGCGTCCCGGATCTCCCCGACCAGAACGATGTCGGGGTCCTGGCGGAGAATCGATCGGAGGCCCTTGGCGAAGGTCAGGCCGATGTCCGCATTGACCTGCATTTGATTGAGCCCCGGATAGTGATACTCGACCGGATCCTCCGCCGTGACGATGTTCGTCGTGGGGGACTTGATCCGATTGAGGATGCCGTAGAGCGAGGTGGTCTTGCCGCTGCCGGTGGGGCCCGTGACCACGACCATGCCCCTATGGTGCGTGATCAGCCCCTGGACCTTCTTCAAATCGCTGGGGTTCAGGCCGATATCCTCGAGCTCCAGGCTCTTGCTCGACGCGTCCAGGACGCGGAGCACCGCCTTTTCGCCGTGCTGCAGCGGGATCGTAGAGATGCGCAGGTCCACCTCCCGTCCTTCCAGTTTCACGCGCACCGATCCGTCCTGCGGGAGCCGCCGCTCGGCAATGTCGAGACGGCCGAGGATCTTCATACGCGACACCAGCGCCGGGTGCAGCGCGACCGGCACCTTGAGTTGATCGGCCAGAAGGCCGTCGAGCCGGAAGCGAACCGTGCCCTCCGGCACGCCGGGCTCGATGTGGATGTCGCTGGCGCCGAGCTGGATCGCCTTGCGCATGATGAGATTCATCAACTGGACGACTGGGGCATCCTCGGCATCGGCGTCCAGCGCGCTGGCTTCCTGGGAGCGGGGCGTGAGAAGCGGTGTGGTCGCCTGCCCGACGCCCTTCGCCATCAGACGGCCCGCTCCCTCCAGATGCCTGGCGTAGAATCGTTCGATGGCGTCCTTGATCTGGGACCGGCTGCCGAGAGTCGGCGACACCTGGCACCCCGTGACGAAGGAGAGGTCCTGGATCGCCTCATGGTCCATGGGATCGGCCATCACGACGTCCAGCCGTTTCCCGTCCAGGCGGACCGGCAGGACGGTGTACTTGCGCGCCAGTGTCTCGGGGATCAGGTTGAGTTGGTCCGAGCCCAAGGCCAGGGCGGAGACGTCGGTGTAGGGGAGCTTGAGCTGAATGGTCAGGAAGGGGATGAGCTGCGCTTCCGTGACATGCCCGCGATCGAGGAGAATCTCCCCGATGCGCTGGCCCGACTGGTGCTGCTCCTGAAGGGCCTCGTTGAGGACCTGCGCAGTGATGAGCTTCCGCTCGACCAGAAGCTCCCCGAGCCGCGACCGGCTCGCGGGCTCGGTCCTCTTTGCCTGCTTCGACGGCTTCTTCGCGCCGGGCTCCATCCGTGCAGCTACTTCGTCACGACCAAGGGCACGAAATCTTCCTCCTGGATGGTCTTCTGCCCTTCCTTGTCGAGCATGAAGTCCACGAACGCCTTGACGACGGGTGAAGGCAGCGTCTTCGTCACCACCACGATCGGCCGGCGGAGCGGATAGGCCCCGGAGGACACGTTCGCCGGCTCCGGATCGACTTTATTGATCGCGAGCAGGCGGATCGGCACGCCCACACTGACATTGCCGACGCCCGTGCTCAGGTTGACGTAGGACACGGCGTTCAGATTGCCGGAGACGAACCGTATGGCCTCCTTGTCGGGTTCCATCACGCCTTTCCCGTTCACGAACTTCCCGCCCAGGTTGATCCTAGCTTCAAGCCCCCCGAGCTCATCCCAGGTCTTGGCCGCCCCGCTGAAGAGATCGGTCGCCTGTTTGAGGGTGATCTCCTGCACGCGATTGGAGGCGTTGACCATAATGGCGATCCCCTCCCACCCGACGGTGGTGCCCGTCCACTCCTTCTCTTCGGGCTTGAGGGTTCTGCCTAAGACGGCGATGTCCGCCGAGCCGTCGGCCAGGGCCGCCAGCGGGTCCCCGCCGTCCGTCGCCGCAAACCGCACCCGCACCCGAGGATGCAGCTTCTCGAACTTCACGCTGGCCTTCTCGAAGGGGGCCTGCTCGCGGCCCGTCACGGAGATGGTGAGCTTGCCGGTGAGGCTCATGTCGGCGGCGACTACGGGCGGGGGACCGAGCCCCCAACTGAGGATCAATCCGATGATGACGAAAAGCCCTGCCTGCATACCGCCCTCCTTCATAATGAGTCCGTACAAAACCGTCCGATCTTACCACAGGCCTTCCCGGAGGGCTACCACAGGAAGATGTCGTTGACCGGCCGTCGCTGGAAGACCTTGATCAACGCCAGTCCGGCTGCAAACCCGCCGATGTGGGCGAACCACGCGACCCCGCCGCCGAGGCCTCCCCAACTGAAGGCTCCGTTGATGATCTGCATCACGATCCAGAACCCCAGGACCACGATGGCGGGTACGGGCATCACGCGGGTGAGGAAGCCAGCCGGGATCAGCACCAGCACGCGCGCCCGGGGAAACAGCAGGAGATAGGCGCCCAGCACCCCGGAGATCGCCCCGCTGGCCCCGATCATGGGGACCGTCGAGTCCGGAGCCGTGATGGCATGCCCGAAGACGGCCGCGACCCCACACAGCAGATAGAACAGGATGAAGCGCCCGTGGCCCATGACGTCTTCGATGTTGTTGCCGAAGATCCAGAGGTAGAGCATGTTGCCGCCCAGGTGCATGAGGCCCGCATGCAGGAACATCGAGGTCAGGACGGTCAGCGCGGAAGGCACCGCCGGATCGCCCACCACCGTGCCCGGGAGAAACCACTCGGCTGGCACCGCTGCGTAGGACAGGATGAAGCGCTCCTCGGCTGGACCCAGCGTGAGCTGGTACAGAAAGACCAGACAGTTCAGGACGATCAGTGAGACCGTCACGACCGGCGTCAGCGTCGTCGGATTCTCGTCCCGCAGCGGAATCATCGGAGATCGAAAAAGGTCGCATATCCATCCCTGTCTGTCAATCGGACTCCTTCGCCGTCATCCCGCGATTCCTTCGCGGCGGACTTCCTGTTAAGATGTCGCCCATGGGGATCAATCCCGCCCATTCGCTCACGCTCATCGTGGGCATGCTCATCGGTCTCCTCCCGCTCGGACTTCTGGATTCGTCCCTCGCCGTGACCAACGACTTCCGTGCCGCCCAGGCCGCCTTCGAGCGGAAGGACTACGACACGGCGGTCCGGCTGCTGAACACCCTGCTGGCGGCCCAGCCGGACCATGCGACGGCGTACGAGCTACGTGCCCTGGCCCATGGGTATCTGGGTCGCCCGGAAGAGGCGCTGGCCGACCACGACCACCTCGTCCAAGCAGGGAAGGAAAAGGGCGACGTGCTGCGGCGCATCTGCATCGGCCTGCTCACGCACTTGCTTGTGCAGGGCCAGGAGATCGTGCGCGGCGCGGCGGC
>WNGH01010496.1_pt1 | contig 11173 bp, 9 predicted proteins | sample 5400631 | NCBI WGS metagenome assembly WNGH01 (sample SAMN13153373, study PRJNA577476) | soil metagenome | isolation source: 115 cm soil or saprolite under Garry oak tree replicate 1 | place: USA:California | collected 2016-06-15 | reverse complement strand
CTCTGGGTGAATTCCGCAACGCTATTGGGCTTCAACTGCATGGATACTCTGCGTGCAAACATGGCAACCTCCTTGGTTGTCGTGGCCAAGGGCCGATTCCAGATAACCCACTTTAGTTTAGATTACCTTAATGACTCCCTCAGTCCTTAACCACAATGGGTTAATTAACTTGACTTGTCAAGCGGAATCTGGGACTATTTTTCTGGGTTAATCTGACGCAGTTAATCGGGCGGAGGTGCCTATGGATGTTTGTCTAGCGATCAAGCAGCGGCTAGAAGAAATGGGGCTTGAACAGAGAGATCTGGCGGCCGCTGCCGAAGTGACAGAGTCCTACATCTCGCAGTTGCTGACCCGCAAGAAATTGCCCCCGGAGCCTCGCCGAACAGACATTTACGACAAGATGGGAAAATTCTTGAGACTTCCGAGCGGTAAGCTTGCGAAGCTGGCTGACCACCAGCGCAAGGATGTATTGAAGCGAAATCTAGAGGACCCACCCAAGCCCTTGTTTAAAGAAGTTCGAGAGTTGATTCTCCGTAAGTGCGCACCCAACAAGGAAAAACAAATACACGCGATTTTTGAAAAGCAGCCCTTCGGCGAGCTGGAGCGCCTCGTCACACAAAAGCTCTTGGACGTGGTCAAAAGAGTCGCCAAAAGCGAATTGCAAAGTAAGACCTGGCTACACTCGGTCGCGCGACTCAGCGGCCGAAGCTATGAAGCGATGCGAGTCAGCATCCTCGAGTTCCTGGACACGGATGTCTTCAACGTGTCCGTTGAGAACTGCGTGTCCTTCCTGGATCCGTTAATCGAATCCTGGGATATCGACCTCGCGACCTTTAGTATGGAAATCGTCCTAAATCGGAGACTTATTCCGGGTTACGCAAAGAAATTTGAGTTTGTTGAAAGGGAACTTGCCGAACCAGAGGAAGAGCCAGGGCTCAAGGAATTCCTTAATGATAGCTCCCTGAGCGGGACTACCACGCAGGAAGAAATAGAGTTTCTAAAGAAGTTGAGGTTCAACGGAAAACGCCCTACTTCACTTTATTATTACCGGGAATTGCAAAACCTCAGAGACCCGCTCCATTTTCGAGCGGAAAATCGATCCTCGATGCGGAATTTTGGATGAAATGAGCGTTAACGACGCCTAAACAATGCTCGCCGGCAGATTTGGTTGTAGAGTTCAGATCTTGGGGATTCTGAGCCGATGGGGAGGAGAGTTGAAATGCCGCAAGGCATCGGTGGTCTTACGATCGTTCTCCCTGAATTGACCGACGTGGCAGCCTGCGAATTGAAGGTGTAGGACGGACTTGATCGGCTACGGAAATTCTGGCGGAGAGGGGGGGATTCGAACCCCCGGTAGGAGTTTTAGCCCCTACAACGGTTTAGCAAACCGCCGCCTTCAGCCTCTCGGCCACCTCTCCGCGAAATTCAAACGAGAGCTTTGACGAACGGAACGCTGCGATTATAGCATCAGCCCATTTACTCTTCACGATTTTTCTCGGAAGATGAGGGGTATGTCTCCTGACCCAAACAGAGAACCTTACACAGGCTTCCGCAATCCTCTTCTCTACACGTCTTTTCTCCTCGCCATTGCGGCACTGTATGTAGGCTGGGTTTTCTTCTCCCGCCGGCAAGACCGGCGGGAGTTCGAAGAAAAGGCGGCGGCCAAGAAAAGGGAGGAGGACCGCCGCGCCGTCGAGATGATGGGCGGGAACCGGTTCGAAATCCTGACTTTCTATGCCAGCCCCGGCGCGATTCATCGCGGCGAGACCGCCCAGGTGTGTTACGGAGTCTCGAACACGAAGACGGTGCGCCTGGAACCGCAAAACAATCCGGTGTGGCCCTCGCTCGCGCGCTGCGTTGATGTTGCCCCCAAAAAGGACACCACGTACACGCTAACCATCGAAGATGGCGCAACACTCTTGTCGCCGGCGGAGGACAGCCTCTATAATGTAGGATTGCGCGGCGCAAGGCGGGCTCCTCCTTCCCCGTCACGATTCGCGAACCCCAAGAGAAGCACAACCAATGCCGGACGCACTGACGAAAATCAAACAAAAGCTGCAAGAGGAAATCAGCGCACTCGAGACGGAACTGAACATCGAGCTGCCCAAAGAGCTGATGAAGGCGCGCGCGCACGGCGACCTTTCCGAGAATGCCGAATTCAAGTTTGCCAAAGAGCGGCAGGGCTACGTCAATGCCCGCATCGGCCAGCTCAAGAAGCGCCTGGGCGACCTGGGCATGCTCAACTTGAGCAACATTCCCAGGGACCGCGCCGGGTACGGGTCCCGCGTTTGGGTGAAGGATGTGCAGCGCGCCGTGAAAGTGGAATACAAACTGGTGACCACGGAAGAGGCCGACGCCGAAAAGGGGCTGATTTCGACGACGTCGCCCATCGGCAAAGCGCTGCTCGGCCGCCGCGTGGGCGACGAGGTTCACGTACAGACACCCGCAGGGAAGAAAGAGTTTGAGCTGATTCGGCTGGTTACCATCCACGAAGAGGATTGACGTGATGGCGCGCCGCGCCAAGACTCCTTCACCCCAACCGCAGAAAAGAAGGGCGTCGCTCATCGTCCACGGCGGCGCCTGGAATATCCCCGACGAAGCCGTGGCTGATTGCCAGGCCGGATGCCGGCGCGCGCTGGAGGCGGGCTGGAAGATTTTGTCGCGAGGCGGCGGGGCACTGGATGCGGTAGAGGCGGCGATCCTGGTCCTTGAAGATGATCCGGTCTTCGACGCCGGCATCGGTTCGCACCTGAATCGCGACGGCCGCGTGGAACTGGACGCCATGGTGATGGATGGCCAGACGCTGCGCGCCGGAGCGGTGGCGGCCGTCCAGCGCATACGCAATCCGATCCGGCTGGCGCGCGCCGTGCTCGAAGATTGCGAACATATGATGCTGGTGGGAGAGGGCGCGGAAGGATTTGCCGCCGAACGCGGGCTGGCGCTGTGCGATCCCTCGGAACTGGTCATCGAACGCGAGCGCCTGGCCTGGGGACGCTGCCGCGAAGACGAGCATGCCGCCGAACATCATCGCGGCCACGAGACGGGAACCGTCGGCGCCGTCGCCATGGACCAGAGGCGGAACCTTTTCGCCGCAACTTCGACGGGGGGCACCTGCTGCAAGAGGCCCGGGCGCGTGGGAGATTCACCGTTGATCGGCTGCGGGTGTTACGCCGACCGCGAGGCGGGCGGTGTTTCCTGCACCGGATTGGGCGAGGCGATCATGAAGATCGTCATGGCAAAGGCGGCCGTCGAGCTTTTGCGCTCGAGCGCAGGGACGCAGCAGGTGGTGCCGCTGCAAAACTCTTCGCGGCCCATGGACGCCGCACAAAGCGCCGTCTACCTGCTTGCCGAGCGAGGGCGCGGAACCGGCGGGCTGATCCTTCTCGACCGGGACGGCCGCCCGGGTTTTGCTTTCAACACACCGCGCATGGCGTATGGCTACGTCGGCGAGGACAGCTCCTTCATTACGGCAGTGTAGTGCCGCAATCGCTTGCCTGGTACACCCGGGACCGGGAAAAACAAGACAATCCAAGACCAGTAATTCTGCATTGGCCGACCATGCGCCCAAGAAAATCAGGCAGGACGAGCCAGAAAAACCCGCCCTGCCTGACTAGGGGAAGGCCGCTCTACTGCGGAAGCGGAGGAGGAGTCTTGTCTTGCGGCGGAATGACGGGATCGGTGTGCGGGGTGTCCGCCGAGACCGGGGTCAGCTTTGCCGCGCCGTTCGTCGCCAGATCGGAATTCGTATATTTCGGCGCGCTCACATATCCATGGATGTAGTTCCTGTCAATGCGGTTCACCACAATCTGGACGGGCTGCGGATCGTCGGCGCGGTGGATCCACACCGGTTCGTAGAGGTTCACGTTTTTCTTTTCGAGCTCGTTGTCGTCTACGATCAAAGCCAGATTGAAGTGCTTGTGCTTCGCGTCTACTTTGCGCAAAGAGATCGAGAGCGGCCCGGCGCGCTGAAACAGCTTGGACCGGTTGAGGTCGAACTCGAAGAAACTGCGTTCGCCGCGCTTTTCGAGGGTCACGAGTTCGTCGTGATTCCTGGCGATCGTGCCGCTCAGCTCGTCGCGGGTGGAGCTGAGATTCCCTTCGAGGTCCGCGCGCGTCTTGCTGACCTCGTCCTGCGTTTCCTGCAACTGTTTCTGCTGTGCGTCGAGGCGCGCCTCCATCTTCTTCAAACGCGGGTCAGGCGCCGCGCCGCGCTTGCGTGCGCCCGATCCGTGGGATTTCGCCGAAGCTGCGTCCGGCGCAGAGGGCGGCGCGGTGAGCTCGTTCAGCTTCGCAGTAACCGCTTCCAATTGACTGTGCAACTGGCTGACGGTGGCATTCATCTCCTGCTCATGAGAGGAAAGCTGCCCCACCATCATCTGCTGGCGGTAGCCATAGCCTGCGGCAAGCCCCGCGGCCAAAAAAAGCGCTACCGCAATGCCGATGAGCCAGTGGTTCAACTGCGAAAATCGCTTCAATTCCTCTCCGTCTTGAAATTCTTCCTCATGCTTCTCTTCCATCGCAATCCTCCTCCGCTCCTGCTGCCACGATCAGCGCAGGATTGTCCGGTACCCGTTCACTGATGCCAGAGACAAGCGTCCACGCCCGGGAAGCGCAGCAAGGCTCGTTCCAAATCAGCGAGGTCTTCCGCGAGGCGCAACCCTAAGCGTTGCAGCGGATAGCAAAGGCTATTGAGATTCACGGACTTTTGCGGTGGTACTAGTCCCTGAAATTTTTCTTTGACGGTAGCGCTTTCTGCATTGACGTATCAGCCCCAGCGGGAAAGCCAGACCACCTCCAATCTGCGTTTCGATGGGCCGCGGGCGCGAGGATGCCGTCATTGCCGGGCTGGCGCGCGTGTGTTAGCATCCGGCTTTTCGGGGGCGGTCCCAACGTCTCCGTGGGCGTCCTCTAGGGCGCCTGTCTTTCCTTCCACAAGAGCAGTGCGGCTGCCCGCCGCCGTGGCGGGTCGCGCGAACAGGGGGAGTCAATGAAAGCCTATGCGACACAAGCCATCCGCAACGTGGGCATTGTAGGCCACGGCGACACCGGAAAAACGCAACTGGTGTCGTCGTTGCTCTTCTCGGCCGGCATGACGCCGCGCCTGGGGAAGGTTGCGGAAGGGAGCACGGTCACCGACTGGGACGAAGAAGAAATTGCGAGAAAGATCTCCATCCAGACGGCCCTGGCCTACGCCGAGTGGGCGCCCGCGGGCCGGGCCGAAAAAACCAAAATCAATTTCCTGGACACGCCCGGCTACAGCACGTTCGTCAATGAAACAAAGGCTTCGCTGATCGCCGCCGACGCGGCGCTGATCACCGTGGACGCCAGCCACGGCTGCCAGGTGGTGACGGAAAAAGTGTGGGACTACGCCACCGAGTACGACATTCCGCGGGCGTTTGTGATCAATTGGATGGACCGGGAACTGGCGAGCTTCGAGCGCGCGTTGCAGTCCATCGAGCAGGTGTTTGGGCGCGGCGTGGTCGCGGCGCAACTGCCCCTAGGGCAGGAGAAGAGTTTCCGCGGCGTCGTGGACCTGGTGGGGATGAAAGCGCACATCTATAAGCCCGGCGGCGACGGCAAGCCTTCCCTCGAGGAGATCCCCGCCGATCTGGCTGACGCCGCGAAGGAAGCGCACGAGAAGCTGGTGGAGATGGTCGCCGAGGGCGACGACAAACTGATGGAAGAGTTTTTCGAGAAGGGCACGCTGCCGGTGGAAGACTTGATTCCCGGGCTGCGCGTAGCCGTCCAATCCAAGCGCGTCTTTCCGGTATTGTGCACTTCCGCGCTGCAGAATATCGGCAGCGCCAGCTTGCTGGATTTTATCGTGGACGTTCTTCCCCATCCGGGAGCGCGCAAGGCCAGCGGCCATAAACAAGCCCCCGGAAAAGGAGACGTGACCGAGCGCGAGGTGGCCGATTCCGCGCCGCTTTCGATCTTCATCTTCCGGACGCTGGCCGACCCTTTCGCGGGGCGCATCAGCTACTTCAAGGTGATGAGCGGCATTCTGAAGAACGACGCCACGCTCGTGAATTTCAACCGCTCGACCACCGAACGGTTCCAGCACGTCCAGGTGATGCAGGGCAAGACCGGCGTGGAAGTGCCCGAAATGCATGCCGGAGACATCGGCGCGATCGCCAAGCTCAAGGAGTCCGTCACGGGCGAAACGCTGGGCGACAAAGCGGCGCCCCTCTTTTACAAGCCCGCGCATATTCCCGAGCCCTCCATCACCTTTGCGATTGAGCCGAAGACGCGCGCGGACGAAGACCGCATCGGCGTGGCCATCCACAAGATCCTCGAAGAAGACCTGGCGCTGCGTTTTTCGCGCGACCCGCAGACCAAGGAGTTTCTCCTGGCGGGTTCGGGGCAGCAGCACATCGAAGTGGTGGTGGCCAAGCTGCATAAACGCTATCACGTGGACCTGACGCTCAAGCCGCCCAAGGTGCCCTATCGGGAGACCATCCGCGGCAAGGCTGATGCGGAAGGCAAGCACAAGAAACAGACCGGCGGGCACGGCCAATTCGGTGTGTGCCGCGTGAAATTCGAGCCGCTGCCGCGCGGCGCGGGGTTCGAGTTCGTGGACGATATTTTCGGCGGGGCCATTCCCAAGAACTGGATCCCGTCGGTGGAAAGAGGCATCCGCGAAGCGGCGGACCGCGGCTACCTCGCGGGGTTCCCGATGGTGGACTTCCGCGCCGCGCTCTACGACGGCAAATATCACGACGTGGATTCCTCCGACATCGCCTTCAAGATCGCCGGGGGACTGGCGTTCAAGGAAGGAATGAAGCAGGCGCGGCCGGCGCTGCTCGAGCCCATCATGCACGTCGAGGTCTATGCACCCGATCAATACTCGGGAGACATCATGGGCGACCTCAGCTCGCGCCGCGGGCGCATCAGCGGCAGCGAATCGCGCGGGCAGAACGTGGTGGTTAAGGCGCAGGTGCCGCTGGCGGAGATGCTCAGCTACGCGACCGATTTGACTTCCATGACCCAGGGCCGGGCGTCTTATTCGATGGAGTTCAAGCATTACGATTTCGTGCCCGGTGAAATCGCGGAAAAGGTGATCGCCGCGCACAAGGCCGGCCGCGCCGAGGAGCCGGTGGAGGAAGAGGTGTAGTTCGCGACTTGTGACTCGCGCCTGGTGGTTCCGAGCCAGAGCAAGTGAGGCTGCCGGTCCGCAGGTCCGCGCTCCTAAAGGGCGTCCCGGTTGGCGGGAACGAAAGCTCCTTCACCGAAACGAAGAGACCCCCACGGCCAAATTGGTGCTTGGCGACCGCCCTGAATCCGCGCACACTCTGATTCCTATGAAAAAACAAGCGTCCCAGTCCTGGGGCCATCAGACCCGCGCCATTCATTCCGGCGAGCCCCAGCGCCATGGCGTGGGCGCGGCGGTAGGCACTTCCATTGCGCGCACCTCCACGTTCACGTTCTCTTCGACCGAAGAGATGAAGCGTTGGGCCGAGGGCAAGAGCAAGGCCTACATCTACACGCGCTACGGCAACCCGACACTCACCGTGGCGGAAGAGAAGCTCGCGGTGCTGGAGGGCGCAGAGGCAGCCGTGGTCACCGCGTCGGGGATGGCGGCGATTTCCTCGGCGCTGTTCGGGGTCTTGAAGGCGGGAGACGAGTTGATTGCCACGCGCCAGCTTTACGGCGGGTCGTACCGGCTGATGCGCGACGTCCTGCCGGACCTGGGAATCCGCGTGCATCACGTGGAGGCCGACCTCGCGGGCGCGGAAGAACTGGTCAGCTCGCGGACCCGCGCGCTGTACGTGGAAACACCGACAAATCCCACGCTGCGCGTCGTGGATTTGAAAAAGGCCGTGGCCATCGCGCAGCGGCACAAACTCGTCTCCCTCGTCGACAACACCTTCGCCTCGCCGATCCTGCAGAAGCCGCTGGAGCTGGGATTCGATATGGTGGTGCACAGCGCGACGAAGTATCTGGGCGGACATTCCGACCTTATCGCCGGGGCGGCCGCAGGAAGCCAAGAATGGATGGACCGCGTGCGCAGCATGGTGATCGCTCTGGGCGGCTCGATGGACCCGGGAGCGGCCTTTCTGCTGATTCGCGGGATGAAGACGCTGGAGTTGCGCGTGCGCAAGCAGTGCGAGAACGCCTTGTCCGTGGCGAAATTCCTGGAGGAGCATCCGCAGGTCGCGCGGGTGCATTATCCGGGGCTCGCTTCCCATCCCGATCACGCGCTGGCCAGGCGGCAGATGCGCGGTTTCGGCTCGATGCTGGCGTTTGACATGAAGGGCGGGCTGGCAGCGGCGCGGCGTTTCTGCGACCACACCAAGGTTTTTCTGCTGGCCGCGAGCCTCGGCGGCGTGGAGTCGCTGGTGGTCCTGCCCATTTACACTTCGCATTACAACATGTCCAACGAGGAGCTTGCCAAAGTGGGCGTGTCTCCGGGGACGGTGCGTGTCTCGGTCGGCCTGGAAGACGCGGCTGATCTCATAGCGGACCTGAAGCAGGCCCTTGCTTAGCGGACGATTCTTCCTGACGGTGTTGGCTGTACTTCAGCGCGCTTCGGCGTCGGCCATCCAAGGCTGGCTTTCCGGCAGCAGAGAAGAGACTTTCTGCTCCAATTCGTGGGCGCTGCTGACGTCATCCGGATAATTGAACAGAGCGGTTACAAACGTAAACCCGTTCGTCGTTCCTACGGCGCGAAGGATCTCATCCAGCCGAGCGACAATCTGCCCGGCATTCGCCGTTTCCGTCTCCGGCAAGACGACGCCGAATGTGCCTGGCGCCAGGAGATAGATCGAGTCGATGGGCCGGAGGTTCTTGGAAATGGCCCGGGCTGCTTCGCCCAGCGCCGTTCTTCCTTCATTCGAGTCGGGCTGGGCCCGCAGCAGCTTGGCCTTCACCACCGCGAGAGAAAGCGTTTTCCCCAGGCTGGAGGCGCGGCGGAACTCCATCGCCAGACGGTCCTGAAAATGATCGCGGCCGGGAATGGTGTGCAGCAGGTCCACGTTGGCTTGGTTGCGCAATTCCAAGTTCCGGTCGAGCTCTTCCAGGAGCTGCTGTTTCAGTTTCCGCACGGTTCGCTGGCGGTCCAGAAGATATCCCACGCAGAGCAGGGACAGAACGCAGAAACCGATAAATGCGAACCGGAGGGTCCATTTATTCCCGGAGTCGGGATGCAGGAACACCAGGGGATACATCAGCAGCGCCACACCACCCGCGAGCACCAGAACAATGACGGACGCGAGAATGGTCAGGTGCTGTTCGTGACGCTCCAGTTTGTCCAGTTCCGCGCGGTCGAATTTCATCTTCGTGCAGCCTCCGCTGGGTGGCGGCAGGCACGGAAAAGTGCCTCGGCAGGGTAAGCTGGTTGCCCCACGCTCCCATTTTCGGCCCTGTGCGCCGCACGGCACAAGCGGCCTTCGCGATCCTGTTTCGTAGCAGGCATTACCGGCCGGCAGTAAAGCTGGCAGGGCCATCGCGGAAAGAGCGGAATGCAGTGTGATGTGTGGGTCAATGGCGCGCGTTCTTCTTCGTTGACCGCGCGCCGCAGAATTCTTACGATAGGGGGATGATATGGATGCGGATGTCCACGCTGGGAGCGCTGGTTGCCGCGGTCGCCGTCCTGGGCTGCGAAGACGCGGCGCGGCGGCCGGTGCAGGTTCACCCGCCGCCGCAAGCCGCGCAGGCTCCGGTGGGGCGCGCTGCCCCGCTGACCGTCGGAGCGCTGCCTGTGGACAGTCCCGTGCTGCACCACTTGATTCTTCCTGCGTGGCCGAAGCCGGACGGTGTCGAAGCGCTGATCGCGCAGGTCGAAGGGGCCTTCCAGGCGGGGGAGCAGGAATACAAGGCGGGCCATCTCGAATCGGCGCGCCGCGACTTCGACCACGCAGTGGACTGGCTGCTGGAAAGCGGTTACGACTTGCAGTCCGACGCGCGCCTGGAGCAGCTCTTCAACAATATCGTGGACACGGTGTACGCCTACGAGTTGGCGGCGTTCCGCGCCGGCGACGGATTCAACGAGCCGCCCTCGGAGCCCGCGCCGATTGATGAAATCGCGGAGATGACCTTTCCGGTGGACCCGCGGTTGAAGGTCCGCGCGGAGCAGGAAGTCCAGGCGGTGTCCCACGACCTGCCGCTCACGGTGAACGATACGGTTCTTTCGTTCTTGAATTTCTTCCAGACGCCGCGCGGCCGAACCATCGTGGAAGGCGGCCTGCGCCGCGCCGGCCGCTACCGGGAAATGATTCAGCGGGTGTTCCGCGAAGAAGGCATCCCCATGGACCTGATGTACCTGGCGCAAGCGGAAAGCGGATTCAAGCCGCTGGCGCTGTCGAGGGCCAGCGCGCGCGGGATGTGGCAATTCATGGCTTTCACGGGCCGGCTCTACGGGTTGCAGCATACCTGGTGGGTGGACGAGCGCCAGGACCCGGAGAAGGCCACGCGCGCCGCTGCGCGCCACCTGCGGGATCTTTACGAGAAGTTCGGCGACTGGTACCTGGCCATGGCGGCATACGACTCGGGAGAGGGCAATGTGAAGAGGGCCGTGGAGCGGACCGGCTACGCCGACTTCTGGGAACTGTACAAGCGCAACGTGCTGCCGCGCGAGACAAGAAATTCTGGGAACTGTACAAGCGCAACGTGCTGCCGCGCGAGACAAGAAATTACGTGCCCATCATCGTGGCGCTCGCCCTGGTGGCCAAAGACGCGGCGCATTACGGCATCCAGGTGGACCCGGAAAGCCCCGACCCTGTGGACGTGGTGAAACCGGGGCGTCCCATTGACCTGCGCCTTGTGGCGGAAACGATTGAAACCGACGTGGGGACTCTGCGGGCGCTCAATCCGGCGCTACTGCGCATGGTCACCCCAAGCGATCGCGATTTCGAGCTACGCCTTCCTCAGGGAAGCGCCGATAAATTCTTCGCGGAGATCGCCACAATTCCACCGGACAAGTGGGTGAGCTGGAGACGCCACCGAGTGGAGGAAGGGGAAACGCTCACGACCATCGCGCGGCACTACCAGATCACGGCAGCGGCGATTGCCGACGCCAACGGCCTCGAAAAGGGCGAGCCGCTGAAGGTGGGCGAGAAACTGATCATCCCCTCGGCACGCTCGGAGATTACCCAGGGCAAGCTGGTGCGTTATCGCGTGCGGCGCGGCGACACCATCGTTTCGATCGCCGAGCAGTTCAGCGTGGATGTGGATG
>WNGH01013893.1_pt1 | contig 11174 bp, 10 predicted proteins | sample 5400631 | NCBI WGS metagenome assembly WNGH01 (sample SAMN13153373, study PRJNA577476) | soil metagenome | isolation source: 115 cm soil or saprolite under Garry oak tree replicate 1 | place: USA:California | collected 2016-06-15 | reverse complement strand
CGAGTCGAATCCGATTGTTGGCACAGCCTGCTGCGCGAAGGCCGATGGCCCGACCAACAGCAACAGTCCGATCAGCCAGTGCTTCATGATGTCCTCCCCGAAAACGCTCGTTTGCTTTTTATTTGGAATGGATGCTAGTCGATCGTTGTTCCCGGCGTCCATCGCCGGACGCATATCCCGCGTCATATCCGCTAGCTGCCCGGCGCATGGCGCTACGCCGGCAGGCATGATCTGCTGGTGCATTCCCGGAACTTCAGCCGCGAGCGGTCCCCATGCTTCCTGAACGCAGCACCAAAACAGCGCCTTTCCTGTTCGCGCTTGCTGTATTGCTGTTAACGGCATTTTCGCCGGACGATGCCTCGGCGTTGTATCCGGACAGGATCGTCAGGATCGTCGTGCCGTTTGCGCCGGGCGGCGGCACCGACGTGATCGCGCGCACGCTGGCGCAGGAGATGGCGAAGGATCTCGGCGCCACGGTCATTATCGAGAACAAACCGGGCGCGGGGACCATCATCGGGACCCAGGCCGTCGCAACCAGCGAACCGGATGGCTACACGCTGCTGATGGGGACGTTCGCCAACGCGGTCAATCCAAGCCTGAATGCCAAGCTGCCCTACGACCCGCACAAGGATTTCGCCCCCGTCGCGCTGATTGCGCGTTCCTTCAATATCGTCGTGGTCAATCCCAAATCGCCTTTTCAATCGATCGCAGACCTGATCGCGGCGGCGAAAGCCGATCCCGACAAATTATCCTATGGGACGTTCGGCACCGGCACCTCGGCGCACCTCGCGGGCGAGCTGTTCAAGGACATGGCAAAGGTCAATCTGACCATGGTGCCCTACAAGGGCGCCGCGCCTGGGATCACCGACCTGATCGGCGGTCAGATCCAGGTGATGTTTACGACGGTCGCCAGCGCCGCTTCGCTGATCGCGGGCGGCCAGTTGCGCGCGCTCGCCGTGACTTCAGCCGAGCGCTCGCCGGCATTTCCGCAATTGCCGACCGTCGCCGAGGCCGGCGTTCCCGGCTACGCCGCGGAGAGCTGGTACGGCCTGTTCGCGCCGGCCAGGACGCCAGCCGATGTCATCGACCGCCTCAACAAATCAGCGGCATTGGCCGTTCAATCCGAAGCCTTCAAAAGGCTGGGGGTGAATGAGGGCCTCGTCATGGTCGCGCGTCCCCCGCAAGAGCTTGATCGGTATGTGCGCGGCGAGGAAGAGCGCTGGCGCAAGGTGATCCAGGACGCCGGGATCAAAATCGAATAGCCACGCCGCCGGTTGCGGCGCGGTGCAACCCGCGGGGCTCTTTACCTTTTTTCCTGCTGGAATAAATGCGGATTTGAGGTGTTGCAGGAAGAACGTTGCCAAAAATCGGGGAGACCACAATGTCCGGCATGGTACAGCGCGCCCTTGCTACCGTCAGCTTCGCTTTGATCTGCATCGCCACGCCAGCGTCGGCGGCGGACGACACCGTCCGCATCCGCGGCACCATCGAAAGTGTCGAAGGTCCCGTTTACGTGGTCAAGAATCGTGACGGCGCCGAACTGAAGCTGACCGTTACCGACAATCCGCTATTTGTCGCGATCTCGCCCTCGACCATGGCCGACATCAAGCCGGGGATGTTCGTCGGCTCCGCCGGAATGATGCAGGCCGACGGCACCCAGAAGGCGATCGAGGTGCATATCTTCCCGGAATCGATGCGCGGCACCGGCGAGGGCCATTACGACTGGGATCTCAAGCCGCAGAGCAAGATGACCAATGCCAACGTCGAGCAGACCGTTGCCGGGGTCGACGGACAGATCTTGTCGGTCAAGTACAAGGACGGCGAAAAGAAACTGCTGGTGACCCCTGAGACCGTTGTTGTGACCTATGTCCCCGGCAACAAGGACGACCTGAAGCCCGGGACCAAGATTTTCGTCGCGGCCGCGAAAAAGCAGCCTGACGGAACGTTGCAAACCCCGCGTATTACTTACGGCAGGAACGGCGCGGGTCCGGCATTTTGACTCCGATATGCCGTCGCGGCACTATCGACAGCCTTTACAACCAAAGCAGACTTCAACCGGGGAGGATATGATGCGTTCAATCGTTTCGATGGCACTGGCGGCTTGCGCCATTGCGGTCATGGGTTCGCCAGCATTTGCACAAACGCCAGCGCCGGCGCCCGCAACGCCACCGGCGCCGCCATCCGCGGGCGGAACGCCGGACGCGATGCCGTTCGATATTCCTTATGGTTTGTCGATCGGGCTTGAGCGCGCCAAGCAGGTGATGGCCGCCGCCGAAGCCGAGGCCAAGAAGCGAAACTGGAAGATGAACATTGCCGTGGTCGATACCAACGGCGAACTGGTCCATTTTTCGCGGATGGAAGGCGCGCAGATCGCATCCGGCACGATTTCGGTGGGCAAGGCCCGCACGGCGGCGCGCTTCCGCCGCGAATCCCGTCTGTTCTACAACGCGTTTGAAACCGGCCATCCCTACGTAAGCACGCTCGATCCCACCTTGGTCGCGAGTCCCGGTGGATTTCCGCTGGTCGAAGGCGGCAAGCTGATCGGTGCGGTCGGATGCAGCGGCGGCACGGGCGACCAGGACGCCGCCATCTGCAAGGCCGGCGCCGAGGTCGTGAAATAGCACCGCTCTTCGTGTAGCTGTTGCGGACGCCCACCCAACCCTCCTCCGCAAGCGGTGGAGGGCCGGGCCGGGGTGGGGGCGGTGCGGTGTTTCGCCGTCGCGCCAAAGAGCTACCTGCGCTTTTGCATTATCGATGTTCGCTTTACCGCACCGCAACTTCCGGCAAATTCGTCGTGGCACGCAACAATTTGGTTCCCAAATAGTTCCAGTAATGGAAGGTCGGCGCGGACGCCGGCCGTAGTAAGGACGGAGTCCGCCGATGTGGATCCTGTTGCTGCTGCCTTTTATCGGCCTGTTGTGGGTGCCGTTCTATAATTTCGTGGAACCGACGCTGTTCGGATTTCCATTTTTCTACTGGTATCAACTGGTATGGGTGCCGATCAGTTCATTGCTGACCTGGCTGGTGTACCGGCGGCGCGCGCCCGACCAAACTCCGTAATTTCTGTAAGGCGAATTCCTGACAAGGCATCGTCATGGCCGATCAGATCGACTGGGTTGCTGTTGCGATTTTCCTCTTCTTCTTCATCCTTGTCACCGTGATGGGATTTTTCGCCGCGCGCTGGAAGTCCGGACCTGTCAGCGAGCATCTTGACGAATGGGGGCTGGGCGGACGGCAGTTCGGCACCTGGATCACCTGGTTTCTGGTCGGCGGCGATTTCTACACCGCCTACACCGTGATCGCCGTGCCGGCGCTGGTTTACGGGGTCGGCGCCTACGGTTTCTTTGCGCTGCCCTACACCATCATCGTCTATCCCTTTGTGTTCGCGGTCATGCCGGTGCTGTGGAAGGTGGCGCATGCCAACGGTCATGTCACCGCGGCCGACGTCGTCCATGGCACCTACAATTCGCGCGGGCTTGAACTCGCGGTTGCGATTACCGGCATGGTCGCGACCATGCCCTATATCGCGCTGCAACTGATCGGGATGGGCGTGGTGATCAAGGCGATGGGCCTGACCGGCGAATTGGTGTTCAGCGCGGCCAATGACGCGTTCGCGGCAAAGGGCGGCGCGACTGGCCTGATCTTGAAGCCGGAGCAGATGCTGCCTTATGCGACGCTGGCCCTGGGTTCGGCGTTCGCCGCCTTCATGTATCCGCACACCCTGACCGGGATCTTCGCGTCGAAGTCCGCCGATACCATTCGCAAGAATGCGATCCTGCTGCCGGCCTATACGCTGCTGCTCGGCCTGATCGCGCTGCTCGGCTACATGGCCTATGCCGCCAACATCAAGGTGACGTCGAACAACGACGTGGTGCCGATGCTGTTCAAGGTGCTGTTCCCGTCATGGTTCGCCGGCTTCGCGTTTTCGGCGATCGCGATCGGCGCGCTGGTGCCGGCTGCGGTGATGAGCATCGGCGCCGCCAATCTGTTCACCCGCAATGTCTGGAAATCCTATGTCAATCCCCGCATCAGCCATGCCGGCGAGGCGGCCGTGGCCAAGATCGCGTCGCTGGTCGTCAAGCTAGGCGCGCTTGCATTCACGATCTTCCTGCCGACGCAATATGCGCTCGACCTGCAATTGCTCGGCGGGTTGTGGATCCTGCAGACCTTTCCGGCGCTGGTGTTCGGATTGGTCACGCGTTGGTTCCGCGCCGAAGGCCTGCTGCTGGGTTGGGCCACGGGAACTCTCTGGGGATCGTGGACGGCGTGGAGCAACGGGTTGAAGCCGCTCGCGACCATCGATCTCGGCGGCGTCAGTTACGGGTTTTACGTCGGGCTTGGCGCATTGATCCTTAATGTCGCCGTCGCGGCGATTGCGACGCTCATACTGGAGTGGATGCGGCCCGCCCCGCGGCCGAGCGCTATTGTTCGATCTTGATGTGGCCGGCCCCGGCGACTTCGGCCCAGCGCGCGATATCGGAAGCCAGAATCCGGCCGAACTCTTCGGACGAATTGCCGACGGGCAGGATACCCAGCGGTTTGAGGCGGGCGGTCACATCCGCCAACCGGGCGATACGCATGATTTCGCCCTCGAGTTTTTTCACGATCGTGGGCGGCGTATCCTTTGGCGCGAACAGGCCGCTCCAAAGCACGGCATCGACGTCGGCGCCGGCCTCCTTCAGGGTCGGTACATCCGGCAGTTCCTCCATCCGTTTGGGCGCCGCGACCGCAAGCGCGCGCGCCTGGCCTCCCAGCACCTGGCTCAACGCCGGACCGGCATCGGCGATGGTCGCGGTGACCTGACCGGAAATCACCGCCATCACCGAATCATTGGCGCCCTTGTAGGGGATGACCTGCATTGGCGCCCCGGTCCTTTGCTTGAACAACTCGGTCACGAGCTGAAATGAGGCGGACGAGCTGGAATAATTGGTCTTGTCCGGATTTGCCTTGGCGTAGGCGACAAGCTCGGCGACCGATTTGATCGGCGACGATGGATTGACGATCAGAATCAGCGGAAACGATGCGAGTTCGGACACCGTCACGAAATCACGGACGGAATCGTAAGGCAGCTTGGCGTAAACGGCGGGGTTGATGGCCATGCCGCTGGCACCGACCAGCAGCGTGTAGCCGTCCGGTGCCGACTTCGCGACATATTCCGTGGCGACGATGGCGCCGCCACCCGGCTTGTTTTCGATGATGACCGGCTGGCCGAGGCTTTCCGACAGTTTTTGCCCAAAGATCCGTGCGATGATGTCGTTGCCGCCGCCGGCGGTGAAACCGACGATGATGTGAATTGGCCGCGTCGGATATTTCGACGGGTCTTCCTGCGCGGAAGCAGAGGCGGCCGCAATGGCGGTGAAGGCGATCAACCCGAGATACTTGCCGATCAGGGAGCGTCTCGGCGTTTTCATGGAGTTCGCCTTCCCTTGGTGTTGCAAACGGACTTATTTCAAAGCGGCGTGACGTGAACGTGCAGCACAGCGGCCTTGCCGTCGTCGAGCGCAGCGAGGCAGCGATCAATGGCTGGCGCGAGATCGTCCGGCTCGGTGACGCGTTCGCCGTGTGCGCCGAACGCCCGCGCCACGGCGGAGAAATCCCGCTGTTCGCCCTGACGGCCCGATGTCAGCCGCGACTGAAACTGATCGGTTTCGGCGGCAATGCCCTTTGGATAAACCCGCTGCACGGCGGATTTCACCGCCTGCCAGCCGCCATTGTCGAGTACCACGGTCAGAATTGGGAGCTGATATTGCTGCGCCACCGAATAGACGCTGTCGGGCGAGGAGAAATGAAATCCGCCATCGCCGATCACCTGCATGATGCGGCGATCTGGCTGCGCCAGCTTCCACCCCAGCGCCATGCCGCCCGAGAATCCAAGTCCGCCGCCGGCGAGGCCAACGTAGCTCTGCGGCTTTGTTCGCGTGACGTGCTGCTGCAGGATCGGCGCGTTGCGGATGGCTTCGTTGAGGACGATGTCGTCCTGTGACAGCTTTGCGCTTAGCGTTTCGAACAAGTAGGCCGGGTTGAGCGCGCCGAGGACGCCTTTGTTGGCGCTGGCGGTGGCGCGGCGCTTCCCGGCCGCTTCACGCGCGCCGCTCCAGCTTGCAATGCGTTCGGCCACACGGCGGCGCCAGGCGTCGTCGGCGCGCGCCTCCACCGCATCGAGTACCTGCTGCAGCACGGTGGCGCAATCGCCTTGAATACGCATGTCGGTCGGAAATCCCCACATCGGAAAATCGGACTTCAAGGGATCGATGTCGATCTGGATCCATTTGATGGCGCCGACACGCTTGGCATATTGCGGAATGAACGGCACATCCGAATCCAGCAGCAGGCCGAGATCGGCTTGTTCCAACAGGGGCAGGGGATCGAAGCCGGCGAAGCAGGGCGAGGCCTGCGAGATATTGAGGTCGATCGAGTTGAATTCGGCGACCCGGATGCCGCAGCTCCGCGCCAGCCGGTCCAGCACGGCGACGGCTTGCGGCTTGCGGCCAAGATAGGCCGTCAGTGCGATAGGGTTTTCCGCCGCCATCAATGCCTGCGCGATCGCATCGACCCGCGCCGGCTCGATGCCGCCTGTGTGCACGCCGCCATACCGCGCAGGCGGATAGGCGGGCATGTCGGCAACGTCCCATTGTTCGGCGAGCGTTTCTCGCGGCAGCATCATGTAAACAGGGCCGGGCGGATCGCTTTGCGCGAACGCACTGGCGCGGGCCAATGCCTCCTTCACCACGATGCCGGAGGGGAGCGAGTATTCCCATTTGACATAAGGCCTGACGATGCTGGCGATGTCGAACGGGTCCTGCACGAAATGAACGTAAGTGTCGCGCGATCCCGGCAATTCGCCGTGCAGCGTGTAGGGTGCGCGTCCGGCGAACAGCATGACCGGCAACCGGTAACGAAACAGGTTCTGGATCGCCATGCAGGCGTTGGCGGTACCGGCATCGACATGCACCAGAACCGCCTGGCCGCGTCCCGTCGCCAAGGCATAGCCGCCAGCCATATGTACGGCGACGACCTCGTGCGGGCACAGGATCATTTCGGGATGCTTGCGGCCTACCTGGTCCCAGCGCGCCAACTCCTCGATCAGGGAGACGTGATCGGTACCCAGATTGGCAAAGATGTAGTCCACCCCGAGGTCGACCAGACCTTCGAGGAAATGGTGCGCGGTAGAGTGACGGCTCATGCCTTACGACTTCCCTGGCAGCGTCTCCGCGACAAATCGGTTGCGAAGCGTGCCGATGCTGGTGATTTCGATCTCGACGACGTCGCCGGCCTTCAGGTCGGGCGAGGCGCCGTCGGTCCCCATCCAGATCACGTCGCCCGGCCACAGCGTGAAATATTTTGTCAATTCCACGATGAACGGCTTGATGCCGAAGATCATGTCGTTGGTGCGGAAGCGATTGCTCTCCTTGCCGTTCACTTTCACGATGGTTTCCATCTTGTCGAGGTCGACGTCGGTCTCGATCCACGGTCCCATCGGCTTGAAGGTGTCGGCATTTTTGGCTCGCCACAGCCCGCGATCGGCCTTCTGCCAGCTGCGTTCGCTGACATCGTTGCCGATGGTGTAGCCGAACACACAGGACATCGCGTCGGCCTCGGAGAGGTGTTTTGCTTTTTTGCCGATCACAACGACCAGTTCGCCCTCGTAGTGAATCTTTTCGGTGGCGGTTGTCGGGATCACCACCTCTTCGTCATGCGCGATCAGCGCGTTCTGTGCGCGGTAGCCGATCTCGGGCCGGTCCGGAACGTTGGGCACCTCGCCGCGCTTGTCTGCGGCCTCCTTGAGATGCTTGAGGTAATTCAGGCCGACGCAATAGAAAGTGCGCGGCATCAGCGGCAATTCGATCTTCACATCCGCCAAAGCATGCGCGCGCGGCGTGCGCTGCCATTCGCCGAACGGATCGCCGCTGACCGCGATCACGCGGTCTTTTTCGACGATTCCCCACGATGTTTGTCCGTCCGTCATGAATTTGAGCCAACGCATGCGCACTCCTTTTTATTCGTTATTCCGCCGCGACGCGCGGCTGACTTTTCCATGCGCCGGCGGCCGGGCGCGGCAGGCCGAGATTTTCGCGCAAGGTCTTGCCGGCGTAATCCTTGTGAAACAGACCGCGTCGCTGCAATTCGGGGACGACGTGACGCACGAAATCGGCGTAGGACCCCGGCACATAGGTGGCCGCGATCACAAAGCCGTCGCAGCCGCGGCCGACGAACATCTCTTCGAGTTTGTCCGCGATCTCCTTCGGGCCGCCGACGATCGCGTCCTGGGTCTGGCCGCGGCCCGAGAAGGTGACAAAATCGCGCGTGCTCGGATTGGTCTTGCCGCTGGTCCGGAGCACACCGTCGCGGATGCCGATCATCCCCTGCATGCTCTGCAGTTCTTCCCCCGTCAGCGGCTCGTCGATGCCCTTGGCGGCAAAGTCGAAGTTCAGGCCTTCCGCCAGCAGCGACAGCGCATCGATTTCCAGCGGCAGCTTTTCGATCAGCGCCATCTTGTCCTCGGCTTCGGACTTGGTCGCGCCGGACACCGGTGTCGTCAGATTGCACAGGAACATCTGGTCGGGATCGCGGCCGGCCTTCGCGGCCTCGTTCCGGATCGCGTCGTAGCCTTGCCTGGCGTTCGTCAGATTGCGCGCCGCCGTGAATATGACTTCGCCCCAGCGTCCGGCGAACCGCTGGCCGCGGCCGCTGGCGCCGGCCTGAATAATCACGGGATGGCCTTGGCTCGAGCGCGGCACCGTAAACGGTCCGCGCGACTTGAAGAATTTCCCGTTGTGATCGAGGCGCTTGACCTTGTCGGGGTCGGCGAACCGGCCTGACTTCTTGTCGATCAGGAGCGATCCGTCTTCCCAGGAATCCCAGTGACCAAGTACCACTTCCATGAATTCGTCGGCGCGGTCGTAGCGGAAATCATGATCGAGATGGGCGTCCTTCCCCATGTTATGCGCTTCGCCGTCGTTGACGGAAGTCACCACGTTCCAGGCGGCGCGGCCGCCGGTCATCAGGTCGAGGGTAGCGAAGCGGCGCGCCACGTCGAACGGTTCGAAATAAGTGGTCGAGCCGGTCGATGCGAGCCCAAGCTTCTCGGTAACCATTCCCATCGTGGTCAGCACCACGATCGGATCCATCTTCACGCAGCGGATGCCGTATTCGACGGTGTGCCTGTGATCGTTGCCGTAGCGATCCGGCATCGCCAGACGATCGTCGAAGAATGCCATGTGAAATTTTCCGGATTCGAGAATCCGGGCTATCTCCTGATAGTAATCCGCCGACATCGAATCGTCGCGCGATTCCGGATGGCGCCACGAGCTCGGCAGGTTGGTGCAGTTCTGCGCCTGCAGGAATCCAACCATCGCCATTTGCCGCGTCATGCTGCTCTCCCTGTCTCGGCCAAATGAGGTGTCACGCGAGATCGAGCTCGGCGGCCAATTTGTATTCGCCCGCCAGCGCGCGCAACTTGTCCCAGGTCGCATCCTCGACCTCGATGCCGGAGACCTTGCGCTGCTGCTCGCGGATATATTCGACCTCGCCCGGATAGAACACGCCAGGTGAACCTTCGGACGGTGGCGTCGCCTTGAGATATCGGGCGAACTCGGCGACTTCCTTCTTGAAATCCTTCAGGGGTCGGAACGCGGCGACGTTGAACACCGCCATGAAGCATCCGTCATTGTGCCGGCCGGTGGGCTCGACGCCGAAACCCAAACCCGTGAGCAGCCCGCACAGCACCTCGACCATCGCAGCCAGGCCCGAGCCCTTGTAGCCTTCGGTGCCGCCGAGCGGCAGCAGCGCGCCGCCGTTGCGGAATTGTCTGGGATCGGTGGTTTGCCGTCCTTCGCTGTCGACGATCCACCCCTGCGGGATTTCCTCGCCGCGGGCGGCGGCGAGCTGGATCTTTCCGGCGGCTACTGCAGATGTCGCCATGTCGAGATAAAAGGGCGCCTCGAGGTCCGACGGTACGGCGATCGAAATTGGATTGGTGCCGAGCCGCGCCTCGCGGCCGCCGAACGGTGCGACGTGCTTGGGAGAACGGCCGGAATCGGCGGTGGCGAGGCCGATCATGCCTTCCCGCATCGCCATGGCAGGGTAAGCGGCAAGCCGTCCGACATGGCTTTGCCGGAACACCGTGCAGGCCGCGACGTTGGCGGTCCTGGCCTTTTCAATCGTCAGCGCCATCGCCTTGGCGTTGACATGAAATCCAAAACCCCAATGGCCATCGATCACGGTCGTGGTCGGCGATTCCTGCACGATGGTCCACTTCGCGCCGGGAACGATATGCCCGGCCTTGATGCGGTCGATATAGGTCGGGATCGCGATCACGCCGTGCGAATCGTGGCCGACGAGGTTGGCGTTGACGCAGCCGACAGCCACGGCGCTGGCTTCCTCGTCCGACGCGCCGGCGGCCCCGAGCAGCGCCGCACCAATGCCTATGAGACGGTCGGCCTGGACGATCGGCATGGGAATTTCCTCTTGTCACGCCCGCATGGGGGCGGGTCTTGCTTGTTGTCGCCGGCGCATCCTTTTTGTCGTCGGCGCATCCTTGTTGTCGCCGGCGCATCGTCTCAAAGCGATCGCCCGTTAGCAATGACCTCGGGCCAAAATCTTGGCTGCGATGCACCGTGCGCATCTCGGTGCACCCGGACGGCGAGCCGCAGTTCCCCGGTCCTGCGGCCGATGAAATCGCCTGAGCAACCGTAGTTCTTCGGACTTTCGCCTGCTGTTATTCGCCTGCTGTTTACTCTGAATCGCAACTTACACCCTCTAATAACGCCCATTTAGGCGTCCGATACGCATAAATACGCCAAGGGACGGCAAATGCCGCCGAACGGAGCTGACGCCTTTGGAGACGAATATCGCGCGCACGTTCGCGGCGTTGAGCGCAACCAATGAAGCGATTCTGTACGCAAAATCCCCCGAGGAGCTGTACCGGCAGGTCTGTGAAGCCGCATTTTCCAGCGGAGACTTCCTGGCTACGGCAATCTTTTCGGCGGAACCGGGCACCCATGTGCTGCGGTTCGCCACCGGCTTCGGCGAAGACATCGTACGACTGCGCAGCATCGATATTTCCATTGTAGCTGACACTCCGGAAGGTTCGGGAGTCTGCGGACAAGCCTTTCGCGATCAGAAGCTGACCGTCAGCAATGATTTCCTGAACGACACCCGCTCGCTGGCCTGGC
>WNGH01006414.1_pt1 | contig 11176 bp, 5 predicted proteins | sample 5400631 | NCBI WGS metagenome assembly WNGH01 (sample SAMN13153373, study PRJNA577476) | soil metagenome | isolation source: 115 cm soil or saprolite under Garry oak tree replicate 1 | place: USA:California | collected 2016-06-15 | reverse complement strand
TCGGCGATGGCTCGTTCATCGCCAAAATTGGGGAGGGTGACGATTACTCCGTCGATTTCTTCACGATGCCCTGCGAAGAGCGCAGCGCACCGCGCTGCTTCCTGCCGCGTTTCCACCGCGCCAAATTTAGATTCTGCTTCCGTCAGCGCGATGACGTCAACGCTCGCTGCTTCCAGCGCTGCCCTCATCTCTTGGTGGCCGGCGCGCGCCAAATGATCGGGGAAAAATCCGCGATTTCCCACGATCATCCCAAGCTTCATCTTGCGTTTTGCTTTTGCGCTCATGACCCCATTTCCCGCGGGAAACACTGGCAGGTATAAACGCCGCCGAGGATCAGCATGTTTGGACACGCGAGGAAAGACAAACCCTTCCCGATCTTAGTGGAGCTCTTCGGATAAAGCCCGATCGACAGGAAGACTGTGAAATAGAGGAGGAGGATGAGGGCATTTATGAGTCCGAGAGAGAGCAGTAGTGTTGCTGAATACGCTGAAAGAGAAAAAAGAGAAATGTCATTTCAGTCTCGATGGACCGCTGCTGGTGTCGCACTGCATCGTCGAGCTAGTTGGATGTAAACGCTTGCATACGCAAGATATTCCCATGCCTCTCTGACTGTCAAGGAAAAAGCAGAATATCAACAACAGAGCGCCCAAGCCTTCACTGCAAGCGCTTGCGAACTCTTTCGCTGGCTGGCATCCTTAGGGGCACGATTGTGGCTTGGCGGCACTCCGCTTGAGTAAGCGTTCGCATCCCGTTAGAATCGAGCCTGCGCAAACCTCCCGGGAGACCATGTTGCAAACCAAGAATGCCGATCTACGAAACCTGGATGCAGTTGCCAAGAGGGCGGGCGTTTCGACGGCCACGGTTTCGCGCGTGCTTAATAACCTAAACGTGGTTAAGAACTCGACTCGAGCACGTGTCCTCAAAGCCACGGAGGAATTGAAATATCATCCCAATCTCCATGCACGATCATTGGCCCGGGGCAAGAGCCGCACACTGGGAATTCTCGTGTCCAACATGGAGAATCCCTTTTTCTTCGATATCTACCGCGCACTTGAGTCCGCCGCTCACGCGCGCGGCTACGAAGTAGTTGTCGCCAACACGGACTATAGCTCCGAGCAGCTCGTTTCCAGCGTGCGGTTGATGATTGGCTGGCGTGTGGCCGGCCTGGCGGCCATCGTGTCCGAGATGGACTCGCACCTTATGCAGGTGCTCACCGACAGCAAGATTCCCATTGTCTTTTACGATGTCGGAACGCCACAAAAAAACATCACGAACGTGCGCGTCGACTATCGAAAAGGGATGAAGAAGATCGTCGAGTATCTGCACTCGCTCGGCCATACACGGATGGCTTTCTTGGGCCATCATTCCACTTTGGGACCTATCAGCGAGCGTCGGAAGACTTTCCTGGAAACGGTAGGTCGCCTGGCTCCAAATGCGGAAGCGCAAATTGTCGCGGGGGCGGATGGATTGGAGGGCGGACGTCAGGCTGCTCGACAATTACTCTCGTCGGGCTTTCAACCGACTGCAATCCTTTGCGTCAATGACTTTATGGCCGTAGGGGTCCTTCGCCATTTGCGCGATCAAGGGATCCGTGTGCCGGAGGACGTATCCGTGACCGGGTTCGACAACATCAGGCTCGCTGAGTTTTGCTCGCCGGCGCTCACTACGGTTCATATTCCTCGCGAACAAATCGGTCAAACCATTTTTGGCAATCTTGTTCCTGATAAGCCCTCTGATCGATTAAGCGGGCAAGAAATCCTGGTTGATCCGGAGCTCGTTGTCCGTGAATCCACGGGCGTTGCCCGCCACCCGCAAGCGATCGAAATTAACAAGGAAAGGACCGGAACTGACGCAACAGCCAATCACTGAGACCCATCGGGGTCTTTGGCGCGAGAATGCGCCTGTACTCACGGTTTCGATGTCTGCCCTCCTTCCCTGACCGTTAAGATCTGGTTCGCGGAAACATTCTCCAGTTTTTCGTTAAGCCCGCTCGGCCAACGGATTTCAAGCAGTTGCACTCTTCCAGCCGAACCGAGGCCAAAATGCAGACGGAAATCGCTTTGTGAGTCGTATCCCCCGCCGCTTCGCACTTCTTGTGCTTGTTGATGCCCGTTTGCTCGGACTGTCACGCGCGCCCCGATTGCATCGCGATTCGACTTTGTCCCGATCAGCTTCACGATGATCCAGTTCTGGTGTTTGCCCAGATTCTTCAAGAGGCTAGGCGGGTCATGACTGTTATTCACCAGGATTTCAACGGCGCCATCATTGTCAAAATCGGCGGTAGCGACGCCGTGGCTGTTGAATTGCGCCAAAATTCCCGGCCCACTATTTTGCGAGATGTCTTTGAACCGTCCGTTCCGCTGGTTGAGAAAGAGTGCCTTCCTCTCACGAAACGACGTGCGAAACCCTTTGCCGTCCACCTCCGGGTAGACGTGGCCGTTTGCCATGAAAATATCCGGCCAGCCGTCGTTGTCGACGTCCACAAACGCGGCTCCCCAACCGAGAAGCTGCGTGTTCGAGCCGAGTCCGGCCTGCTCGGTTACATCGGTAAACGTTCCGTCCCCGTTGTTATGGTAGAGCGTCGGCGTGTCATCGGAGAAGTTAGTACGGATAATGTCCAGGTAGCCGTCTCCATCGTAATCCATCGCATGCGCTCCCATGCCCGCTTGCTCGCGCCCATCCTCGTTGAATGCCACACCGGCCGAGACGCCGATCTCAGAGAACGTTCCGTCATGGTTGTTGTGAAAAAGTAAGCTGGGTGTCGAATCGCACGCTACGAAAATGTCCGGCCATCCGTCATTGTCAAAATCGCCGGTCAATGCCGTGAAGCAGTAGTACGCTCCGGTCTTACCCACACCAGATTTTTCAGTTACATCCGCGAATGTGCCGTCGCCGTTGTTGTGGTAGAGCTCGCTGTGAGTTCCCTTCAGGCCGCGTGGGCCGCACATAACCGGAATGCCCTTCCACATACAATTGTTGCTGCTGCCGGGCACCGGCGTTTTGTCTAGGTCCAGGTCCACATACTGCGACACGAAAAGATCCACTCGCCCGTCGCGGTCATAATCCACAAAGGCGCAGCCGGTCTCCCATCGCGCGTCTTCATGCCACAAACCCGCTTTCTTGGTGATGTCGGTAAACGTGCCGTCGCCATTGTTGTGCAACAGAACGCTGTGCCCCCAGAACGTGACATACAGATCCGTCCAGCCATCATTGTCATAATCCCCGGCACACACGCCCTGACCCCAGCCCGTCAGCGCGACACCGGCTTTCCGGGTTACGTCCGTGAACGTTCCATCGCGATTGTTGTGATAGAGATGGCTGGTCGGTTCTTTCCCTTGTGGAAAGCCTTCGAGCGTCGTGCCGTTGACCAGAAAAACGTCCGGCCAGCCATCATTGTCATAGTCGATGAACGCCGCGCCGCCTCCCGTTGTTTCGACGATGTACTTTTTCGACTTCTCGCCTCCGGCTTCGGTCTTTGCCGTCAACCCTGCGCGTGCCGCAATATCTACGAAATTCACCTCAGTGAGAGCCGGTTCCCGCTTCTTGCGTTCGGGTGTGGCAGCCTTTTGTCCATGCAGCCTGGCGCTGCCCACGAGCAGAATCATGCCCAGGAGCCAAAAGAAGACCCTTTCCCGTCGGGTCATCGCCCAAAGCCTTCGCCACAATCCTCTCATCTCGATTCCAAACCTCTCCATTCCCGCGCCTCTACTTTACCTGCACTTCCTAACGCGCGCGAATCCGCAGGCCACGCGCAGCCTGCGCGCATTCGCAACTCCTCATTTGGTGGAGATTCCGGTCCCTGAATTTCCGTGAGTCTTCGCGCAAAAAACGAATCCCACGAATCTGCTTGACACATACTAAACGCGCGTGCTATACGTCCGCATACTGTATCCAGTATCCGGGGGATTGAACTAAGCAGATTTTCAGGTCGAGGGCTTGGCAAAATGCAAGCGGTTACATCAAATTGGCTTGCTTTCCCTTTTATTCTGCTCTCAGGAGGAATCATGAAGATGTTTGCTCGCTTCCCTCAGTTCGCGGTTCTGCTTCTCCTCGGTCTCCTGCTTTCCTCTCCAGCTTTCGCCCAGTTCCGCAGCGCCATCGAGGGTACGGTTACCGATCCCTCGGGCGCGGTCGTGCCCGATGCCCAGGTTACACTCACCAACGTTGATACCGGTATCTCTAAAAGTGTGAAGAGTAATGGAGAAGGACTCTTTCGTTTTCCTAGCCTGCCACCTGGGCGCTACAAAGTAACCGCCACCAAACAGGGTTTTGCCACAACAGCGCAAGAGAATGTCGAGTTGCTGGCAGAAGAGATACGCACCGTGCCATTGGCTCTGAAGGCCGGCGCCGTCACGGAGACAGTCACGATCACTGCCCAGGTTAACCCTGTCCAATTGGCGGAGGCCAAGATTGCTTCAGACATCTCCGCGCGCGAGATCAGCCAGCTCCCTCTGGCTGGCAGGAACATCGGGAATCTGATCCTGCAGACTCCGGGAGTGACTGGCACTGGCAATGCTTCTGGAAATGCCAACGATACGGACATCTTCAGCTTGGTCAACAATCCCCAAGCCAACGGAGGCGGCCAAAGAGGAGAGGCCAACGCCTTCTACTTGGACAACACGCTTGCAACCAGCAATCCGGATCCTGGCGTGTTCAACCTCACTCCGAACCCCGATTCAGTTCAGGAGCTGCACGTGGCTGTCAATGACTATTCAGCTGAATATGGGCGCAGCGGCTCGCTGGTGATTCAGGCCATCAGCAAGACCGGCACCAACCAGTTTCACGGCTCACTCTTCGAGTATCACCAGGACAACCACCTGTATGCGCACAATACCTTTGCCAGTTCTGTTCCCGTATTCCGTCGAAACGAGTTTGGCGGATCAATCGGCGGGCCCATCTTTAAGAACAAGATGTTCGGCTTTTTTAGCTGGGACCAGAAGCGCTCATCGCGGCCAGCTGTACTCACGAACACCATCGAGACCCAGGATTTCGTGAACTTCATGAAGACCAACGATCCCAACAACCTCTCGACCCAACTCCTGACAAAGTATCCTGCCAGTGTGGGCACAATCAGCACCATTCGGACCGTTGATGACATCGAAGGAACGAACAGTTCGGGGCAATCAATTTGCCAGACCAGCGGTCCTCCCGTAGCCGCCATGCCTTGTAACTTGCCGATCACCGAACTGACTAACGTGGCCGTCGCAAATAAGGATAATGGACTGCAGTGGAATACCCGCGTGGACGTGGTATTCAGCAAGGACCGCTTCTACGGCAACTATTACAGAAAGACTCCCGACGTCCTGAATCCTAACCCGCGGCCGATATTCAACGCCCCGAATAACTTCGACGGAATCACAAACTATGCGAACCTCGACTGGACCCACACGTTCTCCCCAACAGTCGTGAATGATGCCGCCATGGGGGTCACGCGGATTTCCGGGCTAGGCAGTTGCGTACTGTGCCAGGTTCCGCCCATAGGCGGCATGGGGATTGCGGGTTTCGGCGGGGGCTTTGCTCCGGCTGAATTCATTCAGAACGATCTTGAGTGGCGAGATTTGCTTTCCGTGAACCGCGGAAAGCATGCCTTGAAGTTTGGCTTCGACATTTTCCGCGACCAGGAGAACGACCTTTTCGATGGGCCAACGCAGCGTCCCGGCTATGGGTTCGCCCCTAACCCGACGACCAACAACGTTCCCGCCATCTTTAACTTCGCCAACGATAAGCCAACAACGCAAGGCGCGATAAATTACAATCTGAATACTGGTGCATTATCACAACAGAGCATTGGCTATCGCTCGGGGAACTTCGGCTTCTTCGGTCAAGACGATTGGAAGCTCAAACCCAATTTCTCTCTAAATCTTGGTTTGCGTTGGGACTTTAATACCAGTCCCAATGAAATCGCAGGCCGAACCTCCAATGTAATCCTCGGTTCAGGTTCCACGCTGATGCAGAGGGTCTCCAACGCATCCATCGGCGTGGTCAAGAGCCTGATGCCAAATCACAGCATTGCTTATTTCGCTCCCCGGTTAGGCTTTGCTTGGGATCCCACAAAACAGGGCAAGTTGAGCATTCGCGGTGGGGTGGGCGTTTTCTACGAACGCGCGCCAAACATTTTCTGGTCGGATGCCACGCGTGGCAACCCGCCCTTGCTCGCGGCCATTACCGCCGATGTGAACGCGCCGACGGGACCGCAACCTGTTTACACTATCGCTTGTCCTCAGGACCATACTCCCTTCAACTGCCCGATACCTTCTGGGTTGCCTTTCGGACCTGGGGCCGTGAACGCCCGTGGGGGAGTCATAAATGGTGCCTCCAGCATCGGGGGAATTGACGCCGCCACAAAACAGGCATATCAAATTAGCCGTTTCTTTGGTGTGCAGTATTCGTTTACTGCTAACTGGATTGTGGAAGCCGATTATACCGGGTCGCAGAGCGTTCATCAGTACGTGCGCACGGAGCGCAATCGCTGCGTCGGTTGCTTTGATCCTACGACCGGGAGTGCAAGTCAGGTTCCGCTAAACGTTTTTCGTCCCAATCCGTTCTTCAGATCCATCAGTTATGGCGACAACAGTGGATGGGCTCACTACAACGGAGGTACCGTTTCGGTGTTGCACCGATTCAGTCAGTCCTTCACATTCCAGGCCGCTTACACCATGAGCAATACCATCAGCATCGTTGATGCTCCTGGCCTCGGTCGCGACAGTCTCCTCGCTGCCGTCTACAATCCCTATGACCTAAACGCGCAGCGTGGCCCGGCTAGCTTCGACATACCCAGGGCGCTTACTGCTCACGGGGTTTGGGAGCTTCCGAAGCTGGTGCATCAAAATCGCGCCATCCGGGAAGTGCTTGGCGGCTGGCAATGGACCGGTACCATGTCTTTGCAGGCTGGGTATCCTTACACGGTGGTTGATTGCGGGCACCGACCAACGGGCAGTGGAGGGAGTTGCGTCCTGCCGATTGTCGCAGCCAGCGTGAAGGGCAAGACTTGTGACCGCTCGGCTTGGAGAAACACCAGTTGCATCGTCCCCAGCCCCTTCACTCTGCCTTGCCCCGTCACACAAGCCACACCTACGAGTCTCGGCTTGCTTCGTTGCGGTTCTGGGCCGTGGGAAGGAAACGGGGGACGCAATCAGTTCCGCGGTCCCGGATACGCTAACGTGGACTTTAGCATGGCCAAATACTTCCACATCCCCTGGTTTGTTGGGAAGGAGGGAGCGAGGCTCCAGATCCGTGGGGAGTTCTTTAACCTGTTCAACCGTACAAACTTGAACAACGTTAGTTCGGACCTCAGCTTCGCGACCAGAACGGACATGCCGCTGGGAACTAACACGGACCCGTCCGGGAAGACGCTGTCCCAAAATGCCAGCTTTGGCAAGGCTCTTGGCGCCTTCAACCCCAGGCAACTAGAGGTTGCCCTTAGACTCGAGTTTTAGCACCAGGATTTTCCTAATAGGCCCCAAACAACCCCACGCCCTCTCTTTCCCTCACCCCGGGAAGGGAGGGCGTTTTGTCTGGTTCGACCTGTCACCGGTTCCTCGCCCACCGGTGGTAGCATGGAAAAGGGCCGGCAACTCTGCCGATAAAGACCGAAAAGCGATGCCAAAACTCCAGCTTCAACCGATATTTTTCTGCTTGACCCTTTGGCTCCTTGCCACTCCGCCTTGCTCGCTGGCGCAGCAGGTTCCGGCGTACGATCAAGCGGAGTCTCTCATTCGCCACGGCAAGCTCGACGAAGGCATCGCCATCCTCAAGCCGCTTCTCGACTCCGATCCTCGCAATCTCAAAGCGCTGAACCTCCTCGGCATCGCCCTCACCACAAAAGGTGATCTCGCCTCCGCCAACCGCGAGTTCAAAGCCGCTCTCCAGATCGACCCGCACTTCCTTCCCGCCTTGCAAAATCTTGCCGTGAACGAATTCATGCAAAAAGATCTCGCCGCTGCCGAAAAGCATTTCCAGGAAGCCGCGAAATCCGCCCCCGACGATCCAGCCATCAACGCCTTCCTCGGCCGCATCGCTTACTCGCGCAACGATTTTGCCCTCGCCGCACAGCATCTTTCAAAAGCAGAAAAACTCTTGGCTCACGATCCCTCCCTCGCCTTCGCACTCATCCAAAGCAACCTCGAGATCGGGAAGGACGACGACGCGCTCGCCACTCTCGCCAAGTTCGATGCGCGCAGCGCCCCTCTTCGCGCGCAATTCCAGCTCGCCCTCGCTCTCGCACAGCACGATCACTTCGCGCAAGCCACTCCTTTCTTCGAAGCCGTGGAGAACAAGTATCCCGATTCTTACGACGCGGGCTTCAATCTCGCCATCTGCTACGTAGAAACAAAACAGTTCACCCAGGCCGCGGCTCTTCTTCTTCGTTTGAAAAACGCCGGCCATAAGACCGCCGAGATGGACAATCTCCTCGCCGAAGCTTACGAAGGCGCCAATCAGCTTCAGCCCGCCATCGACGCCCTTCGCGAGGCCACCCAGCTTGCTCCCCAAGACGAAAACAACTACATCGACCTCGCCGCCCTTTGCACCGATCACGACGCCTTCGACTTGGGCCTCGAAATCATCGAAGTCGGTCTTCACTACAATCCGCAATCCGACCGCCTCATCTTCCAGCGCGGCATTCTTCATGCTATGAAGAATCAGTTCGATCTCGCCGACCAGGATTTCCAGCTCGCCAGCAAACTCGCCCCCGAAAAAAATCTCAGCTACGTCGGCCTCGGCATCAGCTACATGCAAACCGGCAATCTCCCCGAAGCCATTCGCACCCTCAGGCAGCGCGTCCGCGAAAAGCCCGGCGATCCCATGCTCCAATATCTTCTGGGAGAAGCTCTCGTCCGCTCCGGCGTAAATCCCCGTGAAGAATCTTTTTCGGAAGCCAAGACAGCTTTGGAGAAAGCTGTCTCGCTAAACGCGTCTTTCGCACCCTCGCGCGTGGTTCTCGCGAAGCTCCATCTTCGCGAGAATCGCGTCGATGAAGCAGTCGCTCAGCTCGAAAAAGCGCTCGCTCTCGATCCCGCAGACAAGGCCGCTTACTCTCAGCTTGCCCTGGCCTATCGCCGCCAGGGCCACCCGGAGAAAGCCGCCCCTCTGCTTGCCGCGCTAGCCAAACTCAACGAAGACGCACGCGCCAGGGAATCCCGCGGCCGCACCCACCTCGTCAAGCAGGACTCTTCCGCCTCCACTCCATCTCCTTGACTTCCCGGCCGCGGTGCGTTCACCCGTCTTCCGTCCACAACTCACTCCTCTTCAACGGCTTATCATCTCCGTTCGAATGATAGCTATAAAAATAACTTAACATGTAGAGTACTTCATGTTATTCTTTCCCGTGTATACTTCCTCTGAGTCTCGAAGAGTTGCATCCCGTCCCCGCCGCCCTCATCAGTCCGAGAGCGCTCCCGCGTGCCAACCTTCTACCCTTTCAAAGTGCTTCTGCTGGCGACTAAGTTTTTCCTCTGGCTTAACCTATATTTCCTATCCCCTAAGCCCTAACTCCCTTCCTTGCCACACTTCCGAGAATCTGCCCGTAAGTCCAACGATTGCCACACTTCCAAAAACGCGTGTTTCTAACCCCCGTGTTTGCCACACATCCGAGACCCCCGGGGGGTGCATCCGTTAAGTTTCTCCTTTGAGTTTTCTCGTGTCCGGCCGCGCTCCGGGCTCACTCTTCTGGCTCTTTCCGCAAAGCGGGTTCACTTACTTTGCTTTGATCCGAACGAACACCACCCCGTGTCTTGGCACAAAGGCGCTGAATTTGTCTTTGAAGGTCCCGACGTCGTTTTTAAGCCAAAGATCATGGACGATCGCTTCAGAAGTGATACCGATCTGCGAAAAATCGACGGCCATCTCTTCGGCGAATCGTTGCCGGTTAAACAAGCCGACGACTTTGCTGCCATCAGCCATCGGCTTCATCCAGACCTCGAATGGACCCTCCTGAGCGATCCGGGAACCTTGCTTTCCCAACGGGTCCTGGTCAACGGCAAGGACTTCTCGATTCGTCAGTAGTTCGACGGTATATGGGGTCATTTTGGACAGATCATTTCCGGCAATCAACGGAGCGGCAAGGATGGCCCAAAGGCTCATGTGCGTGCGATATTCGTCGTCATTCATGCCTCCGTTGCCAACCTCGAGCATGTCGGGGTCATTCCAGTGGCCCGGCCCGGCATATTTCTCGAGGCCGTTCTGATTGAATCCGATTTCCGCCATCATTCGGTACTCGTCGGTAATGTCGCCAGTGGTGCGCCACAGATTGCCGCCGACCGACTCACCCCAGACCCAAACCTTGTTCCAGCCGTACTGGCAGAGGCTCAGAACGATGGGGCGTCCTGTCCTCTTGAGGGCATCGCGCATCTTGGTGTAAGAAGTTTTCATTTCATCAAGGCTGCCGCTCGACTTGCACCAGTCGTACTTCAGATAGTCGATTCCCCATTTCGCATAGGTCTGGGCGTCCTGTTCTTCATGGCCCAGGCTGCCTTCAAAGCCGGCGCAAGTCTTTGCCGCAGGAGACGAGTAGATGCCCAGCTTCAATCCTTTGCTGTGGACGTAGTCCGCAAGAGCCTTCATATCCGGGAATTTCTCATTCGGCTGGATCAATCCTTGCGCATCGCGCTTCGCTTCCCACGTGTCGTCAATATTGATGTAGACATATCCGGCATCCTTCATGCCGCTGGCGACCATGGCGTCAGCCGCCGCGCGCACCGCCTTGTCGTCCACCCTCGCGGCGAAATGATTCCAACTGTTCCAGCCCATGGGCGGCGTCAGTGCTAGATTCTTGTCCTGGGCCGCAAAAGGCAGCGCCAACGCCAAACAACATCCAACGACGAATAGATATCCGAATATTTTAGATTTCACGTTTGTTCTCCCTTTCAATCTTTTACCCAGCAAAGGCAAGCTCTCGTTTAGAAGGACACCTCGACAGGATGTCCGTCGAAAACGGCGGCGCGCGTGCTTTGGCCGAGTTTAACTTCGATGCCCCGCCGCAGCGGCGGCAGAATACGCGAGCCGTTGGCCAAGGAAAGCTTCAGGACGCGCTGGGCATCGTGCCACGCCATCTGCATGCCCATCCACTTGCCTTTGCGGTAGTCGAAGGAGTTGCCGTCGTCTTCGTACAGCAAGAACGAGGCATCGCCGCCGGGATAAATCGAAATGGAAAGCGGCTGATCCACTTTCTCCTCCACAT
>WNGH01017217.1_pt1 | contig 11178 bp, 8 predicted proteins | sample 5400631 | NCBI WGS metagenome assembly WNGH01 (sample SAMN13153373, study PRJNA577476) | soil metagenome | isolation source: 115 cm soil or saprolite under Garry oak tree replicate 1 | place: USA:California | collected 2016-06-15 | reverse complement strand
GTAGATGAGCAGCGCCACCTCGACCTGCTCCTCCGTGGTCGCTTCCAGCTCCCGGACGACCGCCGCCGTGGCCTGGCTCGGCCGACCGCCGCGCAGCACCCGCCGGGCGAGCCGGCCACTCTCGCGGCACCTGCGCGCGAAGGGGCAAAGCTCGAGCGCCTCGACGAACTCGCGCAGGTAGCGTTCGTTGCGGGCGAGCGCTTCGGCTTCGATGGATTCCACGCGCCTCCCATGTTAGACGAGCAGCCCCAAGGATGCCGCGCCGCAAAGACCTGAAGTCCATCCTCCTGCTCGGCTCCGGTCCCATCGTCATCGGGCAGGCCTGCGAGTTCGACTATTCAGGCGTGCAGGCGCTCAAGGCGCTGCGCGAGGAGGGGTACCGGACCATCCTGCTCAACTCCAATCCGGCCACCATCATGACGGATCCGGAGTGGGCGGACCGCACCTACATCGAGCCCATCACGGTGGAGGCCGCGGAGCGGATCCTGGCGGCGGAGCGGCCCGACGCGGTGCTGCCCACCCTGGGCGGCCAGACGGCGCTGAACCTGGCGGTCCAGCTCGCCCGGCAGGGAATCCTGGCCAAGTACGGCACCCAGCTCATCGGCGCGCAGCTCGACGCCATCGAGAAGGCCGAGGACCGCCAGCGGTTCAAGGACACCATGACGGCCGTCGGCCTGGACGTGCCGAAGTCCGGTGTCGCGCGCTCGCTGGACGAGGTCAACGCCGTCGGCCACGAGCTGGGCTTCCCGCTCATCCTGCGCCCGAGCTTCACCCTCGGCGGCCTGGGCGGCGGCATCGCGTACAACCGCGAGGAGCTGGCCGACATGGGCGCGCGCGCGCTCGCCTATAGCCCGGTGCACGAGGTGCTGATCGAGGAGTCGGTGCTCGGCTGGAAGGAGTTCGAGCTGGAGGTGATGCGCGACCACGCCGACAACGTGGTGGTCATCTGCTCGATCGAGAACGTCGACCCGATGGGCGTGCATACCGGGGACTCCATCACCGTCGCGCCCGCGCAGACGCTGAGCGACGTCGAGTACCAGGAGATGCGCGACATGGCCCGCAAGGTGATCCGCGCCATCGGCGTGGAGACCGGCGGGTCCAACATCCAGTTCGGCGTGGATCCGCGCACCGGCCGCATCGTGGTCATCGAGATGAACCCGCGGGTTTCGCGCAGCTCGGCGCTGGCGTCGAAAGCGACGGGCTTCCCCATCGCGCGCATCGCCGCCAAGCTGGCCGTCGGATATACGCTCGACGAGATCCAGAACGACATCACCAAGTCGACCCCCAGCTCCTTCGAGCCGGCCATCGACTACTGCGTGGTGAAGGTCCCGCGCTTCAACTTCGAGAAGTTCCCGCACGCCGACCAGACGCTCACCACCTCGATGAAGTCGGTCGGCGAGGTGATGTCCATCGGGCGCACCTTCAACCAGGCCCTGCAGAAGGCGCTGCGCAGCCTGGAGAACGGCACCACCGGCCTGCACAGCCCGCTCGGGCGCGACGTGCCGCCGCCGGCTGCTCACAGCGGGCAGGAGCTGGAGCGCATCCGGTCGGAGGTGAAGACGCCCACCCCGCGGCGGCTCTTCTGGGTGGGGGAGGCGTACCGCGCCGGAATTCCGACCAGCGAGATCGCGCAGCTCTCGGCCATCGATCCCTGGTTCCTGCGCGAGATCGAGGAGTTGATCCGCGCGGAGCGCGAGATCGCGGGCGGCGAGGCGCTCTCCCAGCTGCAGCGCTGGAAACGGCTCGGTTTCTCCGACAAGCGCATCGGGCAGCTCGCCGGCAGGCCGGAGAAGGAGATCGCGCAGAAGCGGGAGGCGCTGGACCTCCACCCGGTGTTCAAGCGCGTCGACACCTGCGCCGCCGAGTTCGAGGCGAACACGCCGTACCTGTACTCCTCGTACGAGGACGAGGACGAGGTGCGCCCCGACGCGCGCAAGAAGGTGCTCATCCTCGGCTCGGGACCGAACCGGATCGGGCAGGGGGTGGAATTCGATTACTGCTGCGTGCAGGCCAGCTTCGCGCTGCGTGCGGCGGGGTTCGAGACCATCATGGTCAACTGCAACCCCGAGACGGTCTCCACCGACTACGACACTTCCGACCGGCTGTACTTCGAGCCGCTCACGCTGGAGGACGTGGTCGAGATTTTCCGGCGCGAGAAGCCGATGGGCGCCATCGTGCAGTTCGGCGGGCAGACCCCGCTCAAGCTGGCCCAGGGGCTGCTCGACGCCGGCATCCCCATCCTGGGCACCAGCGTGGACGCCATCGACGCCGCCGAGGACCGCGAGCGGTTCGCCCGCGTGGTCGAGGAGCTGAAGCTGCTCCAGCCGGAGAACGGCGTCGCGCGCAGCACCGAGGAGGCGCTCGCGATCGCGCGGCGCATCGGCTACCCGGTGATGGTGCGCCCCAGCTTCGTGCTGGGCGGCCGCGCGATGGAAGTGGTCCACGACGACGAGGGGATGGTGCAGTACTCCACGGAGGCGGTGCGGGCGTCCGAGGAGCGGCCCATCCTCATCGACCGGTTCCTGAAGGAGGCCATCGAGGTCGACGTCGACTGCGTCGGCGACGGCGAGCGGTACGTCGTTTGCGGGGTGATGGAGCACATCGAGGAAGCCGGCATCCACTCCGGCGACTCGGCCTGCGCGCTGCCTCCCTTCAGCCTGCCTCCCAAGATCGTCGAGGAGATCTCCCGGCAGGCGGTCGCCCTCGCGCGGCACCTGCGCGTGGTCGGCCTGATGAACGTCCAGTTCGCCGTGCGGGAGGGGCGCATCTACATCCTGGAGGCGAATCCACGCGCCTCGCGCACCGTGCCCTTCGTGGGCAAGGCGACCGGAATCCAATGGGCCCGCGTGGCGGCGCTCTGCACCGTCGGGAAGACCCTGGCCGAGCAGGGGATCACCAAGACGGTGGTTCCCAAGCACATGAGCGTGAAGGAGGCCGTGTTCCCCTTCCATCGCTTCTCCCGCGCGGACACCATCCTCGGTCCGGAGATGCGCTCCACCGGCGAGGTCATGGGCCTCGACGACTCGTTCGCGCGCGCTTTCGCCAAGGCGCAGATCGCCGCGGGCAACGTCCTGCCGCTCTCGGGACGCGTGTTCATCTCCGTGCGCGACGAGGACAAGGAGGGGAGCGTGGATCTGGCCCGCCGGATGGTGGCGTGCGGATTCGAGGTCGTCGCAACCCAGGGCACCGCGCGCTATCTACGGGAACGAGGAGTCCCCGCCACGCCGGTCCTGAAGGTGGCCGAGGGCCGGCCGCACATCGTCGACAAGATCATCGACGGCGAGATCGCCCTGGTCTTCAACACCACCTCCGGGAAGCAGGCCATCGCGGACAGCTACAGCATCCGCCGCGAGACGCTGATGCACGGCATCCCGTACTTCACCGCGCTCACCTCCTGCCGCGCGGCGGTGGCGGCGATCGAGGCGCTCCAGCAAGGGCCGCCCAGCGTCAAGGCGCTGCAGGAGTACCAGAAGCAGCGCTGATCAGCTCCATGGCGCTCGCCGGCGGGGCCTCCGCGGAGGCGACCGGCTTCCGCAGCCGGTCGGAGAGCCAGTCCGTGACCGACACCAACAGATAGATGAGCAGGACCAGCGTGGCCGCGCGGGGGTAGAAGCCGAGCTGCACGTTGTTGTAGAGCGCGAGCCCGAGCCCGCCTCCGCCCACCAGGCCGACCACCGTCGAGACGCGCAGGTTCGTCTCCCAGCGCAGCAGCGTGTACCCGAGCAGCATCTCCCGGGCCTGGGGCCACATCGCCCACAAGAGCCGCTGCGGCCGGGATGCGCCGGCGGCGCGCAGCTCCTCGACGGGACCGTCCGGGACCTCCTCGAGCGTCTCGGCATAGAGCTTCCCGAGCACGCCCGCCGTGTGCAGGCCCAGCGCGAGCGCGCCCGCGAAGGGTCCCAGTCCCACCGCGAGGATGCAGAGCAGGACCCAGACCAGCTCGGGGATGGAGCGGAGCATCGCGAGCAGCAGGCGGGAGCCGGAGTACGCGATCAGCCGCGCCGCGCGGCCGAGCATGCCGGGCGCGTCGCGGCGATCGAGGAGCAGGGTGGCCGTCGCCGGCAGCGCCAGGGCGCCGCCGAGCGCGATCCCGATGGCGGTGCCCACCACCGAGATGGAGACGGTCTGCCAGAGCGGCTCGATCAGGCTGGCGAGGAAGCCGGCTGACAGATCGGGCGGGAAGAGCTGGCGGGCGAAGCGGCCGAAATGGCCCAGCAGGCCGGGCGCCGCGATGCCCAGGAAGCCGGCCTGCTGGAAGGCGAGCGCGGCGAGCGCGATCCAGAGCAGGGCGGGGGCCCGCCGGACGATGCGGCCTTCGACGGGCCCGCGCAAGAGGCCGCTTCCGTGCACGGCGTTCCGCTGGAAGCGGCCACGCAGGCGCCGGCTCACAGTAAGCACCTGGCCGTACTCGAACAGTCGCATGGAGAGGTTGATCTCTCCCCCGATGCCGCCGGCGCCGACGAAGCCCAGCACGGCCGCGGCGCGGACGCAGCACTCGAAGGAGTAGAGCGTGTACGCGGCCACCGCGGGCGCCGCCTGGGGCCAGATCGCCGCGGCGAACACCTGCATCCGCGAGGCGCCGCCCGCGTGCAGCGCGACCACCGGACCGGGCGGCACGCCCTCGAACAGATCCGCGTAGACGCGGCCCAGGATACCCGCGGCGCTCACTCCCAGCGCGAGCGCCCCCGGCAGGGGTCCGAGCCCGAAGCCCACCACGAAGAGGAGCGCCCAGACCAGGTCGGGCACGGCGCGCAGGAAGCGGAGGAAGGCGCGAGCCGCCAGGCTCGCAAAGGCGACCAGCGCCGTCAGCAGGCCGGGGCGCTCGCCGGCCAGGAGCGGCCCGCGACGGAACAGCGAAGGCGTGGCGAGGATGCCCAGCGGAAGGCCCGCGAGCACCGAGAGCGCCGTGCCCGCGACCGCGATGCCGAGCGTCCGCGCGATGGCCAGTCCGACCACGCGCAAGAACGGCGGCGAGACGTCCGGCGGGAACACGCCGCGGACGAACGCGCCCAGCGCGCGCGCGTCGAAGGTGGGGCGCACGCCGGCGCCGACGATGCACAGCGCCAGGGCGGCGCAGACCGCGCCGGCGAGGGCGGCCCGCTTCACCCAGCCCGCCTTGCCTCGCGGGCATACAGTTTTTGCAAGAGATCCGGCGAGACCTCCGCGGCCGGCACGTCGAAGACGACCCGTCCGGCGCGCACGCCGACGATGCGCTGGAAGCGTTGCAGGGCCAGGTCGACGTCGTGCATGGCGGCGACCAGGGTGCGTCGTTGCGTCACCTCGGTCATTAGATCTGCCAACTGGGCCGTGAGCCCCGGATCGAGCGAGGCGAACGGCTCGTCGGCGAGGACCACCTCCGGGTCCTGCACCAGGACGCGCGCGATCGCCACGCGCTGCTGCTGGCCGCCGGACAGCTCGTCGGCGCGAGCGCCGGCCTTGCCCGAGAGGCCGACCGTCTCCAGGGCGGCGAGCCCGGCGCGGACGTCCTCGGCCGCCGGAGCGACCAGGGCCCGCAGCGACCGGAGCAGGTTCCAGCTGCCCAGCCTTCCACACAGCGCGTTCTGCAGCGCCGTCAGCGAGGGCACCAGCGAAGGATGCTGGAAGATGGTCCCGATGCGCCGCCGCACCGCGCGCAGCTCACCTGGCCCGAGCGCGGAGAGGTCGCGCTCCTCGAAGGACAGAGCGCCGCGCGTCGGCCGGAGAGTGGCGTTCAGGATGCGGAGGAGCGTCGACTTGCCCGCGCCCGAAGGGCCCAGCAGCGCGACACGCTCGCCGCGCGAGACGCGCAGCGTCACCTCCTCCAGCGCGCGCACCGCTCCCGCGCGACCGGCGTATACCTGCGAGACGCCTCGGAGATCGTAGATCACCAGAGCAGTCCCGCCTGCTCCGCCGCCTGCCGGAGCTTGTCGTAGCTGTCGTCGTCGGCCGTCAGGTACTTCTTCGCCGCGAGCGCGTCGAGGATTTGCTTCTGCTGCGGATCGGCGTCGTTCAGCGCGAGGAAGGCGTCCGCGACCGCGCCGCAGAGCTTCGTGTCGAGCCCCTTCCGCGCTACCCACACGTAGTCGAAGAAGGGGGGCGTGGTCCAGAACACGCGCACCGTCGCCGGATCCACCTTGCCGGTGCTGGTCAGCCGCTGGAAGACCGCTTCGTCGAGCGCGCCCGCGTCGATCTTCCCGTTCGCGACCGCCAGCAGCGTCGCGTCGTGTCCGCCCGTGTAGATCGCCTTGGCGATGACCTGCGGATCGACCGCTGCCTGCCGCATGAAGTACTCCGGCATCAGGTGCCCGGAGGTGGAGTTGACGTCGCCGAAGGCGAACGAGCGGCCCTTGAGGTCGGCGAGCGACTGGATCGGAGATTTCGGTTGGGTGACGAACTTGCTGTGGAACTCGCGGTCGCGATCGCGCTGGACGAGCGGCTTGACGCCCGCGCGCCTCGAGGATTGCACGTAAGTGAAGCCACCCAGGTGCGCGACGTCGACCTGGTCGTTCACCAGCGCCTCGACCACCGCGGCGTAGTTGGTCGGGATGGTCATCTCCACCTTGGCGCCCGTCCGTTTTCCCAGGTAGTCGACCAGGGGCTGCATCTCCCGGGTCGCCTTGGACGGGTCGGTGGTGGGAATCATGCTGACGCGGAGCGTCGTCGTCGCCGTTTGCGGTTTGCAGGCGGCTACGCAGAGGAGCAGCAGGGCGGAGAGCCGGGTCATCATGGGGCGCACACCATAGCCGATGCCGCCCCGGACCGCCCGGTGCGCCTCACCGCCGCAGGATGAGCGCCTCGAGAAGCGCCTTCTGCACGTGCATGCGGTTCTCCGCCTCGTCCAGCACCGCGGACTGCGGGCCGTCGATCACGCCCGCGCTGATCTCCTCGCCCCGGTGCGCCGGCAGGCAGTGCAGGACGATGGCGGACGGCTTCGCCAAGGCCAGCAGCGCCTCGTCCACGCAGTAGCCGCCGAACGCCTTCCGCCGCGCGGCGGCCTCCTTCTCCTGGCCCATGCTGATCCAGACGTCGGTGGTCACCGCGTCGGCGTCCCGCACGGCCTCGCGCGGGTCGGCGATCAGCTCGAACCCGGAGCCGCGCGCAGGCCGGAATCCTTCCGGGGCGCTGATGCGCAGCGTGAACCCGAAGAGCGGCGCCGCCTCGATCCAGGAGAGCGCCATGTTCGACGCGCCGTCGCCGACCCATGCCACGACCTTGCCGGCCAGCGGCCCGAGCCGCTCCTCCGCCGTGAAGAGGTCGGCGAGGAGCTGCACGGGGTGGCCGCCGTCGGAGAGCCCGTTGATGACCGGCACGCTCGCGGCGCGAGCCAGCTCGCGGAGGCGGTCGTCGCCGAAAGTGCGGTACATGATCGCGTCCACGTACCGCGAGGCGACCGCGCCCGTGTCGGCCAGGGACTCCCCGCGCGAGATCTGGCTGTCCTGCATGGGCAGCGTGATGGCGCTCCCGCCCAGTTGGCCCATCGCCGCCTCGAAGCTCAGGCGCGTGCGCGTGGAGTGCTTCTCGAACAGCAGCAGCAGGGTGCGCCCCGCGAGGGTGCTCACCACCTGTCCGCGGCGGCGCGCCTCCTTCAGCTCGCGCGCGCGCCGGAACAGCGCGGCGTGCTCCGCGGGGGTGAAGTCCGAGAGCCTCAGGAAGTCGCGCTTCACAGGTCCGCCTCCCGCAGCTCCCCGAACAGGTCGTGCAGCCTGGGCACGGCGCGGGCGGCTTCGGCGGCCCGCGCGGCGTGGCGCCCCAGCGCGTCGATCTGCTCCTGGACCTGCGCAGGTCCGGTGCCGCCCGCGTTGCGCTTGCGCGCCACCGACGCGCGGGGGTCCGCCGCGCGCAGCACCTCGTCGTCGAATCGCGGGTCGATCTGCCGCGCCAGCTGCACGGTCGCGCGCGCCAGCGGCAGCCCCTGCTCCTGGCAGGTCCGCACCAGCTTGCCCACCAGCTGGTAGGCGGTGCGGAACGGGACGCCCTTGAGCGCCAGCGCCTCGGCGAGATCGGTCGCCTGCGTGTAGTCGGACTCCACCGCACGCAGGGTGCGCTCCGGGTCGAACTTCACGCGCTCGAGCCCGACCCGGAGCAGCGAGAACACTGCTTGGAGGAGAGGGCCCGTCTCCAGGACCGGCTGGCGGTCCTCCTGCAGGTCGCGGTTGTAGCCCCCGGGGAGGCCTTTCACGATGATGAGCAGGCCGGTCAGGTTGCCCACCGCGCGCCCCGCCTTCCCGCGGATCAGCTCGAACACGTCGGGGTTCCGTTTCTGCGGCATCATCGAGGACCCGCACGCGATGCTCCCCTCGAGCCGGGCGAAACCGAACTCCGCGCTGCAGAAGTCGATGACGTCGGTGGCAACCCGCGAGGCGTGCAGCAAAGCGCGCGCCGCGGAGTAGGCGAAGTCGAGCGCGAAGTCCCGGTCGCCCACCGTGTCGAGGCCGTTCTCGGTGAGCCGCTCGAAGCGCAGCAGCTTCCGGGTGATCTCGCGGTCGATGGGAAGCGAGGTGCCGGCGATCGCGCCCACTCCGAGGGGCATCGCGTCAGCGGCCCCGAGCACACCGCGAAGCGCGTCGGCGTCGCGGGCGAACATCGCGCCGTAGCCGGCCAGGAGATAGGAAAGGCTCACCGGCTGCGCGCGCTGCCGGTGGGTGTACGACGGCAGGATGGTTTCCTTCTCCTCGCGCGCCCGCGCCACCAGCGCGCCCAGGAGCCGGGCCAGCTCCTCCAGGGCCCGGGCGGCCTGCTCGCGGACGTGGAGCCGGAGGTCGAGCGCGACCTGATCGTTGCGGGACCGCGCCGTGTGCAGCATCCCCGCCGTCTCGCCGAGGGTGGCCGTGAGATGGGCCTCGACCGCCATGTGCACGTCCTCTTCCGCTGGGAGCTGCAGCGGATCGAGGTCCCACAGCTTCACCAGCTCGCCGCGGATGGCGAGCGCCGCCTTCTGCGGGACGATCCCGCAGCGGGACAGCATGGTGAGATGAGCGAGGCTTCCCGCGAGGTCCTCCCGCAGGAGCTGCCGGTCGAGCGGCAGCGAGCTGGTGAACGCGAGCACCTCGGGAAGGAGCCCGCGCTCACCGGCCGCCTCGGTCTTGGCGAGGATCACTTCTGCTCCCCGCCGTGCAGCCGGCTGAACTCGTGCAGGGAGAGGCCGAGCAGGTTGATGAAGCCTTCGGCGGCCTTGTGGTCGAACTTGTCCTGCACGCCGTAGGTGCTCAGCGCGTGGTTGTAGACGCCGTACGGAGACGTTCGGCCCACGACGCGCAGGGACGCCTTGTGGAGCCTGAGCGTCACCTCGCCGGTGATGGTCTTCGCGTGCTCGTCGTTGAACGCCTCGATGGCGTGGCGCAAAGGCGAGAACCAGAACCCGTCGTAGGTCAGCTCGGCGAACTTCTGCTCGAGGAACTGCTTGACTTGAAGGGACTGGCGCAGGGTGGTGAAGCGCTCCAGGTCCTGGTGCGCGGCGATGAGCGCCACGGCGGCGGGGCATTCGTAGGTCTCCCGGCTCTTGATGCCGACCACCCGGTCCTCCATCAGGTCGATCCGCCCGACGCCGTTGTCGCCGGCCAGCTTGCCGACCCGGGCGATCAGCTCGGCCGGCGACAAACGCTGCCCGTCCACGCTCACGGGGAGGCCTGCCTCGAAGGCGATCTTCACGTAAGTGGGCTTTTCCGGCGCATCCTTCCACGACCTTGTCCAGGCGAATGCCTCTTCGGGCGGCTCGGCGTTCGGGTCTTCCAGCGCGCCCCCCTCGATGCTGCGGCCCCAGAGGTTCTCGTCGATGGAGAACGGGCTCTTCTTGCTGGCCGGCACCTCGATGCCGTGCTTCTGCGCGTACTCGATGGCCGCATCGCGGGTGATGTTCCGCTCGCGCTGGGGGGCGATGATCTTGAGATCGGGCGCCAGCCCCTTCACCGCCAGGTCGAAGCGGACCTGGTCGTTGCCCTTGCCGGTCGCGCCGTGGGCGACGGCGGCGGCGCCGTGCTTGCGCGCGGCGGCCACCAGGTGGCGCGCGATGAGCGGGCGCGAGAGCGCCGCCGAGAGTGGATACACGCCCTGGTACAGCGCGTTCGCCTGCAGGGCGGGGAAGCAGAACTCGCGGGCGAACTCGTCCTTGGCGTCGACGATCTCGCAGGCCACCGCGCCCGACTGGCGCGCCTTCTGCGCCAGCTTCTCCCGGTCCTTGGCCTCGCCCACGTCCGCGTGGCAAGCGACGACGTCGTAGCCGTACTCCTCGCCGAGGATGCGCACCAGGACGCTCGTGTCGAGCCCGCCGGAGTACGCGAGGACGATCTTCTGCCTGCTCATGTCAGCTCCCTTCCGAAGAGCGCGCGCAGCCGTTGCGCCAGCCGCCGCGGGGTGACGCCACGGACCGGCGTGGCGAAGATGGTGTCGTCCCCGGCCAGCGTGCCCAGGCATTCCGGCAGGCGCGCGGAGTCGATGGCGAGCGCGACCGAGGGGGCGGCGCCGGGCGGGGTGCGCAGCACCACCAGGGAGTCGTTCTCGGCCCAGGAGGCGACCAGCTCGCCCAGCTCGTGCAGCCGCTGCGCGGGAGCGGGCAGCGCCGCGGCGTCCAGCTCGTAGACGGTCCCCTCGGGCCGCGAGACGCGCAGCGCCCCGAGCTGCGCCAGGTCCCGCGACAAGGTCGCCTGCGTGACCTCGAATCCCTCGCGCGCCAAGAGGCCCACCAGCTCCTCCTGCGTGGAGATGCGCTGGCTGCGGATCAGCTTGCGGATCGCCTCGTGCCGGGCGGACTTGTCGCGCACGAGCTTCAGGGTCCTCATGGCGTCACCAGCGTGCCCACGCCCTTGTCGGTGAACAGCTCGCCGATGATGCTGTGCGGGACCCGGCCGTCGATGAGGTGCACGCGCTGCACGCCGTTCTGCAGCGCCTTGAGGATGGAGCGGACCTTCACCCGCATCCCGCCCTGTACCGTTCCGTCCTCGAGCTGCGCGGCGAGGCCGGCCCCGTTCAGCTCCTCCACCAACTCTCCCGCCTTCAGGATGCCGGGCACGTCGGACAGGTAGATGAGCTTCTGCGCGCCCACCGCCATGGCCACCTCGGCGGCCACCTGGTCGGCGTTGATGTTGTAGCTCTGCCCGTCCTCGCCGATGCCGATGGGGGAGATGACCGGCACGTAGCCCTGCTGCAGGAGCAGGTCGAGGAAGTCCTTGTTGACGCGCGTCACCTCGCCCACCTGGCCCAGGT
>WNGH01015570.1_pt1 | contig 11178 bp, 10 predicted proteins | sample 5400631 | NCBI WGS metagenome assembly WNGH01 (sample SAMN13153373, study PRJNA577476) | soil metagenome | isolation source: 115 cm soil or saprolite under Garry oak tree replicate 1 | place: USA:California | collected 2016-06-15 | reverse complement strand
GCCCGCGCGCGGGCAAGGCATTCGTCGGCATCAACTGCGCGGCCATCCCCGAGACCCTCCTCGAGTCCGAGCTCTTCGGTCACGTCCGCGGCGCCTTTACCGGGGCGAGCGGCGACAAGGCCGGCCTGTTCGAGCAAGCGAGCGGTGGCACGTTGCTCCTCGACGAGATCGGCGAGCTGCCGATCGGCCTGCAGGCCAAGCTGCTGCGCGTGCTGCAGGAGAGTGAGATCCGGCGAGTGGGCGATCAGAAGACGCGCCAGGTGGACGCGCGCGTGCTGGTCGCTACCGCGCGCGATCTCGAGGCCGAAGTACGCGCCGGCCAATTTCGCGAGGATCTGTTTTATCGCATCAATGTCGTCGTGATCGAATTGCCGCCGCTGCGCGAGCGCCAGGACGACATCGCCCCGCTGGCACGGCATTTCGCCGCCCGTCTCGCGCAACGCTTCGGCCGGCCCCTCTCCCTCAGCGACGATGCCGTCGCCTGGCTCGAGCGGCAGGAGTGGCCGGGGAACGTGCGGGAGCTCGAGAACGCGATCGAGCGCGCGGCGGTGCTCAACGAGAAGGCGGTCTTGGATCGAGGCGACTTCAGTGTCGTTCCCCCTCGCCACGAAGTGGAGAGGGGGTCAGGGGGTGAGGACGCAGGGGACGGGACCCTCAAATCGGTCGTCGAGACCGCGGAGCGGGACGTCATCACCCAGGCCTTGAAAGCGACCAACGGCAATCGCCGTGAAGCCGCGAAGCGCCTCGGTGTGAGCCTCCGGACGCTGTTTTACAAGATCGATCGGTACGGCATCGGGTAGTGCAAAACTCTGCACAAGTGCAGGATTCTGCGGTGTTTTTCAGCGACTTACGTCAACGTATCTCTGTGGTGTATTTGGAGTTACGCTGAGGCATGGAACGTGTAAGTAGGAGCCGCCCAATGGAGGGCACATGAGTCGCAAAGGGTTCAGCCTTATCGAGATGATGTTCGTGTTTGTGCTGGCCGGCGTGATCATGGCGATCGGTTTCCCCCGGCTCCGGAGCAGTCTCGAGAAGCAAAACATCCGCAGCGCGAGGGCGCTGCTCGGGACATTGGCGGCGACGGCACGGGGGACAGCGGTTGCGCGCGGCTGCAACGCCACGCTGAACATGACCGTCGACAGCGTGTGGGTGACGGCCTGCGCGATGACGCCGCCGTTCGCGGCGGTCGGGGTGGGCACCAAGAAGCTCGTCGGCGATGAGTTCGGTGTGACGTTGTCTCCCGATGTCGCGTCGATCGTCTACGATCCGCGCGGGATTCGGATGCCGTTCGCGTCGTCGCCGACCTACGTTCACATCGTCGGGGCGCATTACCGCGACTCCGTGGTGATTAACCAAGTGGGGAAGGTGACCCGGCAATGAACATCAAACAGAACGAGCGCGGCTTTACGATCATCGAGATCATCATCGCCATCATCGTCCTGACCGTCGGCCTGCTCGGCCTGGTCACGACGGGCGCGCTGGTGACACGCATGCTCGCGCGCGGGCAGCGCTCCGCCACGGCGGCGGCATTCGCCTCGCGCCGGCTCGAGCGGATGCGTATCGCGGGGTGCATCGACACACAGCGCCTCCCCGGCCAGGACACCCTGTATCGCGGGTCGACCTGGGTGGCGATCAACCGGTGGGCGTTTACCGATGCCGGGAATCAGAACTACCGGCTCAAGATCGTGACGACCTACAAGACCATCAAGAATCGCGTCCGCAGCGATTCCACGGAGACGACGATCCCATGCAACGCGTTCTCATGAGCCGTCGCGGTTTCACGATGGTCGAGCTGCTGGTCGCGCTAGTCCTCTTGGGAATTGTGAGCGCCGCGCTCTACCGCGTGCTCGTCAACAATCAGCGCCTCTACATGGCGCAGACCGCGCGGATCGATCTGTCCCAGAACATTCGCGCGGCGGGAAACATCATGCCCGCTGAGTTTCGTGAGCTCGACGCGTCCGACGGCGATATCACCGCCATGTCGGCGACGAGTCTCTCGATTCGGGCGATGCGCTGGACCAGTTTCGTCTGCGTCGCTCCGGCGTTGAACGGTATTACAGGCGGTCGGCAAATGACGATCCGGGGCGGGCAGGCCGGGGACCCGATGTTCTTCGGTGCTCGGAGCATCCTGGTCGGCACGGATTCCATGTTTGTATATCTGGATGCCGACCCGACGTCCCGACTCGATGATTATTACGTGCCGGCGAGGTTGACTGCCGCGGCGCCGTTGCTCTGCCCGGCGGTCGGACTGGCCCCGCCGCAACCGGGAACGCTGGTGACGTGGGACGGCAACTTCTTCGCCGGTAACAATGTGGCCGGTGCCATTCCGGTCGGGGCGCCGGTCTGGGGCTTCGAGCGCATCACATATCAGCTCTTTCGGCCGGCGGGAGACACGCTGTACTACATCGGCTATGGGCCCACGGGCGGAACGCCACAGCCGCTCATCGGCCCTGTGCTCCCGAACGGACTGTCGTTCGCGTTCTACGACTCGACCGGTGCCGTTACCGCTATCAGGGCAAAGGTCGCTCGCATTGATATCACGGTGCGCGCGCGAACCACCGGCGCGGTCCGGGTCGGGGGCCAGGGTACGGCTGCTACGATCGTCGACAGCATGGTCACGAGTGTTGCATTGCGGAATAACCGGCGGTTCTAGGGCCGTCCGGAACCCATGAAGGAGAGAGGCATGAAACGGATTCTGCGGGACGAGCGCGGTATGGCGCTCGCGGTTGCGATCTTCGCCCTCGTCGTTGTCGGGGCGCTGGTCGCCGGAGCGTTCTTCGCCGGCACCCAGGAGCAGCGGGTGGGCGAGAATCAGCGCCGCGTGCAAACGTCGTTCGGCGCCGCCGAGGCGGGTGTGCAGGAGCGCGTGATTAGCTGGAAGCCCGACTCGATGAACAAGCGCAACGCGTATCCGCAGGACTCCGTGCCCATCTACTCGGTGAGCGCGCAGGGGTCCACACCTGGCGGCACAGGGAGATACTTCGGGTACAGCTACAAGCTCGGGAACAACATCTTCCTGATCGACGTCACAGGACGCGATCGGGCGAGTGCCAACGGCCCGCTCGCCGGCGGCGCCGGTGCGCGCCAGCGCATTGGGATGATTACCCGCCTCGCGCCAGTCGACTTCGGGATCCATGCTTCGCTCACGACACAGGGTGGCGTGAGCCTGTCCGGTAACGCGGACGTCAACGGGTACGACCAGGTTCCCACTGGCTGGGTTAACTGCGATCCGCCAGGGGCCCCCCAGGCTGGTATTCGCGACCCGGGTGCCAACGTCGGGACGAGTGGTAACGGGGCGGTGCAGGGGTATCCCGCGGTCGTGAACGACCCGAGCATCAACAACAATTCGTTCACGAACTTCGGCGGGGCGACGTACGCTCAGCTGGCCGCCCGCGCCAACATTACGTTAGGGCCGGGCGTGTATAAGACCAACCCGAACTTCGGTGGCCCGACCGGCTGTGATAAGACCGATCTCCTGAACTGGGGTGACGGGTTAAATCCGACCAGTACGTGCGGCGACTACTTCCCGATCATCCACATCACCGGTGACGTCACGCTCAACGGCGACCAGGGCCAAGGTGTCTTGTTGGTCGACGGGACGTTGAACGTTAACGGCTCTTACCAGTTCTTTGGCATCGCGATCATTCAGCAAGACATTAAGACCGCAGGTGGTGGTAACACCGATGCGCACTTCTGGGGTGGCGTCATGGCCAAGAACGCCGACCTGTCGACTCAGAACGTGAGTGGTCACGCGACGCTGAACTACTCTAGCTGCAGCATCTTATCGGCTCTGCAGGCCACGAGCCAGATCTCGATGATGCGGCAACGCGGGTGGGTTCAGCTCTACTAAAAGTGGCGTAAGTAGAAGCAGCGGCGATAGTTGTTGCTTCGGCCTCAAGTCGATTCGAGGCTTGACAGGATAAGGGGCGGGGCCTATTGTAGTTTGCCCTCGCCCCTTCTTGTCTCTACGCAAAAAGGTGCATATGGCCCTTTTTGGGTTATTCGGTGGCAAAAAAACCTCGGTCGGGCTGGATATCGGGTCCGGTATCATCAAACTCGTGGTTATTGACCATGGGGGCAGCGAAGCTGAGCTGACCAAAGTCGCGACAACCGAAGTCGCCGCCGATGCGATCGTCGAGGGCGAGGTCATGGACCCCGGCCTGGTTTCGGAGGCTATTCGGGGGCTGTTCGAAGCCGCCGGCGTCAAGCGCAAATCCGTCGTTACGGCCGTGGGGGGCCGTGACGTCATCGTCAAGAAGATTCAGATGGACCGGATGAAAGAAGGGGATGCCCGCGAAGTCATCCGGTGGGAAGCCGAGCAGCACGTGCCGTTCGACATGGCGAACGTGGAGCTCGATTTCCAGATCCTCGATCCCGACGCCGAAGGCCTCCAGATGAACGTCCTGCTCGTGGCTGCCAAGCGCGAGCTCGTCGAGAGCCGCGTCGGCCTGCTCAGCGAAGCCGGACTCGATCCCTCCATCATCGACGTCGACGCGTTCGCCATTCACAACGCCTTCGAGCTGAACCATCCCGACGCCATGCAGGGCGTCGTCGGTCTCGTCAACATCGGTCACGAAGTGACCAACGTGAACATCCTCGAGGACGGCGTTCCCGTCCTCACGCGCGATCTCTCGGTCGGCACGCGACGCTTCCGCGAAGACTTGCAGCGCGAAAAAGGACTCGCGAGCGAGGAAGCCGAGCGGGTTATTCAGGGCGCGTCGCAGCACGCCGATCTTGCCGGCTACGTGAGCGCGCGCGGCGAGGAGATTGCGGTCGGCGTGGAGCGCGCCGCGGCGTTCCTCGCGACCGCGTCGCGCAACGCGGGGGGATTGTCGCGCGTCTACACGACGGGCGGCGGTGCGCGCATTCCGGGTCTGAACGATGCGCTCGGCGCCCGACTCAGAGTGCCGATCGAGCTGGCCAATCCGGTGCAGCGCCTGCGCGTGAAGGATGACGTGTTCGAGACGGTCCCGGTGGACGAGGTCGCCCCGCTGCTCATGCTGGCGGTCGGCCTGGCGCTGAGGCGCGCCGCATGATTGAAATAAACCTAATCCCGGGAAAGAAGAAGGCGGCCAAAGGCGCGGGCTTCCAGCTCGCGCTGCCGGATTTCAAGGGACTGATCGCGCAGGTCAAGGATCCATTCCTGATCGGCGCGATCGCGGCGTGGGTGGTCGTCGGCGGTGGCGGGGCGCTCCTCTTCATCACCGATCGGGCGCGACTCGCCGCGGCGGAGATCCGGCTCGAGAACATTCGGACTGAAAAGCGCCGGTACGACATCGTCATTGCGCAGAAGCGTCAGGCCGAGAAAGTGCGCGATTCGCTGCTCTACCAGATCAATGTGATCCGCGACATCGATGCGGACCGCTACATCTGGCCGCACGTGCTCGATCAGGCGACGAAGGCATTGCCGCCATACACCTGGATCACGCGCGTGCAGACGGTGTCTACCATCGTCGCGCCCGGCCCGGGGCAGCCGGCGGCCAACGGGCCCGCGACGATCGAGCGGGATACGATCGGCCGGCCCGCGGTGAAGATCTCCATCGAGGGACGGACGGTGGACATCCAGGCGTACACGACGTTTCTGCGACAGCTCGCGGCGTCGCCGTGGTTCACCGACGTTACGCCCGCCGCCTCGCAGACGGTGATCGAGGCGGATCGGCCCGTGACGGCGTTCACGGTGACGGTCAGCTACAGAATCGCGGATTCGGTCTACATCCGAACGGTCCCGCTCGTGCAGTCGGTGAGGTAGGCGCATGGCACTGTTACCGACCGACCAGCGCAGCCAGATCATGGCGCTGCTCATCCTCGTCGCCGGGGCGGGCGGCTACTTCTTCTGGACGAAGAAGCACACGCCCGACGTGGAGCAGATCCGGTCGGCGAATGCGGAGTCCGATAGTCTCGAGCGAATCGTCGCCGCGGCGAAGGCGGACCTGGCGAGTGGGAGCATCGACGATCTGCGGCGGCGCGTCGAGGAATATCAGGGCTCGCTCGAGTTGATGCGGCGGCTGGTGCCGGAGCGCAACGAGGTCCCGACGCTGATCGACGACATCTCGACCAAAGCCAAGGTTCGCGGGATCACCCTCGGCAAGATTCAGCCGCTCAGCCCCGAGCCCGGTTCGCCGTTCGACACCTATCGGTACCGGCTTGAGATCTACGGCCACTACGATCAAATCGGCGAATACCTCGCTGATGTCGCGTCGCTGCCGCGCATCGTCGTGCCGCAGGACGTCACCCTGGCGACCGCCACGCCGGCTGCGCAAAAGCTGCTGGGCGACACGGCGGGTGCGCTGCTGCTCGCCGAATTCGCGATTCGCACCTTCGTGAAGGCGGCCAAGCCGCCGCCGCCCCCCGCGGGCAAGCCGGCCGGAGCTCCGCGTGCACGCAGCTAGCGTCGCGCTCGCGTTCGTCGCGTTCGCGCTGCCCGCGGCCGCACAGCAGGCGGAGCGGGCGTCCGATACTCTGGCCGCGCATCCGCAGTCGCTGTTGCGCGAAGTGTTCTCGTACGAAGGCGGCGGGCGCGATCCGTTCATGTCGCTGCTCAAGACCGGCGACGTGCGGCCGCTGATTTCCGATTTGAAGCTGACGACCGTCGTATACGACGGGCGTTTTGCGTCGCGCAGTGTCGCCATACTGCGGGACATCACCAATCGACGCATCTACCGGGTGAAAACGGGCGACATCATCGGGCGCTTGAAGGTGACGCAGATCCGGCCCCGCGAAGTCGTCTTCACCGTTCAGGAATTCGGGTTCGAGCGGCAGGAGACCCTGTCGCTCGCCAAGCAGGAGGGGACGCCATGAAGGCCATTCTTCCCATCGCGGCGCTGCTCGTCGCCGTCGCTCCCCGGGCCCTTGCGGGGACGACGGTCGACGGGTGGAGCCTCACGGCACCCGTCGCGCTGTACGACGGTCAGAATCGCGGCGGCGTCCGCAACGTGCGCTACGCGCAATTCAAGCCCGACGTCGTGCGCGTCGTGATCGACCTGGACGCGCTGAAGGACTATCAAGTCGAGCGCGCCACCGGCCAGGTGCGCATTCGCATCGGCAGCGAGCGGACGAGCTTCGCGGCGTGGTCGAGCAACAACGTTGCGCCGATGGCTCCTTCCGCTGCGGCAACCCCACCCCCCGCCCCTCGCCGGGTGGCGGAGCGGGCTGAGGTGGCACCGCCGGTAACGGGCGGACCGGAAGCGGCAGCGCGGGTGACGACGCCGTCGTTGGGCCGGCCGATGTCGATCGATGAGTATCTGGCGACGCACCGCGCCGAGGCCGCGCAATCGCAGGCGTCGCGCATCACGGTCCAGTGGGACAACGCGAGCATCGAGGACGTGGTCGCGGGCTTCGCGGCGTTCAGCGGGCGCACGATCATCCTCGGCAAGGACATCAAGGGCAACGTCACCGCCGAGATCAAGAATCAGCCGTGGGATCTCGCGCTCAACGCGGTGCTCGAGTCGCAAGGTCTCGCGTGGCAAAACCTGCCCGGCGGGATTCTCAACGTCGTGGACAAGAAAGAGCTGGCCCGCGCCGATTCCACCGTGCCCATCACGACGCGCCTGGTGCGCATCAACTACGCGAAGGCGACGTCCCTGGTCCCGTCGGTCGCATCGATTTTGACCAAGCGCGGTCAGGCGGTCGCCGACTCGACGAGCAACTCGCTCGTGATCACCGAGGTCAGCTCGCGCATCGACGAGGTCGTGGAGTTCGTGAAGGGCCTCGACCAGCGCACGCCCCAGGTGTCGATCCAGGCGAAGATCATCTTCGTCGATCGCACCGACGTCGAGGAGATGGGCGTCAAATACGACCTCGGCTCGACCACGCAGTTCTTCAACAAGCTCATTCAGCGTCCCGATCCGCGCACGGCGAAACCGGTCGATACCGATCTGGACGGCGTGCCCGACGCGCTCGTCCCGCAGTCGAATTTCCCCGCCAACGAGAACATCGTGTCGCTGGGCGGCAATTCCTTGTCGGCGCTCGGCAATGCGGCCCAGGAGGTCGTCAACCCGGCGCTCGACCTGATTTTCTCGACCGCCCTTGGCAACTTCGATCTGACCGCCTTCGTGCAGGCGCTGCAGCGGGTCGACCTCGCCGACATCCAGGCCGAGCCGACGATCACGACGCTCGATAACCGGCAGGCCGAGATCCTCGTCGGCGACCGCGTGCCAATTCGCGTCATCGATGTGAGCGCCGTCGGCGGTGGGGGTGGAGGCGGTACCAACGTGCCTCGTGCGACGGTGCAGTTCCAGCAGACCGGTATCAATCTCCGCGTGACGCCGCACGTGACGGGGACGCGGCAGATCCTGATGGAAGTGCACGCGGAGCGCTCGAACGTGCGCCCGGCATCCGTGGACATCGGGTTCACGTTCCAGACGCAACAGGCGGACAATCAGATCCTGGTCAGCGACGGCGAAACGGCCGTAATTGGCGGACTTACGGTGACTGAGGTCACGGTAGCGAAGTCCGGAATTCCCTTCCTTGTAGATCTGCCGATTCTGGGCAAGCTGTTCGGCTTCACGTCCCAGACGGAGAACCGGCGCGATCTGCTGATTTTGATCACGCCGCACATCATCGACGATCTCGTCTCGCCGAGCGGCCGGTAGGCCGGGCAGACAGCAGGAGAGGGTAGCCATGCGGCTGGTTCGAATCAGACGCGGTACCGCACTGCTCTGCGTGAGCGCGCTCGCACTCGCCGTCTGGGCGTGCGAGACGGCGCGCAACATTGGCGGCATCCAACGCGACGTCACACCACCAGCCATCACGCTCACGAACACCGCGGGCGACACGCAGGCTATCGCCGGCGGTCTCCACTTCAACGTGTCCGCGGTCGACAATCTGGCGTTGAAGAGCGTGAACCTGACGTTCAGCGGCGGGCTCATCGGGACGCTCGATACGAGCTTCATCGGCCAGGTCAAGACGTACTCCGTGGGCCGCTCGATCACGTTCCCGTCGAACTCCGGTGCGGGCGGCAACATCACGATCGTCGGCCGTGCGACCGATGGCGCCGGCAATTTCGCCGAAGACACGCTCTCCATCTTTCTGTCGAACGTGCAGGCGCTCCAGGTCATCTTGATTTCGCCGACGCCGGGCGCGGTCGCATCGCAGAACCGTTCGATTCCGATCGAGGTCCGGGCTATCCAGAACTCAGGCATCTCGAAGATTGGGTTCCTAGTCGCGCCGGCGAGTGCCGTCACGAACCCCACGGTGCCGCCCAACGACTCCATCGTGTTCCTGGGCGCCCTGAAGGACACCGTCGATTACACCGACACGCTGACCGTCCTCGCGGGCACCGGCACCTTCCAGGTCGTCGGGTTCGCCGAGGACTCGGCGGGCCGGCGCGGCTTCACGAACGTCGTTACGGTTACCATCCAGTCCGCCGCGAACGACGTTACGCCGCCGCTGGTGTCCCACTCGGTCGGCGCGCGCGTCGAGGTGGACGACACGGTGATCGTGCGCGCCACCGACGCGAGCGCGATCGCGTGGATCGGCTTCCGCGTCGACACGGGTGGCGTGCTGCTCAAGTTCGATACGATCAATGTCGCGGCCGGCAATCTCACCGACGTCACCCGGCGCGCAAGCCTCAACCTGGGCTCGGTCCTGCCGCCTGGTGTGTTGCCACATTCGATCGTCGTGCGCGGCTACGCCTGCGACGCCGCCGTGGCGCGCAATTGCTCGTACACGAACACGACGTCGCTGCTGCCCAGCGCGCCCAGCACGCCGGCGCTGTACCCCGCGGTCAAGCTGGCGGGGCTGCCGCGGTCCCCGACCGCGCTGATCGATACCGTGATCGTGGTCAACGGCGTCACGGTGCCTCTGGCCGGCACGGGGACGATCGCCGACGCCATTTACAACGCGAACTTGCGTGAGCTGTACCTCACGAATCCCGGGCTCAATCGGGTGGATGTGTTCCAGGTCGCCAACACGGCGTTCGTCGCGGGGGGCATCCCGACCGCCGGGGGACAGCCGTGGGGCATCGCGCTCTGGCCCCGCGACACGCTCGGCGGCTACAAGGATACGATCATCGTAGCCGATGCCGGCGGCTCGTACCTCGGCATCATCAACGTCGGTGCGGGTGGACCGCGCCAGATCATTTGGCGCCAGAATCTGCCCGACTTCATCATCCAGACGTACAAGGTGATCGTGCAGGCGGGCGGAGCGGTCGTTCACATCACCGACTATCACACGTCCGATCTGCCGCAGTACCTGGCGACGGTTTGCCGGGTGGCGAGCGGGACCTCGACCTGCCATGCCGACTCGGTCTTCGCGATCTATTCGACCGCCCCGACCGGCGCGGAAACGCCGCCCTTCACCGGGCGGGCCACGCTGCGGATGGAAAAACTGATCAACACTACGGATCCCAACCTGATGTTTGGGCACCTCTTCTGGGAAATCGCGACCCAGTCGTTCAACGACGTCACCGATACCCTGCGGATCTTCATGAGTCGCGGCCGCAATTTCTCGAAGGTCATACTCTCGGCGTGCGGCGGTGCGACCATCCAGCTCAGCCGGATGGGGTTGGGGGACCGCACATTCACGCGCAACACCGGGAACTTCACGCACGCTTTCATCGGGGAGGGCGGGAACATTACGGCGCAGTTTGCGCGAGTCATGTCGTACGATGCGCGCAACCAGCTGCTCGTGGGAACAGCCGCAGGCTGGCAATGTCCCCCGGGCAGCACGTACTGCGGCGGCGGGACCGACAAGAACCAGCGCCTGATGTTCTCGGCGAGCCCGAGCGGCAACATCGACGTGTTCGACACGTTCTTCGGCGCGTTCCTCGGGTCGATACCGGTGCGCGATCCGATCATCGGGCCGCTGCGCGTCGCGCGCGATGCGGGCGGGAATCAGTTACTGTTCGGGGTGACGCCGAACGGCCTGCTGGTCCTACAGCTGCCGCCGTTCGTCAACCCGCTGCCGGTGCCGCCGCAGCACTGAGGGGGCGCTTACCGTCCCCCCCGGGTGCGATACCATACGAGCCCGACCCCGGTCGGGCTCGGCTGTTATAGGGGATTCGAACGTTCCCCCTCTCCCTGACGGGGAGAGGGGGTCAGGGGGTGAGGATGACATTCCGGTTCACGACGGCGGGCGAGTCGCACGGCCGCGGCTTGGTGGGGATTCTCGAAGGCATTCCCGCCGGCCTGCCCGTCTCCGCCGCCGACGTGGATCTGGAGCTGAAGCGCCGCCAGGGCG
>WNGH01006412.1_pt1 | contig 11178 bp, 6 predicted proteins | sample 5400631 | NCBI WGS metagenome assembly WNGH01 (sample SAMN13153373, study PRJNA577476) | soil metagenome | isolation source: 115 cm soil or saprolite under Garry oak tree replicate 1 | place: USA:California | collected 2016-06-15 | reverse complement strand
AGCTCGTTGACATTCTCAGGAAATTGTCATTGGAGGACCCTAACCTCGTCACGAGCATCAACGAAGAGACGGGGGAGTATCTCATCTCGGGCATGGGAACACTCCATCTGGAGATCGCAAATACACTCATCACAAAGACCGGTCTGGAGATCGTCACCTCTAAGCCGATCGTAATCTACCGTGAAGCAATCCGCAGAGAGGCAGGCCCGATCGAGGGTAAATCGCCCAACCGGCACAACAAGATCTACCTCGAAGTCGAGCCTCTCGAGGAGCAGGTCATGGAGCTGATCAAGGCGGGCAAGATCAGCGAGTACATGGACAAGGCAGACATGGCCAAGCAGCTGCGGGCGGTTGGCTGGGAGCCGGAGGAGGCGAGGGGAGTCTGGAGCATAGACGAACCGTACAACATGATACTCGACGTGACAAAAGGGGCGCAGTACATGCAAGAGGTCCGAGACATGATCCTCGCCGGATATCGGTGGGGCTTGAAGGAGGGGCCGATCGCATACGAGCAGATCAGAGGATTGAAGGTCAAGATTACCGATGTCGCGCTGCACGAGGACCCCGTTCACCGCGGTCCCGCCCAGATAATGCCCATGACACGCAGAGCCATGTTCACAGGATTCCTCGAAGCCCAGCCAACTCTACTGGAGCCCGTCCAGAAGATCACTACACGCGTTCCCAACGACTTCCTAGGTGCGGTCACGAGCGTGATCACTCAGAAACGAGGCAAGATAGTCGCAGTGGACCAGAAAGGAAACCTTGTCTCAGTCGTAGGCGATATTCCAACGGCAGAGAGCTTCGACTTGTCAGAAGTGATGAGGAGCCAGACACAAGGCCGGGCCTTCTGGGGATTAGAGTTCGCCCGCTGGTCGCCGGTTCCACAATCGCTCCTTCAGAGTGTAGTAGAAGGGATAAGGAAACGCAAGGGACTCTCCCTCGAGCCGCCAAAAGCCTCCGACTTCGCAGAGTGAACGACAAAGTCTGACCCGGAAGCAACCGCTGACGAGCAACTTCCGTAGGCTACGCTATTCAGTTGAATGGGGATAATTCTTCCACACGGACTCTGTTGAGCTCCGCAATTATCACAACCAGTGAGCCAATCGCAATGAACGTGAAAGCCAGGCTGTTATCGACTGCATCAATTGTTCGGAGCAGCAAAGGGAACAGGATTAGAAATGACCCGAGAATGAATGCTAGCTTTACCGTGAGTTGCGTGGTTGTTCCAACGGGGTATCATGTCTAATTCAGGTAATAGGCATTACCTTTCAGCTAACTATAATAGCGATTACAGCTCCAATCCCACGGCATGGCAGAATCCCTGGGCCAGACGCGGATTTCTAGATATATCGGGCTATACTCGGCCGAAAGCACGATTACCCACGCGAAGAGCAGTCTGAGGCTCTTCCTAGGGTCAGCTTTGGGGAGGAAACTGACCGAGGATACCCTAGAGGAGGCTGGTGAACAGTACTTTTCAGAGCAGCGTGACTATCAGACCGATGTTGAGATCTTTTTCAAATCGATAAGGGAGTACGCTCCGAAGAGCATCAACATGATTCTAAGCTTCACCAAAGGATTCCTGGGACGCAACGGCGTCAAATTCGACGAGTACTACTGGCGTGACCTAAAGGGCAAGCACAAGGGCCTCAAGGGAAACAGGGCCCTCACCGAGGACCAAGCTCCCACACCGGAGATTCTGAGAAACATCCTTCAGTTCTTGCCCCTTCACGGACGAGCCTTCGCTTTAGCGCTCAGCAGCTCTGGAATGCGGCTCGGTGAGGCACTACGATTGAAGCTGTCTGATATTGAGCTCGACAAGGAACCGGTACGAATACACATCCGTAGAGAGTACACGAAGAGCGGTCTTTCAAGGCCCTCCTTTCTCAGCACGGAAGCCGTCAACGTGCTCAAAGAATGGCTCAAGATCCATGACGAATGGTTGAGGGCTGCAAGCCGAAAGTCACACCTCTATCCCAAAGGTGCCAAGGATGACCGGATCTTTCCGTTCAGTAATGGAACGGTCTACGCCATGTGGCACGCTGCACTCGAAAAGTCAGGCTACGCGGACAGAGACGCTACAACGGGAATCTACAAGTTCCATCTTCACACTCTACGAAAATATTTCCGATCACGACTCCCGAGAGGTGGGGTTCCGGTCGATGTTACCCAGGGCATAATGGGAGAAGAAGGATACCTCTCTGCAGAATACAGGCGTTTGAAAGATGATCCTGAAACGATGGCAACGATGTACAGACAGGGAGAACCATACCTAGCAGTCTTCAGCAACGAAACCGAAGTGCACGAGTTCCGCGAGGAAACCAAGGTACTACGACAGGAAGTTCAAGACTTGAAAGAAAGATTACAGCGAGAGGAAGTGAAACTTACACGGGCAAAGACCAAATACGAAGTCGAGACGGACGAGCTTCTTAAGGCGCTAGTCAATCATCCGAAATTCTGGTATCTCATCGGCCAACACGTAGGCAGGAACATTCCTAGACCAAACGGTATGACTAACGATACCGGAGTTCAGACCATACCGCGCTGATAGTCGTTCTGCGTAACTCCATCAAACCTGGTGCCGCCGGACACGAAGTTGTGGACGAAGATGAGGAGAGTGACCTACGATGTGCCGAGCAAACGTCTGAGTTCTAACGGATGGCCAATCTTCAGAGTACTTTCCAAAACATGTCCCAGAACAATCAAATCCACATATAGCGTTGAACGCCTACGCCCCGCGGCTGACTGCTTATGGTCAAGTCAAAATTCATGCAATCTCTCGACTCGCACGTGTACGCAGAACTGAGCCGTCTTGCAAGGGAGAAGGGTGTATCAGTCCAAGAGCTGATCCGGGCTCTAATCATTCCCGACTGGATACGTAGACAGGACGATGGGAAGGCGAAGAGGACTCGGTGAGTTTTGATGAAACCAGAGCAATTACTGGCACGCATTGAGGTTCGCTCCATTGATATGGGCGTCTTCTTGGAGAAACGACGCATGGTGCTAGAAGAGATGGACGCACTCGGTTACTGCTGGACATGGGATAAACGGTCAAGGATGAAACCCCGAGGACGGGATCTAAGAAATAAGGCGAGCCGCTTGGAGACTGAAATAGTACAGCTTGAAGATGCGGTCAGAAAGGACAAAGCCCGGCTCAAAGATCTGCTCAATCGCGTCTGATCGCGTTCCTTTCTCTGGAATCTTTCGTCGAAGGTCTTGACAGCCAACGAACTATCTATGATGATCACGGTCGCCAGAATGACTCGCGATAAGGCGATCATCTCGTTCTTGGCCCAGAGCGGTCAGAGAACGGGAATCCTCAGAGCTATGAGATATGGACAGGTGCGAGAGCAGTTGGAAAAACAACTCGATCCCATCCTAATCCGGATTCCAAGTGATTTTCTCGATGTCGCAGGACAGAACGTGAACAAGATCCGCGAGAAATACGAGTTTGCCATAGGGAAGGAATGTGCCATGTTTCTGAGGATAATGATGAAAGAGAGGGTTGCCGCTGGGGAGAAGATTGCAGATGATTCCTGGCTGTTTCGAAGCTACGCCGAGAGCCAGGTCAGGCATGGGAAGTACGTGCCTAGGAAAGTGAAGCAGGATTTGGTGGGGCCACCCATGTCACCGCCAGCATTTCGTTTTCGTGTAGTCTTAGCCGCGGCCAGAGCGGGGATCCAGAAGACTCATCCAGGTACTCCCATCAGAGGAAAGAATGTCCTCAGATGTGAAATTCACCCGCATATGTTTCGGCGGTTTTGGAAGTTCCAGATGCGGAAGGCAGGGGTCACAGACGTTGCTCTTCTGGAGCACATGATGGGGCAGAAGGATAGGTGGCTTCTTCACGGTGGCACATACGAGGTATTTGACCCGGACTACATCAAGAGGGAGTATGCAAGAGCAGAACCCCACTTGACGGTTCTCTCCCAAGACGAGCATGCTCGAATCAGCCGGGCGCCGGATCTGACGATGAAGCTTCTGGCTTCAAAACGGATGCGTAACGCCCTTTCGCTCTCTGAAGGCTCGCCCCCTCAGAAAGTGGTGACAGAATGGGAGCTTGACTCCCATCTGGCAGAAGGATGGAAGTACATTGCGACTCTTCCATCGGGAAGAATAATTATAGAGAATTGAAGCGCTAGCTTGGGCTGGTATTACTTTACGACATTGGCCTCCAGCAAAATCATCGTAGGCTCAACGTAGGTCGGATTTTTATTAGCCAGACAGTCCCCTCGACTTTGGGAACAGAAATCTTGACAGGTCAAACCTACTCCTCTGACGACATCCCACGGATAATTCGAGCGCTGAAATCGTATTACTCAAGGTTGGATACGGCTAGAGGCATTAGTCTGGGTGGGGCGTGTCACGTGCAGAAGGTCAATCCGGTACTGGCAATCGACTACATCATCGACAATAGTCAGGGACCTTTGCCGCTGGGTGAGCCGGGTGATACGGAAGAATCTTTGTTGTACCTGAAGAACTTGAAGAAATTGGAACAGCGATTTCTACACCCGAAGCGACATGAGCGTCAGAGGGAAGACGAGAACGCCGATTGCCCAAAGCAATGCTTGGTAATCCTTGTCCAGTCAATCATAGAATTCAATCATCTGAGCAAGTATGCCCTTTGGCTTAGGCTTCTTGGGCAAGTCTTCTCTTTGGACTCAAACTATTGAGTAAAAAGGTTCTGTGACTGTGGAGGACCGGCGCGAATTGTCTTCTGAGCATTCGGACGAATGCCTATTTGAGCCAGCAACTCGCTCTATGCTCATTCGGGTGTCGCTCATAGAACTTGGACCCACACCCTTTGCACCACTTCAGAAACGAAGTTTCCCAACACCCTTCGAATTGATAGTGTAGTCATCAAACCGTTTCTCCCTACCTTCTGCAATCGGCGAGTAGCTGTCGGCGGCTTGGCACTGGTCGCGGCGTAGAAGTGGTTGTCCGTGTTCGGAAGTCTTTCTGAGACTTGCCATCACTACATGGAAATTTGGCGTTAGGGATAATGTTAAACATGTAACACCGTGTCGCAGTCTTTCGGGCTCCGCCAAACAGCGGAGCACCTAGGAAACGAAAATGAAAATAAAACAATCGACAATCAAAGACCTTAGAACAACACTAATAGTACTACTAGTCTCTATACTATCATCAGCAAGTGCGATCTACATACTTCCAACAGTAATCGCTCCTGTCCACGCTGGATTCTCCAACCCCGCGGTTACGATCAATCCTTCACCAGTGGCGGTAGGTACTCCATTCAGTGTGCAGGTAAACGTTCCCGCTGGACAATCTGTCACATACATCTGTGTCTACTTTTACAATAATGGCGGTCAACAAGTAGGTATTGCAGCTCCAACACCTCCCCCACCCATTTGCTTAAGCAACCACACTAATCCTCCCATCCTAATCAATGCCGCCGGTGCAACAACTCCACAGATTCACTGGCCTCCAGCTGCTGTCACCTTTAGGATTGAGGCAGGGTCTACCGACCCCAGCTCAATCCGAGCTGCAGCCAGCTGCACAACAAGTTGCACTCTGGGTGCTGCCTCAGTCGTAAATATGTCACCCGGTTCTGGTCAACTTCTGATCCATGAATATACTAGTACTGATCTTGAGATGCAGGCTTTCCAGGCTGGTTCTATCGACATGGTTGACTGGGACATTCCCCAGGCATACCTGAGCTCATGGAACAACTGTGCCGGCACCACTCCTATCGGACCAAACTGTAACGGCCAGATCACCACTAGCAAGTACAACGCTCTGGACATGTTCCAGATTGATATGAACGAGAACGGCAGCCGTGTTGCGTCTCAATCAGGCTTCCGTCAAGCGATGGGCTATCTCGTGGACCGTCAGAACATTGTCCTCAACATAGCCGGCGGCTTCGCTCAACCTGTCTGTTCAGGTGCCAGCGCAGGCCAGGAGGGATCGGCCAGCTGCCAATCATTAGGCTACCCAGGTCCCTACGGTGACTACAACCCGACGAAAGCATTACAATTACTCGTGATGTCCATCGCTGATGGTGGACCGGGGTTTGGCTACGACAGCCTCACAGGCTTCTTGGAGTCTCCTCAGCTTTCAACAGCACCAGCAGGCTTCCCATGTGGAAAGACAGGTACTTCTAGCAACGGTTCTCCTGATGCTAACGGATTCTGTACAAACCCCATAATCTTCATGATACGAAGCGATGACCCGCTCCGTCTCGGAGCAGGCCAGGCCATGGCTAACATTATGCATAACCTTCCGAACCAGTTCTGCAACAAAGCAAATGGCAACGTCAACCCTATACCACCGTGTCCATCGGGATCAGTGCTGATTACTGTTTGTCCAGCTGCGCCTTGCAAGCTCGACGTCATACTCAACGTTGCCGCGAAACCCGCTTTGGCCAGGTTTTTCCAACACGCTCCTTGGAACAGTTGGGATCTATACACCGGCGGCTGGTACCTGGACCTTCTTGCCGCTGACGACCTCCCGTTCCTTTACACTAGCTCTTTTGCACCGGCCGCTGATTGTGGGTTATGGGCGGGTGACTTTCCATTGAACTATGGGGGCTTCTGCAATGCTGCATTCGACAATGATGCTTATGCTATCCTGAACGCTCCCAACGTAACGGCGGCTAACGATGCAGTTGGGAAGGCACAGCGGGTGGCTTGGGGTTACGATGCAAGCATCGGCAAGATAACGGGTCTAGAGCCTACGGTGCCGATGTACTTTCACGAAGCTTACAAGGCTGCATGGCTCCATGACGTGGGCGCAGGACTCTGCGCCAACGGGTCTGCGGTAGGCAGTAGTGGCTGTCCTAGCCCGACTTATGCTCAGAGGGCTTGTTGGCAGAACTTTATCGGCAACGAGGTCGGAGTAGGCTTGAACATCTACCAGACATTGATCAGTTGGTTTGATGACAACTGCGGAGGCAACACCGTCGGTCACAAGAGCTACGTGGGGAACAGCAGTGCTGTCTTCGACTGGGGTTTCATCAATCCCATCGAGTTCCTGAACATCATGCAGAGCACCTTCGTCTGGGACGTCCAGGCAATGGCACAGACCTACGACACGATGCTAGGCAGGAACGCTGCAAACCCCTCAGAGCTGATACCCTTCCTCTGCACCGACTTTTCGACGGGAACCTACTTCAACACACCCAACGCTGCACCCGCGACCTACTACGCATGCCATCTTCGCAAGGACCTGTTCTGGAATGACGGTGTACCTCTGACCGCCCAGGACATTGCCTTCAGCACTGACTATATCGCAGAGAACCAGGCTCCATTATACGCGAGCAACGTAGCCAAGCTCTGCGGACCCAACTTCACCTCGACTCCATTCTACTCCGCTACCAACTGTGGCGACGGAGTCCAGATAGTCAACAACCCTGAGGGAACACAGACAATAGTCTTCTACTTTGATAACAGGAGCGCCATCTCCCCAATACTAGTAGGTACCAGCCTGCCAATTATTCCAAAGCACGTCTACTGCAACAGCTGGACTGCTCCCGCAGCAGGGCAGCTTGGACCCGGAGTACTGGGCAATCCTAACTGTCTATTCCCAGACATGACCACGCTGCCGGACAGCGGCTTTACTGGCCTAGGTTGCGGAGTTACTTGCCCAGCATTTCCACACCTTCCCGCGAACGACTGTCCGGGAGGAGTCTGCGCAGGGACAACCGCCGATCTTCCCAGCTATCTGCAAGGCTTAGGGTTGACTAACTGGCAAGTGGGCAGCGGACCATACATGATATCCGCGTGCGGCGGTTCAAGCTGCGCTAACACCATACTCTTGAAGGAGAACCCCTACTGGCACGACGGCACACGAATGGCCAGTCCCGCCTCGGGGGACGTTGCTGATCCTTCAGGACTACGCGGAGGACTAGAGCTACAGCCTGACCTTAACAGGGACGGCGTCGTCAACTCCCAAGACCTAGCAATAGCGAACGCGAACCATTCGGGCAATGCCACTGACTGGCGGTATAGCGCAGACTTCCGACAAGGAACGACTGTACTTTACGGCACAACTCTGACCTCTCCATTTACAACCGCGACCGTCAGCACCATCAGTGGAGGAAGTGCGAAATCCGGAACCTCGCCATCGCCCTCTCCAAGCACAACCTACAATATTGACCCCTACGATGATCTTAACCTAAACTCCACTGGGGGAACGGGAGTAAGCATAACCATCATAGACAGCAAGGGCGGCACTGTGGTCTCTGGAGCAACAACGCTCAATAAGCAAGACCTTCCGAGAGGTGGAACAATCAATTTCGGAGCCTTTACATCAGCCCCGAGCGTGACCGTAATTGCAAAGACAGGCGATCTTCTCGAAGACATAGCTGTACCCTCCTCTGTATGCGGAACAGGTTGCACTCCTGTAGTGGCATCCAGTTTCACAGGATGGACACAGACTTCCACTGACACCTACATCATCCAGACGCTGATCCGGGAGGGCATACGTCTCGGCCTCTGCGTCGCTTCTGGAAGTGATCCATGCGCATCTGGCGGTATCACGTGGCCACCAGCTTCTGGCTCAGTGACAAACAAGAACGGGTATCTACCTTCAGGAGTTGTCGGTAGTCTGACCTATCTTTGGCCAGACTCTTCCGGTACTTCTGGTATTCCCGACGACACGGTCAACGTAAACGACCTTATCTACGTCAACAACCACCAGTTCGTATCAGTGACCGATGCGTCAGGTAACCTGATCACCACATCGCCCTACAATGCTGACGTTACACACGACGGTCTCATCAATATCGACGACCTCGTCACAACACTTACAAGACAGTTCAGCGCACCAGCAGGTGTGAATCCATAAATGAAGAGCCATAATCGTTCGCGAGTGCTCATCGCATCCAACCGAGAACTTTTCCCGGCACGAGACTAGCAGATCGAGTGAAACCTCCCCTTTTTACGGGCAATACAGAATAGCGTAGGCCCTTCAGTTAAAAGTGAGGGGTTGAAAGGAAAAGGAACCGCTTAATCGCTTATGACACCTTGGTGCGCATGGTCACAATAGGGCGTTGACGCGACCGGGGGGTCCTATGTCCGTACGGTCATAGTTTTTGATTTTGGGGCGGAATCTCCCGGAATATTTCGGTCGGACCAACGACGGGTCCCCTCTACGTGGGTCCCGTGTTCGACAAGGTGATTGCCCGTGCAGGGTCACATTATGCTTTCGAATTGCGCGACCCGAGCACATCTCACGCGAACTGAAATGCGCGAGGAAAACACGAAAGCGCGAATGTGAAACGCGGGTAGTTTGCACGCGCAAAGTCAACAAGTGGATTCCCGGTCCCAAAAAACGCGACACGGAAACGTCCCAATGAGGCTGATTCAGCTTCCCGCCGATCAAGAGAGGTTTTCTTGATGCACGTCATCAGTGTTCAATCGTTGCTCTATCTTATCTGCATCGGCTGACGAGTCGAACTTCATCATGACGTCTCCATAGTGCCAGAAATCTGTAGAGGCTATCAGAGTAACTCGTCCTTGCGTCGAACCCGTTTCGGAATCACCTCGAAAATGCACACTGGTTATATGGTCGCAGACCAAAGGCCCCTTGCTAGTTGATTTGGGCTGACTGTCAGGAAGCAGATAAATCGGTTGACTGCGGGTGATTTCTATCAATATTTCCGTTTCTGTCCTCTTTGCTACGATGAGGATTCAATTGAAGCGCAGATTGGCGAGGCGAATGAGACTTGTGACTTCCAGGAGGTCCACGCACACATTCTGAGGCTATTCTGGAAGCATCAGATGAGGACGGGTGGCGTCACCGATCCGGACCTGCTAAACTTCATGATGGGCCACACCCCACGATATGGAGGAGCCTACGACGTATTCGACGAAGAGTACGTTAGGAACGAGTACGCAAAGGCTGAGCCGTATCTGACTGTAATGTCTCCTTATCCTAGACTCGCTGGCAAAGTTTCGAGGAGAAAAGCGACTCCTCAAAATCCAGTCCTCAAGATACTTGGGCCACAGCGGGTCGTAAAGGAACATCAACTGAGGGCTTACCTGAGAAATGGCTGGCGGTACGTGACGATTCTTCCATCTAAGAGGATTCTGATCGAGAAGGCTCTAAGAACGCAGCCGTAACTTTCAACGGCGTCGCAAGGTTAGGTGATGCCCATCAGCGTCGCCCGTAATTTCTCCAACCTGTTCTAGGATGAGTGCGCCCGCGATACGGGAACCTACGGACTACGACTCGGTTAACAACTGGTTGTTGGGACTAAGCCAGAGCAGCAAGCGGCCTTATCTCCGGCACTTTACACTCTTTTGCGATTATGCAGGTCGCGATCCTGAACAGCTGATTGAATGGGCTAAGAGCGACAGAACAAAGGTCCACGAACGAGCGAAGCAGTTCTTCCACCGCTTGGCTGATCTCTCAATTCCAATGGCGAGTCGTGTCCAAGCCTACACGGCTATCAGGTCTTTCTTCTCTCATAATGATCAGCCACCCGGAAAAGCTCCGCGTGTCCTGACAGAGAGCACGAAGATCAGGTCAAACAGGCTTCTCAAGCCCCGCGAGATCTGCGACATGTTGACTTCTGTTCGAAACATAAAATCGAAGGCGATTATATCGCTTCTAGTGCAGAGTGGCCAGCGAGTTGGACTATTCTCTGCTCTTCGTTACGGCCACGTCCGTAAACAAATTGAGAGAGCCGATTCCCCTGTCGTCGTAGAAGTTAGCTCCAGCATAACAAACGGGAGAGATCAGGGTGCTAACAAGGACAGAACAAACTACCGGTTCGCATTTGGCAAGGAGAGTCGCGACTACATCGTTCAGATGATGAATCAGCGAAGACACGCCGGAGAAATCATTGACGACAGCTCGTGGCTGTTCAGGTCCGCCTATCGATGGGAGACTAACGCCGCCGGAGTTGGAGCCCCTAGGTGGTTCAAGCCAGACGAAAGAGGCGAACCACCACACGCGTGGTGGATAAGTAAGCTTGTGATTCGAGCTGCATACGCCGCCGGGATTCAATCGGAAAAGGTCCTTCTCAACTATCCCGACGGATTTCCAAGGCGTTTTGCCAACGTGCACGCTACGGCTCTCAGAGCGTTTTGGAAACATCAGATGAGGCTCGCAGGAGTAGTGGACGCGGACTTGTTGGACTTCATGATGGGCCACGTCGTGAGACGCTATCCAACCGTTTCGGACGTGTATGACGCCGAGTACGTCAGAAAGGAATAC
>WNGH01019280.1_pt1 | contig 11179 bp, 11 predicted proteins | sample 5400631 | NCBI WGS metagenome assembly WNGH01 (sample SAMN13153373, study PRJNA577476) | soil metagenome | isolation source: 115 cm soil or saprolite under Garry oak tree replicate 1 | place: USA:California | collected 2016-06-15 | reverse complement strand
GCCGGCGGCGCCGTGCGCGTGCACCGGCTCGGGCTGGCTGGCGACGAGCACGGCGACACCGAGAACCACGGCGGGCTCGAGCAGGCCGTCTACGCATACGCCAGGGAAGACCTGGACTGGTGGACCGAACGGATCGGCCGGGAACTGCGCAGTGGCGAGTTCGGGGAAAACGTCACCACCGCGGGTATCGACGTGACCGGGGCGCTGATCGGCGAGGTGTGGCGGCTAGGCGAGGTGGTCGCGCAGATCACCTCGCCGCGGATCCCGTGCGAGACGTTCAAGGCGTGGACCGGCGAGGAACACTGGGTGCGGCGGTTCGCCGCCGCCGGGCGCCCTGGGGCTTACCTGCGGGTGCTGACCGAAGGCGAGATCAGCGCGGGTGACGACATCGAGGTGCTGTCCAGGCCGGAGCAGCGCGTCACCGTCGCCGAGTCCATGCGCGCGTACTACGGCGACGCTGACCTGATGCGGGCGCTGCTGATGGTGCCGGACCGGGGTGCGAAGTGGGAAGCGATCGCGGAGCGGGTGCTCGGCGGGGCACCGGTGTGACCGTGGGTTACGGGGCTCCTCGGCTGCCCCGGGCGGTCTGAGGATGCCGGGCACGCCGCTGGAAGGAACGCCGGTGCCGCCCGACGGCAGGGTCCCGGCTGGGTCGCTTGACCAGCTCGCCAGCGTCCGGTTCGGAATGTATGTGCATGTGCCCTTCTGCGCATCCCGCTGCGGCTACTGCGATTTCAATACCTACACGGTGGCAGAGCTTGGCGGTGCAGCCGGAGTCGGCTACGCCGGGGGCGCGTCGAGGGACAGCTTCGCCAGCCTCGCCGTGGCGGAGATCGCCCTGGCGCGCACGGTGCTCGGGCCGTCGGCGCCGGCGGTGAGCACGGTCTTCTTCGGCGGCGGCACGCCGACTCTGCTGCCGCCCGCTGATCTCGCCGCCATCCTGCGGGCGATCGAGGCCGAGTTCGGGCTCGCGCCAGGGGCCGAGGTCACCACCGAGGCGAACCCGGAGAGCGTGGACGAGCGGACCCTCGCCGAGCTCCGCGCCGCCGGGTTCACCAGGATCTCGCTCGGCATGCAGAGCGCGGCCCCGCACGTGCTGAGCGTCCTGGACCGGGTGCACTCGCCCGGCCGTGCCGAGCAGTGCGTCGCGTGGGCGCGAGCGGCCGGTTTCGACCATGTGAGCCTTGACCTGATCTACGGCACGCCGGGGGAGCGCGCGCAGGACTGGGAGCTGTCGGTCCGCAGCGCGATCGGTGCCGGTCCCGATCACATCTCGGCCTACGCGCTGATCGTCGAGGACGGGACGCGCCTGGCGGCGCGGATCAGACGCGGTGAGCTGCCGCCGCCCGACGACGACGAGATGGCCGACCGCTACCTGGCCGCCGACGAGCTGTTCAGCGCCGCGGGGATGCGCTGGTACGAGGTCTCGAACTGGGCCACGACGCCGCAGGCGGCCTGCCAGCACAACCGGCTGTACTGGACCGGCGGCAACTGGTGGGGCGCGGGGCCAGGCGCGCACAGCCACATCGGGGGCACCCGCTGGTGGAACGTCAGGCATCCGGCCGCCTACGCCGGGCGTATCGCCGCCGGCACCAGCCCTGGCCAGGCCAGGGAGGTCCTGACCGAACCCGAGCGCCGGACCGAGCGGATCATGCTGGAGACCAGGCTCGCGACAGGCTGCCCGCGCGGCTTGCTGAGCCCCGCCGGTGACCAGGCCGCGACCTCGGCGATGACGGACGGACTGGCCGAGCCCGGCGCCTTCGCCGATGGCCGGGTGGTGCTGACGCGCACGGGCCGGCTGCTCGCCGACGCCGTCATCCGGGCCGTCACCGAGTAGCCGGCGGACTCCCGTGGTATCTGACGCAGTGACTTGACCGGCGTGTCACAGTATCGTTCGGCCATAGACTTGGCACTCGGGATAGCCGAGTGCCAGGGGAGGTGAGGAGTGCTAGACGACAGGAAGCTGGCTGTGCTGCGGGCGATCGTCGAGGACTTCGTGTCCACGAACGAGCCCGTCGGGTCGCGCGCGCTGGTCGAACGGCACAATCTGGATGTTTCCCCAGCAACGATCCGCAACGACATGGCGGTGCTCGAGGAGCAGGGCTACATCGTCCAGCCGCATACCAGCGCGGGCCGGATTCCCACCGACAAGGGCTACCGCCTGTTCGTGGACAGGCTGTCGGCGATCAAGCCGTTCTCGGCCGCTGAGCGGCGCGCGATCGAGACCTTCCTCGCCGGTGCGTACGACCTCGATGACGTCGTGATGCGCACGGTCCGGCTGCTGGCGCAGCTGACCCGCCAGGTCGCCGTCGTCCAGTACCCCTCGCTCAGCAAGTCGTCCGTCCGGCACGTCGAGCTGGTGCCGCTGGCCGAGCGCCGGCTGCTGCTCGTCCTCATCACCGATACCGGCCGGGTCGAGCAGCGGGTGGTCGAGGTGCCAGCCAGCTACGACGACGACTCCATCATGCAACTGCGCGCGGTTCTGAACGCCTGCCTGGACGGGCGCAAGCTCACCGACGTCGCGTCCGTGGTCGCTGAGCTGCCCGGCCGGGTCGAGCCGCGGGAACGCGCGAACGCCGCCGCGGTGTTCTCGGTGATACTGGAGACGCTCGTCGGGCGGCACGACGAGAAGATCATCGTGGGCGGCGCGTCGAACCTGACCGCCGCGGACTTCTCGCGAGGGCTGCGCGAGGTGCTCGAGGCGCTGGAAGAGCAGGTCGTCCTGATGCGGCTACTCGGCGAGACTGACGACCAGGCATCGGTTACCGTCAGGATCGGCGCGGAGAACGACGTGCTCGGCCTGCGCGCCGCGTCGGTCGTGGCGGCCGGCTACGGCTCGGCTGACCGGCCGCTCGCCAAGCTCGGCGTGGTGGGCCCGACGAGGATGGATTACCCGACAGCGATGGGGGCGGTGCGAGCTGTGGCACGGTATACCGGTCAGATCCTGGCGGAGTCGTAGGGGATGAGCGTGACAACCGACTACTACGCCGTGCTTGGCGTGCGCCGGGACGCGAATGCCGAAGAGATCAAGAAGGCATACCGGCGGCTGGCGCGCGAGCTGCACCCAGACGTGAACCCCGATCCGGTCACGCAGGAGCGGTTCAAGGAGATCACCCAGGCCTACGAGGTGCTCTCCGACCCAGACAAGCGGCAGATGTACGACCTCGGCGCCGATCCGTTCGCGCCCACTGGCGGTGGCGCTGGCGGGTTCGGTGCTGGCTTCCCGTTCAGCGACATCATGGATGCCTTCTTCGGCGGCGGCGCGGCAAGCCGCGGGCCGCGCAGCCGGGCACGTCGCGGCCGCAACGCCACGATCAGGGTCGATCTGGACCTGTCCGAGTGCGTGTTCGGCACGACCAGGGACCTGACCGTGGACACGGCCGTCGTCTGCCCGACCTGCTCGGGCGAGGGCAGCGCGCCAGGCAGTCATCCGACGACCTGTGACGTCTGCAGCGGGCGCGGCGAGATCAGCCAGGTGACCAGGTCGTTCCTCGGCCAGGTGATGACGTCCAGGCCGTGTCCTGGCTGCGGCGGGTTCGGCACCATCATCCGCAGGCCGTGCCCGGAGTGCGACGGTGACGGGCGGGTGCGGACCAGGCGGACCGTCAAGGTGCGGATCCCGGCCGGCGTCGAGGACGGCACCCACATTCAGCTGGCCGGCGAGGGCGAGGTCGGGCCGGGCGGAGGGCCGCCCGGCGACCTGTTCCTGGAGATCGTGCAGCGGCCGCACCAGATCTTCGAGCGGCACGGTGATGACCTGCTTTGCACGCTGACGATCCCGATGACGGCGGCGGCGCTCGGCGCGACGCTGCAGATCCAGACCCTGGACGGCCCGGCCAACATCGACATCCGGCCGGGCACCCAGTCCGGCCAGGCGATCCCGCTGTACGGCCAGGGGTCCTCGCACCTGCACGGCCCGGGCCGCGGCGACCTGGTCATCCACGTGACCGTCGAGACCCCGGTCAAGCTGGAGCCCGAGCAGGAGGAGTTGGTCAGGCAGCTGGCCAGGATGCGCGGCGAGGAGTCGCCGCCCGGCCGGTTCTCGCCGGGGGAACAGGGGTTCTTCTCGCGGTTGCGCGACGCCTTCAACGGCCGCTGACGGGCGGAGCCCAGCCTTGAGCCGGAGCCAGCCCGTGAACTGGAGCCAGCCTGTGAACCGGAGCCAGCGCTGACTCCGCCGGTATTCGTCTGTGACCGCGAGCAGCTCGGCGGCGACCTGATCACGCTGGCCGGCGCCGAGGGCAGGCACGCCACCACAGTGCGCAGGCTCGCGCCTGGCGAGCGGGTCGACCTGACCGACGGGGCCGGCCTGCTGGTCGAGTGCGAGGTCGTCGCCGCGCGGCCGGGGCCAGGCGAGCTGGACCTCGCCGTGCTCGCCCGCCGCCGCGAGCCCGAGCCGCGGTGCGTGGTGACCGTGGTGCAGGCCATTGTCAAGGGCGACCGGGGCGAGCTGGCCGCCGAGCTGATGACCGAGGTCGGGGTCGACACCATCGTGCCGTGGGCGGCCGAGCGCTGCGTGGCCAGATGGCGGCCCGGCCGCGAGGACAAGGCGCTCGACCGGTGGCGGACGGCGGCCCGCGAGGCCGCCAAGCAGTCGCGCCGCAGCAGGTTCCCGGCGGTGACCGCTCAGGCGCGGACCGCGGACGTGATCGCCAGGGTGCGCGGAGCCGCGCTCGCGGTGCTGCTCGACCCGGCAGCCGGCGGCGCGCTGGCCGACGTGCCGCTTCCGGCCGCGGGCGAGATCGTCGTGGTGGTCGGGCCGGAGGGCGGGATCAGCCCGCGGGACGGGATCAGCCCGCGGGAGCAGGCCGACCTGACGGCGGCCGCCGCGATCCCGGCCGAGCTCGGGCCGACGATCCTGCGCGGCTCGACCGCGGGCGCGGTAGCCGCGGCGCTCGTGCTCAGCCGCTGCGGCCGCTGGGCCTGACCCCAGGCACGACCGGACCCGCGGCCGCGGGCTCAGCCGGCCCCGGCGCGGCTCAGCCAGCCCCGGCGCGGCTCAGCCAGCCCCGGCGCGGCTCAGCAGCTCGTGTGCGACGGCTGGTTCGTCAGCGGTGTCGATGAGGTGACCGACCCGGCCGACGACGAGCCAGGCGAGGAACCTGGCGGCGAGCCGCCGGCCGTCCCTGACGCCCAGCCTGAGCCGGTCCGCGCTACCTGAGCGGCCGGGCTGTTGGTCAGCGGCGGGCTCGTCGGGGAGTCGCTCGGCGATGGCGTGACGCTCGTGCTGCTCGGCGATGGCGACGGGCTCGGGGACGAGCTTGGCGACGACGAGGTGGTGGGACTCCGGCTAGGCGAGCCGCTCGGGCTGGCCGACGACGAGGGACTGACCGCCGGTGGCGTGGATTTGCAGCTGCGGGACGGGGACGGCGACCCCGCGGACGTAGTTCCAGTCTCGCCGCTGCCGGAGAGCGTGCCCGACTTGCTGGGCGGCGCGGCACTGCCGCTGTGCCCGCCCGGTTCGCTTTGGTGGATCCTGGTCGAGTTGTCGGTCGTGGTGATGGCCGCGGGAAGCGCGGCGATCGCCCACGTAGCAGCCGCCACCACGAAAACGCCGGTGGCCATCGCCGCGGCCGGCCGGAGCCAGCCCAGCCAGCCCAGCCAGCCGGCCCTGGCGGCGCGGCCGGGGTCGGGCCGGAACCTGTCCACGACGACGCCGAGCGCGTACCTCAGCCAGATCACGGCCGGCTCGAGCCATCGCAGCAGCGACCAGAGCAGGACGGGAACGGCGGTCCGCCAGCTAGGCAGCGGCACCGGCTGCCTGGCCGAGATCTTGGCGTGGATCCGGTCCAGGCCGTCGGCGGCTGGATCGACCGAGTCGGCCGCGAGCCGCAGCGCGTTCCGCAGCACGTTCTCCAGCGCGGTCTGATGCGGCTCAGGGCGGCGGTGGCTCATGGAGTGCCTCCCGCTCGCCTCGGCTCGCTCATGACTGACGTTCCAGAACCAAGCGGAGCGCCGACATCGCGCGCGACGTGTGGCTCTTCACCGCGCCGCGCGTGATCCCCATCGCCGCCGCGATCTGCGCTTCAGACAGATCGCCGTAGAACCGCAGCACGACCACTTCGCGCTGGCGGTCGGGGAGCGACCGCAAGGCGACGACCACGGAGGAGCGCTCGATCAGCGCCATGGCGCCATGCTCGGCACTTGGCATGTCCGGGGCCGGCTTGGGCGCGTTGCGGTCGACGACGACGCGGTGTCTCAGTACGGATCGTGATCGGTTGACTACCGCGGCACGCAAGTAGGAGAGCGTCTTCTCGCTGTCACGCAGCCGGTGCAGCCCGGCATGCAGTGCGACAAACGAGTCCTGCACGACTTCCTCCGCGGTCGAGATGTCATGGACCAGCAGGGTCGCCAGCCGCACGAGTGACCTGTAATGCGCGCCGTACAGTTCCGTTATCGCGGCATCAGCGTCAGTCGCGCGGCTTCCGTTGGCGACAACCGCGTCCAGGTACGTGCCTGCCGTAACCGGCCCCAGCGCTGTGCCCGCCACCAGGGTCTCGGTCACATTCTCTTGACGCGCGGCCGGGCCGCTAGGTTCACGTGCTGCCATCACCAGATGTAGCGCGGGACTCTCGCGCACCGCCTCGCCTCACGAATCCCACCGCTCCAAGACCCTTCTGATCCGACCTAGCACCACCGCGGACGGGCAACTCTCCCTGGGCCTGGCCCGGTCGCGGGCCCGCGGGGCGTGCCCCTGAGCGCCCGGCGGGGCAGCAGGGTCCGGATCGCCCGCATGCCGCGTGCTCACAATGCGCCGACGGCCCCATGCTGCACTCTAAGCCGCGGCGCGCTGAAGGTTCGCTGTGGTGCAACCCTATATCTAGGCAGCCCCCCTCAGCACGTCACACGTTAGTATCGGCCCGTGGCCGATTGCCGATTCTGCAAGGTCGCGGCCGGCGAGATCCCGGTCGCGCGCGTACTCGAAACAGAGCGCACGCTTGCATTTCGTGACATCAATCCGCAGGCGCCAATTCACGTGCTGGTGATCCCCAAACCGCACTATCCTGACCTGGCGAGTCTCGCCGCCGCCGGCGACGGGCTGCTGGCCGAGGTGGTCGGCCAGGCGCACGAGGTGGCGCTGTCGGAGGGCATCGCGCAGACCGGGTATCGCGTTGTCTTCAACACGGGCAGTCACGCCGGGCAGACCGTGGCGCATGCGCACGCGCATGTGCTCGGCGGCAGGGCGATGGCGTGGCCCCCTGGATGAGGCACCCGGGATGAGGCGGGGGTATTGAAGAAGAATCCGAACGAGACCGGATCGGCCGGGCAGGCCGGCGGGGCGACGTCGCTGCGAATCGTCATCCCTGAGCCACACTCGATGGTCAGCCTGCTTGGCTCGCGCGACGAGTTGCTCCAGGTCATCGAGGAGGAATTCGACTCCGACATTCACGTTCGCGGCAACGAGATCACCGTGACAGGGTCGGCCAGCGAGGCGGCCGTCGTCGGGGCGCTGTTCGAGGAGCTGACGACGCTGATCGCGAGCGGCACCGAGGTCACCGCCGAGGTCGTGCAGCGCAGCGCCGCGATGCTCAGGCGCAAGTCGGGGGCGCGCCCGGCGGACGTGCTGACCCTGGACATCCTCTCGACGCGCGGCCGGACAATCCGTCCCAAGACGCTCAACCAGAAGCGCTACGTCGACGCCATCGACAAGCACACGATCGTCTTCTCGATCGGGCCAGCCGGCACCGGCAAGACCTACCTGGCGATGGCCAAGGCGGTCAAGGCGCTTCAGGCCAAGGAGGTCAACCGGATCATCCTGACCAGGCCGGCCGTGGAAGCGGGCGAGCGGCTCGGGTTCCTGCCGGGGACCCTGTACGAGAAGATCGACCCCTACCTGCGGCCGCTCTACGACGCGCTGCACGACATGGTCGATCCCGACTCGATTCCGCGCCTGCTCACCGCGGGCACCATTGAGATCGCGCCGCTGGCCTACATGCGCGGCCGGTCGCTGAACGACTCGTTCATCATCCTGGACGAGGCGCAGAACACCTCGGCCGAGCAGATGAAGATGTTCCTGACCAGGCTCGGGTTCGGCAGCCGGATCGTGGTGACCGGCGATATCACGCAGGTCGACCTGCCGTCGGGGCAGGTCAGCGGGCTGCGCGTGGTACAGGACGTGCTCGATGGCGTGCCTGACGTGTACTTCTGCAGGCTGACCGCGCACGATGTTGTCAGGCACCGGCTGGTCGCCGACATCGTCGACGCCTACGCGCGGTACGACGCGGCCCGAGCCGCGACGGAGGCGGGCCGGCTGTCGGCCGGCCGGGCACGGCGCGATGCCAGCAGGAACCGATGACCGCGATCGCCGGCGCATCTCTGCCCTGGCGGGGCAGCTCCCTGGAGCCGCGAGCGGGAGACGCCACGTGAGCATCGAGATCGCCAACGAGTCCGGGGTCGCCGTGAACGAGGCTGCCCTGGCCGGGCTGGCCAGGCACGTGCTCGACGAGATGCGGGTGCACCCGCTCGCCGAGCTCTCGCTGCTCCTCGTGGACGAGCCCGCGATGACCGAGCTGCACGTCCGCTGGATGGGCGAGGAAGGCCCCACCGACGTGCTCGCGTTCCCGATGGACGAGCTGCGGCCGCCGCAGCCCGGCGGAGCGCAGGCCGAGCCGGGCGGTTCCGAGGGCATCCCTGGCCTGCTCGGCGACGTGGTGATCTGCCCGCAGGTCGCCGCGGCGCAGGCGCGGCGGGCCAGGCACAGCGTGACCGACGAGATCGACCTGCTCTGCGCGCACGGCATCTTGCACCTGCTCGGCTACGACCACGGGGACGCCCGCGAGCACGCGGCCATGTTCGGGCTGCAGGACCGGTTGCTGGCGTCGTGGCGAGCCGAGCAGTCGCCAGGCGGCGGAGCCGCCAACGGCCAGGCCGCTGCCGTACATCCCGGCGGGCCCGAGCCCGGCCAGAACGCCGGGACCGGCGGCTCGGCCGGCGCCGGCGACGACCAGGCGACCGCCGGTTAGCGCGTCATGGGCTGGCTGATCCTCGCAGCGGCTGCGCTCGCCCTGTTCGCCGGGCTGTGCGCCAGCGCCGACACGGCGCTGCTGCGAGTATCGCGGGCCGGCGCCAAGGAGCTGGCGACGTCGGGCCGCGAGGCCTCTGCGCCGCTCCAGGCCGTGCTGGCCGAGGTGCCGAAGTACATCGCGGTGCTGCTGCTGGCCAGGGTCGCGGCCGAGCTGGGCGCCACCCTGCTCGTCACGTGGGTGCTGCTGCACTGGTCAGGCCCCGCCTGGCGGCCGTTCCTGGTCGCGGGCGCGGTCATGACCGTGGTCATCTACGTGGTGGCCGGGATCGTGCCGCGCACGCTGGGACGGCAGTACGCGGCGAGCGTGGCCGACACCGCTGCCTCCGTTATGCAGCCGATCGTCAGGCTGATGGGGCCGATCCCGGCGATGCTGCTGGCGACCGGCCGCATGCTCGGCCGGGGCGGGCGGCAGGAGGCCGGCCCGTCCGGCGAGGAGGAGGACCTGCGCGGTCTCGTCGACCTGCTCGAGCGCCGCCGGGTGATCGAGCCTGGCGAGCGGGCGATGATCCACTCGGTATTCGAGCTCGGCGACACGATCGTGCGGGAGGTCATGGTGCCGCGCACCGACATGATCTTCGTCGAGAGCGGCAAGACGCTGCGGCAGGCGCTGTCGCTCGCGCTGCGCAGCGGGTTCTCCCGGATCCCGGTGGTCGGCGAGAACCTCGACGACGTGGTGGGCATCGCGTACCTGAAGGACATCGTCACGCGGACCTACGAGGACTCAGACGGCCTTGCCGCGGAGCCGGTGAACTCGGTCATGCGGCCCGCCACATTCGTCCCTGACAGCAAGCCGGTCGACGACCTGCTGCGGGAGATGCAGGCCAGGCAGACCCACGTGGCGATCGTGATCGACGAGTACGGCGGCACGGCGGGGCTGGTGACGATCGAGGACATCCTGGAGGAGATCGTCGGCGAGATCGCCGACGAGTACGACAGGGAGCAGCCGCCGGTCGAGTGGCTCGGCGACGGGCAAGCCAGGGTGACGGCGCGGCTGTCGGTGGACGAGCTGGCCGAGCTGTTCGAGGTCCGGATCGAGGCCGAGGACGTGGAGACCGTCGGCGGCCTGCTCGCCCAGCGGCTCGGGCGGGTTCCGATCGCCGGCTCGACCGCGACCGTGGCCGGACTGCGGCTGACCGCCGAGAACCTGGCCGGCCGGCGCAACCGGATCAGCACCGTGACCGTGCGGCAGGTCGGCGGGGACGGCGTCGGCCAGGATGCCGCGCAGGCCGCCCAGCTGGCGAATGCTCAGCCGGAGGCCGGCGAGCGGGAGGATGGCGAGCGGGAGGATGGCGAGCGGGAGGCCGGCGAGCGGGAGGCCGGCGAGCGGGAGGCCGGCGAGCGGGAGGCCGGCGAGCGGGAGGATGGCGAGCGGGAGGATGGCCGACCGGACAGCGGCACGCCGGTGCCCGGCAACGTCGGCGCGGCCGGCCCGGCGGGGAACGGCAGGAGCTCTGGCGATCGCTCCGCGCAGAGCGCGCTCGGTGCCGGTGACCGCCCCGCGCGGAACGCGGCCGGTCGGCAGCGGCCGGCCGGCCGTGAAGCGACCGGAGATGACGCGGCGGCGCAGTAAGCTCGGTCGCGTGACAGAGGCTGAGCTCGGCCTGGAGGACCTGAAGATCATCACGCTCGCCCGCTCGGCCAGGGCGCGAGTCGGGTCGGCGGAAGGCGCCGCCGTCAGGGACGAGACCGGTCGAACCTACGCGGCGGCCGCGGTAGCCCTGCCCTCGCTGCGGGTGTCGGCGCTCACGCTGGCCGTGGCGATGGCGGTCTCCAGCGGCGCAGCGGCGCTCGAGGCGGCGGCGCTGGTCAGCGACGGCCCAGGACCGGCCCCTGAGGACATCGGCGCGGTGCAGGACATCGGGTCGGGCGCGCTGATCATTCATGCCCGATCGGACGGCACCGTGCGGGAGATACTCCGCGCGCCCCGCCTCTTACCGGGAATTTCCGTCAGGACCGGGCATTAGCCCCGGGCTCGGGTCGCCCCGATGCCGCGACCGTGCTGGGATCGGCCAGCTGGTAGGGGAGAATCACGAGCGTGGACGCGCAGCCTCGGCCGGCCAGGGCCGGCGACGGGTTCTCGGCCGGCTTCGCGTGCTTCGCCGGCCGGCCGAACGTCGGCAAGTCCACCCTGATGAACGCTCTGGTGGGCACGAA
>WNGH01006411.1_pt1 | contig 11182 bp, 9 predicted proteins | sample 5400631 | NCBI WGS metagenome assembly WNGH01 (sample SAMN13153373, study PRJNA577476) | soil metagenome | isolation source: 115 cm soil or saprolite under Garry oak tree replicate 1 | place: USA:California | collected 2016-06-15 | reverse complement strand
TGCACGCAGCTTCTCGACGGGAGTCGTCACATCGGACATCATGTCACCTCTCTTCCACGCTCAACTCCGTCAGCTCCTATGGAGTCACCATTCGTCCACCGAATAGGCGAGTAATGGCCTCCAACAGACTGGCCAAGTCCGATGGTACCTGGAGCCCGATCGCGCCCAGAGCCGCCAGATTGATCACGACCGCTGCAGACAGGAGCACACGTGGCCGGGTGCCTACCGCTCGACCTGCTTCTGTCGGTTCGCCCAGCGCCATCCGGAGCACGTGGTACAGGAGAGTAGCGAACGCAAGCGTGAGCATCGACAAAAATAGGTAGGCCACCCCGGGCCGTGCCGAATAGGCTCCAATGATGATCAGTAGCTCGCTCACAAACAGCCCAAACGGAGGCATGCCAGCCAGCGCCACGCCGGCGATAAGAATGGCCGAACCCGCGAGTGGCATCTGCCGAAGAAGCCCAGTCGCCCGGTCCAGCATTTTGTGCTCGTGTCGCAGCAAGACCCACCCTGCTCCGTAGAAGGCGGTCGACTTGGCGAGCGCGTGATTCAGCAGGTGCCACGCCCCGGCGAAGACGCCAGCCCCTCCGATGCCAAACCCAATCAGGGCGATCCCGATATGCTCAATGCTCGAATAGGCGAACAGTCGCTTGTAGTCGCGCTGCACCAAGAGGAGCACGGCCGCGATGGCCACTGAGAGCAGCCCCAGTCCGATCATGAGGTTCCCGGTGAACGCCGCTCCGACCGTCCGATCCGCCACCGCCTTGAACCGCAGAATGGCATAGACGGCCACCGTGAGCATATTCGCCGACAGCATCGCGCTCACCGGGGTTGGCGCCTCGGTGTGCGCGTCAGGCAGCCAGGAATGCATTGGGGCCACGCCGGCCTTCGTCCCATACCCGATCAGCACGAATACAAAGGCGACTTTGATCGCCGTCGGGTCGAGGGATCCCGCGATCCGGTACAGTTCAGACCAGCGAAGCGCGTCACTCGTCACACCTAGCACATGCTCAGACGTGTAATACAGAATGATCGTCCCGAACAACGCCAGCGCGATGCCAACCGAACCCAGGATCATGAACTTCCACCCCGCCTCCAGCGCCGCCTTATTTCGCTCGAAGGCGATCAGCAGGGCTGCCGCAAGAGTCGAGCCCTCGATCGCGATCCACATGAGGGCGACATCCGCGACGTTGACCGCGATGAGCATGGCGGCGAGAAAGAGATCGAACAGATAAAAGAACTGACGGTACCGTCTGAGTGAGACGATCCCGCGGTCGAATTGCTCGTCCAGATATCCCACGGCAAACAGGGTCCCGGTCGTCCCGACCACGGCAAGCACGAGATCCAGCCACGCGCTAAGCGCATCGGTGTACAGCAGCAGACCGACGGTAATAGGTTCGCCCGTCCCGACTCCCGCCACCACATGGGCACCGGCAGCCAGCAGGATCACGGCCTGCCCGTACTGCAGCGCTTCCACAACACGACGATCGTGTATCATGAGGGTTCCCAAACCTGCCAGGATGGGCGCAATGACCAGCAGCACAAGGGTCCACATCATGGCTGGCCTACTCCTTCAGCACCGTCAGCTTGCTCGTATCCACGCTGTCGAACGCATCCTGGATCCGGTGGGTATAGATCCCGATGATGAGGACTGCCACGAGCACGTCGAAGAAGATTCCCAACTCCACGATCAGCGGCATGCCATGCGCAGCCACCGTGGCGCCCAGAAAAAGTCCGTTCTCCATCACAAGAAAGCCGATCACTTGGGTGACCGCTTTCTTGCGGGCGACCATGGTGAAAAACCCGATCAGCACGATGGCCAACGCAATCGACAAGGAATCCCGCGTCAACAAAAACCCCAGAGGAATGATGGGCTGTGTGATGAAGAAGGCCAGGATGACGAGGGCACCACAGATCAGCAGCCCGGCTGGGATATTGACATTCATCACCAGTTCCCGTGTGACATTCAGCCGCTCGACCACTTTCTTGAGAATCCGGGGAATCACAATGACCTTGATCACCACGGTGAGCGCGGCCGCGACATAGATATGGTGAATACCCGTCAGGAACGCCACCAAGGCGGCCGTGACGGCCAGGAAGACGGACTGCAGCGCGAACACATCCACGCAGGCCGAGAGCCGCCGCTGCGCCACGATGGCAAAGCAGGTCACGAGAAGGAGGGCGGCGCACAGATCCACCATCTGGGAGCCGATGTCTGGCCGGACCATGCCCATCCTCATCCCCTCAAGGTATAGAAGAAGATCAGTGCCAGCAGGGACAGAATGAAAGCGACGCCCAGCAAGTCGGTCACGCGGAAAAGCCGCAGCTTGGCAAACATAGACTCGATCACTCCCACGAGCACCGCAAGCCCGGACACCTTGATGAGCCAGACTGCGAGTCCGAGGGTCATCCAGATCGGATCCGGCGCAGTAGCGATCCCCCAGGGTGCGAAGACATTGCTGAGCAGCGTCAGGAAGAGGAGTAACTTCAATGCCGAAGCCCATTCGATCAGGGCCAGGTACCTACCCGAGTATTCGAGGACCATCGCCTCGTGAATCATCGTCAGTTCCAAGTGCGTTGCGGGATTGTCCACGGGAACGCGTCCAGTCTCGGCCAGGGTGACGATGAACAGCGCGGCGAGTGCCATAAGGTGTGGAGGCGGATCGGTTACGATGCCTTCCAGCAAGGCCGTCTTGTGGACGATTGTGCTCAGGTTGGTAGAGCCGGCGGTCAGGCCGACCGCAAAGATGGACAGAATCATGGCCGGTTCCGTGAGGGACGCCACGATCGCTTCGCGGCTGCTCCCCATGCCGCCGAACGCGGACCCAGTGTCCAGGCCGGCGAGAATCAGGAAGAATGTTCCGAGGGCCAGCAAGTAGACCACCGTGATGATATCTCCCGCGAAACTGAGCGGGACCTTCGACACGAAAAGGGGCACGAGCAGGCTGGCTGCCAGTGTTGAGGCGAATAGGATGTAGGGTGTCGCCGTGAAGATCCAGGAGGCGTTCGAGGAAACCACCACGTCCTTTTGAAACAACTTGAGCAGGTCGTAGTAAGGTTGAGCCGTGCTGGCCCCGCGCCGGCACTGCAGCGTCGCCTTCACCTTGCGGATCAGTCCCACGATGAAGGGAGAGACGGCCAGCAGGACGACGGTCTGGAGAATGACGAGAGTCATAGACTGCGCCATTGTGCGTTCCACTACCCTGTAATGAGTAACAGGAGAACCAGCGTGATAAAGATGTAAGTCAGGTAAAGATGCAAGCTTCCTGCCTGGATGACCCGCAGCCGATCGGCTATGGCTAAGGTAAACGTGACGACCGGATCATAGAGATACTTCTGAAACACCGGCTCAATATGGACTTCGAAGCTTCGGTGTTTGGTGAAATAACGGGATTCCTGCAGGAACTCCGTTTCCAGCTTGACTGTCGGCTGGTAGACGGTGCTGAACACGCGCTTGATCGGTTGAACGAACGCTATGGCCGTATATTCCATCCGCGACGTCAGGTTGAGCCCGCAGCCCCAAGTCTTGTAGATCCGTTTGCGCAGTGTTCCCCCGAGAATAACCGCTCCCAGCAACGCGACGGGGGTGATCACGGCCAGCAGCACTCCAAGGGTGGGCGTGGAGACGCTTGAGAACTCCTCCCCCATCACCGGCGTCAGCGCCAATCCCCCTTTCGAGAGAAGGTCGCCGGCGATTGAGACGCCAGTCAGAGGAGCGGTGATTCGGTCGATCGCGGGGACGACCAGCATCGGAGCGAGCCCCAGCGCCACGCACAGGAGCGCCATCCCGCCCATTCCCACCCGCATCGCCGGCGAGACCTCCCGAGCTTCCTTGGCATGGCGGCTCCGGGGCATGGCAAGGAAACTGATGCCGAATGCCTTGGCAAAGCAGGCTAGCGCCAGGACGCCGGTCAGCGCCAGCATGGACGCGCCGATCGGCAGCATGATCTTCATCAGGATGTCCGGGATCTGAAAACTCAGGAAGAGGCTCTGGAAGATCAGCCACTCGCTGACGAAACCGTTGCTCGGAGGAAGCGCCGAAATCGAGACAGACCCGATCAGAAAGAAGGATGCCGTCCACGGCATCTTCCGGATCAGTCCGCCGTACTCCTCCATGTTGCGCGTGTGCGTCGCCGACAGCAGCGCGCCGGCGCCCATGAACAGGAGTCCCTTGAAGACGGCATGGTTGATCGTATGATAGAGACCGGCCAGGAGTCCCAGCGCGGCGAGCGACGCCAGCCCGTAGGACTGAAAAATCATCCCGGCGCCAATCCCCAACAGAATGATGCCAATGTTCTCGACGCTGTGGTAAGCGAGGAGGCTCTTGAGGTCGTGTTCCATCAACGCGTACATGACTCCTAGCAGAGCCGAGAGTGCCCCTACCGTCAGCACGATGAATCCCCACCACCATGGAAAAGCCCCGCCGAAGAAATCGAAATATACCCGCACTAGGCCATAGATAGCGGTCTTGATCATGACCCCTGACAACAAGGACGACACGTGCGAGGGCGCGGCCGGGTGCGCGTACGGGAGCCAGACGTGCAAGGGAACGATGCCGGCCTTGGCACCGAACCCGATCAGGGCCATGAGAAAGGCCAGCGTGCGCATGCCTTCGGGCAATGGACGTGTCGGATGCCGGAAAACCTCGAAGGAAAATGAGCCGGATTCATTGAAGAACACCAGAAACGTCACAAGGATGAAGGCCGTCCCCACGTGCGTCGTGACCAAGTAAAAGAAGCCTGCGTGGCGCACGTCGGCCTTGTCGTGTTCGGTCACGACCAGGAAATAGGACGCCAGGGACATGAGCTCCCAGGCCAGCAGGAAAAAGAATCCGTCGTCGGCTAGGACGACCAGCGTCATCGAGAGCAGGAATGCGTTGAAGAGCGAGCCTAAGGCCCCGATTGAGTAGCGCCCGTAGAAATCCCGGACGTACCCGAGGGCGTAGACGGCGACCGCCGCACCGCAGAGCGATATGAGCAGGACGAAGAATGCGGCGAGAGGATCGATACGGATCGAGTAATTCAGCAGCGGAAGCGAGGACGGAAGGCTGACGTAGTAGGGAACCTCGGCGGTTAACCCCGCCGCGCCCACTCCGATTCCGCCCACGGCTCCCAGCAAGGCCGCACCGTGAGCCGTCATGTTCTGTATGGTTGGACGGCGGCGGGCCAGCAGCGGGAGGAGGATGCCGAGGCTGTACCCTGTGAGGCCGACCAACAGCGAAAGCGGAATCACGAACCTAACGTATTACTCCGAGAATGTGAGATTGGGCAAAAGTTTCTATTGCGTTACCCGATCCTCGCGCCCGTGGGCTCCGATCAAGGCGTATGATGTGCGTCGGTTAGTGTTGAATCAGCCGCGGCACGACACTTATGTAGCATTCTCAGATGATTCTTGCAAATACTTTTCGGCATACCGCCGCGGCCGCCCAGGTTTTCCGTCCTGAACTTGCTTAAACGAGCGATCGTTCACGAAGTAAAATGTGCGGCATCCGGATCGGATGCGCAAGCGATCGCCTTGATTTCGGGAGATGAACTTGGTACAAGTGTGAGCCTCGCGAGGTGCCGAGGTAGCTCAGTTGGCAGAGCACAGCCCTGAAAAGGCTGGTGTCGACAGTTCAATTCTGTCCCTCGGCACCAACGATTTCGAGCGGTTCCGTTTCTCTCCTGACAACACCAGCCTTCGCACATTGCCCCGTAACGACACCTCCAACCGTATGACCGCCTCCCGCATCTGACCCCTACCCCCATGTGAATAGGACCCTGTCATGCTCTCCGCATGGCCCAGGAATCGCCCCCGAATATCCTCCGCGACCCGTAAATCCTGCAGCCAGGTTGAGAACGTATGGCGGAGATCATGAAAGCGGAGATCCTTGTCCTGCAGACCCGCCTCCTGACGCATCCGGTTCCACACCGCCCTAAATGAGTAGCCATTCTTCCACCGGCTGAACACACGCCCGGCCGGCTGGTCCGGCTTCTCCAAACCGAGCGCGTCAACAGCCGCCCCATTCAACGGAATAAGCTTTGGGTTCCCCTTCGTTCTTGTCCTCGCCGGAGGTAGCGGCAACCACCACCCATCCCATTCTTTCACGCAGACTTGTCGCTCGATTCCGAGGACCTTGGCCAGTCGTAACCCCGTATTGACCGCCACGTCAATCATACGAACTACATCTGCCCGCGCCTCTCGATCGCGTCGGTTCCGTCCTTTCGCGACTGTCCCCCGCATCGCGTCCAGGTCCTCCACGCTCCATGTTTGCTCCCGTCTTGCCCCCTTGGGCGACGGCACGCTCTCCAGCCGATTCTTGTCCAACTCCTCGTTCTGCATCGCCAAATTCAGCACCCGCATCAGCACCGCCCACTCTCGTTCAATGGTTCCTTCCGCTGCCCCTTCCTCGCGCCGATGCGCGATGTAGTCAATACCATCCTCCCGCTTCAGTGATCTCAAGCGCCGATCTCCCAACATCGGGAGGATGTGCCGATTTAGGGCCGTCATGATCCGCGCCAGGTCCACGCACTGGGTGACCTCCAGCTCCTTTCTGTAGAGCGGCACAAACTCCCTCACGGTTAGCCGCCCCCAAGAGCACCCCCGTATAAAATCCCGAAACCAACGCACACACGCTCCTTGGGTTAGCTCCCCTTCACCTTTCGTGTACCCGGCAAGCCCACCGCCTCATAGAACCGACGCCGTAACTCCTGGGCCTCCTGCGACAACTTCCGACGCATCATCTTCCACGCTATTCGATCCCCCTTCCTGACCGCTTCCCACAGCCCCATCCACCGCAGGTAGTCGGACGGCGACACCCCATTCTTCTCCGCCATCCGCTTAATAATTTCCAACTCCTCCGGCGACACCCGCACCTCGATCCGCTCCGTGCGATTCAACCCGTATTCCATCGCGCTCCCTCCATTAGTGTCCTGACACAGTGTACGGGCAGTCTGGCCAAATGTCAAGCAGTAACTTTTATCTCCCCAAATCGGCTAAATCACGGCACTAGCCACAGGTCCCTCCTTCGACCTCAGCGAAGTAGCTTGGCCCACCCTCAATCCGAGCATTGCAGACTGTTTCCTCTCTCATCTCAAAGCGATAACCATGAGGGAACCGGCCACCGCTCCTAACAAACTTGCCACAACAATAGAAACTATATTCTCAAACGCACGAACTTCTTTTGAATAATGATCGACTGCGGAAAGCAAAGCGTCAGGCATTTTTATATCAGGATCGGATATTTGTAAGAAATAACTATGTATAAAAGATAGAAGCTTGTCCTCCTTAATAGACTGAAGAAATTCTTCCCGCCGCCTTCCCACAGAGAAAAGTTCCTGTTCATATTTGACAAAACGCGTAAGAATTGTCGACAGACACATTTTCCCCGAATGAGCAAATTTTATGGATCGGAATAATCTCCAGCCGGAATTATTTAATAACTTCTTAACGGCACTTGATAGGTCCTCGAAGAGACTAAGAATTTCTATGTAATAGCACAAAAGATGCGTTCGACTGGCTTGTAATCTGTAAAACTGCAGCATTTCGAACTCAACAGCCGTGAGGAAAGAAATAGCTAGTTCGCGAATACTCATGCCGTCATCAGCAATAACAACAAATACATCATCGTTTGAGGCATAAACTTTTGTCTCGACCTGATGCGCTCCGTCTTGCTTCTTTCTGATGACGCAATGGAAATCGGTATGAATGGGACTTGGTCCTATAATGTGGAACTTAACATCTGGCTCCTTGTTAATTTCATTTCCCAATATCTCTCTATACTCATGAGCCATGTAAGTCATCAACGGGTAGTCTTGGATTTTTGTAAAAGCAACGAAAAGCGATCCGCTAGATACTACCTCGAATTTTTCAATAGGCTTCTTTTGGCCAGGAAAGTCGTCTTTGTACTTTTGTAGCCTGTCGGGAAGATCAACGCGGAGGGTGAACAATTTATCTTTTACAAGCATTCCGGCTTCGCAAGATATGATGTCACCTACTCGCTCTTTGTCGATTATCTTGAGGTCAAAAATGTTCGGATGTCTCTTTAGGGCTGTGATGATCTTATTATAGTAAAAACCAGGAGTTTCGTTTTTCGGATTCGCTTGTTTAAATTCAGTCTCCACTCTTTCTAATTCTGTAATGGGATGACGAGAATTTAAAAAGGATTGTTCGGTAAAGTCGGTTAGCATGACACACCCGATTTTGATTAAAAATACGTTTTGAATTTGAAGTTCCTTTTCTCCAAGTTCGCTTAGTGTCTTCGTTAGATAATCGTACATCTCCCTACCCTCCGAAATACCCCCAAAGGCTTCCCGCAGAGTTCACACAGCAACCGTTGTCTGCTCCCCATCGGGTGCCTCCTCATCATCCCACAGCCCCGCCAGCGGCAATCAGTCATTTGAGATACAGTGCTATCACCTGATCGGCGAATGTCGGAGCGTCTTTAAAAAGTTCTGAGAGAGACCTCATCTTCTGGAGAGCGTCGGCTTCCTTATCCTTTGCGATGTTAAGAAGTTTCAGCAATGAGTTGACGTTCTCACCGCCACCCTTGCTTAGATCAGCAACGAGGTTCTCAAAATGGCTTACGATGAACTCCTTGGCTTTCTCACGCTGACTTTTCAATGTCGAACTCTCCGTCCCGACCCCCTCAGGTTGCAGCGTGACAAAGTATTGACTGGGCGAATATTCATGCACCGATCCATTGATGTAGTCCGTAGAGGATCCAAGTAAACCGCCAAGCACAATGTTGCCCCAGAACCATGCATCGAGGGTTGTCGCCAATTCCATCGTCACAGGCTTGTAACCCTCTTTCGAAAACACCACGGATTGCCCTGACTTCTTGTCGAGTCGCGATGTGATCGGTGTCTTGCCAATTACTCTGCCGCCCACAGTGACTGTAGCTTCATCGGGGTTGGACTGAAAGGTCATTTCCTGTGATGTGCCATGCATTATCGAGGCGCACCCCTCAAGTACGAATAAGAACAGCAAACAAGACCGCAAGGCTAGAGTCCGCATCGAGCCACCTCCTGATTAGGAAACCGTACCTAAAGATTGGCAGCAAGGCTAGGCCACCTCTGGGAACCTGTCAAGCATGTATGTTCAACCCCCTTCAACCGTCGAAAGAGCGCGACGCGCCTCCGCCAACGCATTCTGCAAACAAACCCTGTCAAAACAGGCTTTCCGCCACCCATACCACCACACTCTCCGAAACGCCCCCAAGGGCTTCCCGCAGAGCTCACACGTTGACCGTTGTCCGCTCCCCATCGGGCGCCTCCTCATCCCACAGCCCCGCCCGGCCCAGCCAGACTTGACGCCCTCCATAATCCACCCGCTCCCCTCGCAGCAGCGTCTGCCAGCCCGCCACCATGTCCTTAAACGGCATCTGCATCCTCCCCGCACACGCCCTCCACTGTGCCCAAGCCCGCGACACCGAGAACCCAAAGGTCCTCTTATACGACCCCCCATGCCGCACAATCGCCCGCTGCCCCGCGACGTACTGCGTCATGAGATAGCACGCCATCGCCCGCCCCGAACGCGAAGCCTCCTGGAACCGCTTCACGTATACTCCGCGAGACTTATGCAGGGTATTCCACGCCTCCCACAGCCACCGGACCGGCACATGGAACCGGCCCGCGCGTCCGCGACCCGACTTCCAGGACCACAGCGCATGGAGCACCCCATTGCCTTCACCGGTGACAACGTAGAAGTATTCCACATTGTTAAATCCAAACGCTGTTTTTATCCTCCCCAACAGCAGCTTCTGACGGTGCAGCAACTTGCTCGCATCCCCACCCGGCGCTGTCGTGAACGTAATCCACAATATTTGTTGATGGCGCATCCCCCACACATACAGGAACGACATGCACCGTTGGTACACCGCCGCTCGCTGACGACGATCCGACCTCGACTCCCCCTCTCGTCTCCTCTTATTTCTCACATCACGTCCATTACAACAGGTAAAGGGACGGCTTCGCCGTCCCGCCGCGCCTAAAGGCGTCGGCGGCTCCGGCCACCCCTCCCCGATGTTTTGTTTAGGCGTTCAATATTGTCCGTACAGTATTCAAGAGTGTACGGACGTTTGGTAGGTCCTGAAAAGGCTGGTGTCGACAGTTCAATTCTGTCCCTCGGCACCAACGACGCCCTTCCGCTCCGCCGGGTACTTTCCCCGCTAAGCTCGCCAACAATGTTGAGGGACTCCGCCGTGACGTGCCATGCCCGTCACGGGGCCAGGGGTTAGGTGCGGGCGAGATCCTTATCGATGAGCGGCGCCAGGGCCTTCTCGATGGCCGCCTGTTCGGTTCGGCCCATCTCGACCCATTGTTGGGCCATCGCCACCAGGGAGTCCACGCGGGCGGCCACACCTTCAACTCGCTGGGGGACCAGCGCCATGCTTTTGTAGACGACTTCCAGGAGCAGCGTTTCCAGGCCATGTAAGAACTGGACGATCGGGGTCGCCCCGACCTCGCGGGCCATCTCGTACAGCAACGAGATCTCCCGCAGGCCGCCCTGGAGGTTGGCTTTCTGTGCGTGCGGATCACGGGTGCCAGCCTTGAGCCCGGCGATGGCCTGCTTCAACGTCTCCACCCGGCGCCGGGTTTCCTTCAGGAACCGCTCGTCGAGCCCCTCCAGTTGGTGCAGGATGCTGGCGACCGAGGCGGCCGTGACCTCCGCCGATTCCTGGTCAGACAGCCGGTGCAATCTGCGGAGCACGAGTTCGATCAAGTTTCTGCTGGGCTCTAATGAGGAGGGACGCGCGTGCTTGAGGTCCAGCAGCGCCTGCACGATTTTCCCCAGGTAGGTGGCTTCGGGGCTGACGGGCCGCTTCGGGGCGGTCGCAGCCGCCTTCGGGATCCCTTGGACCTTGGCGACCGCACGCTGCAGACCGTCCGCCTGGAGCTGCATGATGCTTTCGAGATTGGCCTTGACGATCGTTCGCTGTGACGCCATATGCAGGACTTGCACGGAGGCATACATAAGCGCGATCCCTTGCCGGATCGTGGCGAAGTGCTCCGGTTTGGCGGGGACTTTCTTGGTCTGCATGGCCTGCAGGAGCGGGACCAATGCGAGGGTGAGTTTCTGGAGCGCGGCCAGCTCGACGGTGGCGGCCGAGCCCATGAGGTTGGTCAGGCTGCGGAGGATGATGTCGTAATGCTTCTTTTCCTTATCCAGCGTCACCCCGCTCTCCAGCTCTTGGAGGGCGACC
>WNGH01006410.1_pt1 | contig 11182 bp, 5 predicted proteins | sample 5400631 | NCBI WGS metagenome assembly WNGH01 (sample SAMN13153373, study PRJNA577476) | soil metagenome | isolation source: 115 cm soil or saprolite under Garry oak tree replicate 1 | place: USA:California | collected 2016-06-15 | reverse complement strand
ATAGAACCCTGCATTATTCAGCAATGTTGATGCTTCATCAAGTGTGAGGTCCCACTCTTTGATGAGTTCTTCACAGACCAGTGCATGTGGAAGATAGCGTTGACTGCGGTGCCAGGGCGGCGGCTCATCGAAAGGAAAAACCTGCCTGGTCGCTCGTACCGCCCGTTCGGCCCAGTGGCGTTGTGTCTCCTCGTCCATCTCATCCTTGATCACGGCCTGCACCAGACGATGGATGGTGAGGGTGTGGGTCGTGGCATCGCGGCGGATGAGCGAGTACTTGAGCAGTTCGGCTAGGGCTGCATTCAACCTGCTGCGGTCGGCAACAACGGGTTGCAGAACGGGACCAAGATGGGGTGCGCCCTCGCTGATCAGCTCTTCAGGGATGGCATCGGGGGCCAGAAAGGCGCACAAGCGCATGAGTTCAATCGCTGCGGGGTTGGCTCCTTCGACGTGCACAAAGGCCAATGACCAGGTGGTGGCAACGGAGTCAGGATGACCGGGAACCAGCCCACCACGCCGCTTGAGCAGTGCAGCCCGCTGCTGCTGGTAGATGGGTAGGTAGTTAGTCACACTCTCGTTGGTTTCCTCGATGTAGGCTCCGGCTTGATCAAGGGCAAGCGGAAGGCCGTCCATGGCATGTACGATGTCGATTGCTGCCGTACGATCTGCCGTCGAGGCACGCGCAAGGGTGGCATCTTCCGGGATGATGCCTGCTCGTCGGAGCAGGAGCTCCGCCCCCTCTGCTGCTCCCATGGTGTCCAGTTCGACCTTGCGAGCGAGACCGCCCATCGCCTGAGCGCGGGTGGTGAGCAGGATGTGCCCTTTTGTTCCCTCTGGCAGATAGTCCTGGACCATCGCCAGGTCGTCGGCATTGTCGAAGATGAGCAGCCAGCCGCTGTGCGTCTCAAACCACTGTTTCACGGCATGGACCACCATCTGCTGCTCCCGGGCATCTCTCTCCGGGAGATGGAGCAGTCTTGCCAGGGCGACGAAGTTCAAAAGCAGGGTTTCGTGGTCGTTGGACTGGACCCACAGGACGAATTGATAGCTGTCACGGTAGCGATAGGCATACTCCACCGCCGTCTGCGTCTTACCAATCCCACCCAGGCCGCTGATGGCTGGCGGTTGGGAGAGAGCCGTCGTCTTTCCCGCATGCAGGAGGCGGTGTATCTGGCTGAAAATAGGCTCACGACCGGTAAAGAATGGGTTGCGGCGGAACGGAACATTCCAGACGGACACCTGGCCTGTGCCCATCGAGGAGGTGCCTGGTGCACTCGATGGGCTCGTTAAGGGTTTGGGAGTGTCCCCTTCTTTTGCAGGTCCTCGATGGCTTCGCGGATGCCCTTCACAATATCTTCAAAGGCATCGTCATGCGTGGGCCAACTGGTGACAGCCTTGCCATCTATCGGGAGAACCTTGAGTTTGGCGAAGGGCGCTCCCTGCCAGTCGGTGGGACGCAGGATGATGGGCAGGACACGCGCCTGGTTGGCATCATGCCGTGCGATCGCTTGCGTCATCTCAAGACTGTAACAGAAATCGGAGGCCATGAAGTCAGCGCTGATCAACAACAGAATGATGTGATCGGTGTTCAGGTGTTCGTTGATCTGTGGCTTCCATTCGCTCCCGGGACTGATATCCCCATCATACCAGGAGGTGATGACGTTTTGTCGCCTTAAGTTGCTCAGGTGCGTTTCCAGTTCCTGGCAGAATGCTCGATCGCGATGAGCATAGGAGATGAAGACGGTAAACGGCATGTGAACCTCCTCTGGTGGTGCAGTATTTTGCTGGAGGCATTATATCCTGAAACGCAACAATTGTCACTACGGGTATGGTGGAATGATTGATGCCTTATAGAGAAACCCATGCGGCTTTTCTCTCGACGAGGGTTTTTTATTGCTCACAGAGCAACTTTCATACCAGTATGTACTGAATGCCGAACTGGCCTGTTCTTCATTTGGGTACCTGATTGCGCTTGAGAAGGGACATTTTTGTTCAAATGTGTTCAATGGTATCCATATGAAACTATTGGTTAAGCTGTCAAAATCGCTGTCATTTTAGCGATTAAGCAGTACGCTTCATAAGTAGGTTTATGAATTGAGTACGAGTGGTATAAAGGTGTTATTTAGCTTACGCAAGAAAACAATGACATATCCTGCTGTGATATCCTGTAAATGAGAAAAAACAATATCTTTTCCATCAACAAAAATGATATAATTTATTCATCTATTGTTACTGCGAACATGCGATCTCGTTTTCATTTATGTAACAACGTACGCCTATGGATAGGCGTAAGAGAGGAAAAGAGATGAACGAGTATCCACCGCAGGACAACCAACCGCCACAAGAACCACAAAGGCCATTTAATGAATGGCCACAACAACAATATCCGCAACAGCCACTCCTACCTCAGCAGGATTTTCCATCACAGCCGGGGGTGCCTCCATATCCCAACTACCAGCCGCAGCCGGGGCAGTACCCCTATCATCAACCACCCAGGCAGGAACCGCTGCCGCCAGTTCCACCGACGCAGACCTCGCCGAAAAAGAAACACGGCCCAGTGTTCTGGGTGCTGCTTACGCTGGGCATCGTGCTGGTGATTGGACTGTGCAGCGCCACCATGAACGCGGCTTCGCATCCATCTACAAATACGACAGCAAATGAACAGGCTACGCCAACTGAAGCTCCCACAGACACTCCCGCTCCAACCGATACCCCGGCCCCAACTGATACTCCCGTACCAACCATATCGCCAGCCCAAACAGAAAAGCTATACAAGGCCCTCACCACGTCTACGACCGTTGACAAACTGGATAAAGATGGAAATAACGATAAGGGAAAAGACGTGAGCTTCACCTGTAAAATACTCAAATTTGTGAAAGACGACAGTGGCAACACCGCAGGGGCAAACGTTGAATCCCCAGACACTTATTCATCCGCTATTGTCCAAATTTCCTTTCCTGACGGGACCGATTTGAGCCAATTGAACGAAGGCGACATCGTAAAGGTTTGGGGCAACGATGGAGGTGTTTTCAGCGGAACAAATGCTTTTGGTGGAACCGTGCAGGAGGTTGGGGTGGGAACGCTCTACCTGACCGACCAAACGACAAATTATCAAACACATTAGTGCTGCGTTCCTTAAATGTGATACATATAAAGAAGATGAGGAAATGAGCTGTGAACTACCTCTAGAAGCCAACCCATTTCTTGACATATTTAAGGAATGCAGCACTAGTGAGGATTATATCACTGTTACTAACAGTGGATTGTGGGTCTCATTTACGGATCGGGTTCAGCTGTAGTGATGCCATACCAAATTTTGTGTAATGGTGTGGAGCGAGAAGGCGTTAAAGCCGGTCCAGACCCAGCTTCCGGGCCTTTCTGCTATTTACCGTTACACAAAATTTGGTATGGCATCTTTTTTTGTTCTCTATGTAGTTTTTATGGAGATTTTCTCAAAGGCTACTTTCGTGACCTTTTGATAAGAGGACATTCTATAGTCCACTTGTAGTCCTTTTTGTTTCGCCGGCATATCATGAGCGACCAGAATAATGCCCGTACTTCGAGTTTTTTCTCACCCTTCTTTTGTTGCAGTTTGATGTAGTAAGGGAGGAGTCCCCCCATAAGCCAGATCCAAAAGTTGTTCATCGTCATCGCTCCTTGTGATAGCGATGATGCGCATCACCATTGCTTCTTGATCGATCTAGCTCTATAATAAAAATTCTAAGTATAATGAGATTGTGCACATGCACAGAATCTGCACCATTTTCTTGGGAGTAGCGTCTGATGGATGCTTTTGGAGCAACGCTGGACTATTTTTGTGAGCAGCAAGGGATTACGTTACAAGAATTAGCCAATGAGATAAGTGTGAGCCGCAACACACTTGGTAACTGGAAGAGAAGGGGAAGGCCTCCGAGCCAGGATGATACTTTGAAACTGGCGAAAGTGCTATATCTTGATGAGAATGAAACAAATAAACTTCTAATTGTTGCTGGGTATGCTCCCAAGTACTCAATCAAGGATAACATTGTAACATCCTTGCCTCAAATTGAAACTCTTAACGTGTCGCGCTTGGTTGTTGAACGCGTCGAGGGTCCCGCCGATAGCAATAAGTATCCCCATTCAGCACGTTGCGATTGGTATGCGCATATCTCTATGCCACCAAATTATATTGACCGAACAGAGTTGACAAAAGATGTACGTAATGGGCTGCTCACTGATTCACGCACAATCGCACTGACATCAGTCGTGCAACATCATAAACCAAATGCACTACATGGGATGGGCGGTATTGGGAAAAGTGTTATTGCACGCGCTCTGTGCGATGAACCAGAGGTACAGGTGAAATTTCCCGATGGTATTCTTTGGGTGACGCTTGGACAAACACCAGATCTGATTTCCAAGATGCGTGAATGGGTGCTTACGCTTGGAGGAACTGTTACTGAGAATATACCGACGGTAGACAGCATGAAGGTAGCTCTTGCAAAACTGCTGAAGGATCGTGCCTGTTTACTGATACTCGATGACGTTTGGCAAGCTACACATTTAGAAGCTTTCCGGTTTGGTGGACCGCGTTGTCGTTTCTTACTTACTACGCGTGATGCGGAAATTGCCCGCAAATTTGGAGCAAAGATACAGCCTGTTCCAGTCATGACGGAAAACGAAGCAGTTATGCTACTGGAAGAGTGGGCAGATGGGCAGCTAAGCCAAGTCGATCTTCGACTGAAAGAACAAATTGTCAAACGATTAGGCTATCTGCCCTTAGCAGTGAAGCTGGCAGGAGCGCAACTGTGGCGAAAACCGGCTTCAGTGTGGTTACATACGTTTGCTGCTCATCGGTTGAAAGCGCAACGTGAGGACCCTAGCAATATTCATGACAGTCTGGAGCGAACCTTCAATATCAGTCTTGAGGAACTAACTGAAAAGGATTATCACCTATATGTTGCGCTTGCTATCTTCAAAGAAGATGAGTTAATTCCTCAGGCAGGGATTGAGAGATTATGGCAAGGGCTAGGAGGTTTAAATGTAGCTGAAACAATAGATTTGCTTGATGATCTGATGGCTCGGGCATTGCTTGAAGTCACCTCTTCTACGAGAGAGGTGCGATTGCATGACTTACTACGGGATTTCATAGCTGAGAAGTTGAAAGAGGGCCATAATGAGGCTCATCAGGCGTTGCTCAATGCCTATCGCACAAAATGGCGTGGAATAGGCTGGCATACAGCAGACAATGATGGCTATTTATATGACCATCTTGCATATCATTTGAACGCAGTAGTTGCGATTGATGAACTTAAAGGGCTATTTGCTAACCAGCAGTGGTTGCAGATGCGTGTTCCACAACGGGACTATACCTATGATGGCTATCTCAGCGATTTGGCGCTCGCATGGAAGTGTGCCGATTCTGAAGCTAGGCAGCAGATTCAGACAAATCAGGAACCATTCGCATTCTCTGATTGTCTACGCTACTTGCTGATTCATGCTAGCATTAATAGTATTGCAGGCAACTATATTCCTGAACTCGTTGCACAAGCCCTCAAAATTGGCCTATGGAGTTCACATAGAGCATTAAGCTTGGCGGCAAAGATTCCAGATGAATCAGAAAGAGCGGAGATGTATGTAGCTATCTTGAAAACAGCCACGTTGAATGAAGAGGAGCAGAGCGACGCACAACGAACTGGTCTGGAAGCAGCATTAGTGATACGGGATGAGCAGGGGCGAGCGAGAGTGTTAGCGGCATTAGCTCCACAGTTAACAGGAGAGATGCTCCAACCTGCGATGGAGGCAGCATTAGTGATACGGGATGAACAGGGGCGAGCGAGAGTGTTAGCGGCATTAGCTCCACAGTTAACAGGGGAAAAGCAGGTCGAAGTACTGGCACATGGACTCGAGGCGACATTAAAGATCCGGGATGAGGACAAGGGAGTGGAGGTATTAGCGGCATTAGCTCCACAGTTAACAGAGGAGATGCTCCAACGTGCGCTCGAGGCAGCATTAACGATAGAAGATGAGGATGAGCGAGTGGAAGTATTAGCGGCATTAGCTCCACATTTATCAGAGGAGATGTTCCAGTGTGCACTCGAGGCGGCATTAGAGATTTGGGATAAGGACGAGCGAACAAGGGTATTAGCGGCATTAGCTCCACAGTTAACAGAGGAGATGCTCCAACGTACGCTAAAAGGAGCATTAAAGATTTGGAATGAGTGGAAGCGAGCGAGGGTGTTAGCGGTACTAGCTCCACAGTTAACAGGGGAGATGCTCCAACGTGGACTCGAGGCGGCATTAGTGATACGGGATAAGCAAGGGCGAGCGAGGGTATTAGCGGCACTGGCTCCACGGTTAACAGGGGAGATGCTCCAACGTGTGCTCGAGGCGGCATTCGCGATGGAAGATGAGGAATACCGAGCGAGAGTGTTAACGGCATTAGCACCACAGTTAACAGGGGAGATGCTCCAACGTGCGCTCGAGGTGGCATTCGCGATGGAAGATGAGGAATACCGAGCAAGAGTGTTAACGGCATTAGCACCACAGTTAGCAGGGGAGATGCTCCAACGTGCGCTCGAGGCGGCATTCGCGATGGAAGTTGAGGAATACCGAGCGGAGGTATTAGCGGCATTAGCTCCACAGTTAACAGAGGAGATGCTTCAACGTCCACTCGAGGCGGCATTAGCGATACGGGACGAGGAATACCGAGCGGAGGTGTTAGCGGTACTAGCTCCACAGTTAGCAGGGGAAAAGCAGGTCGAAGTACTGGCGCATGGACTCGAAGCGGCATTCACGATAGAAGATGAGTGGAAGCGAGCGGAGGTATTAGCGGCACTGGTTCCACACTTAAAGGGAGAGACGGTTCAACGTGGACTTGAGGTAACGTTAGCGATACGAGATGAGGAATACCGAGCGGAGGTGTTAGCGGCATTAGCTCCACAGTTAACAGGGGAGATGCTCCAACGTGGACTTGAGGCGGCATTCACGATAGAAGATGAGGAATACCGAGCAAGAGTGTTAACGGCATTAGCTCCACAGTTAACAGAGGAGATGTTCCAACGTGTGCTCGAGGCGGCATTCACGATACAGAATGAGTGGAAGCGGGCGGAAGTGTTAGAGGCATTAGCTCCACATATAACAGAGGAGATGCTCCAACGTGGACTTGAGGCGGCATTCGCCATGGAAGATGAGGAATACCGAGCGGAGGTGTTAGCGGTACTAGCTCCACAGTTAACAGGGGAAAAGCAGATCGAAGTACTGGCACATGGACTCGAAGCGGCATTAAAGATAGGAGATGAGGACAAGCGAGTGGGGGTGTTAGAGGCATTAGTTCCATACTTAAAAGGGGAGATGCTCCAACGTGTGCTCGAGGCGGCATTAAAGATCCAGTTTGAGGGATATCGAGTGTACATATTAGTGGCACTAGCACCACAGTTAAAAGGGGAGATGCTCCAACGTGTGCTCGAGGCGGCATTCGCCATGGAAGATGAGGAATACCGAGCGAGGGTATTAGCGGTACTAGCTCCACAGTTAACAGGGGAAAAGCAGGTCGAAGTACTGGCACATGGACTCGAAGCGGCATTAAAGATCCGGTATGAGTGGAAGCGAGCGGGAGTGTTAGAGGCATTAGTTCCATACTTAAAAGGGGAGATGCTCCAACGTGTGCTCGAGGCGGCATTCACGATACAGGGTGAGGGATATCGAGTGAGCGTATTAGCGGCACTAGCTCCACACTTAACGGGAGAGATGCTCCAACGCGTGCTCGAGGTGGCATTCACGATAGAAGATGAGTGGAAGCGAGCGGAGGTATTAGCGGCACTAGCTCCACAGTTAACAGGGGAGATGCTCCAACGTGCGCTCGAGGTGGTATTCACGATACGAGATCGGCATGGGCGAGTAAGGATGCCGACTGTAATTTTACATTCTGAAACAAATCAAGGTCGGTTGCTGCAATCAATCCGCAAGGTAATGTTGGATTACGCATTCTCTATGCGATATTGGTCACGAGGCGAGGTACTCGCTTCTTTTTTCGATCAAGAAATCTTTGCGCCGCCTATTTTCTCGCCTGAAATACTTAGGACTATCGCATCATCTATCGTAGAAATCTGTAAGGAATGGAATTGGTTATGAATAGAGGAGATAGATGTTATATCTCTTTTCTTGGCATTTGTAGGTTTTTGCTGTCAACATAGGGTTCTCCGTCAGGTTTCGTGATTCTGAAGCTTCCAGGGAAACATTGAGATATGCCGAAGCTCTGCTAAAGCCAGTACGCGCATAATTATGAGCGAGATATATTAGAGCTTTCACGAAACCTGACGGAGAACCAAGATTGCTGTCATTTTTGGGGCTAAGAAACGTGTTTCGATGCGCTTTGTCAGTACATGTATGAATGATCGTTTGGAAACTGTACGTGCATAATAAAGCATCAAATGGCTAAACAGGGTCTTTGGCATCTGTTGCCTCTGCACATCAAAACTGGGGCAGGAGGCCATGATTTCAGGGAGTGAAGCTTTTTTAACGTTGATGTATCTAGAGTGAGACGCAGGGGTCACGCCTGTTGTCTATCCAGGAGTTTGCCTCTTGGACAATCGGCGCAACTGGACTGAGATAAAGTCAAGTGGTACAATGCGGCCCAGAAGGGTGTAGGACCTCCACGAAAAGGAAGGACACAAGGGATGAAAGATCGTTCTGATCGTGCAGCGAGATTGCAACTCATCGGGCGCATGTTCGCAGGCCAATCATGGCAGACGGCGGTGGCAGAGAGCCAGTTGAAGATTTCTCGCGCCACCGCCTACCGCTTGGTCCAACTTGCGCGTAATGAAGACAAAGTGCCCCGGGCTTTCTTGGATGATCGCCACGGTCATCCGTACAAATTGACCGCGCCGGTGCAAGCCTGGATCAGCGAGGTTTGTACCGACGATGTGCAGATGCCTTCGAGCAGCGTTCAACGTGAACTGAACAGTCGCTTTGGCGTAACTGTCAGCGTCAGTCAGATCAATCGGGTGCGGGCAAAGTTAGGAGTGAGCCATCAGTGGCGTGGTCGGGCTCAAGGGCCTGGGAAAAAAAACTGAATGTCGCTCACCCTATCTGGCAAGAAGGAATTGGCAGCTTGCTCCTGCTCGCCGCGGCGAAGCAGACAGGACTGCTTGATGTTCTGGTTGCAGCAATCATGGGGGTTGCAGATCCGGCCATTCCGGGGCTGAGCCCGCTCAATCCTAGCCTGGTAGAGCGGCTGCTCCTCACCTTGCTATTTCTGCCGGTAGCGGGTCTGGCTCGCACCTGGGATTTGCGCTGCTATACCGGAACGATGCTAGCTATGCTGACAGGGCGCGAGCGGGCCTACAGTCAGCGCTACACCGAACGGTTTCTTGCCTGCTTGGCAGATGCTGAAGTAGCCGAACGCCTGACAGAGGTGGTGGCAAAGTGGACCTGGGAACTGTGGCACAGAGAGCAACCATCTGCTGATCAGTCGGATGCTCCCGCCGTCTTCTACGTGGATGGTCATCGCAAGGCCGTCTACAGTGATGTGCTCGTCCCGCGTGGACCGGTGGGCAAGCTCGGCGGAAAAATTCTGGGGTGTCGCGAATTGGTCGTATTACATGATGCCCAGGGGCATCCCTTGCTGGCAACCACGCATCGAGGTGACTACCATTTGACGATTGGCTTGCCAGAGATGCTGCGCCGCTATGAGCAAGCGACAGACCGGCCTCTGTTGATGCAGCGGGTGGTGGTAGATCGAGAAGGGATGGCGGCAGAATTCCTGGCGCAACTCACGCTCGAAGGCCGACAGGTCGTCACCCTGCTGAGAGCCGACCAATACGAAGATGAGCAGTCGTTTGAACAGGTAGGAGACTGGCACGCCTTTCGCACCAATCGGCATGGTCAGGTGATCTGTGAAGTCGCAGCAGCGCGCTTCGCATTGAAGCGACCAGACGATGCACCTGCATTAGAGGTCGAGGTCGCTCTGATTCGTGACTGGCGCAAGTTGGATGTTTCTGAAGGAGGTGGTGAGGCAACCGATGTCCAGGATTGGCAAGCTGACCTTTCTCCCCAACAACAGCGTTTCTGGGAAGAAGGGTGGCAAGCTCTGCCCGCACCACCAGCTCCCACCACACCAAAGCTGATCCCGGTGATTACGACAAAGCCAGGCGTGGAAGCGATGGAACTGGCCCAAATGTACTTCAGACGCTGGAATTGTCAGGAAAATGCGATTCGCGACTGGTTAATGCCGCTCAATTTAGATACCAATCATGGCTACGCAAAAGAGCGGGTCGTGAACTCAGAACTGTCCAAACGACAAAAGGTGGTGCAAGGGCGTGTGCAACGTCTAGAACAGTTAGCGCAAGCCAGCCGAACACGCTTAACTGGCCTACAGGAACAGGATCAGCACCTTCAAGAGCAAGCTTCTGCCTATGAACAGCAAGGAATGGAACTCTCGTTACAGGTGATGCTCTTGGAGATCACAGGCCAAACAGAAGAACGGGACTACTTTCCTTTAAAAGCCCGCCAACTGGCGGCAGACTGGGAGGTGCGTCAGCGCCAAGCCAAGCTGGAAAAGAATGCGACGCGCCGCCAAGCTATCTTGAACAAATGTGAGGGCTATTGCCAAAGATTGCGGCACGTGCTCAGACGGAAAGAGGATTTGGAGACTCAAGCACGCGAAATGTATGAACTAAATCATACAAAGGACCAGATCATGACGCTGTTGAAGGTGGCACTGGCCAATCTGGGAATGTGGGTGAGGGATCGGTATTTCGGCGAAAACTACCGACACTGTAGTTGGCAGCGCTTGTTGCCTTTTTTCAAATTAGGTGGGCGAATTACTACAACGGAGGGCGTAGTACAACTCGAAGTCTGTGCCTTCAACAACCGGGATCTGGCACGCGATGTCGAGGAAGTCTGTCGCAACGTCAACGCACACGATGTAAGCTTGCCAGACGGCAGGCAGTTAGTGATGGCTGCTGGGGAGCGGCTTCGTGTCCATGCCTTCAATGGGCCGCTGGCGCACACAGGCTGAGTCTCACTCTATATGCGTCGATTAAGAGAAAAGGCAAACTCCCTGTTTCACTCCCTGTGCAAGTAAGGTAAGTCTCAGTTTACTTGCGTCACTCTGAAAAAGGCTCACTACCCAGCAAAGATGCCTGGCGGTGGCAGACTGGGAGCGGATTGAGGGAGTGCCTGCGCAGCAATCTTGACAGCA
>WNGH01006404.1_pt1 | contig 11186 bp, 8 predicted proteins | sample 5400631 | NCBI WGS metagenome assembly WNGH01 (sample SAMN13153373, study PRJNA577476) | soil metagenome | isolation source: 115 cm soil or saprolite under Garry oak tree replicate 1 | place: USA:California | collected 2016-06-15 | reverse complement strand
AAGTATGTATTCGGCTACAGGGCCGCCAGGAGCCTCATCCCCGACCTACCCGGAAAGCCACGTAGAGGGACATCGATCCCCGCTGGAGAAGGACGGTGAGCGGGTCGCCGTCCTTCACGTTTCGGGTCAAGCGCTCGAAGTCAGCCATCGTTCGGACCGTCTGGCCGTTGAGCTGCTTGATGACATCGCCGCGCTGGACGCCAGCCTCAGACGCCGGCGCTCCGTCCTCGACGCGCACCACCACGACGCCGTCGGTCGATCGGAGATTGAGCTGCTTGGCGATCTCGGGCGTGACGGGACGAACCTCGAGTCCGAGTGCCGAGCGGGCGCGCCCGCCGGGCCGCTCCTGTGCGGCCTGGCGCTCGTCCGGGGCCTGGCCCACCTTGACGTCGAGCACCTTCTCGCTCTGGTCGCGCCAGACCTTCACCTTCGCCGTGCGATCGGGCGACATGAGCCCGACGGCGCGCTGCAGGTCGCCCGGGCCTTCCATCGGACGTCCGTCGAACTCGAGCAGGATGTCGCCGGGCTTGAGACCCGCCTTGGCGGCCGGGCTGTCCGGGACCACCTCGTTGATGAGCACGCCCTTCGAGTCCTTGGCGCCGAACGAGCGGGCCAGCTCGGGGCTGAGCGGCTGGATCGAGACGCCGAGCCAGCCGCGCGTCACGCGGCCCTTGTCGCGAAGCTCGGTGTAGATCTTGCGGGCCATGTTCGAGGGGATCGCGAAGCCGATGCCGGAGCCCCCGGCGACGATCGCGGTGTTGATCCCGACCACCTCGCCCTGCATGTTCACGAGCGGACCGCCGGAATTGCCGGGATTGATGGCGGCGTCGGTCTGCAGGAAGTCGTCGAACGGACCCTGGTCGAGCTGCCTCGCCTTGGCGCTGATGATGCCGGCGGTGACCGTGGCCTGCAGACCGAACGGCGAGCCCACGGCGAGGACCCAGTCGCCGACCTGGATCCGATCAGAGTCACCCAGCCGGGCGTACTTGAAGCTGCCCTTGCCGTCGTCGAGCTTGAGGACGGCGAGGTCGGTCTTCTTGTCCAGGCCGACGATCTTGGCCTTGTGCTTTCCGCCGTCGAGCGTCACCACCTCGATCTCGGTGGCCTTCTCCACCACGTGGGCGTTCGTGAGCGCGATCCCCGTCGGATCCACGATGACGCCGGAGCCGAGGCTCCGCTGCGGAATGCGCTCGGGGGCCTCGCCGAAGAAGCGCCGGAAGAACTCCTCGCCGAAGTACTCCTCGAAGGGCGTGCGGCCCTGACCGGTCCCGCGCGAGAAGGTGTTGATGTTGATCACGGCCGGCTTGATAGCGTCGGCGATCGCGGCGAACGTCCCGCCCTGGGGCGGCATTTGCACCGGGAGCAGGGGCACCGGGCTGGCCGGGCCCTGCGCCAGCAGGGGCATGCGCCGTAGCTCGGCGCGCGACGCCGTGAACGCGCCGAGGGCGACACCCGCCACCAGCGCAAGCACAAGCGCTCCGAGAAAGGTCTTCCGCTTGAGCTGCATCATCGCGCGCCCTCCGTCATGCTCTCGCCGGCCAGCGCCCGTCGCAGGCGCTCGCCCTCGAGGGTCTCGGTCCGCTTCAGCTCTTGCGCCGCCGACACCAGCACGGCCTTTTTCGTCGTCAGCATCCCGCGGACCCGGTCGTGGGTGCGCTCGAGGAGCGCCCGCACTTCCTCGTCGATCGTGCGGGCGGTCGCCTCGCTGTAATCCCGCTCGCCGCCGATTCCGGTGCCCTTGAGGAACAGCGACGAGCGCTCGCCGTACGTCGCGAGGCCCACGCGCTCCGACATCCCGTACTTCGTCACCATGAGGCGGGCCAGCTCGGTCGCGCGCTCGAGGTCGTTGTGCGCGCCGGTCGAGACCTCGCCGTAGACGAGCTCCTCGGCGACGCGTCCGCCGAGCAGGACCGCGATCCGGTCTTCCAGCTCGCTTCGGGTCATCAGGAAGCGCTCCTCGGTCGGCAGCTGGTAGGTCATCCCGAGCGCGGCGACCCCGCGCGGGATGATCGTCACCTTGTGGACGGGATCGGCGTGCGGGACCGAGGTGGCCACCAGCGCGTGGCCCATCTCGTGGTGGGCGACAATATCGCGCTCCTTTTCCGAAAGGACGCGGCTCCTCTTCTCGAGACCTGCCACCACTCGATCGATCGCCTCTTCGAAATCAGCCATCTCGACCGCGCTCTTCTCCTTGCGCGCCGCCAGTAGCGCCGCCTCGTTGACGATGTTGGCGAGGTCGGCGCCCGCGAAGCCGGGCGTGCGCGCGGCGATGACGCCGAGGTCGATGCCCGGCGCTAGTACCACCGCGCGGGCGTGCAGTCTCAAGATCGCCTCGCGCCCTCGGAGGTCGGGCTTGTCGACGACCACCTGGCGATCGAAGCGCCCCGGGCGCAGGAGCGCCTGGTCGAGCACCTCGGGCCGGTTCGTGGCGGCCATGATGATGACACCCTTCGAGGAGTCGAAGCCGTCCATCTCGGCCAGGAGCTGGTTGAGCGTCTGCTCGCGCTCGTCGTGGCCCCCGATGAACCCGGTGCTCCCGGCCCGCGACTTGCCGATCGCGTCCAGCTCGTCGATGAAGATGATGCAGGGGGCCTTGTCCTTGGCCTGCTCGAACAGGTCCCGAACGCGCGCGGCGCCGACCCCGACGAACATCTCGACGAACTCGGAGCCGGACAGGGTGAAGAACGGGACGTCCGCTTCGCCCGCGACCGCCCGCGCCAGCAGAGTTTTGCCCGTCCCCGGGGTGCCCACCAGCAGCACACCCTTGGGGATGCGCCCGCCGAGCCGCTGGTATTTCCGCGGATTTTTCAGGAAGTCGACGATCTCCACGAGCTCCGCCTTCGCCTCGTCGACGCCAGCGACGTCGCCGAAGGTGGTCTTGAGCTCCTTACGATCGAAGATCTTGTGCTTCGAGCGACCGAACGACAGGGCCTGGGTGGGCCCGCCCCCGACCCGGCGCATGAGGACCATCCAGATGCCGACCATGACGCCGAGCGGGATGATCCAGCCGAAGACGAGATCGCGAACGAAGGTCGACTCGATCCGGCCGGTGAACTCGATCTTGTGCCGCTCGAGCTCGGCGACGAGCGGCGCCTCTTCCACGCCGGGGATGCGCGTCACGGTGAACACACGCACCTCGGCCGATTGCGTGAGCCACTGGCGGAGGCGGTCGCCGGCGCCGCTCGGCCCGGTGGGCAAGGCATCGGGCTTCGCGATTCCCTGGATCTGCCGCTCGGTGAGCGCGACCTTCTCGATCTTGTCGCTGCGCACGAGGTCGAGGAACCGGGACATCGGGATCTCGACCGTGCGCGGGGCCTGGAGCCACGCCTGCAGCACGAGGAGAACGGTGGCCGCAACCAACAGGTAGGCCAGCGAAAACTGGAGACGCTGGTTGAGTCGCGGCTTCATCGGGGATCCCCTTGAGCCATGCTAGCGTCGCGACGGGGGAGTGTCAAACTCGCGGCGTCTTTTCGCTTGACACTTCAAGCCCTTTGGCCTAAAAGTTGGCGCTGACCGCTCCTGTGAAACTAAGAACAAGCTCATCTCTCGCGAGGGCCGGCCAACGCCGCTGCGAGTTTCTGGTTCGGGGGTCGAGGTGAGGGAGTACCGTGCGGTTCGCCGGGGAGCATGGGCGGCTCTGGCCGTGGTTCTCCTCCTCACGGTCTTGTCCGCTCTTCCGGCGCTGGCCCAGGACGCCGCTCGCGAGCCCGCGTACCGGGCCTTCCCCCTCATCGGGTCGCGGCTCGCCGTCTGGGCGATCGCGCAGCTCCATCTGAACTTCGCGGCGTTCATTCTCGGCGTTCCGATCTTCGCGGTGATCATCGAGATCATCGGCTGGCGGACGGGCGACGCGCGGTACGACTGGCTGGCCCACGAGTTCGTCAAGCTCATCTTCGCCGCGTTCTCGACGACCGCGCTGCTGGGCGCCTTCCTCCTGTTACTCTTCGTCGGCTACTACCCGAAATTTTGGACGTACATGACGTCGATCTTCTTCCCCACCTACTGGGTCTACGCGCTCCTGTTCTTCGCGGAGACCTTCACCGTCTACATCTGGTACTACGGGTGGGACTGGCTGAGCGGTTCGCGCAAGGCGATCCACGTCGGGCTCGGGATCGTCAGCAATCTCTTCGGCACCGCCATCCTCCTGGTCGCGAACTCCTGGGTCACCTTCATGATCTCGCCGGCCGGCATCGATGAGTCGGGCGCCCTCAAGGGATCGGTGTGGGCGGCGATCAACAACTTCACCTGGATGCCGATCAACATCCACCGGCTGATCGCGAACATCGTCTTCGGCGGCACGATCGCCGCCGCCTACGCGGCCTTTCGCTTCCTGGGCGCCAAGACCGACGAGGAGCGTGCCCGCTACGACTGGATGGGGTACATCGGCAACTTCGTGGCGCTCTCGGCCTTCATCGTGCTGCCGTTCGCCGGCTACTACCTGGGCCGCGAGATCTACGCGTTCAACCAGACCATGGGCATCACGATGATGGGCGGCTTCATGTCGTGGCTCTGGATCATCCAGGCGATCCTGATCGGCGTGCTGTTCATCGGCTCGAACTACTACCTGTGGCTCGGCATGGAGCGCATCCCCGGCTCGGAGCGGTACCGCCGCTACGTCCCGATGATGATCGGGATCCTCGCCTTCGGCTTCATGGTCTGGGCGACGCCGCGCTCCATGGTCATCACGCTCGACGAGGCGCGCGCGATGGGCGGCACGCACCATCCGGTGCTCGGGTTCCTGGGCGTCATGTCGGCGAAGAACACCGCCGTGAACATGATGATCCTCACGACCTTCCTGTCGTTCATCCTCTACCGGCGCGCCAACCGCGTTTCGACCAAGTCCTGGGTCGGGATCGGAATGCTGATCCAGTGGCTCGCCCTCGGGCTCGCGGCGGCCGTCGTCATCTTCTACGGCGTGTACGGCTACTTCGTCGAATCGCTGGTGCGGATCGGCTTCTCGGTCTACCAGGTGATGGCCGTGCTCGGCGCGATCGTGGTGGTCATGGCGGTCGACATCCCGATGTTCAAGGGCGCCCGCTCCACCGGCGCGATCCGCTGGGGGACGATCGCGCCCCGCTCGCAGTACGTGCTCATCCTCCTGGCGGTCACGTTCACCTGGCTGATGGGCCTGATGGGCTTCGCCCGCTCGGGCATTCGCCAGCACTGGCACGTGTACGGCGTCATGCGGGACAACTCGGTCGACGCGGTCACGCCGGCCATCGGCTACGCGGCCAACATGATCACCGTGGTCACGATCGCCTTCTTCGCGCTCGTCATGTTCGTCTTCTGGCTCGGCGGTCTCGCCGAGAAGGGCAAGGCGGGCGGGCACGGCCACCCCGCCGCCATGCCGGTGTTCGCGGGCGGCAGCGACGCCGAGCCCGCGCGGGTGCCGGGGCGGAAGTCCTAGCGATGCGTCTTCCGGTCGGCGTCAAGGTCGGCGCGTTTGCGCTTTTCGTGATGGGTACGTACACGTACTACGCGAACTCGATCCCGCAGATTCAGTCGAAGCCGCCGGCCGAGCTGTCGCTCGAGGGCGGCAATGTCACGCCCGCGCAGCTCGTGAAGGCCGGCGAGGAGATCTTCAAGACGAAGGGCACGTGCGAGATCTGCCACCGGATCGGTCAGAAGGGCACCCGGGCGCCGGATCTCGCGGGCGTCGGCGCCCGCGCGGCGAAGACCAAGCCGGGCATGAGCGCCAGGCAGTACATCATCGAGTCGCTGCTGCAGCCCGGTGCCTATCTCGTCGAGGGCTACCCGAACATCATGCCGCAGGTCGACAAGCCGCCGATCGGGCTCAACCGCTCCGAGCTCTGGGCGCTCACCGCGTTCCTCGAGTCGCTCGGCGGCACTCCGGACGTCAAGCTCGACGACATACCGAAGACGGCGGGGGCAGCCCCGGCGGGCGGCGGCGCGGCCGAGGTGAAGATTCCGGGCGACCCGAAGGCGGGCGAGGCGGTCTTCACGGGGAAGGGCGGCTGCATCGCCTGCCACAAGGCGGGGAAGATCGGCGCCTCGCCGGTCGGCCCCGATCTGTCGCAGATCGCCAAGATTCAGACGCCCGAGTACGTCATGAAGAAGATCCTCGATCCGGCGGGATCCGGCACGGTCGCGGGCTTCCCGAAGGGCGTCATGCCTCCGATGTTCGGCCAGTCGCTGACGGCGAAGGAGTACGTGGATCTCGTGTCGTTCCTGATGACGCTGAAGTGACGCGATGAGCTTCCTGCGCTCCCGCTTCGTCCAGGCCGTCCTGGTGCTGGTCGTCGCGTTCGTCGTCCTCCGGTTCGGCATCCGACCGCCGGCGCCGTGGAGCGTCCTCACGCTCTACATGTCGATCGTGCTCCTGGCCGTGCTGGTGTTCGTGTCGTCCGACTCCGACTCCTGGCGCGAGTTCGTCCGGCCGATCCGCGCGACGCTGGTCAACCCCGACCGGCGCCACGTGCGCCTCGGGCTCCTGATCGCCCTGCCGCTCCTGCTCGGCTACTACGCCTACACGCAGGCCGCGGCCAAGCCGCAGGCGCCGCCGGAGTTGCGCGCCGTCCATCCGGCGCCGCCGGGATCGATCCAGTTCCGCGGCAAGGAGATCCAGATCGCCGGGCTGGACAACCCGCTGCGGAAGGATCAGGCGAATTTCAAGAAGCACGTCGCGGCGGGCGCGGAGATCTACATCCGCAACTGCATGTACTGCCACGGCGACAACCTCGACGGGAAGGGCCACTTCGCCCACGGCTTCAACCCGCCGCCGGCGAACTTCCAGGATCCGGGCACGATCGCGATGCTCCAGGAGGCGTTCCTCTTCTGGCGCATCTCCAAGGGCGGGCCCGGGCTGCCGAAGGAGTCGACGCCCTGGAATTCGGTCATGCCCGCCTGGGAGGACCGACTGAGCGAGGAGCAGACCTGGCAGGTCATCATGTACCTGTACGACGCGACCGGGCAGCAGCCGCGCCGCTGGGAAGAGGCGCATTGACGTCGGTGCGGCTCGGCGGCGTCGGCGTCGTCGTCGCGCTCTGGTTCTTCGCCGGCGCGGTGCCCGCGCTCGCGCAGGCGGGGAACGCGGCGGCCGGGAAGACGGTGTACGAGCGGAAGTGCGCGGGCTGCCACGGCGAGAAGGGGGACGGCAAGGGGCCGGCCGCGGAGCTTCTCGCGCCGAAGCCCCGCGACTTCACCGCGGGCCTCTACAAGATCAGGAGCACGGCCAACAAGGTTCCGACCGATCAGGACCTCTTCCGGATCATCACCGACGGGATGCCCGGAACCTCGATGCCGCCGTGGAAGGTGCTCGGCGAGAAGGACCGGTGGAATCTCGTCGCGTACGTGAAGACCTTCGCGGCCGACAAGTTCAAGGAGGCGCCCAAGAAGCTCGAGCTGCCCAAGGAGGTCGCCTCGTCGACGGAGTCGATCAAGCGCGGCAAGGAGATGTTCGAGGCGATCGAATGCCACAAGTGCCACGGCACCGAGGGCCGCGCCGACGGCCCCTCGCGCGCCGAGCTGAAGGACGAGTGGGGTCACCCCATCCCGCCGGCAAATCTGACGAAGCCGTGGACCTTCCGCGGAGGCGCCGGCCGGACCGAGATCGCCACGCGCCTGGCCAACGGCGTCCTCGGCACGCCGATGCCCGCCTTCCTCGACAGCGTCGAGAAGCCCGAGGACATCTGGCATCTCACGAACTTCATCCTGTCGCTCGGCCCGGAGTCGCCGCACTACGCCACGCTGATCCAGGTGACGTCGACGTCGGGACCGATCGCCGACGACCCGAACGCCGACCTCTGGAAGAACATCGCCCCCGCCAACGTCCCCCTGATGGGGCAGGTGATCGTCGATCCGCGGAACTTCAATCCCGCGATCGACCTGGTGGCGGTGCGGGCCGCGTACAACGACAAGGAGATCGCCTTCCATCTGACGTGGGACGATCCGACACAGTCCGCCGACGAGCCCGCCAAGAAGCTTGCCGCCGACGCGATCGCGCTCCAGTTCCCGCCGCAGGCGACCGCCGGCCCGGAGCGGCCCTACTTCCTGATGGGCGACGCCTCCGACGCCGTCTACCTTTTGCGCTGGGAGAACGGCAAGGGCGTGACCGAAGCGACGGCGAACGGCCCGACGAAGATCGTGCCGATCCAGGGCGGCGAGGCGAGCGCCAAGGCGGTCTACGCCAACGGCCAATATCGGCTCGTGATCAAGCGTCCGCTGGCTTCCAAGGACACCACGCGTCCGACGTTCGCACCCGCGGTCTTCATGCCCGTCGCGTTCCAGGCCTGGGACGGCGGCGCGGGGGAGAGCGGGACAAAGATGTCGCTGACGTCATGGTACTATCTGCGGCTGGAGGAGCCGCAGTCGAACCGGCGTTTCGTCATTCCTCCGGTCGTCGCAGTCCTCACTCTCGCGGTGATGCTGCTCGTGGTGCGAGTGGCGAATCAACGAGCATAACTCGAATTCAGAAGGAGCCTGAGCAATGCGCAAAGTAATCGGAGCGTTTCTGGCGATCGCGCTCGTCGCGGGCGTCGCCGTCGTCGCCCACGGGCCGGGCCCGGCCGGCGCGCAGGGCGGCGGGACCATCGAGGCCGCGGTGACGTACGCCGGAGCGCCCGTGGTCGAGAAGCTCAAGGTGAACAAGGACACCGAGAAGTGCGGGACCGAGGCGGTGATCGAGAAGGTCGTGGTCGGCGCCAACAAGGGGCTCGCGAACGCCGTCGTCTCTGTCCCGGGCGCCAAGGGCGGCGGTGCGAAGGCGGTGAAGACGACCGTCGATCAGCACGGCTGCAAGTTCGTCCCGCACGTGACCGTGATGACGCCGGGCGAGCTCGAGCTCAAGAACTCGGACGACATCCTGCACAACATCCATACCTATTCGACGGCGAATCCGTCCATCAACAAGGCTCAGCCCAAGTTCAAGAAGGTGATGATGGAGAAGTTCGAGAAGCCCGAGATGATCAAGCTCACCTGCGACGTCCACAGCTGGATGCTCGGGTGGGTCGCCGTCATGCCGAGCCCCTTCTTCGGCGTCACCGACGCCAACGGCGTGACCAAGATCGAGAACGTCCCGCCCGGCAAGTACACCGTCGAGGTGTGGCACGAGACGCTCGGCAAGCAGACGAAGGACGTCGAGGTCAAGGCCGGGCAGACCGCGAAAGTCGCCTTCGAGATGAAGAAGTAAGAGCCAGGAGGCTCTGCGAGCATGCTTGACTGGTGGCTGCCGGAGAACGTTTCGACCTACGGCCAGGAGATCGACTGGCTCTTCCACCTCATCTACTACATCACCGGCGTGACGTTCGTCCTGGTCTTCGTCACGATGCTCGCGTTCATCGTGATGTATCGCGACCGTCCGGGCCGCCGCGCGAAGTACACCCACGGCAACACGACGCTCGAGATCGTGTGGACCGTGGTGCCGGCGCTGATCCTCGTCATCCTGACGATCCTCAGCGTCCCCGCCTGGTCGCGGATCAAGATGACCATGCCGGAAACGGACTTCGAAGTGCAAGTGACGGCCAAGCAGTTCAACTGGCAGGTGATCTATCCCGGCGCCGACGGGAAGTTCGGGACGGCCGACGACAAGATGCTGCTGGACGAGATGCACGTCCCGGTCAACAAGGTCGTCCGGGTCATCCTGAAATCCCAGGACGTCATCCACAGCTTCTTCGTCCCCCAGTTCCGGATGAAGCAGGACGCGGTGCCCGGGCGTGAGATCCGGCAGTGGTTCGAGGCGACCAAGCCCGGCCGGTACGAGTGGCCCTGCGCGGAGCTGTGCGGCTTCGGCCACTCCGGGATGCGGGGCTGGATCTACGTCCACACGCCCGACGAGTACGGGAAGTGGGCGGCGGAGAATCTGACGGCGCAGGCGGCCCCGGCCGCGGCGCCGGCGGAGGAGCCCAAGCCGGCCGCCGCCGTGCCCAAGAAAGAGGGGAAAGCCAAGAGATGAGCTCCACCAGCGCGACCGCTCACGCGCACGCCGGGCACGCGACCCACCACGAGCTCGGCTTCGTGCGAACGTATATCTTCTCGACGGACCACAAGATGATCGCGCGGCAGTTCCTGTTCATGGGGCTCATCATGATGGTTCTGGGCGGGCTGCTCGCGCTCGTGGTCCGCTGGCAATTGGCGTGGCCCGAGACGGCCGTGCCCGGCCTCGGCGGGATCCTCAAGGACACCGGCGGCATCCTGGAGCCGAGCACCTACAACATGGCGTTCACGATGCACGCCACGATCATGATCTTCTTCGTGATCATGCCGATCCTGGCGGGCTCCTTCGGGAACTTCTGCATTCCGCTCATGATCGGGGCGCGCGACATGGCGTTCCCGTTCCTCAACATGCTGTCGTTCTGGGTGACGGCCAGCGCGGGCGTCATCATGCTCTCCGGCTTCTTCGTGGAGGGTGGCCACGCCGCCGCCGGCTGGACGTCGTACGCGCCGCTCTCGGCGGTGCCCGCGTACACCGGCGTGAACTGGGGCCAGAACATCTGGTGCATCAGCCTGTTCACCATGGGTGTCGGCTCCATGATGGGGTCGATCAACTACATCACGACGATCATCAACATGCGGGCGCCGGGCATGCGGCTCTTCCGCATGCCGCTGGTCGTCTGGTCGCTCTTCATCACGGCGATCCTCCTGCTCCTGGCGCTGCCGGTGCTCACGTCGGGCGTGGCCATGCTGCTGTTCGACCGCACGCTCGGCACCAGCTGGTTCAAGCCCTCGGGGGGCGGTGAGCCGCTCCTCTGGCAGCACCTCTTCTGGTACTTCGGCCATCCGGAGGTCTACATCCTGATTCTGCCGGCGATGGGCATCGCCTCCGAGATCCTGCCGGTCTTCTGCCGCAAGCCGATCTTCGGCTACCACGCGATGGCGTTCTCGATGATCGGCATCGCGTTCCTGTCCTGGATCGTCTACGGCCACCACATGTTCGTCAGCGGCATGAGCCCGGCGCTCGGGATGGCCTTCACCGTCACCACGATGATCATCGCGGTGCCCTCGGCCATCAAGACGTTCAACTGGCTGGGGACCTTGTGGGGCGCCCGGATCCAGTTCACGGTCCCGATGCTCAACTCGCTCGCGTTCGTCTCGATGTTCGTCATCGGCGGGCTCTCGGGCATCTTCATGGCCTCGACGCCGGTCGACATCTACATTCAGGACACGTACTTCATCGTGGCGCACATCCACTACGTGGTCTTCGGCGGCTCGATCTTCGGCGCGTTCGCCGC
>WNGH01006399.1_pt1 | contig 11190 bp, 9 predicted proteins | sample 5400631 | NCBI WGS metagenome assembly WNGH01 (sample SAMN13153373, study PRJNA577476) | soil metagenome | isolation source: 115 cm soil or saprolite under Garry oak tree replicate 1 | place: USA:California | collected 2016-06-15 | reverse complement strand
GGTGTCGAGCCGCGCTATCCCCGCGAGCTGCCGGCGCTGCGCCGAACGCTGATCATTATCGACTACGATTTCGGCAGGGTCGAGCATCGTATCGATCTCTACCGTACGCCGCGGATTGATTGTTACCGGGCGGTCGCCGACGGTGTGGAGTGGAAGCGCCGCGTCGGCTGGTCGAATGTGCTCGCCGGTCTTCGCGTCAAGTTCCCCCGGGTCCGTGCTCCCTGATTTTCGATGCCCGGGTTTTCCTGACCCTTCAGGTCTGGTTCTACTCAACAGAGAACCGAGCAGATCTCGCGCGCCCGCGTAGCCGCCGACAGCTGAGCGTCCGCTTCCGGTCCGGTCGCGGTCCTTTACGGTGGCCCGGTTGGAAGTCAGGGACGCGACGGTGTCGGTCCGGGCCGAGTCGGCGGCCGGCGGCGCGAGCCATCGCGGATCGCTTCCTGGCGGCTGCGCTCCTGCAGCAGCCATTCCTTCAGGCCTTCGGGCGTGTCGCAATCCACCCCATGGTTCAGCCTGCAGCGCTCTTTGGCGCGGTCCGCCCGCTGATCCTTGGCTGCTGCCCTGTCACCCGGAGGATTCCGCGTCTGCGCCACAACGGGTGCAGACAAGAACCGCCAAGGCAATCGCGAGCACCTGGGGACCTTCACTGATGCCCGCTCTTGCGCCGACTGTCAGCCGCGCTGGTGCAGTTCGATCACGTTGCGATCCGGATCGCGCACGAAGATTCCCTGCGCCCCGGGCCCGAAGCGGACGGGGCCGCCGCTCAGCGGGATACCGGCCGCCTCGAGCCGCTCCTTCGCGGCCATGATGTCGGGGCACAAGAGGGCGAAGTGCGTGATGCCGGGATGCTTGTCGGGGACGTCCATGAGGATGTTCGGTTCGTTCGCGCTCGGGGCGTTGAGCACTAGATTGAGTTCCACTCCAGATGGGTGATCGAGGATGGCGACCGGCTCGGGACCGATCGGACCGGCAGTCTTGGTGAAGCCGAGCAGTGCGTAGAATCGCACCGAGCGCTCGAGGTCGTGCACGCGAATGCCGATGTGGGCGAGGCCTGAGATGGGAACCGGAGCCGTCTTCGTCTTTCGTTCTGCCATTGCTTATCATAGCCCGACTGCGAGGAGCTACTGCTAACGCCCCTGCGCGCGCGTCATCCAGCCGAATTGCCGTTCGCAGAATTCGAACACCCCTTGGATCAACAAGGCGAGCGCAGCCGCGGGTATGGCTCCCGCGAGCAGGGTCACGTTGTCGTTCAACGCGAGCCCCGAGGCGATGCGCTCACCGTAGCCGCCCGCACCGATGAACGCGGCGATGGTCGCGGTGCCAACGTTGATCACCGCCGAGGTCTTGATGCCGGCGAGGATCGAAGGCAACGCGAGCGGCACTTCGATGAGCCAAAGCCGGTCGCGCGGTTCCAGGCCCAAGGCCATCGCCGCCTGGCGCATGCCGCGGACGATGCCGGTCAGCCCGGTGCAGGTGTTGCGGACGATCGGCAGCAGCGCATAGAGGAGAAGCGCTATGATCGCGGGCCACGTGCCGATCGTGCCCGTCAGCGCAATGAGGAACGCGAAGAGCGCGAGCGACGGGATCGTCTGGATCACGCCCACCGTTCCGAGAATCGCCTGCTCCGTTTTCGGCAGCTTCGCCGCCGCGACGCCGAGCGGGACGCCGAGCGCGATGCTCGCGGCAAGCGAGACGAACACGAGCAGCAGGTGCTCGCCCGTGAGCCGCAGGAAATCCGGGCCGAACAGTGCGCCGAGGAAATTCCGCCGCGCCGCGCGCTGCGGCCCACCTTCGGCGTCGATGAGCGCGGCCGCCTCAGCGAAACTCCGGCCTTCGATCTCCGCCGCGGCGTTCATGCGGATCATGCGCCGCTCGTCGATCCGGCCCTCGATCGCCTGGAGCGCGCGCCAGGCTTCGGGAAAGCGCATCGGCACCTCGAGCCGGTAAAGGAGCACCGCCTCGTAGCTCGGAAAATATTTCCTGTCGTCCTCCAGCACGCGCAAGGCGTAGCGCTCGATCTTCGCGTCGGTGGAATAGATGTCCATGACGTCTATCCTGCCTGCGGCGATCGCCTCGTAGGCGAGGCCGTGATCGAGTCCCGAAGGCGTGGCGTAGGGCATCCTGTATGCCGCCTTCAGCCCCGGCCAGCCGTCGGCGCGGCCGATGAATTCCTGCGACAGACCGAGCTTCAGGCCCGGGTGCTTCGCGAGATCCGAAAGCGTGCGGATCGCCAGCGCCTGCGCGCGGTCTTCGCGCATCGCGAGCGCGTAGCTGTTGTTGAAGCCGAGACGCACCGCGACGCCGAGGCCCTGAGGCGCGAGGCCTGCATTGAGATCCCCGATGCGCGGATTGCCGTCGGCCTTGAGTATCTCCCCCGCGATCGTCCCGGTGTACTCGGGGTAGAGGTCGATCGAGCCGGCCTTGAGCGCCGCGAACACGATGCCCGTGTTGCCCAGGCCGGGCCGGTGCTCGACGGGAGCTTTGCCTTCGACCGTCCGGCGCAGCACCTCGCCGAGGATGTAGGACTCGGTAAAGCGCTTGGAGCCGATGCGCAGCGTGTCGGCCTGCGCCGGCAGCGCGACGAGCAGCGCGAGGAGCGGGAGCACGATTCTCATTGCACCGCCGCAGGCGAGATTTCGCCGAGAAACTGCAGTGCCGCGAGACGCGAATAAAGCCCTCGCTCGCGCACCAGCTCGGCGTGCGTGCCGGCGGCGATCACCCGGCCCTGGTCCATGACGACGATGCGGTCGGCGTTCTTCACCGTGGCGAGGCGATGGGCCACGACGAGCGTGGTGCGGCCTTGCATCAAGTGCTCGAGCGCCTTCTGCACGTAGCTTTCGCTTTCGGCGTCGAGCGAGCTCGTCGCCTCGTCCAGGAGCAGCACCGCGCGGTCGGCGAGCAGCGCCCGCGCGATCGAGAGCCTCTGGCGCTGGCCGCCCGAAAGCCGAACACCACGCTCACCCAGGAACGAATCCATCCCCTCGGGCAGACGCTCGATGAATTCGGTGGCGTAGGCCGCGTCACAAGCGGCGCGCAGCTCGGCGTCGCCCGCCTCGGGTCGGCCGTAGCGCACGTTCTCGGCGACGCTCGCCGCGAAGATCACCGGGTCCTGCGGCACCAGCGCAATCCGCCTGCGCACGGTCTTGGGATCGGCGTTCTTCAGATCGACACCGTCGAGCATGATCGCGCCAGCGCCGGGATCGTAATAGCGCAACAGCAGCTGGAACACGGTGGATTTGCCGGCGCCCGAAGGCCCGACCAGCGCGACTTTCTCGCCGCGCGAAACGGAAATGGAAAAATCCGAGAGCGCCGCGGTGTCCGGCCGCGACGGATAGCGGAACGTGACGCGGTCGAAGCGCACTTCTCCGTGCGCGGGCTCGGGCAGCGTCCGCGGATTTTGCGGAGCGCGGATCGCGGGCTCGGTCGCGAGCAACTCCATCAGGCGCTCGGTCGCGCCCGCCGCTCGCTGCAGATCGCCGATCACCTCCGACACGGCGCCCACCGCCCCCGCGACCAGCACCGCGTAGAACACGAAGGCCGAGAGCTCGCCTGCACTGATGCGCCCGGCGAGCACGTCGTGTCCGCCGATCCAGAGGATGACGCCGACCGCGCCGAAAGCGAGCAGCATCACCAGAGCGACCAGCAGCGCGCGCTGGCCGATGCGCCTCACCGCGGTGCCGAATGCCTGCTCGACGCGCTCTCCGAAGCGCTCGCGGTCCTTGTCCTCGTGGCCGTAGGACTGCACCGTGCGGATCTCGTGCAAGGCCTCGTCGATATAGGCGCTCACGTCGGCGACCCGGTCCTGGCTCGCGCGCGAGAGCTTCCGCACGCGCCGGCCGAAGAGGAGAATCGGCGCGATCACCAGCGGCACACCGAGCACGACCAGCGCAGTGAGCTTGGGGCTGGTGATCACCAGCATCACCAGTGCGCCGATCATGATCAGGGTATTGCGCAACGCAAACGAAGCCGAGGAGCCGATCACGACTTCCAGCAGCGCGGTGTCGTTGGTGAGCCGTGAGATGGCCTCGCCGGTGCGCATGGTCTCGAAGAACCCGGGAGACTGCTCGAGCAGATGCCCGAACACCGCGCGGCGGATGTCGGCCGAAACGCGCTCGCCGATCCACGACACGGAATAGAAACGCGTGTACGTCGCGGCGGCGAGCACGCAGACGATCGCGAGCAGCGCGAAGAGCGCCGTGTCGAGGGAAGCCGCGTCAGCGCCGGAAAAACCCGCGTCGATGACGCGCTTCAGGCCCTGCCCGAGCACCAGCACGCAGCCCGCCGCGACCACCAGCGCGACGCCCGCGACCGCCATGCGCGCGCGGTAAGGCCAGAGGAAGCGCAGCACCCGCGCCAGCTGCCGGATGTCGCGGTTGGGCGGGCGCTCGGGGATGTTGTCTATCAGCCGCGCCAAACAATGCTCCTCAACTCAAGCGCTCTTCCAGCGCCACGATCCAGTGCCTCACCGGCAGATCGGTGCCAGTCTGCAGGTGCGCCTGGCAGCCGATGTTGGCGGTGAGAATCCGCTCCGGGCCCCCTGAGGCGAGCGCTGCAAGCTTGTTGCGCCTCAACTGCCCGGAGAGTTCCGGCTGCAGGATGGAGTAGGTACCCGATGAGCCGCAACACAGATGCGAGTCGGGCACCGGCGTCAGCTCGAACCCTGCGCGAGCGAGCACGCGCTCGGTCACGCTTTTGAGGTTCTGCCTGTGCTGCAGCGTGCACGGCGGATGAAACGCAAGCCGCGCGCCGGACTTCCGGAGCAGCGGCTCGAGGCGAGCGAACTCAGAGTCGATCACTTCGCTGATATCGCGCGTCAAAGCGCTGATTTTCGCTGCCCTCGCGGCGTAGCGGGGATCGCGCTCGAGCAGGTGAGCGTATTCCTTCACCGTGATGCCGCATCCGCTCGCAGTCATGACGATCGCTTCGACGCCGTTCTCGACGTGCGGCCACCAGAAATCGATGAGAGAACGCATGTCGGCTAGCCCGTCCTCCTGATAGTTCAGGTGGTAGCGCAGCGCGCCGCAGCAGCCCGCGCCTTTGACTTCGATGAGCGAAATTCCGACGCGGTCGAGCACGCGTGCCGCCGCCGCGTTGATGTCGGGCGCGAGCGAGGCCTGCACGCAGCCGGCAAGCGCGAGCATTTTCCGAGCGTGGCGCGGCGCGGGCCACGCGCCCGCTGCCGCGGTCGAGGCCGGCACTTTTCCGGCGAGGCTCTCGGGGAGGAACGGCCGTGCGAGCCGGCCGAGCGCGAAGAGGGTCGCGAACAGGGAACGACGCGGCAGGATTGCCGCGAGCGCACGGCGCTTGACGCGTTCCCATGCCGGCCGCGCCGTTTTTTCCTCGACCAGCTTGCGCCCGATATCGAGCAGTCGCCCGTACTGCACGCCCGACGGGCAGGTCGTCTCGCAGGCGCGGCAGGTGAGGCAGCGGTCGAGGTGCAGGCGCGTCTTGTCGGTGATCTCCTGCCCCTCGAGCGCCTGTTTTATGAGGTAAATGCGGCCCCGCGGACCGTCGTTCTCGTCGCCGAGGAGCAGATAGGTCGGACAGGTCGCGGTGCAGAAACCGCAGTGCACGCACTTCCGCAGGATGGCGTCGGCTTCGAGCCCTTCGGGCGTGTCGCGGATGAAATCGGCCAGAGCGGTCTGCATCAGCGTATTTCCGTCATAGCTCCGGATACATACGGCCGCGGTTGAAAATTCCCTGCGGATCGAACTCCCGCTTGAGCTCTTTGTGGATTTTCATGAGGGCCGGGGCGAGCGGCTGAAAAACCCCGACCGACTTGTCGCCGCCGCGAAAGAGCGTGGCATGGCCCCGCGCCCGCTTCGCCGCATCACGGACGGTGCGCGCGTCGGCGCGCGAGCACAGCCAGCGCAGCGCCCCGCCCCACTCGATGAGCGGCTCCCCGGGGAGCTTGAGCGGCGGTGTGGTCGGCGGAACCGAAATGCGCCACAGCGGCGCGTCGTTCCTGAAAAACGGATCGGTCTGTTCGCGAATCCCCGTCCAGAAGCGCTCGCCTTGCGCGGCGTCGACGAGCTCGCCCCCGATTTTTCCCCTCGCGGCGGCTACCGCGGCAGCCGCGCCCGAGAGGCGCACGCGGAGCTCCTCTCCAGTCCAGGCGCTCGCGCTGATCGGCAGAGGCTTGCCGCCCCACTTGTTGAGCGATTCGATCGCCTTGTCCTCGGGCAGCTCGAGCTTGAGCGTCGCCTCGGCCGCGGGCACGGGCATTGCCTTGAGCGAAACTTCCAGGATGATCCCGAGCGTGCCGAGCGATCCTGCCATCAGGCGCGAGACGTCGTAGCCCGCGACGTTCTTCATCACCTGCCCGCCGAAGGCGAGCACTTCGCCGCGCCCGTCCATGATTTTCACGCCGAGCACGAAATCGCGCAGCGCGCCCGCCGCCTGGCGGCGCGGCCCCGAAAGCCCGGCCGCCACCATGCCGCCTAGCGTGGCCCCTTCGCCGAAGTGAGGAGGTTCGAAGGCGAGCATCTGGCCGCGTTCGCGCATCGCCGCCTCGATCTCCGCGAGCCCCGCGCCGCAGCGCGCGGTGATCACGAGCTCCGAGGGCTCATAGGTGACGATGCCGGAATACCCGCGCGTGTCGAGCACCTCGCCTTCCGGCGCCTGGCCGTAGAAGTCCTTGGTGCCGCCGCCGCGCAAGCGCAGCGCGCGCTTCGAGCGACTCGCCGCGCGTACCGTTTCGGACAGCTTCTCGAGCACCGCGTCCATTGCGTCGGACAGTATCACCGGAGTCTCAATTGAAGGAAATCCCGACGATGGCCTTGACGGTCCAGTTGTCCGTGGCGGGCGTCACTCCGTGGCCGACGCCGAAATTGAGCGACCAGGACTTGCGCTCGATTTCCATCACCGCGTACAGCGTGCGGTTCTGCTGGTCGGGCGGCGGCCGGTTCGCGAGCGTGCCGATGTCCCCGTAATACTCGGCACCGAGCGCAAATCCTTGAGCGAGGTCGTGCACTGCCTTCCAGGCGAGGGTGACGTCGGGACTGCCGCGAAACCCCGGTGAAAGCCCCCACTCGAGTATGGGATTCACTCCGATCAGCCAGTCGGGGCCGCGGTAGCCTCCGATGACGCGAACCTCGTCGTTCCAGCGGGAGTCGGAGAAGGCCTTGGTGAGCTTGGAGAGCTCGTTGTTGATCCCGAAGTACCAGCCGCCCTTGCCTTCCACGCCGTGCACCGGCAGCCATTTCGTGCGCAGCTTCACGCCTCCCAAATGATAGTGCCACTGCGCATCGGTCGCTGTCGGAAGATACAAGCCCCAATCGAGATCATTGCCCAAGCCCCAGGAAAATTCCGGCGTGATCCGGACTCCGTGATGAGGCGGTACATCGCCAGGGTAATCGGGCGTCCTTCTTCCGCTCGGCGTGGTATTGACGTGGAGCTCGAGGCCGCTCTCGCCGCGGTAGTCGAGATCGTCGGTGTAGACCTGGATCTCGTCAAGGATCGCGAGCGCATACGGTGCCCGGCACAGGCCGGCGCCGAACAGCACCGCGGAGACGAGCCAACGAGCGCGCACCCTCTCGCAAAGGCGCACGTCTAGAATCTCGGCAGCTCGGGGTGCGGCAGCTGCCCGCCCTTCACCCGCATGCGGCCGAACTCGGCGCAACGATGCAGGGTCGGGATGTTCTTGCCGGGATTGAGGAGGCCCGCGGGGTCGAAAGCGCGCTTCACGCCTTGGAAGCGCTCGATCTCGGCCGTGGCGAACTGCACGCACATCTGGTTGATCTTCTCCACGCCAACGCCGTGCTCGCCGGTGATGGTGCCGCCGACCTCGACGCATTTCTCCAGCACTTCGCCCGCGAAGCGCTCGGTGCGCTCGAGCTGGTCGGGGTCGTTCGCATCGAAAAGGATGAGCGGATGCAGGTTGCCGTCGCCGGCATGGAACACGTTGGGACAGCGCAGGCCGTATTTCTTCTCCATCGCGGCGATGAATTTCAGGATCTCGCCCAATTTCTTCCGCGGTATGGTCCCGTCCATGCAGTAGTAGTCCGGCGAGATGCGGCCCACCGCGGGGAAAGCGGCCTTGCGCCCGGCCCAGAACTTCTGGCGCTCCGCCTCGGAGCTCGAGACGCGGATGGCGGTCGCACCTCCGCGCCGCAGCACCTCCGTCATGCCGGCGATGCCCTCCTCGACTTCCTCGGGCGTGCCGTCCGCCTCGCAAAGCAGAAGCGCCGCGGCCTCCAGATCGTAGCCGGCGTGCACGAATTCCTCCACCGCGCGCGCGGCCGGCCGGTCCATCATCTCCAGGCCGGAAGGCACGACGCCCGCCGCGATGACGTCGGCCACCGCATTCCCCGCCTTCTCCACGTCGTCGAACGAAGCGAGGATGACGCGGGCCGTTTCGGGGCGGGGCAATAGCTTCACCGTGATCTCGGTCGCGACCGCGAGCATGCCCTCGGACCCGATCATGAGCGCGAGCAGGTCCAGCCCGGGGGAGTCGAGCGCCTCGCTGCCGAACTCGACGACCTCGCCCTCGACCGTGACCGCGCGCACCCGCAGGACGTTGTGCAGCGTGAGGCCGTATTTCAGGCAGTGCACGCCGCCCGAGTTCTCGGCGACGTTGCCGCCGATCGAGCACGCGATCTGCGAGGAAGGATCGGGCGCATAGAAAAGACCGCAGGGCGCCGCTGCATCCGAGATCGCGAGATTGGTGACCCCGGGCTGCACGCGCGCCGTTCGCGCCACTGGATCGAGCGCGAGGATGCGCCGCATTTTCGCAAGCGACAGCAGCACGCCCTCCCCCATGGGGAGCGCACCGCCCGAGAGGCCGGTGCCTGCGCCCCGGGCGACGACCGGCACTCTCAGCTCGTGACAGGTGGCGAGCACCTGCCGCACTTCTTCCTCGCTCGAAGGCAGCGCCACCACCATCGGCAACTGCCGGTAGGCCGTGAGCCCGTCGCATTCGTAGGAGCGCGTGTCCTCTTCGGCATGCAGCACGGCATCTGCGGGCAGCAAGCCGCGCAGGCGCCCTGCGACTTCGGCCTGACGAATGAAGTTGATGCCGGTGACAGCGATGTTCATACCCGTCTTTCGCTATCGGCAGCTTACAAGTATTTCTTCACCCACGCCAAGCCGTCCTCGGTTTTTCCCGCGGGCACGTATTCCGCGCCGATCCAGCCCATGTAACCGAGCCGGTCGATCAGATCGAACAGAGGAGGAAAATCGATCTCCCCGGTTCCGGGCTCGTGCCGCTCGGGCGCATCTGCGACCTGCATGTGCCCTATTCGAACGAGATTTGCCTCCAGGGTGCTGGCGAGATCGTCTCCCATGACGTGCATGTGAAAGAGGTCGTACTGTAATTTGAGATTGGCCGCGTCCACCTCGTCCATGAGCGCGAGGGCCTGGGCCGATTTGTTCAAATAGAACCCGGGAATCGTTCGCGTATTGATCGGCTCGACGAGCAGCGTCATGCCGTGGCGCGCCAGCTCCACCGCTGCGTAGCGCAGGTTCCATACGTAAGTCTCTTGCAGCTTCGTTTCATGAACCCCCGGTGGCATGACGCCGGCGAGGCAATTCATTTGCTTGCAACCGAGCGCTTGAGAGAACTCTATCGCCTTCGCAACGCCTTCGCGGAATTCAGCATCACGCCCGGGCAGACAGCCGATGCCGCGGTCGCCTTTCTCTGGATCGCCCGCCGGCATATTGATGAGCACCACCTCGACGCCGGCGTGCTGCGCGATCTGCGCGATCCGGTCCTTGCTCCAAGAATAGGGAAACTGGATCTCGACCGCCTTGAAGCCGGCTTGAGCCGCCGCGTCGAAGCGCTCGGGAAACTCGAGCTCCTTGAACAGCATGCTGATGTTGGCGCTGAAGCGAGGCATGACGAAGACCTTCGCAAGCTGGCCGACTACTTGCGACCCGCCCAACGAAGGAGATACCTGCGCCGGTTGCCTCGGAAGATGAAACCTAGCGTGGGGTTGGCCAGAATGACATTGACGGTACGCTCGAACTCGGCCACGAACGCGAGCCCAAGCTCGATATTTGCGCTCTCGGTGTAGAAGGCAGCCGCGTCATGCAGTTCGCCAAGCGCAGGCGGAACGATGACCAGTTTCACTTCAATGCTGCACGGACTCGGGCAAGGGCCTCTGCGATGGGGATGACCTGAACCGCTCCACTCTCAACCTCGGCGATTCGACGCTCGACTTCAACCGCCCAAGCCTCCTCGATTTCTGCATCCTCATCGAGGCTCGCCAACAGTCGTTGCGCGAGCGCGGCACGCTCGGCCGGCGTGAGCTTCAGGGCCTCTGCTTCCAAGATTTCCACCTGGGTTTGCAGCATGGTCGGGGTATCTCTATGAACGGAGTGAAATTCTACTGCGAAGAGGTTTGCCGGCGCAACGACCCGTTGGTTCTTTGGCCGATTCACCGGATCGATTCAAGACGCATAACGTCAATTGGTTGAAAAATTATTTGACAGCTTAGTCGATAGAAAGTCGGCTCGCACACCTCGTCCACAATTCCTTAAGCCGCAAGAGGTTCCCCCGCCCGCTTCACCGGCCGCTCGTCGATCGGCAGATTCACGACCACCGAAATCACTGACAGCCCGATCGCGATCAGCCACACGAGCTGGTACGAGCCGGTGCGGTCGAAAAGATAGCCGCCGAGCCAGCCGCCGAAGAAGCTGCCGAGCTGGTGGAAGAAGAACACGAAACCCGACAGCATGGCGAGATGCTTCACGCCGAAAATTCCCGCGACCACGCCATTGGTGAGCGGCACTGTGCCGAGCCAGAGGAATCCCATGGCCGCGGCGAACAGATAGGCCGACAGGGGCGTGAGCGGAAACGCGATCAGCAGCGCGATCGCAACCCCGCGCGCCGCGTAGAGGCCGGAGAGCAGGTAGGTCTTCGAAAAACGCCCTCCGAGCTGCCCGGCGAGGTAGGAGCCGAAAATGTTGAACAGGCCGATGAGCGCGAGCGAGATGGTGCCGTCGCGAACGGTGAGTCCCTGGTCCATCAGGAACGCGGGGAAGTGCGTGCCGATGAAGACGACTTGGAAGCCGCAGGCGAAGTAGCCCACGCCGAGCAGCCAGAAACCCTTGTGGCGGAACGCCTCGGCGAGCGCCTCCTTCAGCGACACGCCCGCGCCGGCGGCATGGGTGCCATGATAGCCCTTGTCGGTTACGCCGAAGGAAGCCGGCATCACCACAGCAACTAAGATCGAGAGGGCGATGAGCGCG
>WNGH01012228.1_pt1 | contig 11193 bp, 8 predicted proteins | sample 5400631 | NCBI WGS metagenome assembly WNGH01 (sample SAMN13153373, study PRJNA577476) | soil metagenome | isolation source: 115 cm soil or saprolite under Garry oak tree replicate 1 | place: USA:California | collected 2016-06-15 | reverse complement strand
CTTGGAGTTCTCGAGCCGAATGAATGGCGGGAGCTGGCCGGCGAAGCTGTTCAAGAAATTTATAATACCGCAGCGGATGCGCTCGAGAAAATGCGCGCGGGTGGTGGTCCGCATTTTTGGTGGGTGAAGATGGAACGGCTCTCCAGCCACACCAGTTCGGACGATCAAAAACTTTATCGAACTGCGGAGGAGTTGGCCGAAATCGAGAAGCGCGATCCGGTGAAATGCTGGAAAGATCAATTGATCGCGGAGGGCGCGCTCACGAGCGAAGAATTCGCGAAGATCGACAATGAAATCAAAGAACGGATCCGCAGCGAATATGCCGAAGCTGAGAAAGCTGAAGATCCGTCGCCGAAAGAGCTGGAGGCAAATGTTAGTGGTGCGCTCCCGAAGATCGACAACGAGATTCTACCGCCCGGCAAATATCGAATCGGCGACACCGTGAACAAGACCCTGCGGCTCGGACTCGAGGAAGATCCGCGCCGCGTCATTTTTGGCGAAGACATTGAGGACCCAAAAGGCGGCGTCTTCAGATTAACGCAGAAACTTTCCACCGAATTTCCGAAACAGGTTTTCAATTCGCCGCTGGCGGAATCGACAATTCTTGGGGTCGCCTGCGGGCTTGCCGCTTACGGACGTCGACCGGTCTTCGAATTGCAATTCATCGATTTCATTTATCCGGGATTCAATCAACTCGTCACCAACATCTCGACTTTGCGCTGGCGCTCATTCGGTAACTGGAAATGTCCGGCGGTGATTTATGCGCCTTATGGCGCCTATCTGCCCGGCGGAAGTTTGTGGCACAGTCAGGCCAACGAATCCGTGTTCGCGCACTATCCCGGACTGAGCGTTGTGATTCCGAGCACTCCGGAAGACGCGGCCGGTCTGCTTTGGACGGCGATGCATGGCGAAGATCCAGTGCTTTTTCTAATTCCGAAACACATGTTTTGGGCGGAACGCGAATCCAGGGAACCGGTTCGGGCGGTGCCGTTCGGTCAGGCCCGCAAATTTCGCGACGGTTCCGACGTCACACTTGTCGCATGGGGCAACACCGTTGAGAAATCGCTCGAAGCGCTGGCGAAGATCGATAACGAAATCAGCGTCGAACTGTTCGATCTGCGATCGATCATGCCGTGGGACAAAGAATCGATCGCGGCCTCGGTTCACAAAACCGGCCGGCTCGTGGTCGTGCAGGAGGACACCAAAAATTGCAGCGTCGGTCAGATGATTATTTCGCACATCAGCGGCCAGCCCGATCTCTGGAGCGAAATGGTCAGTCCGCCCGTCCTCATCAGCAAAGCGAACGTCATGATTGGTTACAATCCAATCTACGAATACGCCGCGCTTCCGGACGTCGAGCGAATCGTTGCCGCGATTCGACGTTCCGCTTCAATTCAAACCTCTCGTAAGGAAGCAACGGTCTTGCGCGACCATCAACCAGCGGCGATAGAATCGGCGAAGGCAAAACCGAAGAAAAGCGAAATGCCGAAGGGTCATGTCCAGAACATCACCGTCCCGATCATGGGCGAAGGTATTCGCAACGCGAAAATCGTTTCTCTTTTGAAGAAACCGGGAGATCCGATCGCGCTCGATGACGATCTGTGCGAAGTCGAAACCGACAAAGCCGTTTATCCGATCCAATCCTCGTTCGCCGGCACGATGGGCGAATGGAAAACGAAAGTCGGCGACACCGTCGACATCGGCCAGGAACTCGGGACCATCGTAATCGGTGAATCCGCCGACGGTGTTGTAGCTACCGCTGTCGCAGCGGCAGAGCCAGACGAAAAAACTGTGGAGGCAGCCGTCCCGGCTGCAGTCCCAGGTGAACGCGGGCGAGACGCCCGCCGCCACAGAGGAGTGGAACCCGCGCTCTCGCCGACGATCACGCGCAAACTTTCTCGCGTGATTCCAGCCAACCTTCAAATCGACGCGCGTTGGGAAGCGGTCCGTGAAGCGCGCGACGCCGCGAAAAAGAAAAATGGTAAGAATGCCCCCTCGCCTTCTGTGATGATCGCTTGGTCTGTCGTTCGGGCGATGGAAAAACATGCGCCGTTCCGGCGTTTGATTCTCGACGACGAAAGCATCGTCGAAAACGAAAACTTCGATCTCGGTGTCGCGGTTGCGCTTGAAAACGATCGGCTCGCGACTGCGGTGATTGTCGATGCAAACAAGAAGAGCTGGTCTGAGTTTGTGAGAATCTACGACGAAACGATCGAAGCGACCCGGGGTGGCCGGGTTGACGCAATGAACGCACCGGTCGTCATCAGCAGCCTTGGCGCTTTCGGCGTCAAAGCGGGCGCTCCGATTGTTGTTCCGCCGTCAGTGGGGACTCTCTTTGTGGGAACCGCTCACCACGAAATCATTTCAAACGGAAAGAAAAACGAAACGGCGGAAGTAATTACCCTATCGCTCACCTTCGACCATCGCGTCCTGAACGGCGCCGCCGCGGCAAGCTTCGTTCACGACATCAAACAGCAGATCGAGCATTTCAAGATTCCGGAAACTGCGGATGCAAAAGTGGCACGACGTGAGAGTGGCAGCGCCCATCCGTAAAAGAACCACGCTGTAAGAGCTTTCGCGTTTGTCGCTCTCATTTGCGTCGCGCACGCCCATTCCGAAACCACTTCGAATATGCAGCGCTCAGGATCGTGGAACAGAGCCCCCGATTGCGGCCCAATGCAATCCAATTAAGAACACGACGAGCGGCACCATTTGCACCAAAAGCCGCTCGAGCGCTGCGGACGCCAGCTCTTGCACATTCCAGGGCGCCACGACAAAAATTACAACGTAGAGAGTTATCTGAGCTAGTAGCAACAGCCAGAGCGCGACCACAGAACGGTTCTTCCAACCACGAAAATCGATTATTGCGACGGTCGGCAAGAGAAGCCAGATTCCGCTCCAGCGTGACCAATTCGACGCGCGTCGGCAAAATTCTCCCATAATCACGCCAACGCGATCCAAATTTTGAACCAGCAAATCGGGCCGCAGGCGCGCGCCGTAATTCTCATGTGTGTGGGGAAGCGCCCGGCTCCACCACAGCCAGGGAAAATACAAAAGCAAAATTCCCGCGGAGAAAAATCCGAAGCTCAAAATCGACATGACGAGGTCGGAGCGGCGCTCTTTTTCCAACCACCGGAGAAAATAGAAAACCGCGCCCGCATAATAGAGTGTCAGAGCGAGATCGGCGGTTCCGGCCCCTGCCCAACGAAGCACCGGCGGCAAACTCACCGCGAGCACAGTGAGAAGCAGGGACGTCGGCCGGTTCAATTTCCATCGCAGCGCGGTGAAAACCTGAAACACAAATGCGAGATAGAGAATCAGGAAAACGCTTTTTCCGAGATATTCGTTGGTTTGACCAATCGCGCCGTAAACTCCGGCGACCAAGAACGGGACTAACAACGGATAATCCTGATGGCTGAAGCTGAAAGCTGGATCGGAAAAATATTCCGGACGCGACCAGAGACTTTCGTGCGCGAGCACCTTCGCCTTCAAGGCCCAGATCGCGAACGCATCCAATTCGTAAACCGGCTGAGCGACGGCATGGATCGACACGATCGCGACGCAACCCGCAATCATTGCACCGCATCCGATCAGGCAGATCCACTCCCACGATGAGACCGGTGCGCTTGGCCGAGTCGTCATCCAGGGCCAACGATGATTGCGCAAGTGTTGAAATTGCGCCGTGCCAAAAATGATCACGACAAACACGAGTGCGATTCGGCCCGGCGCAAAACCGGCAAGCGAGACCCAAAACAAAATCAAACTGAGCGCGCCTGCTCCCACCGACACAACCGACGCAAAACACTCTGTCAGCGATCGCGATTCGTCTTTGAAAATGAGCGAGACAGTGACGTGCCCGATCAAAAACAACGCCGCGAGGTAAAGCAACAGCCAGAGGATCGGCGCCATCATCGAAGGGTTCTTTCGGCGAAATGAAAACCGGTCCGGCCATCCTTTTCCTGCGTGAACGAGACGATTCGGCCGACACGATGTCGATCTAACCAATCCGAATCGGGCGAAAAGTCGGCCGCCAGAATATCAGTCCCGCGATTGATTATCTTTCCCGGCGCAGCCACAAATATCCGTCTGGGATAAACGAAATAGCAGGACCGGTAATAAATTTGTTCTACTAATCGTTCGTTGGCGGCGTCAAAGTCTTTGATCTGAAGCAGCGCGTTTTCTCCGGACGGCAAATCCGAGTAAATACGATCGATGGTTCTGAGCTCCTGGAATGCATCCGCATTCCGCAAACTTTCCATTAGCTCGCGGCCGAAAGAATTGCCGGCGATGAAATCAAGATAACAATTCCGCGCCAGGCACACTCCAACCGCCGAAATCAGAAAGAGGCGAACGAGATTTTGTCGCGTGGCAAACATTCCTCGAACCGTGCCGCTACAACAGCGATCGATAGAGTTTGATCGTTTCATGCGCGATTGCGCTCCAGCTAAAGTGTTCTTCGGCGCGTTTCCGTCCCGCCTTCGCGAATTTCTCGCGCAGCTGCCGATCTTTCATCAGTTGATTAATTCGCGCCGCCAAGTCGTGTGAAAACTTTTCTGGATTGAGCGGCTCGAACGGGCTCTCTTTCATTTGCTTGAGTGGAACGAGGAAACCGGTCTCGCCATCGACCACCACTTCTTTGATTCCGCCGACCGCGCTCGCGACCACGGCGGTTTCACAAGCCATCGCTTCGAGATTGATGATGCCAAACGGTTCGTAAATCGACGGACAGCAAAAGAGCGCCGCATGGGAATAAAGTTCAATCACGGCCGGGCGATCGAGCATCTCTTCGATCCAGAAAATGTCTTTGCGTTTCTTCTGGGCAGCAGCCAGCGCTTCCTTCATTTCCTCAGCGATCTCGGGCGTGTCCGGCGCGCCGGCGCAAAGGACGATCGGAAAATCGGGGTCCATGAATGGAATCGCGCGAACAAGATGAATGATTCCTTTTTGTCGCGCGATTCGGCCGACGAAAAGCAGATACGGCTTTTTTGGATCGATTCCGTGTCGCTCGAGCGCGGCGGTTGAATCGACGCGGTGATATTCGTCGGGATCGATTCCGTTGTGAACGACTCGCACCCGCTTTGGATCGACATCGAACAGGCGCTCAATGTCGCGCTTGGTTTCGGCAGACACGGCGATGATCGCGTCCGCCATTTCGAGCGCGGTCTTTTCGACCCAGAGCGAAAAATCGTAGCCGCCAGCGAGTTGTTCGCGTTTCCAAGGCCGCAACGGCTCGAGCGAGTGCGTCGTGATCACGAGCGGAATTCCATAATTCAATTTCGCGAGAATGCCGCCGAAATGGCTGTACCAGGTGTGACAATGAACTAGATCGGCGTCGATGTTCGTAGTGTTGAAATCGATATCGCGGCGAAGTGCGCCGAAAGCCGATTGCAACGGCTTCGGACAAGTGAAACTGCTCGTGTCCAGTTCGAACCCGGTGACTTTGAGCCGGCCCTCTTTGAAATTTTGATCGCCGAAACAGCGAACATCGACGTCGATCGTTTTCGCCAGCTCGTGCGAGAGATAACCAACGTGCACACCGGCGCCGCCGTAAATGTGCGGCGGATATTCGTTGGTCAGAAAGAGAACTTTCACGCGAGCAAATGGACGTCATCGGGCTTAGCGCGAGACGCGTGAAAGAAATGACGAATGACTAAGGACGAATGACGAAGGAATGACGAAGCCCAAAGTTGAAAACGCGACCTGATAATCTTTTTTGTCATTCGGACGTTCGTTATTGTTTTGGCATTCGACATTCGTGCTTCGTCAGTGTTTTGACGATTTTATTTCCCCGCGCGCACCAGCAGCACTGGCACCTGCGCCCGATGCCGCACTTCGTTGATCGTGCTCCCATGGAGCAAATCGCCAAGAAGCCGGTGGCCGTGCGCAGTCATCGCGATCAAATCACATTGTCGATCCTCGGCCGCTTTCACAATTCCCTGCGCCGGATCGCCCAGTGCGAGAAAAGTGTCCACGGTCAAACCCCGCTTCCGCAATGTCTCAGCGGAACTTTCCAGATAGGCGCGGTCGTCTTTCATCTCCTGCGACTCAGCCAGGTTGAGCTGGTTATAATTGCGGGCGACGTAACCGTCGGCGACGTGGACGAGCAATAATTTCGAGTGATGCAAACTCGCGAGCTCGGCAATGTGCGGGAGAAGCGTTTGATCGGCACGACTGTTTTCGAGAGCGACGAGAATTTTGTGGTACATGTTAGTAATGACGAATGACAAATGACGAATGACAAAACAAACCGGGTACGACGGTGATCAGGCTCGTTAGGAGTATCTTCACGACTGTTTCGAGCTTCGGCATTTGGTCATTCCTTCGACATTCATAATTCGTGCTTTGTCATTTCCCGGTGACCCAGGCGCTGATGCCGGCCCAATCACAAAGGTATTTTCCGTTTAGTAAAACAATCACCGCGGTTGTGATCCAGGCTAACGTTCGCAGCCAAAGCGGCGAAACGAACTCGCCCATTTTGCGGCGATCGCTCGTGAACAAAACCAGCGGAATGACTGCGAAGGAAAGCTGCAGGCTGAGGATGACCTGACTGAGCAAAAGTAATTTTGCCGTGCCGCTTGCACCAAATAGAGCGGCGACAATCACGGCGGGGATAATTGCGATGAGGCGTGTGATCAAGCGCCGCAGCCAGGGACGCAACCGGATGTTGAGAAAACCTTCCATCACGATCTGTCCGGCTAGCGTTCCGGTCAGGGTCGAGTTTTGGCCGGAGGCAAGAAGAGCGAAGGCGAAAAGCGCGCTTGCGATCGGGACGCCAAGCGTTGGTGAAAGAAGCTTATACGCGTCCTGGATTTCGGCGACATCGTGCTGGCCGTGCGAATGAAAAGTCGCCGCGGCCACAATCAGAATCGCCGCGTTGATGAACAAGGCGAACATGAGCGCCACGCTCGAGTCGATCGTGGCAAACTTGATTGCCTCGGATTTACCGGCCGACGATTGCTCGTAATTACGCGTCTGCACGACCGAGGAGTGAAGATAAAGATTATGCGGCATCACGGTCGCTCCCAGAATTCCGATGGCGATGTAAAGCATGTCGCGGTTGCGAATGATTTCAGAATGCGGAACAAAACCGCTCAGAACGGCCTGAAGCTCAGGTTTCGAGAAAATAATCTCGAAGAGAAAGCAGCCGCCGATGGTTAGGATCAGGACCACAACGAGGGCTTCGATGTAACGGAAGCCTTTGTTTTGCAAATAGAGCACGGCCAACACATCCAGGGCCGTGATGCAAACGCCGATCACGAGCGGGATTTTGAAAAGTAAATTCAACGCGATCGCGGAACCGATGACTTCGGCCAAATCGCAGGCGCAAATCGCCAGCTCGCAAATTATCCAGAGCGCGAACGAAACCGGCTGCGAGTAATGATCGTGGCACGCTTGGGCCAGATCGCGTTGGGTGGCGATACCGAGCCGCGCGCAAAGCGCTTGCAGCAGGATCGCCATCAAATTCGAAAGCAGAATGATGCTCAGGAGCGTGTAACCGAATCCCGATCCGCCGGCCAAATCGGTCGCCCAGTTTCCCGGATCCATGTAGCCGACCGCCACCAGATAACCCGGACCCGAGAACGCGAGCAGCTTTCGCCAAAAACCAGCGCCCGGAGCGATCAGAATCGTGCGATGCGATTCCGGCAGGCTCGGCGATGTGCGATCGACTCGCCAACCATCTTTGGTCGAAAGCTCATTGTGCATTCCGACCAAGTTACCGTTTCATTCGGCGTAGACAAGATCGACAACGACGCCGGGCTGACACCGAACGGTCAGATTGATCGGGCGGCAGCAAACGGTGCAATCTTCGATCAGCGATTGTTCCGATTGCGAGGTGTCGATCTGCAATGGAAAAACTTCGCCGCAGTGCGGACAAGTGACTTCAGTTTCGACGATTAATTGCATTTATTGTAGCGGCGTTTGTGTCAGTGTCACGTCGAGCGGAGTCGAGACATCTCTAGATATTTCCGAAAATTGTAAGCGATTGAACTCGTTCGTCTCCCGACTCTCTCACCGCTACCCTCGCGGCCCAACGGTCCATCTCGCTCGCCCCACTCGCTCCATTCCTCGACTTCGCTCGGAATGACAATGCAGGCGCTCGCCGCGGCGAGCGCCTCTACAATTCTACAACGCGACGTCGGGTCTGGTCGAAGCCGGTTGCGCTTCCTTCAGCCTCTGAAAATGCAGCTGGCGAATGCGGCGGCTGTCGGCCTGGGTCACAGTCACGCAGTAATTGTCGATCTTTACCTGCTCGCCTTGCTTCGGCAGATGTCCGAGCAGATGCGTGACGTAGCCGCCGACGGTGCTCACGTCCGGACTTTCCAGTTCGAGTTTGGCGAGATCGTTCAACTCGTAGAGCCCGAGCGTGCCGTCCACCGTAAATTCATCCGCGTTGATCTTTTTGAATTCTTCCTTGTCCGTATCGAATTCGTCCTGGATGTCGCCGACTAATTCCTCGAGCACATCCTCGAGCGTGACCATTCCGACAGTGCCGCCGTACTCATCGACCACGATGGCGACGTGCGCGTGCTTGCTCAGAAAAAGACTCAGCAATTTCTCGAGCGCCATCATCTCCGGGACCGGAATCAATTCGCGTTTTATCCGCATCAAGTCCGGATTCGGATCGCGCATCATCGGAACCAGTTCCTTGATGTGAATGAGGCCGACCGTGTTATCGAGATTTTCACGGCAGAGCGGAAAGCGCGTGTGCCGCGAAGCGAGCGCCTTTTTCACGTTCGTCTCGAAATCGTCCTCGATATCGAGGTAAACAACTTCGCCGCGCGGGGTCATGATATCGCGGACCACGCGCTCACGCAGATCGAGCACGTTGAGCACGAGCTTGCGCCCGAGCGCCGAGACTTCCTTCGATTTCTCGCTTTGCTCCAGAATGAGACGCAACTCTTCTTCGCTGTGGGCCAGCTCCGTCCCCGGAATCGGTTTCATCCGGAGCATGCCTCTCAAAAGCAAATTGGAAGATTTGTGGAGTAACCAGATCGCCGGCTTGAACAGAAAATAAAATGCGCCCAGTGGTCTGACCAGTCGCAGCGAAACCGCCAGCGGATTCGCGATCGCGGTGTATTTCGGCGCCAGTTCGCCGAACACGATGTGCATGAAGGTGATCCCGACGAACGCGAGCGTGACGGAAACCGAGGTGACAAACACGTGCGACTGAATGTTCGCCAGCGCAAAGAACGGCTCGAGCAGATGGGCGAGAAATTCTTCGCCGAGCCAGCCGAGCGCCAGACTGGCCACGGTCACGCCGAGCTGCGTCGCCGAAAGATAGGCGTCGAGGTGCGCGCGAATGTATTTCGCGAAACGCGCCCGCGGATTCCCCTCCTCCGCCAATTCGTCGAGTTGGCTCGCGCGCACTTTGATGATCGCGAACTCGCACGCGACGAAGAAACCGTTCAATCCGACCAGCGCCGCGATTACCGCCAGTTTTCCAATGATGATGGCGGGCGAGTCCCATTGCGTCACCAGTGCGTCTGCGAGCGGAAGCATTAACAAAGAGTTCATTTTACGAGCGCGCGCGGCGCACCCGAAAATCGACCTCTGGTTGTCCTACCAGCTGGACTTCGTCACGCCAGGGATCAGTCCCTGCGAGGCGAGCTCGCGAAACGTCAGCCGCGAGACTTTGAACCGTCGGATGAACGCGCGGCGGCGGCCAGTGACTTCGCAACGGTTCACCACCCGCGTTGGACTGGCGTCGCGGGGGAGCTGGGCCAAACCGGCGTAATCCTTCTTCGCCTTGAGCTCGGCGCGGAGCGCGGCGTATTTCTTCACCGTCGCGCGCTTGCGTTCATTGCGATTGATCCAGGATGTCTTTGCCATAAGGGAACGCGGAACTTAGTGGCGAACTTCCGATTTTCAACTTGTTTCTGGCCCTGTGATTGTGCTGGATCGGCCGCTCCGCGGGCGACGCTAACGGTACTCGGCTTCGCCGACATTTATTAACATCGAGCTCGCCACGGGACGAGTCCGTCCGTCGGCGGACAAGGGACTGCTCGATCCACCTCGCTGCCAGAGTTGAACCTTAGGCGTCTTACGGTAAACATGTCGCCCTGTGATCCCGCTTTTTCGCAAAGACTTTCCATCGCCCAGGGGCGATCTCGCCCAGGCACTGGACGCGGCGCTGCACCGGTTCGTCCAGAAATCCGGGCCGATTGTCGATCTTAGGTCACGCGTTTTTCCCCTGGTCGACGAACTCCGGATCAATCTCGACGGCGCAAAATTCGATTCCCCTGCTCCGCCACTGGCGAAGGTCGAAGGCGAAACCGCGCTCGCCTTTGAAACGTCTGCCGTCAACGTAAGAGGACGAAACATTTCCGTTCGCGGCGTGCCGCTCAATTTGCGAATGGAAATGCACGACGTCTTTTTTCACAAGGGCGCCGACGCCAACGGCGACGCTGTTTTGGTCATCCACCGAGCGCGCGAGGGGCAATTGGTGATTTCGGCAGCGCAGTTGAATCTGGAAGAAGCAATTGGGCGACTTGGCCGAGAGAAAGCGCGCCTTTGGGGAGTCGATCTCGAACGAGTTCGCTTGGCGATGCGCGCGCGGAGCCGGCGCTCACTGGCCGCTGACATCGGGATCCAGGCGAAGAAATTTTTTGCCCGCGCCAACATTGACATCTACGCCCAGCTCGACATCAGCAACGAATTCGAGGCCAAAGTTTCCGAGCTCAAATGCAAAGGCGACGGCAAACTCGGCTCGTTCGCCTGTGGCGCGCTTGGACCGCTCTTCGAAAAACTGAAGAGCAACACATTTCCGCTCAAATCGCTTCCGCTCGGCGGTCTTCAAATTGTAGACGTCCACGTCGCCGTCGCCGATACCGTCGAACTCACTGTTGATTTCGGAAGCGGAGAATGATTTCTGAAGGTGGATCGGCCGCTCCGCGGGCGATGCTATTCCGGGCGGCTTCGCCGCGATTATTTAACATCGAGCTCGCCACGGGACGAGTCCGTCCGTCGGCGGACAAGGGACTGCTCGATCCACCTCAAGCAGCGTTTGATCACTGCCGCGCCAAGCGCCGGAATAGAAATGCGCCGAGGATTATGAAGAGAACGTTCGGCACCCGGATTAGGTAGGGGCGATTGACCTCAATCGCACGCGGGCGGTTCGGTGAACCGCCCCTACCTATTCGTCTTACTGACTGGCCAATCGTCGGAACAGAAATGCGCCGAGGATTATGAAGA
>WNGH01006391.1_pt1 | contig 11194 bp, 12 predicted proteins | sample 5400631 | NCBI WGS metagenome assembly WNGH01 (sample SAMN13153373, study PRJNA577476) | soil metagenome | isolation source: 115 cm soil or saprolite under Garry oak tree replicate 1 | place: USA:California | collected 2016-06-15 | reverse complement strand
AGAACAGTGTCAACGTTCAGGAGTTTGAGAGCTTCGTAAAATTGCTCGGCTTCGGAAATGGGCGTGCGATAGTCGGCCTCGCCGGTCATGACCAATGTGGGCGTCTTTACTTTGGCGACAAGATTGGTGAGCGACCGCTGCATGTAATTGTCCGTGCTGTCCCAGGGAAGGCCCGGGAACCAGTATTTGGTAATGAATGGAATGTCGGACGTGAGCGCAAAGCTATACCAGTTGATGACCGGATATAGCGAAGCCGCGGCGCGGAAACGCTCGGTGTGTTCGATGGTCCAGCAGGTGAGGACGCCGCCGCCGCTGCCGCCGGTGACGAAGAGATTGTTGGTGTCGATATAGCCTTTGGCGATGACGGCGTCGACGCCGCTGTTGAGGTCGTAGAAATCGTCGCCGGGATAGGCGTGATGGATGAGATTGGCAAAGTCTTCGCCGTAGCTGGTGCTGCCGCGGGGATTTATGTAGAGAACGACATAGCCTCTGGATGCCAGCACCTGTTTTTCGAAATCGAAACGGTCGCCGTAGTCAGCGAAGGGACCGCCATGAATTTCAAGAACGAGAGGATACTTTTTGGAGGGATCGAAATCCGGGGGATGGACGATCCAGCCCTGGACCTTACGATTGTCTTTTGAGGATTCGAACGAAATCTCTTCGACGTGGCCGGGTTTGTTTTGCGTCAACAATTCCTGATTCAAAGAGGTGAGGACTTTCATCGCGCCCATATTGGAGATGGCAATGTCGCCGGGATTGTCCGGACGCCCATAGGTGAGGGCGATCATGCCGGTGCGAGACAGGGAAAAAGTGCCGCTGCCTCCAGCGCCCAGTGTGGAAGCAAGATGTTCGGCGATTCTCTTGGAAACGCCGCCGGCTATGGGATAGAAACCTATCTTGGAATCGCCCTGATCGTCGTAGCGAAAATAAACGCCGCTGTTGTCAGGAGCCCATTGGGGATCCTGGATATCCCGATCGAGTTTATCGGAGATGGAATGCGGATTGGTGCCATCGCGATTCATGAGGTAGAGCTTGGTGGTTTGATGGCCTTGGTAGCGGTCATCGTAGCCGGTGTAAGCGATGAGTTTTCCGTCGGGAGAGACGGCGGGAGAATTGTCTGGGCCTTTGCGATTGGTGAGAGGGCGAAGCGAGCCATCGGCCACGCTAAACTCATAGACTTCATCGTCGAAATACTCGTGATCGGATTCGGGATGGCGGTTGACGGATACGATCAGATACTTGCCATCAGGCGTCCAAGAGGCGCGAGAGGGGCCGAATTCGTTGCCACCATTGGGGAAATTTCCGTTGGAGACCTGACGCGGGGCACCGCCTTCACTGTCGCCCACGAAGATTTGCATGAAGCCGGGCTTGAGGTAACCCGCGCCGTTGAAGCGATAGACCAAGCGATTGTAAGCCGCTGGGGGGTCAGCCCATTTCGCGCCGGAAGGCGGAGCCGGCAGATCGGCAATGTGCGGGCCTTTCCCAAGAACGAGCGAGGAGAAAGACAACATTTTTCCGTCGGGCGACCAAGCGATAGCGTCGGGGGCCTGGTCGAGATTGGTGACGCGCGCGGTCTGGCCGGTGTCCATCCAGCGAATATAGAGCTGCTGTTTGCCGTCGGCGTCGGAAAGATAGGCAAGGCGCATGCCGTCCGGGGACCAGCGCGGAGAAACGTCGCTGCGATTGCCGCTAGTGAGCGGGCGATGGTCGGTTCCGTCGGTATTGATGATCCAGAGATTCGAGTAGCGCTTGTCGGTCATGGGATCGGCGAAGCGGCGAACGTAGACGATGCGCTTGCCGTCGGGAGAGATTTGCGGGTCGGTGGGGAGCTGAATCTGGAACTCATCCATGGCGCTAAGTTTGTGAGAAGCATCCTGCGCCCAGACCTTGCGGCTGGAAGCAAGAGCCAGAGTTGCAATGAGAAGAGCGGCGATGATGCGCGCTTTGCGTGTCATAGGAAAAGAGCCTCCTCGCGGGGCGAGTAAACAACGCGAATGGCGGGATGTCAAGGTGATGGGAGGTTGAAACTTTGGATATGAGTCGAGGGATTTTTTTACTTTCGCTTGCGCCTTGCTTGATTGGCAGGGATTAGAAGCATTCAAGGGATGTCTCGTTGCGGCTCTGATTCGGGATGAGCGCTGGATAAGGCCATCGCCAAAATCATGCTGAAGACGAGTGTGCTGGCAGTTCGATACGGTCCAGTGTCCAATCGGGCTCACATAAAAACCTTAAGGGACAAGAGGCCGGTTGAATCAGGCGGCCTCAAGGCTTCCCTGGATCGGTGAACCCGGTATTCCCCCTATCGACAACGAATAGTCGAAGTGCTACGTAATCCCTGTCAGCCCTCGTCCTCCATTTTTCGGTTAGGCAGGTGCCTGTGACTTTGCCCACAACACCGCTTGCTCGCACGAAGCAGAGCCGGGATTCCTCTTTTGCCCCTGGACCGAGGCAGATCCTTGCTGCGTTGCTATTATTACTTTTTCCCACGCTGAATCGCGCCCAGGCAGTTCCGCAAGAGAAAGAGGGGGCATCCCTTGGCTCTTTGACCAGCGTCGGGGAGGTATATGTAAATGATTCTCCTGCGCCTGCCGAAATCACGATTGTCGCCGGCGACAGGGTGCGTGTTGGAGCCTCCGGCTCCGCTACCTTTAACATGAGCGGAAAAGGCTGGCTCAAACTCTCTCCGCGCAGCCAAGTCCTGTTCTCCAGCAAATACGAATATACGGCTGAATTGGAGGCAGGAACCGTGGTAATGAATTCCGTCAGCGGACCCAACGGGTTCACGCTCCGAATTGGAAACGATGTGGTGGTTGCTTCCTCGAAAGAGCGCGCCGCGTTGGCGTCTATTGACAGGGCTCCGGATGGTTCTTTCGTTGTAGCGTGTTCAGAGGGACCGGTAGGCGTACTAACCTTGCTAGGGGCATCGGGGCAGTTTCTCCAAGTTGGTCAAGCCGTGAGCGTTGCCCCAAACGGCGAATTATTTCCGGTGGAGCGGCAGGCTTCTGCGACTGCGAGATCGACCTCGGTGGCACAAAAGCGCAAGAATAGCCGTAAAGTATGGGGCTTTCTAGGGCTCGCCGTAGCTGCCGGTGCAGCCGGAGCCGCAGCTGCTCTAAGTCATCACGGTGGCGGAAGTCAGACCGTTACTCTCGCTGCTCCCTAGGAGCAGCGCTCGGGCCTCTAAAATCATGGCGCGAGACCTGACACCCTGGTTCACTTTCTAACTGGATCGCCACGGCACATCGGGCAGGTGGCCTCTTCGGGTCTCCCGAAGGCATCGAGCGCACGACTGTTCAATTCTTGGAGGCTGGAGGATTCACCAGCCGGAAGTTAACTACGATGTCTTGCTCTGTTTCTACCGGTTGCCCGGCGAGCAGGGTTTGCGCGTAATGCCATTCGCGAATCACGCTCGTTGCCGCCTTCGCCAGTAAGCTTGGTCCACTTATTGGCTCGGCGCTCTGCACGGTTCCATCGCGGCCGACAACAACGTGCAGTTTTACAGTCCCTTCGACGCCCTGACGCTTGGCTTCTTCAGGATAGACCGGCTCAACGCGCGAGGTGGCGCGGCCGATCTGCAGGCTGCTGCCACGCGTTGCCTTCTGTGAACTGATGTCCGGTGGAATGCGGATCGAAGGATAGGGATCGGTGATTACGGTGTTTTGCGCGGGTTGGCCAGGGGTACTTGCTACGGATTGGCTTCGGGCATTCGCCGGGGCCGGATTCGGCGCGGCAGCAACGGCGTGTTCAGGAAGCTTTGCAAGCGGGCTCTTTAACAGGCTTTCCGTGCGGCGAACGGCGTTATTAACGGCAACAGTCCTCGCAGCGGAGCGCTCGCCGCTGCGCACTAGCGAACCTTTCACATCGCGTCTTGCTGGAGCCGGCGCAGGTTGAACGGCTGGTGAGCCGCTACCCTACAATTGCAGAGCGGGCGCGTCTGTAGTTTTGTTGGCGGGAAGGGCTTCTTTCAGCAGAGGGGGTTTGTTTAAGCTTTTCGTATTCTCTGCGATGAATCCAATCACTTCATGCCGAATGGCAAGCGACGCAGCAATCCATCTTATGGCCAACCATGCTACCGCCGCCAACGCTAAGACGGCGGCGAGGCGCGTCAACTGATCGGATAGTGCTGTTGAAGTTCCCGTATGAAATGCAGGCCTTGACAGCGGGTGTATCTGCGGGCTTGGGAATCTTCAGCTTGGGAATGTCCGGTATCGCCGGGGGGATGGCAACGGCATCGGGAAAATCTACAGGCTTAGGAATCTTGAGCCTGCGAGTTTTCGGTATAGTCGCGTGGATCGCGGCATCGGGAGCTCAATGGTAGAGCATTCGGCTGTTAACAGAGAACTTCAAATCACATAACTCGTTTCTCTGGCGTCAGTTAACAGCTGCGGGACCATCCCCAAACACCTTTTTCTTGTCCCCACGATGTCCCCAATATTGCTTCCGTCCATCCTTCCACGCCCCGGCAGACGCCAAATCCGGTCCAAAGCGCAAGTTCTCGTGACGGAGTAAGATGTTTGTTTTGGGAAGCGGTTGATAAAATTCGCCCATGAGCACAATGAGACCGAGGAAAGTTTAAGAAAGTGGCCGTAGATCGGGTTGTAGGCTGGCGTCGAGCGATGTGTCAGGGTGATCTTGTCTCGCTGTTCCCCGGCAAGCGGAAAAGAACCAAAGCGGGGCATCGAAGTGAATCCATGGCCGAAACGAGAGTGACAGCTGCCGATTATACGCTTTCGGCTTTATTCGATTTTCCGGCTGTGCATCACAGGAACCGATCCTCCCGGCGAAACTCTTCCATACGAGTGATCGTCGCAAGCGTCATTACCTCATCGGCCGTGAGATTGCGAAAGCCGTGACCGCGTAAACCGATTGCTGCTACTCTCTGCAATTCTTCGTCGTTGAGTCCGCCGAAAGTAACGGAAACGTTGTAGCGCTTGGGTTGGTCACCATCAACCACGGTTGCATATGAGGTTGCACTAAACAGATTGCATAGATCGCGCGCCGAAGATGTCTTGGGGCTTAGAATCTCCATAGGCAGAACGACATAAGAAATCCCAAAGAGCGAAGGTGCGTTCGGGCTCCGTGGCTTTCTTTCTAAGAATCGTCTAAGAAAGGAGAGTGGCACAGCTGACCTACCTGTTGCGCATTGGATTCATTATAGTCCTCTCAAGAGTCATACGAGCCCTCCAAGCGTTGATGAGTAAACAGTAGCCGACAATCCGCCCGTAACCTCATCTTTATGCTTCCCAGAACTCCGTTTGCGCAGGTATCGTAGCTCGGGCCGCGCTCTTCTCGGAAGGAAGATGGGATGCTTTTTCTAAGACGCCAACTGCTTCGAACTCTGTCATTTGCTTTCGGGTCGAGCTTCATGTGGAATCGGAACCAACTCGGCATCGCTGCGCAGACGGCCATACAACCAAAGGTCTCGCCTCCCCCTGCGGGGGCCGCTGTTCGCGGTGGGATTGCTGGAGGAACGGAAATGGAAAAAGTGACCGGAATCGGAGGATTCTTCTTCCGAGCCAAAGATCCGAAAGCGTTGGGGCTTTGGTACCAGCAACACCTGGGGATTTTGACGATACCAACGACTTCCGAGGAACACGGGTGGCAGCAAGAGGCAGGACCAACCGCTTTCGCTCCTTTCAAGGAGACGAGCGATTATTTCGGGGATGCCCAGAAGGTTTGGATGGTGAACTTTCGAGTGCGGGATCTCGACAAAATGGCGGCCCAGCTACAAGCTTCGGGAATCGCGGTCAAGATTGACCCGCAGTCTTATCCCTACGGCCGGTTCGCTCGCCTGCATGACCCTGAGGGGAATCCGATCGAATTGTGGCAGCCTAAGGTTCCAGACACTAAGGGCTAGGTCGCGAAACAGTTCAGGACTGTTTCTGAATTCTTCCTGAGTTAACGGGCAACTCTGAAGTAAAGCGATTAGGTAAGGGTGGCCGACCATCCGTCCACAATTGCGATGTTCGCTTGACGCCGATCATTTGGCCTATAATCCGCCCATGCAGCAAATCATCTCGATCGTTTCCCGCGTATTCATCCTTGTCCTGGCCGCTACCGGTAGCGTGTTCGCCCAGGCCAATCCCGACTGGACAGAGCCGTTCCCACCGTTTCGCATCGCAGACAACTTGTATTACGTCGGGAGTAAAGGGCTGGCAAATTATCTAGTCACAACACCGCAAGGGAATATCCTGATGAACAGCGACCTGCAAGCCAATGTGCCACTGATTCAGGCGAGTATTGAGAAACTCGGATTCAAGTTCAAGGACACAAAGATTCTTCTGATCAGCCACGCGCACTGGGATCACGACGCCGGGAGCGCGATGATCAAAGAGATTACCGGCGCGAAGTACATGGTGATGGATGCGGACGTTGCCGTGGTCGAATCTGGCGGCAAGACTGATTTTGAGTATGGCAACAGCCCTACTACTCTCTATCGGCCTGCCAAAGTGGACCGCGTATTGCACGATGGTGACGAAGTGAAACTTGGTGACGCGGTACTCGTTGCGCATCTCACTCCAGGGCATACCAAAGGCTGTACCACGTGGACGATGCAGGTTACGGATCGCGGCAAGGCCTACAACGTGGTTATGCTCGGCAGCCCCAACGTGAACCCGGGCTACAAGCTCGTCGACAACAAGGCTTACCCGGAGATCGCCGAAGACTACGAGCGCATGTGGCGCGTTCTGAAGTCGCTGCCATGCGATATTTTCCTCGGTGCCCATGGCAGCTACTTCGGACTCGAGGAAAAGTACGCGCTCATGAAAGAGGGAAGCCCGAACCCTTTCGTCGATCCGAGTGGCTACAAAAAGTGCATTGCCCAAAAGGAACAGGATTTCCGCACTGAATTGGCAAGGCAGAAACTCGCCGCCCATTGAAAGGCTGTCCGAGAGAGAAAGTTGGGATCCCCTTCGATTGCGGCGAATAACGCTGGTGCTTTCGCCCGGGGCTGCCTGTAGTGGCGAGTGTTGGCGAACTCGAACCGATTGCGGGTGGGCAACCCTGAAGTAATCCCAAGGTAAGGGTTGCCGACGACTCGGCCAGAATCGTCGCATCCGTTGCAGACCGATGAACGAAGGGGCCATGTTGCACACTACGGTTGCCCGTTTCACATTCCCCTCCGCAAGATCGTGCTTCGCAATCGCGCATGATCGATCGCCGCGTCGTTGGCCAGTGGGATGGGTTTGTTGGCGGGAAGGACTCTCCTTCCTGCCGACGCTCTCGCATGACGCAAGCACTGTCTATTATCTAAAGCAGACGGGCAGCTCACGGTCTTATGTCAGCGGCGAGCTCTGGGCTGCCGATGTAGCCAGCAGACGGCAGGAGCGCGTTCTGCCCGGGTATGTCGTCGCGCACTACGACATTTCCCGCGACGGACGCACCGTGGTCTTCGCGGCAGCGGAGGGTGACAGTACTGGCATCTGGATTGCGCCATTGGACCACAGGTCTGCGCCACGGCAGCTCACTTCCGGCGGCGAGTACCGAGCGTTCTTCACGCCCGAGGGCGACATCATTTACATGAGCAATAAAGGGCCGCGGTACCTCTACCGGATGAAGAGCGACGGCAGCGACAACCACCAGGTAATGTCCGATCCAGTCCTCCACTTGATGAGCGTCTCTCCAGACGGGGAGTGGGCAGCCATGATGGTTCCGTCCGGACACGGCGAGGACGTGAGCGTGATCGCCTATGCACTACATGGAAGCAAGCCCGCGCTGATCTGCGATACCTGCATTGGCGGTTTCGGCCCGGCACGCATGAATGCCCCGCTGGCCAGCTGGAGTCCGGATGGGAAGTATCTGTACGTCTCGCTGCAGTTCTTCGCCATCGAGTCACAGAAAACGCTGGTAGTGCCGTTAAAGCCGGCTTCGGCGCCTCCCCTGTTGACGCCGCGGCCCGACGTAAAGGAACCGTATTTCGCTTCGCTCCCGGGGGCGCGGCTGATCGACGAGAAAGATGTCTTTCCGGGCCCCGATAGCAATACCTACGCGTTCTACCGGCGGTCGTCACGCACTAACCTTTACCGACTAAAACTGCCCTGAAGATTCACCCAAAAGACCTTACTACCTTCACCGCGCGTTTTGCCATCTACGGGAAGGTTGAACGCTCCGTGGAGGTAGCGACAGTATCCGTTGGCGCTTCCGTTTTGCAGTGTCAGCACAGGCTTTCTGGTGAGAGGTGTCTGAGCGTAGGCCAGCACAGTGGTAATGACCAGTAGTACCGCCAGCCGGGGCAGGCTGGCGACCCCTCGGGCAAGAGACGCACTCTTCCGAGCGCACAAATGCATAGAGCCTCCAAGCCTCACATAGAAGCAAGAATTGCTGATTGTCCTAAACCGGCCATTGCGAGCGATATTTTGTGCAGAAGTTTCATACGCCAATGTTCGCACGCTGCCTTCCTCTCTATTTTGTCTTTGTTGCGAAGGACGCGGAATTGCTAACTTCTGAGCTCATGGCTCAGCGGCGCTCTCGGATGGAATGCGAGATAGATGCCAGCCCACAGCCAACACGATCACGCACCCGAAATGGCGAAAGTACGCCGCTGCTGGGTCGAAGCTAGTAACTCGAAACGTCAAGGATGGCGGCTGGTCCAGTTCTGGAGCTTGAGGCCGGGGACGCGCTTAAACTCGCGCTCATTGTCGGTGATGAGAGTAAGCCCGGTGGATTTGGCATGAGCGGCAATCCAGAGATCATTACCGCCGATCCTCTCACCGCGGGCCTCGAGCGCCGCGCGGATCTCGCCGTAGGCAGCCGCCGCTTCCTCCGGCAAGGGAACCACGGACAAGAGAGACACTAGCCGCCCGAGAGATTCCAGCGCGCGGCTGCGTTGCTGGCTTCGCTCCGCGCCGTAAAGCAACTCACCATACGTAATCACCGATAAAACGGCATCGCCATGCTGCATTTGGCGGAATCGTGCGGTCACTTCTGGAGGTCGGTTCTGTCGCAAATAGATGCATATATTGGTGTCAAGCATATAGCGGGCGCTCATCATAGGCCCTTACGGCGCTGTGGCTGCGGATCCTTGCGCTTCTTTGGGAACATGTCCGCTGGCAACTCGGCCAGCAAATCCAGCACGCGGACCATTCCGCCGGCTTTCTCTCGTAATACGATTTCGTCGCCACGCCGGAAAATCTCAACTTCCGCGCTTTTGACCCGAAACTTTTTCGGTAGCCTCACAGCTTGACTGTTTCCGGACTTAAATACGCGAGCGATAGCCATGATTCACCTCCTAGATATATATACACCAATGTATATACGTTCAGCAAGCGGCAGTTGCTTTTTCGCAATCCATGTTGTCATGGAAAAAGCCATCAGCGAAAAACTCAGGGCCTAAGTCTTTGAGAATCAGTCAGGACAAATGTTTTTTCCCTACAAATATGCTGGAAAATCATGAGGTTGGACCCAAGTTCAAGGAGAGGAAAGTTGGCACGAACCCGCAAGTTGTTGTAAATTAAATGTCTACTTGCCCGTTCCCCGGTAGCTCAACGGTAGAGCATTCGGCTGTTAACCGAAGGGTTGCTAGTTCGAATCTAGCCCGGGGAGCCATTCCTTTCTTGGACTTGCCGCGAATCCAAAAAACGAATTTGGGTCAGATAAGGGTCACGGAAACTTACTGAATCGTGATCGACTCCCGCTTCCAGGCCGCCTTGATGCGGGAGGCTTCTTCCGCAGCCTTCGCTTGCTCGTTGACGAACGCCACCAGCCGCTGCTGAATCCGCCGCTTGGCGTCCATTCCGAGGTCGCCGTAAACGTTCGAGGTGGTTGCGATGTCCTCGTGCCGCAGGAGTGTTTTCACGTCCTCCAGCTTCAGACCTGCTTCCTTGCCCCAAGCGCTCACGGTATGGCGGAAGCTGTGCCAGCCGATGTTCGGGAGCCCGGCCGCTAGAGCGACTGGCTTGATGTGCTTCTTGAGCAGTTGTGCCGGCCAGAACGGACGGAGACCTTTCGTGTAAGGCGAGGCGAAAATCCAATCGTCCGGCCTGTTGTGCGGGCTGATGGAATGCCACTGGCGGAGCAAATCCATCAACTCGTCTGGGATCGGCAGATTGGTGCGCGAAGCCTCGGTCTTCAATGGCGTGATCCGGCCCTGAACGAAACCGCGGTGAAACGAAACGGTTCCGGTCTGCAGGTCGAGGTCCTGCCACTTCAATCCGAATATCTCGCTGACGCGAGGCCCGAGCCATCCGGCAAAGGCCACGGCCAGTTGCTCGCGCCTTTCCAGCAGACCGAGTATGCGAAAGAATTCCGCCGCGGTTAGCTGTACCGAGTGTTTGATCCTCTTGGTTGAGCCGCGCGGCAGTTCGACGCGCTTCTCTCCCATCGGGTTTTCGATCAGGTAGCCCCACTTCACGCCGAACTTGAACGTGAGCTTCATCACATTCCAGATGGAGCGCACGGTTTTCGGCGCGAGGCCTTTGGGATTTTTGGGCGACCGCCACAATGAGCGGAGCCACTCCTCGACCGCTGCTCGAACTGCGGGCTTCTCGAATTCCCGCACCCGACACTCCTCCCATCGCGGGCGCACCCACTTGTCGAGTGCAACCCTGTAGGCCAGCGCACACTGATAGGAGATTGGGGACGCGCTGTCCTGCGCGCCGCCAACCGGCACATCGAGACACGGACGAAGAACCTGGTCGATATAGCGGTCGATCAAACCGCGCATCGTTGGGCATTCCCTGTTGCTGATTTCCGCGTTGGCAGAAAGTCGCAGATGTTCGGCTGCGCGTTCTGCCGCACTGCGGGTTGGATATTCGTCTTGGGTTCCGACGATGGACTTGCGGCGCCGCTTCTTTCCGTTCTCGATCTCGAAATAGCGGTAAGCCCATACGTTCGGTCCCCGACTGCGTTTCTCCAGCACGAGCGTACCGTACTGGTAGGTCGAACGCCGCTTTCTTTGGTTCATGCATGAACCTCCTGAATGCGGCGCAGATGACGATTCGACTCTACCGCATCTGCGAGAAAGCGTTCAAGATCGTTCGGGCGTACATACCAAACCTTGCCAAACTTGAATGCAGGCAATTCGCCTCGGCGCGCCATGCGCTTGATCTTCTCGGCGCTGCAGTTGAAGATTTCCGCGAGATCGTGAATGCTCAGCACACTCTTTTCGCTACTCACGCGACACTCCTTTTCACGAATGCAAATTCGGGTGGAAAAAGGGCGTGGGTTTCTGCGAGTGGGTAAGGGAGAACGGGAATGG
>WNGH01022003.1_pt1 | contig 11196 bp, 13 predicted proteins | sample 5400631 | NCBI WGS metagenome assembly WNGH01 (sample SAMN13153373, study PRJNA577476) | soil metagenome | isolation source: 115 cm soil or saprolite under Garry oak tree replicate 1 | place: USA:California | collected 2016-06-15 | reverse complement strand
CCGGCTCTTGCCGCGCCTGGTGGAAACGCAAATCTTTCGGGCGTTGCTGGAATCGATTGCCTCCGAACAGGGAGCCAGGATGACGGCCATGGATTCCGCGTCAAAGAACGCCGGCGAATTGATTTCGACGCTGACGCTCAACATGAATCGCGTTCGTCAGGCGGCAATCACGCGAGAGATTATTGAGATCGTTTCCGGCGCCGCGGCACTCTAGTTTGGAATACCGACTTCAGGCGGGGTTTTGAGTGACGCCTTTAGACAGCCCTGAAACACCAGGGTTCCGCCTGAAGGCGGGACTCCAAACTCTTAATTCGAGTTCGGCCTCCCACCAGGGCCGCGTCGCGCTTTCATCTCATTTCGCATCTGCTGAAATCGCTGCCACTGTTCGGGGGTCAGAACCTGTTGCAGCCGCTGATCGGTCTGCTGGCGAATCGTCATTGACGCGCGGCTCTGATTCCCTGCGCAGGGCTTGTAACTGTTGTCGGGCGTCGCCAAATATTTGTTGCACTTTCGTTTTTTGATCGGCATTCATTTGCAAGCGCGTGGCGAGTTGCTCAAAACGATCGCCGCGATCTGCCGAACCCAGCGCGCGGGCCCAATGATATGCGTTCAAGGCTAGTACGCCGCTGGTAAAGCCCAGAGAGAAGATCACGATTGCCACGCCGCGAAGCTGCCATTTGTTTCGTAGAGTGTTGTCCATAATTACTTGCCCTCGTCATCGTCAGCGTAAATCGCGCCGAACACCTGATCATCGGTCAATTGATCATTCTCATTCTGATCCAGCACAACGGCTTCGGCTGAGTAAGGAACCAGTGCGGCAGTCTGTTGAGTTACCGGCTGAGTCGCGGGAGCGACAAAAGTCAGGACCCCAAGCGCCGCGGTGGTCGCGGCCATGGAAGCCACCAGTGCACCCGTCGCCCTCCATAGCCGGCGAAATCCGGAAGCCTTATTAATTGCCTGCTGTTCGCGCCATGCCGCCAATACACGCGTTTGAAAGAATGGATTGGCGTTGTGGGCCTTGTCAGAAGCTTCGTCAGCATGCTCCTTGAGTAACAGCGTAGAGATTTGGGCGGCTTCGAAAGCTCGATCGCACGCAACGCAATCTTTGATGTGCGCGCTTATCGTCAATCGATCATTTTCAGTAAGAAGCGCGAGAGGCGCATTATCGAGAATGTCTGTGATGTGATCTTTCATTGTTTCACCTGCGCTTTCTAATTACTGCACCCTCCCTGACGGTCAGGTTTCTGCCTACTGCTTTCTGCCTTCTGCTTTCTACCTACTGCTTTCTGTTTTCAGCACCCTCCCTGACGGTCGGGTTTCTGCCTTCTGCCTTCTGCCTACTGCTTTCTGTTTTCACCACCCTTCCTGGCGGTCGGGTTTCTGCCTAACAGTTTCTCCAACTCCTCACGAGCCTTCTTGCGCGCGCGAAAAGCTCGGACTTTAACTTTTGACTCTGACCAGCCGGTCAGCTGCGCCACTTCACTCACCGAAGCATCTTCGCCATCTATCATCGTTAACGCCAGTCTATCTTCGGGCGCGAGCGTTTCCAGCACTCGGGCGGCCAGGTCCGCGACTACCAGATTTCGCTCCGCGCCACCCGGATGTCCGGATGCTGTCCGGGAAACTTTTTTCTCCAACCAATCAACTTCATTGTCCGTTAAGTCAGCCGTCACCAGTTCCGGCCGCCGCTTTGCCGTGCGAAGAATCCGCTTCTTCGGCCAGACTCGCTTCGCGAAAAAACCGATGCGCAACATGAAACACTCGCGAGCTGTATCGTCGAACAATCTCCGCGAACGCAGACTCATCTTCCGCGCGCGCAAGGCGCGCCAGCTCGAGGTCCGGCGTTTCTTCGTAACCGTTCGACAGAAGCGCTCCTCAACTGGATTTGGCGGAGGAGGTTTGGAGTGCCGCCTTCAGGCGGAGTGTGACGATGTTCGCCGCCTGAAGGCGAAACTCCAAACCATTTATCCGCCATTTCCACTGGGGACGTTTATTCGTTGTCGCGCGGTCCGCCCATGCGCCGGCCTGCGCCGCGATGGTCTTTGAACTGCGCTTTCAACTGTTCAAGCTGGGCCTTTTGCTCGTCGGTCAGAACGGCCTGCATCTCCTGATTGAGCTTAAATCTTTCGCCCATCAGCTTGGCCTGCAAACCCGCCATGTCCGTCAATTTCTGAGTGGCCAGCGCTTCATTGAACGTACCGCCTTCACTCGCCTGGCGCAACTCCTGCCGCTTGGCTCGAAGCTGCTCCTGCAGCGGTTTGTTGCGTTCCGCAAAGCTTTCGCGGATCTGTTTCATCTTCGCTTTCTGATCGTCCGTTAAATTCAGACGATTAAAGAGAGCGCCACCTCCGTGGAACCCACGCTTCCCGTCTTCACCGCGCCATTCGCGGCGAGGACCTTGCCCGTTTCCCCGATCGGTTCTCACCGACTGGGCCACGGCAATCGAAGCAACCAGGACAACAGCGGAGAGAGAGGCTATTGCCAGCATCTTAACCTTTCCAAGTTTTTTCATATTCGCTCCTATTCCTTGTTCTAAATCGCGAGGCTTTTGCCTCTCGACTGGCTAGACACCGCCAAGCCGGCTTTGGTTACGGTCCACCGAGGTCAGTACCAGCCGCGTCAGCCGCTGGGTCAAATATGCCTCATGAATTGAACAATTAATCAATCTGCTTACGCAGATGGTACTGACCGCTCCTCGCACGTGTAACTGCTTTGGGCTTGCCGGTGTCTAGAGGAATAGCGCCCGATTTGTTGGGGAATTTGCGGGCACATCAAAACCCTTTAACAGGAAGAACATATGTCGACCGAAATTATTAGAGAGCGCCCCTTGTCACACCGGCTGGGCGAAACAACCATTAACTGGATCAGAGTCGCGCAGGAAAACCTGCTCGGCCGCAAAAAGCAATTAATCATCGGTGCTGCCGGGTTTGCAGTGGTTGCTGCCGCCGCCTTTTATTTTTGGGGAGGCCAGACAAGCGCCGCTCAGTACCTCACGGCAAGAGTCGAACGCGGCAACCTGCGCAACACCGTTTCCGCAACCGGAACTTTACAAGCCGTTACCACGGTGCAGGTTGGTAGTCAGGCTTCGGGAACTATCTCGTCTCTCTCAGCGGACTATAACTCGATTGTGAAGAAGGGACAGGTAATCGCGCAGTTGGATCCGGCAGTCAGTAAGGCCCAGGTTGATCAAGCGCGCGCGAACCTGCAACAGGCCCAGGCTGGCCTGCAACAGGCGCGGGCCGCCGTGACGAATTCTCGCGCCGGCGTCAGTGATGCGCAGGCGAGAGCTCAGGCGGCCGTCTCAACCACGCAGAACAATCAGGCAGGAGTAGCGGGAGCGCGCGCGAATCTGGCAGTGCTCAAAGCCCAGCAGGATGACGCACTTAGTTATCTCAAGCAGCAGGAATCATTGCTTAAAAGCGGTGTGGTTCCGCAGCGCGATCTGGATGTTGCCAGGACTGCTTATCAAACGGCGCAGGCCAAATACGATCAGGGCGCAGCGCAATTGAACCAGGCAATAGTAAGCGAGCAGATGGCGGCTGGGTCGGGCGTCGCCCAATCGCAGGCCCAGGTTCAGCAATCGCAAGCACAGGTCCAGCAATCACAGGCTCAGGTGCAAGCAGCCGAGGCCCAGGTGCAACAGGCCGCAGCTGCATTGCAACTTGCTGAAGTGAACCTCGCGCATACAACGATCACTTCGCCGATTGACGGCATCGTGGTTTCACGCGATGTGAGCGTTGGTCAAACCGTTGCGGCGAGTCTTTCGGCTCCGACTCTGTTCACGATTGCCAATGACCTGACGAAAATGCAGGTCATCGCAAACATCGATCAGGCGGACATCGGCCTGGTGGAAAATGCGAAGGCGGTGAAATTCAGCGTCGACGCGTTTCCGGGCAAGGACTTTGACGGCAAGATCGAGCAGATGCGTCTCAATCCCCAGAACGTGCAAAACGTCGTGACTTATAACGTCGTGATCGACGTCGATAATCCCGATCAGAAATTGAAGCCCGGGATGACGGCTAATCTCACCATCACGATCGACGAGCGGAATAATGTACTCAAGGTGCCAAATGCTGCACTTCGGTTTACGCCTCAGGATGCGACCGCCCAAAGAACCGGTAGTGGAAACTCAAACGGCCAGGGGCGACGCCAATCAGGCGCGAATGGCAGCGGCAATGGCAGGCCTGAAGGAGCGCCAGGATCTGGAAGCGGTAACGACGTTCAATTTGCTCCGCCAACCGCGCCGGTACTCGCCGGGCAAACGCGAATTATTTGGGTGGCCGATCAGAATGGGACGCCACAGCGGCGTCGAATCAAAGTTGGTCTAAGCGATGGCGTATCGACCGAGGTCGTCGAAGGCAACTTACAAGAAGGCGAAATGGTGATAACCGGCCAGACACTGTCGGGTGCCGCCAAATCGACGACGCCGACGAACCAATCGTCCGCACCCGGATTCGGCGGTGCGCCGAGAACCGGTGGTGGCGGAGGTGGCCGAAGAAACTAGCTGCGAGACCCGAACGAGCGGGGTTACCTCACGATCCCGCTCAAAGCAGAACTGGAAAAGAGAGAAGTTATGCAAGCAATTCAGGAAATCACAAGACCAAATTTAACGCTCGTGGCGCATGAAATTCCTGAGCGTCAGCCGGTCATTGAGTTGGACAACATCCACAAGATTTACACTATGGGTGATGTTCAGGTACACGCATTACGCGGCGCTTCTCTGACGATTCGCGAAGGCGAGTTCGTGGCCATCATGGGCGCATCGGGATCCGGCAAATCGACAACGATGAACATCATTGGTTGTCTCGACCGGCCAACGAAAGGTACCTACATTCTTGATGGGCAGGACGTCTCCCAAATGTCGAAAGACGAACGCGCGGATATTCGCTCGCGCAAAATAGGTTTTGTTTTCCAGGGATTTAACTTGCTTTCGCGCACGTCGGCCCTGGAAAACGTCGAACTCCCGATGCTGTATGCCGGCGTGTCCGGCGGTCAGCGTCACCAACGCGCAATGGAAAGTCTGGCCTCAGTGGGTCTCGCCGGTCGCGAACAGAGTCATCCGAATCAATTGTCCGGTGGCCAGCAGCAACGTGTTGCGGTAGCGCGTGCTCTGGTAAATGACCCGGCGTTGATTCTGGCTGACGAGCCGACCGGAAATCTGGATTCGCGAACCTCAGTGGAAGTGATGGAGATATTTCAGCGCTTGAATCGCGAACGCGGAATTACTTTGGTGAAGTGATGGAGATATTCCAGCGCTTGAATCGCGAACGCGGAATTACTCTGGTACTGGTGACTCACGAAGCGGACATCGCGCAATACGCGGAGCGCATAGTCGTCTTCAAAGACGGAAAAATAAAGAAGGATTATCGGGTCGATGACCAACGTGATGCAGCGGAAGAGATGAAACACTTGCCGGCAATTGATTTGGACGACGAAGAAAACGAGTAAATAAATCATGAACCTCTTAATGATCATTCGAGTGGCTTTTCGCGCTCTGCAGCGAAACAAGATGCGCGCGGCGCTGACGATGCTGGGAATCATCATCGGCGTTTCCGCCGTAGTGGCCATGGTCAGCATTGGCCAGGGCGCCCAGGCTGCAGTGCAGGCCCAGATCGACAGCATCGGCACGAACCTGCTGTTCGTCAGCGCTGGCGCGCAGAACGTCGGCGGCGTGCGCAGCGGGACCGGTGACAGCGGCACCAATACCCTGACCGTCGAAGATCTCGATGCCATCAAACGTGAAGTGCCAAGCGTTTCCATGGTCACGCCTACGGTCAATGCCCGCGGGCAACTCGTCGCCGGCAACTTGAACTGGAACACTTCTATTCAAGGCGTTAGCGAACAATTCCCCGACGTTCGCAAATGGACCGTCCAAAGCGGCGAGTTTTTCGGTGATTCAGATGTGCGCACCGCGGCGCGCGTGCTCGTGTTGGGACAGACGATTGCCGACAATTTGTTTGCCGGCACGGATCCGATTGGTCAAACAGTTCGGGTCCAGAACCTGCCGTTTCGCGTCGTCGGCGTCATGGCCAGAAAAGGCCAGGATCAGCAGGGCCGCGATCAGGATGATATCGCATTCACGCCTTACACGACGGTGCAGAAAAAAATCCTCGGCAGCCCGCGATTGCAGATTGCTTACGTGTCTGCCGTTTCACCCGATGCTACCTACACGGCCCAACAACAGATAACAGAGCTGCTCCGACAGCGACACAAACTGGGAACGAACGAACCGGATGATTTTACTGTCCGCAACATGTCGGATATTGCTCAGGCTGCGAACGAAACCAACAGCACCATGACGATGCTGCTGGCCTGTATCGCCGGCGTGTCGCTGCTCGTGGGCGGCATTGGCATCATGAATATCATGCTCGTCTCCGTAACCGAGCGTACCCGAGAAATCGGCATTCGCATGGCAATCGGCGCGCGCTCGTCAGCCGTGCGCAGTCAGTTTTTGATTGAATCGGTAGTCCTGAGTTTGACGGGAGGCTTGTTCGGGATCGTGCTGGGAATCGTTGTGTCGCTTGCAATTCCAAGAATGCTGGGCTGGCCGACGCTGATTTCTTCCCTGGCTATAGTCGGGTCGGTCATCTTTTCTGCTGCCGTAGGAATATTCTTCGGTTACTACCCGGCACGGAAGGCCGCGGCGCTTGATCCGATTGAAGCTCTGCGCTACGAGTAATCGCGAGTTGGTCATTCACTGACCATTGCTCGGAGCCAATCGCTCGCCATTCTGCCACTGTGCCCACATCCAATGAATGCCGAGCCAAAATACAAAACTCACGGCGTAACCGATTACCGTGGCGCCAGGCCTGGAGGCGGGTGACAAGCGGCTGCTCATAATCGCCAGAACCACCGCGGGCACCGCGTTCACGATCAGAAAAGTCCAGAGCGCGATCCGCAACGGATTGAACCTGGTGATTTTCACCAACAGGAAAACTACCAGGTTGCCGGCGACTCCTGCAGTCACCAGAGCATCGAGTGCATAACCAAAGATCAGGATGGAAGACACCTCATGCTTTCTTCCATAGGTCAGTAATACGAAGGCAATGACGATTATGGCGGCGCAGCCGATTAGCGCCAGGGCATCTCTTTTGAGGTTCTTCATAAAAAGACTTTTCCTTCCGAAGTTTTCGAAATGTTCTTTGGGAACTGTTTGGACTAAATCAAGAAATATGTGCGTCCAGAAAGCTGAAACGCCCAGCGCTCTGAAGCGCGGCGCTGTCGCGCGATAGCAATCCCGAAATACTGTCACCATCTCGCGCTCATACTCGCGGCGAAACTGTCGCGGGTAGGCCAGCAGGAGCACTCGGAAGAACCTTTCAGCTTTAAACATCAGTTGCGCTGGTAGACTTTAGTTACGCGGTTTTGGAATCAGCCGTTTGCCCTGGGCTACTGCAACCATCTTTGAAATACGGCGTACCTCGGCCTTCAAGACCCGCTGACCAAAATCGGTGAGCCGATAATAACGGCGGCGCTCATCGTCAAGCTCCGGGTCGGGACGCTCGTCGGCTTCGACGATCAAACGGTCGCTCAACAATCGCTTGATGGCGCCATACAACGTGCCCGGTCCCAATTTTATTTGGCCGCCAGTGTGTTCAGCGACTTCCTGCATGATCGCATAGCCGTGCAGGTCGCCGTCGGACAACGCCAGCAATATGTGGAACACCGAAGGCCGTAACGGCAGCAGGCCTTCGGGATCGGATTTGTCTCGCGTCATTGTTAATATGTCACTGCTCGATATATCGTCGCGCGATATAGTACGAGAAGGTGAGTGAGGCTGTCAAGTTCGATTTTTGCGGAGCAGGTGGGTTAATCTCTTAAGTGCAATTGCGACTGCGGGAGCAGAAAGTTGGAACTACCCGATAACATCAATTCAAGTGATCGCTCGAGGCTCAGCAGCTTCGGCGTACCGCGCCATCGTCTCTCACGATACTGACCGGTGCTTTCGTGGGCGGTCTTGATCTTCCTGGCTTCGACCGGCGCTCTTTCCGGTTCTAACACGGCCATGCTGGTGAGACCCCTTCATTGGTTGTTTCCGCATTTGAGCGATGCGACGCTTAACTTTATCCACGGAGTAATCATTCGCAAAGGCGCTCATTTCACTGAGTATGCGATTTTTGGCTTACTCGCGGCACGTGCGTTCCGCACCTCGTCCCGCCAGATGCTCCGAACTCACTGGTTTATCATGGCACTGTTCGTCGTTGTCGTGTACTCGCTTACAGACGAGTTTCACCAGAGTTTTGTGCCCACGCGGACGGCTTCGATTTACGATAGTATGATCGACACCTGTGGAGGGCTTGCCGCGCTGTGCCTGGTTCGCATCCGGCGTAAGTCTTTAATCAAGTAATAGGCAGGAGAGTGGCAGTCCTGCTCCAGAAAGACCCGCCTTGAACATTGCTTTGCAGTTCGCCGTATAATGCTTGTGCTCGCGAGCTTTCCGAAGCCGCGGAAAAGGAGAAACAAAATCAATGGGAATTCTTGACCGGCTCAGTCCAAGCGCGCAGTTCATCGAAGTTATCGAATGGCTCGACAATACAGGCGACACGATGCTCTATCGCTTTCCAGTTCGCGATCAGGAGATCAAAAACGGCGCGCAGCTAATCGTGCGCGAATCGCAAGCCGCGGTCTTTGTTCACGAAGGGCAGATCGCCGACGTGTTTGGCCCGGGCCGCTACAGCGTCGATGGCGGCAACACGCCAATCCTTTCGAAGCTCGGCGCCTGGAAGTACGGGTTTAACTCGCCTTTCAAATCGGAAGTTTATTTCGTCAATACGAAGCAATTCACGGATCTGAAGTGGGGCACATCGAACCCGGTCATGATGCGCGACGCTGATTTCGGGATGGTGCGGTTGCGCGCATTCGGCATTTACTCAATGCGGGTCGGCGAGCCGCGCGAATTAATCAAGCAAATTGCCGGAACAAACGCGCGGTTTGTTACCGAAGATATTGAAGGTCAATTAAAGCGCACCCTGGTGAGCGGATTTTCTGACGCGTTGGCCGAATCGAAAATAGCCGCGCTCGATCTCGCTTCAAATTACGACGAACTGGGACAAATCGCGCGGACGAAACTCGATCCTGAGTTCAAGTCATTCGGGCTCGAGCTCACCAAGTTCGTAGTCGAAAATATTTCGCTGCCCCAGGAAGTCGAAGCTGCGATGGACAAGCGCACCTCGATGGGGGTGATTGGCGATGTCGGTCGTTACGCGCAATTTCAGGCTGCTGACGCAATGCGCGACGCGGCCCAGAACCCTTCGGGCGGCGCGGGACTAGGTGCCGGCCTGGGCGCAGGCTTTGCGGTCGGCAACGTCATGGCCAACGCGATGGCGGACTCAATGAAGCAGCGCGGTTCCGAGTCAACCGGATCGAACACGTCCACAGCGGGTGGCGCGGCGTCTGCCGGTGAAAAGTGCGTTAAGTGTGGCGCGCAAATGCACCCAGGCGCGAAGTTCTGCAGCGAATGTGGCGCGCACCAGGAACCCGCGAAGTGTCCGAACTGTCAACACCAGCTCGCCCCGGGCGCGAAGTTCTGTGACGAATGCGGCACGAAGATCGCCTGAAACGGAACACAATCTGAGATCAAGGCCGGACGCCAGCACGTTCGGCCTTTTCTGTTATTGGCTCCATGCAGTTTCCGGTCGCGCGCAACGCAATGATATCCTTGGCGTCTCCTAATCAATTGACTAATTAAGATGCTGAACAGCTTCACAACTCCGCGCCGAGTCGTCATCACCGGAATGGGTTGCGTCACGCCGATCGGAATCGGACGCGAAGCATTCTGGTCAGGCCTGCACAACGGCGCCAGCGGAATCAGCCGCATCGATTCCTTCGATGTTTCGAATTCACCTGTAAAAATTGCCGCTCAAGTCAGGAACTTTGATTGGCAGTCTCAACTTAGCCCCAAAGATCGAAAACATGTTCCGCGCACCGTGCCGCTGGCACTCGCCGCCGCGCGTGAAGCCTTTCACGACGCCGGGATCACTCCGGAAGATCTTTCGTTGGAGGCCCGACAGGAGATCGGTGTTGAGATTGGGACCGGCGGTGGCGGGCTGCCTTTCGTCGAAGATCATTATGCGATTTGGTATCAGGGAGGGTCGCATTCCAAAGCCAGTGTTTACATCATTCCGGCAGCGACACATGGAACTCTATCAAGCGAACTCTCAATGGCCTTCGGGTTGCGCGGCTTGTCACACGTGGTTTCGACGGGGTGCACCAGTTCTACTGATGCGATCACCTATGCAACGCAGCACATTGCCCTTGGCCGCCAGGAACTCATGATCGCCGGCGGAGTAGATGCGCCACTGGCTCCGGGAATTCTGGCAGGATTCAACCTGCTGACTGTCCTGACCTCTGATTGGAATGATGAGCCCGAGCGAGCGTCGCGCCCCTTCACGCGAAATCGTTCCGGCATGGTTTTGGGTGAGGGCGCGTGGATCTATGTGCTGGAGGAACTTGAGCGAGCAAGGAATCGCGGCGCAAAGATCTACGCAGAGATTACGGGTTACGGCTCGACCTGCGACGCCTATCATCGTGTGCGGCTGCAGGAGGGTGGTGATGAACCCGCGCGCGCAATGACCCTGGCGATGAACGACGCCGGCGTGAAACCAAGCGACATCGATTATGTAAATCTACACGGCACATCGACGGTTCTTAACGATCGAATCGAAACCAATGCCTTGAAACTTGCCCTTAACTGCAACGCCGGCCGGATTCCGATGTCGGCGACGAAGTCACAAGTCGGCCACCCTCAGGGCGCGAGCGGGGCAGCTGGATTAGGCGCCGCGCTCTGCGCGATGCATACCAACCTGATACCTCCGACGATCAATCTCGACGAACCCGATCCCGATTGCGACCTCGACTATGTCCCTCTCGAAGCGCGCGAAGCCAGGGTGGATGTCGCGCTATGCAATTGCATTGGTTTCGGATCAAAAAACAGCGCTTTGGTCATTCAGCGAGTTTAATTCACAATACGCGGATTACCCCGATCAAGATTCGACTCTGCGTAATCCTGGTATTTCTGCGCAATGTTCGAGAAATTTCATCAGCGCAGCTACGAGCTCGAGAATATCGACAAGGGGACATACACGCCTGAAGAGTACGAAGGCTGCCTGGTTGAATTGCGCCGGGTCAACGAATGGTTAGGTGATGCAAGGGCCTTGCAAGGAACTCTTTTCGCCGAGCTTGAACGCGCAGGACGAC
>WNGH01017248.1_pt1 | contig 11198 bp, 10 predicted proteins | sample 5400631 | NCBI WGS metagenome assembly WNGH01 (sample SAMN13153373, study PRJNA577476) | soil metagenome | isolation source: 115 cm soil or saprolite under Garry oak tree replicate 1 | place: USA:California | collected 2016-06-15 | reverse complement strand
GGAACCGGCTGCACAGCATCGGCGTCAGGGTGAGCGATACCACCCCCGAGACGATGACGGCGACGCCGATGACGGCGGCGAACTCGTGGAGGAGCCGGCCGACCACGCCCCCCATGAACAGGACCGGGATGAACACGGCGGCCAGGGACAGGGTCATGGACACGATGGTGAAGCCGATCTCGCGCGAGCCCAGCAGGGCCGCCTCCATGCGCCCCATCCCGTGCTCCATGTGGCGCACGATGTTCTCGAGCACGACGATAGCGTCGTCCACCACGAAGCCCACGGCCAGGGTCAGGGCCATGAGCGAGAGGTTGTCGATGGTGTAGCCGAGCATCTGCATGGCCGCGAACGTCCCCATGATCGAGAGGGGCAGAGCGAGGCTCGGGATGATGGTGGCCGAGATGTTCCGCAAGAAGAGAAAGATGACCAGGACCACGAGCGCGATGGCCAGGAGCAGGGTGAACTGGACGTCCTCGACCGAAGAACGGATGGAAACGGACCGGTCGTACAGGATGTTGAGGTTGACGGAGGCGGGCAGCTGGGCCGTGAAGGTGGGCAGGATCTTCTTGATCGAATCCACCACCTCGATGGTGTTGGTGCCGGGCTGGCGCTGGATGGCCAGGATGACCGCGCGCTCGTCCTTGTACCATGACGCGACCTTGTCGGTCTGGACGCTGTCGATGACCCGGCCGAGCTGCTCGAGCCTGACGGGCGAGCCGTTGCGGTACGCGACGATGAGGGGCCGGTAGGCCTGGGCATTGGTGAGCTGCCCCGTGGCCTGGACGCTGAAGGACTGGTACTGGCCGTAGATCGTGCCCGTGGGCAGGTTGACGTTGGACTGGGCGATAGCGTTCTGCACCTCGTCGATGCCCACGCCGAGAGTGGCCATGGCCCGCGGGTCGAGCTGGGCGCGCACCGCGTACTTCTGCGATCCGAAGACCTGCACCTGGGCGACCCCGCTGATGGTGGAGATCCGCTGGGCCAGCATGGTCTGGGCATACTCGTCCACGGTGTAGAGCGGCAAGGTGGGTGAGCTCAACGCGAGGTACAGGACGGGCTGGTCCGCCGGATTCACCTTCTTGTAGGAGGGCGGCGTCGGCATGCCGGGGGGAAGGAGCGGCAGGGTGGCCGCGATGGCGGCCTGGATGTCCTGGGCGGCCGCGTCGATGCTGCGATCGAGGGTGAACACCACCGTGATCTGGGTGAGGCCGAGGGCGCTCGTGGAGGTCATCGAGTCGATGCCCGCGATCGTCGAGAACTGACGCTCGAGCGGGGTGGCCACGGCGGAGGCCATGGTGTCGGGGCTCGCCCCGGGCAGGCTCGCGGCGACCTGGATGACGGGGAAATCCACGTTGGGCAGGTCGCTCGCGGGAAGCTGCTCGTACGCCATGAAGCCGAAGATGAGGAGCCCGGCCATGAGCAGGGTCGTCATGACGGGACGCCGGATGAAGAGATCGGTGCTCATCGAGGCGTCGAGGCGGGCGCCGCCGCCGGTTGAGCCGGGCCTGCGGGCTTCACGTCCACGCGTGAGCCCGGCACCAAGCGCATGTGGCCGTCCGTCACCACCCGCTCGCCGGCGCGTACGCCCTGTCGCACCACCGTCACGGGCCCGTTCGCGAAGGCGACCATCACGGGCCGCGACTCCACGGTCGAATCGGGCTTGACCACGAAGACGTACTGCCCCTGCTGGCCGGCCTGGATGGCCTGCGAGGGCACCACGAGCGCGCCCGGCTCGGTGCGCACGGTCAGGACCACCGTGGCGAACTGGCCGGGCCAGAGGACGTCGTTCGTGTTCTCGAAGGTGGCCTTGAGCTGGATGGTCCCCGTGGTCGTGTCGACGGTGTTGTTGACGAAGCTCAGGCTGCCCCGAGTCGTCGCCGTCTGCCCCTGGGGGATCAGCGGATTGCCGATGTCGTTGGCCTTGACCACATTGCCTTGGTGGATGAGTAGGTTCCCCGTCCGGCCCGCGATAGGCGCCCGGATGGTCGTGTAGCTCAACTGCACCTTCGCGTTCTCCACCATGGCCGCGTCCGCCTGCACCAGCGCCTTGGCATTGGCGAGGGCTGCGCGATCGGCGTCTACCGTCGCCTGCGCGGTCTTGAGCGTCGTGGCGTACTGATCGTACTGCTCGCGCGCGACGAACCCGCCCTCCACGAGGCGCCGGTAGCGCTCCTCGCCCACGCGGGCGTTCTCGTACTGCGCCTGGTCTCGGACCAGGTTCGCCTCGGCCTGCGCCACCTGCGCCTGATGCTGCCCCATGGTCGCCTGCGCCTGCGCCAGCGCCGCTTCGAACGGGCGCGGATCCATGGAGAAGAGGACGTCGTTGGCCTTCACGTCCTGGCCTTCTTTGAAATGAACCTTGAAGATCTGGCCGCCGACCAGGGAGTAGACGGACACGGTGGCGGCGGGCTGGACGTTACCGATGGCCTGGATCTGCACGGGCACATCGCGGATCTCGACCGGCGCCGCGGTGACAGCGACGGCAGGGGGGCGAGCCGCCGCCTTGGCCTTGCCCGCGTCATCGCTCTTGGAGCACGCGAGAGCGAGCACGGCCAGGCAGAGGAGAAGCGCGACGAGCCGGCGCCGACTCATGAGCCCGCCTCCAGCGTGGCCGTACGCGTCTGCGGCCGCAACGCGCCCGCGAGCCGCCGCAGAAAAGCGCCGTGCTGGGCGACAAAGGCCGGGTCCGTGGGCTTGAGCCCGGTGAGCAGACGCGTGAATTGCGGGAAGGCGGCGGGAAACGTGGTCAGGGCGACCATGGCGAGCAGAAAATGGCCGGCATCGAGGTCGGCGCGCAGGAGCCCGCGCGCCTGCCGCTCGCGCACCTGGGCCACGCCCAGGGCGAACGCCGCGCGGCGCTCCGCATCGACGGCCACCACACCCTCGGCCGCGCTCAGCGCCTCCCATTCCATGAGCCGCACCCAATCGAGATCCCGGCAGGCGGCGTCGAACCAGAACGCGAGGCTTTCCGCGGCATCGTCGGGGGCGGTGACGGCCCAGGCGGACCGCTCGCGCACCTTGCGGGTCAGGATCTCCCGAAAAAGGTGCTGCTTGTTGCCGAAGTAGTGGTAGAGCATGCGCTTGTTGATACGCGCGCGGCGGGCGATGCGGTCGACGCGCGCCCCCGCAAAGCCCTTGGCCGAGAATTCCTTGAGGGCGGCCGCGAGGATGCGCTCACGGGTGCGCTCGGGGTGGCGCCCGGTGGGATGCAGGCGGGATCTCAGGACGGACAGGACGGCCATCGGTAAGTAACCAACTAGATAATAATGTCAGGGGCACCCAAAGCGCAACCCAAAGGCGTCACCATCGCCCGTGCCTCGGGGCTGCCCCCCCCCGCCGCTCGAGATATCACGCGTGGCGAAGCAAATTGACCCAGGACCGCTTCATACTTCTTTACACTGGCCACATACCGGCTTCACCGGTTCCCTCGAAGCTCGACGATACGTGAAAGGATAACCGCGTGGCCCACCGGATCTCCGCCCTGCTCATCGACGACGACGCCCGCCTGGGCGCCCTCGTGACGGAATATCTCGGCAAGCACGATATCGACGTGGCGGTGGCTGCCGATGGCCCCCGGGGTCTCTCCGCGCTCACCAAGCACCGGCCCGAGCTCGTCCTCCTCGACCTCATGCTCCCGGGCATGGACGGCCTCGAGGTCTGCCGACGGATCCGCGCCACTCCCGATCTGTCCGGCCTGCCCATCATCATGCTGACGGCCAAGGGCGAAGACGTGGACAAAGTGGTCGGGCTCGAGCTCGGCGCCGACGACTATCTCGCCAAGCCCTTCAACCCGCGCGAGCTCGTGGCCAGAGTGCGGGCCGTGCTTCGCCGGACGAGCCCCGCAACGACGCCGCCGCCCCCCAAGCTTCGCGTGGGCCGGCTCGAGATCGACTTCGCGGCGCGCGAGGTCACCGTGTCGGGCAAGCGCCGCGTGCTCACGCATCACGAGTTCGAGCTCCTGGCCACCCTGGCGCGGGCGGCGGGCCGCGTCCTCACCCGCGAGCAGATCCTCGACGCCCTCAAGGGGCAGGCGGAAGCCTTCGACCGCTCCATCGACGTGCACATCGCCAAGCTCCGCGCCAAGCTCGAGGCCGACCCCAAGGAGCCGCGCTATATCAAGACGGTGCGCGGCATCGGCTACATGTTCGCGCGCGAGGCCGACTGAGTGCGACGACTCTTCGCGCGTATCTACCTCCACTTCCTGGGAGGGCTGCTCGTCGTGGCCGTCGCCGTGAGCCTGCTCTTCGCCTTCAGCGCGCGCGGCGCCTTTGTCCAGGAATCCTCCGGCCGCACCTCTCGTCACGTCGCTTCGCTCGTGAGCGAAGCCTTCCGCGATCCCCCGGCTCTCACGCGCCGCGTGCAGCAGATCAACAGCGAGCTGGAGCTCGACCTCGTGGTGCGCGACCTCCAGGGGCGTACTGGACTGCGCATGGTCCAGCCGAACCCAGAATGGTCCGTGGCGAGCCCCGTCCGCGATCCGAAGACGGGGGCGGTCATCGGCACCGTGGAGACCATTGCCCATCGGCGTGCGCGCTGGCGCGGCTTCACCCGCCCCGCCGTGATGCTGGGCCTCATGGTGGTCATGTTCGCGGGCGCCGCCGCGCTCCTCGCGCGGCGCATCTCCCGTCCCCTCGAGCGTCTCACGGGCACCGTGCGGCGACTTGGCACGGGGGATCTCACCGCGCGCGTGCCCATGGATCAGTGGACATGGTGGCGTCGCCGCGGGCCGTCCAAGGGTGACGAGCTGGCCGAGCTGACGCAGGCCTTCAACGACATGGCCGAGCGCATCGAGCGGCTCGTGGCCGGGCAGAAGGAGCTCATGGCCAATGTCTCGCACGAGCTCCGCTCGCCCCTCACGCGCATCCGGGTCGCCCTCGAGCTCCTCCCGCGCGACGAGGAGGCGGACGCGCGCCTGCGTGACGTGGAGGCCGATCTCGACGAGCTCGAGCGACTCATCGAGGACGTGCTGACCACGGCACGCCTCGACGCCACGGGGCTGCCTCCGCATCCCTCGAAGATGGATGCGCGGCAAATCATGGCCGATCTCGCCGAGCGCGCCGGCCGCGATCCCGCCACGGCGGGACTCTCGGTTTCCCTGGCCGGCAGCGCTGCCGTCGAGTGCGTGGCCGATCCGGCGCTGCTGAAGCGGGCGGTGTGGAACCTCATTGAGAACGCCGCCAAGTACGGGGCGCCCCCCATCACCCTGGCCGCGGAGCGCCAAGGGTCAGACGTGGTGCTGTCGGTGACGGACGAAGGCGCGGGCATTCCCCCCGAGGAGCGGGAGCGGGTGCTGGCGCCGTTCTACCGCCTCGACAAGGCCCGCACTCCCGAGGGACCCGCCCACGGCTTCGGGCTCGGTCTCACCCTCGCCCACCGGGTGGCCGTGGTGCACGGCGGGCACATCGTCATCGGGCCCGCCAACGGCCACGGCGGCGAGCACGGTTGCCGCGTCTCGTTGATCCTCCCCGCAGGCTGCTAGCAAGCTGCGGCGCGGTACTTGCGGATCAATCAGGCGTTGAATTGCGCAGATCCGCCCTCGGGCGTGGTCGCCGGCAGATCATCGAGGAGCTCCTGGACGACCGAGTCGCGCGCCAATCGACCCATCCCGTGTCTCCGGCTCGAGCTTACTCGACCTCGCGCAGACGCAAGACCTCGGCGCGGCCGTCCATGTACTCGCCCATCTTGCGGCCGAGGGTCTTGAAGTGCTCGCTCGCGCGGTGCGCCTCCACGGCCGCCTGATCGGCGTAGCGCTCCATGAAGACATAGGTTCCCGGCGTCTCTCCATGATGGTGGAGGGCGTAGAGCTTGCAGCCCGGCTCATGGGCGTTGACCTTGGCCACCAGCTCCTTGGCCACCGCCTCGAACTCCTTCTCCATTCCCGGTTTCACCTTGATCGTGGCGACCACTCCCAGCATCTCGAGTCCTCCTCTTGAGGTATGCTCACCCGCGAGAGTCGACACCTTACCACGGGAGGCATGCGTCATGGCCCAGGGCGTGAAGATCGACACGGTGCGGTCCTCCTCGAGCGGCACGCCGGGCCGCTCCCTCAACAGCGCGCGGCAGCAGCACTTCATCCTCGACTCGCCGTCGGGACCGAACGAGGCGGTGACGAACGGCGAGGCTTTCCTTGCCGGCATCTCCTCGTGCGGGGTCACCCTCATCGAGAAGTACGCCATCGACCAGAAGGTGCCGCTCGAGAGCATGGAGGTGACGATCGAGGGCGTTCGCAGCGACGCGGAGCCCAATCGCTTCCAGTGCATCAACGTCTCGTTCGCGCTCAGGGGGGTGAGCCAGGGGCAGGCCGAGGAGCTCGTCGAGGTCTGGAAGAGCCGCTGACCTCTCTATCGCACGGTCGCGGCTGCGACCGACGTGAAGGTCGACGCGCTGGCTGTCAAGGCATGATCGAGGGCATTCTTCGCTGCCCCCCTCACCCTGCCCTCTCCCCCGATGGGGGAGAGGGATCTAAAGAGAAGCCCCCGCGGCCGGCCTTACCTATCTTCATCCCTCTCCCCCGTCGCGGGGGAGAGGGCAGGGTGAGGCGGCGGGAATCGTGGCTGGCTAGAAGGTGGCGGTGCAGACGACGGGGGACTGGCGGACGACGCTGCCCGTGTAGGTGTTGATCACGAGGTCGAAGCAGCCGGCACCCTGGCGGACGCGCTGCTTCAGGAGACCCGGCCGGAGCCAGCGCTGACTGACCACGCTCTGCGAGACCTGAGTCACCCCCATGTCTCGAGGCGCCGCATATGCCGGCGCCGGACGCAGCAGGGCGCTCACCTGCCGCTGCTCGATGGTCTTCGCGCTCACCCAGTGAAAGCTCGCCCGCTCGGCGTCCGGCTGCTTCATCTGAAGAAGGACGTCGCCCGTGGGGCAGACCCGGGCGCCCACCTCCGCGTTGTGGTTCGTCCTGATGCGCTGGATCTCCTGGACCTGGGCGCACTCGAGGTTGGCTTCCCACAGCCGCCTCTGCTCCTGCGCCTGGGCGAGGTCACGCGAGCTCACGCCGATCTTCATGGCCTGGACGTGATCGATCCATGACGGCACCGCGGTGACAATGGTGACGGCGAGAGAGGGATAGAGCAGCATCCATTGCCACCAGCGTGTGGCGCTGGTCGAGGCGGAGGTCTTGCTCGTGTCAGGAACGGTTCCGGCCGCCGCGGGCGAGTGATTGCGCATGGCGTCACCTCTTCGGGTTCGAGCGTGCACTGCTTCCCCCGCGGAAATGCAAGGCGACGGCCAGAGGAGAAGGACGGCGATTCAACGCCTTGGCTCCGCCATCCCCGGTGAGGCGCCAGGCAATGTGGTCGGAGCGCGATGGTCAGGCGGCACAGAATGGGCTGTGTCTACTGCGTCCGCGTCGAGCTACTCCGTGCGGAACGCGTACAGCGTGAGATCGTCCGTGCTGACGAGGAGCTTGCCGTCTGCTGTAAGGACAGCACCGAGCGGCCAGCCGTTGAGCATCACGCTCCAGAGCGGCGTGCCCGCGGCCACGCCGAGTGCGTAGAGCCGTTTCGGCCCCTGCCCGGCCACGTAGAGCGTCTCCCCTTTCAGGACCGGCTGGACGGAGACGGTGCCCACGCGCGCCTTCCACACGGGCGCGCCCGTCGCGCGATTGAACGCGATGAGGCTCTCCCTTTCCGCGCTCGCCCCCGCGAGCACCAGCGAGGGGAGAACGGCCGGGGCCATGGGCGCGCGCGAGCTGAGGCTTTCCCGCCAGCGATCCCGCCGTGTCGCCACCTCGACGGCGCGGAGCCAGTAGCCGCCGCGGGTCGGATCCTGAGTCGTGACGTAGAGGACGTCGTCGGTGACCGTGAGCGGCGCCTCGAGGGCGCTCTCGAGAGGGAGCACCCACTCGACGGCGCGCGTTCTCACATTGATGGACCCGAGAGACCGCGAGCCCAGCAGGTAGAGGTGATCGGCCCGCAAGGAGTGCGGGTAGGAGAGGCCGACGGGCAGGTCGAGATTCCACGCCTCCACCCCGGCCGACACGGTGATCGCGCGCAGCCGGCGTCCATCGAGCAGGTACGCCGTGTCGCCCGCGACCACCGGCTCGCTCGAGGACTTGACCCGCCAGCGCTCCTTGCCCGTGCCGAGCTCCCGCGCGAGCAGGGAGCCGCTCTCCGTGGCCAACACCACCTCGCCGGCGATGGCGAGCGTCTGCGCACTCCCCTTGGCCTCCCAGCGCAGCCGGCCCGTGGCCAGATCCAGCAGCAGGACGGCGTCACCGTTGCCGAGGGCGATGGCCGAGCCGTTCACCGCCATGGGGCCGATGGGGCCCACGCGCTCGAAGCGCCAGCGGGCCTGCCCGCTCGCGAGATCGACCATGGCAAGCTTCGACTCCGTGGTGTTCTGGTAGCTGTAGGTTCCGCCGAAGATCGCGGTCGGTCCCAGGACGACGGGGCCGACCGTGGAGTTCGTGGAGAAGCGGTTGTACCAGGAGAGGCTCTGGAACTTCCAGAGGAGGCGCTCCGGCTCGTCACCGAGCGCGGAGGAGGCGGCAATCAGAGCGAGAAGAACGGCGAGGACAATGCGCATCCGAATCATGTGACGTGAGGCCGAGGATAGCACACCGCCCCCTCACCCTCCGCCCCCTCACCCTCCCCTCTCCCCCGATGGGGAGAGGGATACATGAGGGTGGATTCGGGTTACGCGAGACGCGTCACGTCTTCGGCAACTTTGGGATAGTTGAGCAGCATGCCCGCGTCGTGGCCAGGGAAGCAGAGATCCACCGACGAGGCCTTCGCGCGAACCTTGTCATAGGTCTGCATCCAGCCGATCAGGTCGGTAATGAGGATGCTCGGCGTGTCCTCCTTGATGTTCCGAGCCAGGTGCGCGCAGTCCGAGGCGACCACGGCCGTGCCCTTGGCCGTGCTCACGGCTAGCGACTGGGTGCCGATGGTGTGGCCGGGGCCCAGCATGATCTCGAGCCCGTTGCCGATGGTCAGGTCGCCATCGGCAATGACGAGGCGCGGCGTGCCTTCCAGGTCCTGCAGCACCTTGTAGGCGAGCGGATCAGCCGTGCCCGCGAAAATCTTCCGCTTCGCCACCGGGTGCTTGGTCCAGAAATCGTACTCGCGCTTCTGGACATAGAAGGTCGCCTTCGGATACGCCTTGGGGAACATCTCCATGCCGCCCACGTGGTCCCAGTGCATGTGGGAGATGATGACCTTGGTGACATCGGTGGGCTTAACTCCGATCCGCGCGGCCACGTCCACCGGATTGACATAGCCGGTGAGCTTGCGATCGGCCGCCATGGTGACGCCCACGCCTGTGTCCACGAGGATGGTTTCCGTCGGCCCTTTCACCACCCAGATGTAGTAGTAGCGCTCGATGTCCTGGTCCCAGCCTTGATTCCAGAGCAGGAAGGCGAGCTTGCTCATGAACGGGCCCGCGTACTTGGCCGCGTAGATCTCATAGGACGGCTTGGGCTGGGCCGCCGCCGGCGTTACCTGAGCCGCCATGGCCGTCGCCACTGCGGCCCCCGCGCCCTTGACGAAATCCCGCCGCTCCTGGTCCATGATCACGCCCTCCTCATGACTCGTAGACGCGTTTGAGCTCGCCCTCCGCCCACTTCACCGCGTCCTCAGCCTTCATGCCCTGGACGCCCTTGGCGAACATGTCCGTGATCACGTACTTGGAGTAGACCTCCCCCGCCTTGGCATTGGCGGGTCCCGCGTAGCCGATCATCCGCGTGCCACGCCCCGTGTAGCGATACGGCTTCATGGCCTCGTCGATGGTGCTCCACAGCGGGTTGTTCTCCCAGTGGGTCGTCGAGCCCACGTTGAAGCCGTACTCGACCTCGAACCACTTGCCGAACTGCTCCTTGGAGTGGATGTGCTTCAGGAACTCCTTGGCCGCCTGGACGTTCTTCGAGTACTTCATGACGGCGTGCGAGGTGACGAGGTGGTAGGTGGGCGTCTTGCCGCTCGGGCCATCGGGGAAGTTGAAGTGGGCGACGTCCCGCCACATGGGCTCGCCCTTTTCGTCCTTGATCTTGTCCGGGTTGCGCTTGGCGAAGATGTAGATCGAGGCACCGTTGAGCGTCGAGGAGATCTCCCCGGAATGGAACGCGCGGTTGTTCGACGAATCGTCCCAGCCGAGCCCGCCCTCGTCGCAGGCGTCCTTCCAGAACTCCGTCATCCACTTCACCGCTTCGATGGTGTTCCTGGAGTTCAGCACGACCTTCTTGCCCGTCTTGTCCGTCTCCACTCCGCCGAAGGTCCACAGGAGCGGATACGACCAGGTGGGCGCGTCGCCATACGTGTGGCCGAGCGTCTGGCCGATGGGCTTGCCCTTCTGCTTCAGCGCGGCGCCGATCTTCCGCCACTCCTCGAGCGTCTTGGGAGGCTGGGTGGCGCCCACGGAGGCGAACAGCGATTTCCGGTACGCCATCTGGTTGCCCACGATGCCGTAGGGGAGGGCGAGCCAGCGCTTGCCGTCGCGGACCGCCGCCTCGGACTGCTCGTAGTAGCCGCCCTGGTCCTTGGCCTTCCACTCGCAGAGATCGCTCACGTCCGCAAGCGCCGAGGCATAGAGATGCGGCCAGTTGTGGAGCATGAAGATGATGTCCGGCCCCGCTCCCGTCTGGATGGCCGCCGTGATGCGCGGCTGCAGGTCGTTGCCGTTGATGTTCTCCATGAAGACGTCGGTCTTCATCTGCTTGTTGTACTCGGTGATCTGCCGGCGGAGCTCGACGTCGCCCTCGGGGATGAAGTCCGGCCAGTGCAGGAGGTGGATGCGGGCAGGCTGGGCGAAGGCGGGGGCGTGACGGGAGGCCAGGATCCCCTCGAGCCCGCTCGCCGCCGCCGCTCCGCCTGCCGTCTTGAGGAAGGTGCGCCGCTTCATTGGGGTCTCCTTTAATGAGGGGTCCAGACGGTGGCGCCAGACTGGCAGTGGCCCGTACCGCTGTCAAGCGACTTTGACTTGGTACCGGGCCAATTTGCTTCGCCAGATCCACTCAGCCCTCGCCTCACGGCAGGGCCGTTCGGCTCGAAGAGCCACGTTCTCGGTCGCCTGCAACGCTCAACGTACATACAGGTACGCCTCGCGTTGCAGGCTCCCTCGGGCGTGGCCGTTCGAGCCGAGGGCGGAGCCCGAGGCGAGGGCTAAGTTCGTCTGGCTCGCAACTTGACCCAGTACCCCCGCAGAAATCTATCCCGTATCCGTGCTTTGACTTCCTCGGAGCGGAAAGGCAGACTTGG
>WNGH01015042.1_pt1 | contig 11201 bp, 11 predicted proteins | sample 5400631 | NCBI WGS metagenome assembly WNGH01 (sample SAMN13153373, study PRJNA577476) | soil metagenome | isolation source: 115 cm soil or saprolite under Garry oak tree replicate 1 | place: USA:California | collected 2016-06-15 | reverse complement strand
TCATGTCGGCGGTCTACGAAGGAATGAAAGACGGCCGATTCCCGAGCGCCACGCTGAAGGAAGAGATCACGGAACTCGGATTCGTCTTCGGTTACCTCCGCAAGGTCGTCGGCAAGCTGCCGTACTACATCCGTCAACAGAACTGGGTCCACCCGTTCTCGACCCTTCGGTTCTCCGCATACGACGTGTCGGGCGAAGATATCGAGGAGTTCATTGAGACCGGGATCGCCTCGCGGCCGCTCATCCAACAGCTCCTGAAGAGCATCGTCGTCTGCGTCTTGGTCGACTGCAGCAAGATGACGACCGAAATCGACACGCCCGCCTACAAGAAAATGCTGCGCTACGACAGCACGGTCGCGAAGTTGCTCGTCTCCTTCCAGACGTACAAGAAGCAGGAGTACGACCGGCTCAAGGACTCGGGCGTCCGGGCCGACGCCCCGAAAATCTACCCGGTCTTCGTCCTGTCCAAGTTCGACACCCTCCGGGATGACGTCCTCGCGCGGCTCGGCTTGCACCGCGGGTTCCCGGATAACAACCGCGCCCGGAAGGAATACGCCGAAGCGTTGCTCCGCGTCTTCGTGCCGCAGACGCTCTCCCAGATCCGCGGCGGCAAAGTCGCCGGGGTCAGCATGGACAAGTCGGCGTACTTCCTGAGCTGGGTCCGAACGGAAACCCATGAAGGGATGGATCCGGTCGGCCAGTCCAAGATCGTGCGCACCGGCTTCGCTCCGGAAGGCGGAGGCGAACCCGACTTCTCGTACGATGAGTACGTCAATTTCATCGAGCACTTCCGAGATATCGCACACAAGATCCCCGACGAGATCCTCGAAGCGGAGCGGTTCCAGGCTCAGGTCATGGCTCGGTCGGCCTAGTAGGCTGCACCATGGCGCCCGCAGAATCCGGTCGTGGGGCATCGGACGGAGACGTCGTCGAGTTCGACCATTGGATCTACGGGGTCGTGCCCGGCGTCGGGTACACGACGAAAGCCGTCTCTCATGGGCTCGACGCGGGCCTGTACGATCCCTATCTCCGCGGGCATTACACGCCGATCCGCGCGGCGGCTGCGGCGGCCGCGGAGGACGAAGTCGACCTGCACATGATCCACCCGCTGAAGACGGGCCGGGAACTCCTGCTCTCTCGAATCAGCCGAGGGATTCCCGACGAAGCGGGGCGACCGACCTTCACGAATCATACGGTCATCGCGCGGACGGATGTCCTCCGGTCCGGCCAGATCACGCTCGATGGGATCTTTCGTTCGATGAAGGCGTTCGACGCGAAGGCGGCCGCGGACCTCCCTGCCCAGATGCCTCTGCTCCGCGTCCCGGCGCGGCCTGAAACGGACGGGCCGCACCGATTCGGAAATGGGATTCACAAGCACCTCACATTCCCCGCGATCGAGACCCTGGCGACCCGCATCATGACGGATCCGGCGAGCCGCACGCTTCTCCTGTGCCGCAACACCACGGCCGAGGCCCGCAAGGCGACGTTGAACCTGATGTACGAGCTCCTCGCCTGGGGCTGCGGTCTCCCGCTCATGACCGCGATCAGTGAAGCGCCACGGTCCTCCGCGCTCAATTTCTTCAATCTGGTCGTCGCGCCACGGGGCGTCCGGGCCGACTCGACGTGGGCCATTCTTGAGAGCGCACTGAGCGAGTCGGTGTTGCCTCGCGTCCTCGATCGGGACGAGGTCTATCAGGTATTGACCGCGACGGTCCGTCAGTCCGCCGATTTGCCACTGGCCCGATAGGTCCGGGTACTGCCGCCGGCATGTTCCCGTGCCACGGTCCATCCGTGGGCGAGTTTCCATTGGCCGTCTTTGGGCCGATGTTCCGCCGCTTGACCGAGGTGCTCGAGCTCCGCCTCGAGGTAGTCCGCGTCCGTGTCGAACTCCGGCACCAGGGTGCTGTCCGAGAGGAGTTGGCACAGGAGGGCCAAGCCGCTCGGTCTCCCTTTCCAGTGGACGGCCAGGAAGGCCCGCCGCACGGCGGAGTCGGACAAGATCAGGTCCCGGAGTCCGATGTATGATTCTCGATCGCGGGAGTTCTCCTTCGGTGGCGCCACGAGCCGTTCCTTGCGCTTCTCGAGCGCCTTGAACAACGCAACCCAATCTTTCCTCGTCATGTCCGAGCGTTCCCAGGGCGAAGCGGGGCTCGGTTCGGTCGTCGCATCGTTGGCATCGCCGGACTCCCGTGCCGCCCGCACGCCGCTATGGACCAAATCGTAGGTCGCGGCGTCGTCTTGCGTCTTCGGGGACACCACGCGGATCGCCACCGGATCCATCCCCGGATGAAACCGCGGGTCCAGGACCATCAGGGTCCCGGTGCCCTCCTGGGAGAACAGCTCCACGAGCGTGATGTTCACTTCCGCCGATCCGTTCCGTCGGGCGACCTCGCTCAATCGTTCCAGCGGAACCGGTTGCTTGCCGACGCAGCGATTCGATGCGAGATCGTCGAGATACGCCTGCGCGACCTGCTGCACGTGACGCGGCCGCTTCGAACTCAGGCCGAACTGCACCATCTTCGCCATCATCGCCGAGCCGCGAAAGATGCCGGTGACTCCCGCGCGCAGAAACGCGACCGTGCCGCTCGCCTCGACGCATAGCGAGATGAGGTTCCCCAGTCGCGTGGAGAGCTTACGGCTCAGCCGGCCACCGGGGACCCGGGACTCATAGAAGATCCCGCCCCACCGAAGCGGCATCGTTTCCGCCCAAATCGAGTCCGAGGGACTCCGACGAACCCAGTCGAGCGTCTTGCTGCGGAGGATCGCGCTGACCAGCAACGGGTCTTCCGTTTCGGCGCGAACGCGCGGCAACAGGGCCTCCGCCGTCCGAAGCACGTCTCGCAAGACCCGTTTGTCTCCTCGGGCCTCTTCGACCAGCGCCGGCGCGTCAATCGAATTCGTGGCCTCGAGATCGAACTTCTCCTCCGGGTCCAGCTGAAAGAATTTCTCGAGTTCGGTCGGTCCCATGGCGGGGCTTCCTTTGGCTCGGCCGGCCCCCTTCGACGAGGCCGGAGGCTTCTCCTTCTCCTGGGGCGCCGTCGACACCAGGGCCAGGAGCACCGCTGACGCAGCGAAAGGCACGCAACCCATAGCTCTGGTGAAACCGAGCCACACCAGGTTCGATAAACCCGTCGCCGGTAATTATCGGCCGTGATAGGCGGCCGTCCTCGCTCCGTCCGCAGCGTTTCCCGCTTGCGGACCACCAATCGGAAGATTCAGCGTTGCGCCCCCTCACGCGTCGCCCGTTGGCCTTCCCGCCGTCACTGCACGGTGACAGCAATGGCCTGCGCAGCATTGTTCCCGTAACCGTATCGATTCCATCGGCCGACGTCGGGCGGCCGGTTTCCTTTCGCGTCCGTCGCATAGGATCGCAGGAGGTGCCGGCCCGGGTTCGTCGCGTCCCATCCGAATTCCCACGCGCGCCACGCATGCGGAGATATCGGAGGCGAGAGCGTCGCGTCCTGGGACGGCTCGGCGCCGTCCACCCCGATCTGGACTCTCACGACCACACCCTCGCCGGACCACGCCTTGCCGCGTAGCACCACGTGGCCCTGGCGCACCTCGTCCCCGTCCTGGGGAGACACGATCACAGAACGGACGCGGATCGTGCGAACCGGGGTCGGCGGGTTGCCGTCCTCGTAGTCGTACACATACCGGCCGAGCTGGTAGTAACCGCGAAAAGGCTCCGCGAGAACCTCGAGCCGCTCGAGCCACTTCACGCTGGCCATACCGTACCAGCCCGGGACGATCAGCCGGATGGGCGCTCCGTGCTCCGGGAGGATCGGCCGGCCATTCATCTGGAGGGCGAGGAGTGTGTCCGGGTCCCTCGCCTTGGCGAGCGGGAGGGACCGCGCGAACGGAATTTCGTCCGCGACATCCGGTAACCGTCCTCGGTCCGCGCCGATCGCGAGGACTTGGGCGGATTCCAGGACGGCCCTCAAGGGGACGCCCGTCCATCGGGCTGTGCTCACCGCGCCGAGCCCCCAAGGCTCCCCCGCCGGGAGCGGTTGGAGTCCGGTGCGACCATTGCCTGCGCACTCGACCGTCACCGCCAAGGTGCGAGTGCCCATCGCCTCGAGGTCGGCCAGGTTCAACCGCAGGGGCTGCTCGACCGCACCGACGACTTCCAGACCGTGTTTGCGAGGCGTCAGGTCGTGTCGGCGGAAGTGACTCCTCACGAAGAACTGGGATTCCGGTGTAAGGGCCTCTTCAAGAGCCGCGAGCGGCGTTTCCGCATTCAGCGGCTCGCCCGAGAGAATTCGCACGCGTTCCTTCCGGCTCCGGAAAGGCCTCCCGAGTCATTTGACTTGCGTGGCACCGACCAGGTACGCATCAATCACAATCCGGGAGAAGCGAGGCGGATCGATTTGGCCCCAGTGACTAAGAATGGCACGACCCCAAGATGCCAAGGAGTTTCCGAACGGAGTCCCGCGGCGCGGCCAAGATCTCGTGGAAAGGTTGACCTGCAACAAGCCGAGGCGGGCGGCACCGGGCACGGACAGGAAAGCTCATGTCACGCCCAGCCTTCGCGCCCTGGAACATGACCGATGGGCCGATTGTCACCGGCAAGGATGCGACGGTCCCCGGGCAGCCGCTCCCCGCCTCGGTCCGCGAACGATTCGTCGAGGCGGGGGACGTTCGGTTCCGATATCTTCAAGGGGGCACCACGAGCGGACTTCCGATCGTCCTGCTCCACGGGTGGCCTACTTGGGCGGAGGTCTGGATCCCGGTCGCATGGGTCCTGGGTGCACGACATCCGTGGATCGCTCCGGACCTTCCGTGCCAAGGCCAGAGCTCGTCGCTCCCCGGCAAGGCTCGGACCCTGACGGCGTACCGTAAAGCCATCACCGCCTTCATCGATGCCCTCGCGCTTCCCCGGTTCGCGATCGTCGGCAACTCCATGGGAGGAACGCTGGCTATCATGGCGGCGCTCGATCGCCCCGAGCGAGTCGCCAAAGTCGTCGTCCTCGACGCCGCCGGCCTCACGCCGAAACTTCCCGGTCGGACCGCGCGGATGTATCTGCCGTTCCTCCTCCCTTGTTTCGTCCGCGCACCGGGTCCGAAGAGCGTCCGGAAGCTCCTGACGAAGGCCGTCTTCCACGACCCGCACTTCGCGGACGACGCGTGGGTCAACGCAATCGTCGCCGCTTGGAGGCCCCGCGGTCGACGGAAGGGGTTCATGGCCACGGGTTTCGCCCTGAGGCGGAGCGACGCTTCGGTGGCGGCAGACCTGGGAAGAATCCACGTGCCCACGCTGGTCGTCTCCGGCCGGCATGACGTTCAGTTCCCGTGGCGATCCGCAGAGGAAGCCGCGACGCGAATCGCCGGATCCCGCTTCGGCGCAATCGAAGACGCCGGGCATTTTCCGATGGTCGAGAAACCCCGCGAGACGGCGCAACGCATCTCCGAGTTCATCGATTCGAGCGACTGAACGACCCGCTCGTCGTCGGAACTCCCGCAGGGGAACCTCCCTGGAACCCGGAGGAGTTTCTATATGACGGATGGTATCGGCCGTACTCGGTCGGCATGGGGGACCGCGGATGAAAAAAACTGAAAGGGCTAGCCAAGCCGGGTTCAAACGCTGCGAGTGGGCACTCGGCGATCCGGCTCTCCTCGAATACCACGATGCCGAGTGGGGGGTTCCCGAGCACGACGAGCGGAAGCTGTTCGAGTTCCTCGTCCTCGAAGGGGTGCAGGCCGGGCTCTCCTGGCTGACCGTCCTCAAGAAACGCGAGAACTACAGAAAGGCCTTCGACGGATTTGATGCGGAAAGAATCTCCCGGTACGATTCGAAAAAGGTCCGATCCCTCCTCGCCGACGCCGGCATCATCCGCAACCGCGCGAAAATCGCAGCCGCGATCGGCAATGCCAAAGCGTTCCTCGCGGTTCAGAAGGAGTTCGGGAGTTTTGATGCGTACATTTGGCAGTTCGCGGGCGATGGACCGAAAGCGAGCCGGCGGAGGACCTTGAGACAAATCCCGGCGCGAACTAAGGCATCAGACCGAATGAGCGAGGCCCTCAAGGCGCGAGGCTTCAAGTTTGTCGGTTCGACGATCTGCTATGCGTATATGCAAGGCGTCGGGATGGTGAACGACCACCTGACTTATTGCTTCCGGGCCAACCCGCGTCCGGACGACCGAGATCGAGCTGGGCCCGGAGGCGTCGACCCAAGATGAACTCGAAGAGCGCGTTGGACTGGCTCCTCGAGGTGGACCAACCGGCCGTCCGCTATCTCACCCTCACCCAGTTGCTCGAAAGGCCACTCGACGATCCCGAGGTCGCGGCCGCGAAGGACATGATCACGAAGAAAGGGTGGGCTCAAGAGATCCTCGCGAAGCAGGACCCGGCGGGATGGTGGGTGAGCGGAGAGAGCCTGTATCGGCCGAAGTATCTCTCCGCGAACTGGATGCTCCTCATCCTCGCGGACCTTGGCTTGACCCGAGCAGATCCGCGGATCCAGAGGGCGTGCGATCTCTGGATTGAACGATTCGCCCGGGCGGATGGAGGATTCGCGATGGAAGGATCTAAGAAAGGACACCTGTGCACGACCGGGAACACCACGCGCGCCCTGGTGCAATTCGGTTACGCGGACCATCCCGCGGTCCGCAGCGCGTTCGAGTGGCTGGTGACGAATCGGGAGAAGAGTGGCGGCTGGAGTTGTTTCGGGAGCGGTCGGAACTTGGACTCGTGGGAGGGCATGAGTGCCTTCGCGGTGTATCCGGCGGCGAAGTGGACGGAGGGCATGAAGCGCGCCGTCGAGCTTGGGGCCGAGTACTATCTTGGCAAGGAACTGCACAAGCAAGGAGGAGAGTACCCACCATGGTACCGATTCCACTACCCGGTCCATTACTACTACGATCTCCTCGTGGGCCTCGATTTCATGACCGCGCTGGGGTATGGGGAGGACCCGCGACTGCGTTTCGCACTCGATCGTCTCCGCGAGAAGAGGCGGCCGGATGGCCGGTGGAATCTCGACGCGGTCCACCCGGACGCAGAAGGAGGCGTGGCGGAATGGAATGCAAAGCATCCGAAGCAGGCGCCGACGCCGTTTGCCCTCGAGCGTACCGGCGAACCGAGCAAGATGATCACCCTGAAGGCGATGCACGTGATGAAGCGAATCGAGGAGTCGACGTGAGGGGATGGAGCGCCGGACGCATCATCCGCGCATGACTTGATTAGGCACCGAGCCGTTCGTCGGCGGGGTGGCGCGATGGACAAGAAAGTGAAGAAAAAGGTCCTCCAGCAGATTCCGTACGGCGCATACATCGTCGGCACGCAGACGGAGAATCGGAAGGACTGGCTCATGTTCGGGACCTGGCTGATGCAGACTTCCTTCAAGCCGACCCTCGTCGCGTTCGCGTTCCGCAAAGATAGCCGGACCTTGGCGAACGTACGACGATCCAAATCGTTCGCCGTCTCGTTCCTCCGAGAAGGCATGCAGGATGTCGCGGAACTCGTTCTCGATGGGGCTTTCGAGAAGGTGCCGACAGAGCGGACCCCGTCCGGCCTCCCTGTGCTCGCGGATGGCGCGGGCTGGATCGAATGTCACGTGGTAGAGGAGCTTCCGCAAGGCGACCATCCGATCGTCCTCGCCGAGGTCTCCGACGTCGGTCCAGGAAAGGGGAAGCCAATGTTCTTGGAGAGCCTCGGCTGGCATTACGGCGGCTGAACGGCCCCGGCTACGCGATCGCCGCGCCTCGCAGAAGCCATCGACTCATCAGCAGATAGGCGACGAATGAGACGACCATCAGCACGACCGAGTAGGCGGATGCGAGTTCGAGGGAGCCGGCCTCAGCCTGCGTGAAGATGGCGATCGGAGCGGTCTTCAAGACGGCGGAGACGACGATGATCGTGGCCCCGAACTCCGCGATGCTCCGGGAGAGGACGAGGACCGACCCGGCGACGAGGCCCGGTTTCAGTTGGGGCAAGGTGATCGTGAGGAAGACGTGCAAGCGGTTCGCCCCGAGACTCCGTGCCGCGCTCTCGAGATGGATGTCCAACTTGACGAGCACCGCAGCCATCGAGCGGACCATATAGGGGAACGTCTCGATCATGTGCGCGAAGACGAGGATCCAGAGGGTCCATGTGAGCGACAACGGGTTCCCGAAGAGGAACTGGGTGATCGCCGCGAAGGGGCCGAACGGTCCGTAGAACGACAGAAGCGCGAGGCCGACGACCACGCTCGGCATGGCAATCGTGATGTTGCTGAGCGTGTCGAGCGTCCGCGCGCCGAACACCTTCTCCCGGACCGTCGAGTAGGCGATGATCGTCCCGAACATCAATTGGAAGACCACGACGATGACCGCGATCTCGAAACTCCGGATGAGTGGTCCGTACAGCCCGGGCTGGGTGAACAGTTGGGCGTACCACGTCAGCGTGAACGTTCCATGCCCGCTGAGGACCGACGAGGTGAAGCTGAAGGCGAAGACGGTCGCCAACGGTCCCAGGACGAAGAGGCCGAACAGAAACCAGACGACGACGGTCCAGACGGTCCTCTCGAAGGTCGCACCTCGGAAGGGCCAAATCGCCATCGGTCTATTCGCTCCACTCGAACATCGCGGTCATCCCCCGACGACGTACTTCGGCAACGCGGATTCCAATGACGACCAGCGGGACCAGTCGTAGTTCAAGACGACCATTCCCGGCGCGGGGAGCGGAATGCCGCCTGCCGGGTCGGGGAATCCGGGGAGGACGGACCGGAAGTAGAACCGACTGATATTCGATTGAATCTCATCCCGGAAGAGGAAGTTGATGAAGTCCAACGCCCTTGGGTTTGGATGGCCCTTGACGAGCCCCGCCGAGAAGACGACCGGCGTCAGGAACCGTTGCCCGCCGAGCAGTGGGAGATCGAACGCGACGCGAGCGCCCTGGTTCTTGTAGAACAACGTCACGCCCTCGTAGCCCAACGTCACTTGGAAGGCTCCATCGACGACGCCGAGAATGTTCGATCGGGCGTTGACCGGTTGGACTACGGTATGTGCGAGCGCTCGGGCGCCTGCGGCGGCAGAGACATTCTCGAAGAACATCACGGAGTAAATGCCGTTGTTGCTCAGCAGCGGGTGCGGAAATCCGAAGGTCGTGTTGAGGAACGCGAGGTCAGGAGCCGCGCCGAAGGCGGGGTTGTACACCTCAGCGAGGGGACTCCATGCGAACGCGTACCACACGGGCGCCCTCTCGAAGTTCGGCGGGACGGACGCGTTCCGGGTGATCTGGAACGGCAGGAAGAAGCCCTCTGAGAAACCTTTCTCGAGGAAGAGGGGAGAAGCGTGCAAGAAGAGGTCGGCCTCGGGATGGCCCCCGGACATCCGCAGCCGGGTATACTGTTCTCCGGCGCTCACGTACACAAGCGTGACGCCGATGCCCGTCTCCCGTTGGAAAAGGGGGACAACCAACGATTCGAGCAGACCTTGAAGCGCGGGCGTTGTGTACACGATGAGAGTCCCTTGCTGGACCTTGTACAGGTCCGTGAGAGACACGACGAGGCCCACGGACAAGACGAGGACGGCGATGGAAAGAGCCTTACTTCGCATCGCCGTGCCACACCTCGATCCGCTCCGCTTCCGCCCCCTTCTTCACCATGACGTGGACTTTCTCTCCTCCGCGCACACCCGGGATGTGCACCGGGATCTGTGCGCCGCCGTCGAGCGTGATGTACGGCGATCCGTCTGGACCCATCTGCACGGTAGCCTCCGCGAATAGGACCATCTTCATGAAATCCTGGATGAACAGGTCGGGGTGCTTCATCATGCTCTCGGGGGATCCGGAGGCGACGATGCGTCCATCGTTCAGTACGATCAAGCGCCGCGCGAACATGAACGCCTCCTCCTGGTCGTGCGTGATGAACAGGGTGGTGACCTTTTGCTGACGAATGATCGATCGAACTTCCTGCACCACCTGGGTCCGCATCGTCGCGTCGAGAGACCCGAACGCCTCGTCGAGGAGGAGAATCTTGGGCCCCACGCAGAGCGCCCGGGCGAGGGCGACCCGCTGCCGCTCGCCACCCGAGAGCTCATGGGGCAACCGATTCTCCTTTCCCTCGAGGTGGACGAGGTCAACCATCTCGGCGATTCGGCTGCGCGCGATGCCGGCCGGAACCTTCCGTGCCCGCAATCCGTATCCGATGTTGTCCGCGACGGAGAGGTGCGGAAAGAGCGCGAAGCTCTGGTAGACGATCCCGATCCCGCGGCGCTCGGTCGGCAGCTGGCCAACCTCTTGGCCGTCGATGAGGATCTTTCCCGCCTCGGGCGTCAGTTCACCGAGGATGCATCGGAATAACGTGGTCTTCCCGCCGCCCGAGGGACCCAGAATCGCAGCCAATTCGCCGTCCTGCAGTCCGAAAGAAACGTCCTTCAGAACCCCGTGGCCGTCGATGGACTTCTTGAGCCCTCGGACCTCGAGGGTCGGCATTCCAACCGGCTGGAAGGAGGTGGGGGTAGAAATACGTGCGGAATTCCGCTCACGAAGACCGGGCGTGGGCCTCCTACTACCAGGGAGCAACGGCCCGCGAAGAGGTCATGGTTTTTGAACCCGCCAACGGTTCCCCTCCCGCGACGCATGACGTATTCGGAGGCCCAAGCCGCGCGAGTCCGCAAGGCGCTCGCGGGCCGCAAAGACATCACCGAGAAGAAATTGTTCGGCGGGATCGCCTTCCTCCTGGGCGGCAACATGTGCGTCGGCATGCACGGCGACGATCTCATTGTACGAATCGAGCCGGCCACGACCGACGCGATGTTGAAGGAACCGGGCGCGAAGCCGTTCGATCTTTCCGGGCCCCGCGCCATGGCGGGTTGGCTCCTCGTGGCGCCCGCGGGATACCGCACAGACGCCGCGCTCCAAACTTGGGTGGCACGCGGGGTCGGATTCGCCTCTTCGTTGCCGAAGAAACGACCCGCCCGGAAGCGGTGACCGCGCTTCTGTCCTTTGGATCCGTCGAGGTGATATGGCATATTGGATCGAGATGTTGTATGACCATATATCCTTAAATATAATGTATGGTATATGACCAACACATGCTGGAAACCATACTGACCCAGCTTAGGCACGAATTGCTCACCCGAGCTCCATTGGACGCACTCCCGCCGGGCGTGTGGCGACGCACCGGGGCGCTCAACACATGGGGAACGAACGCGATTGAGGGGAACACGCTCACGCGCAAAGATGTCGAACGGATCCTGCTGGAAGGACGGAGCGTATCGAATCGA
>WNGH01022272.1_pt1 | contig 11202 bp, 11 predicted proteins | sample 5400631 | NCBI WGS metagenome assembly WNGH01 (sample SAMN13153373, study PRJNA577476) | soil metagenome | isolation source: 115 cm soil or saprolite under Garry oak tree replicate 1 | place: USA:California | collected 2016-06-15 | reverse complement strand
GGGAGTGGGGGAGCGGCATGAACGCGATCTTCACCATCGCGCGCCGCGAGCTGAGGGCGCTGTTCGACCAGGCGACGGCCTACATCCTGCTGGTCGTCTTCACCGCCCTGAACGCCTTCCTCTTCTTCCGGCAGGCGGAGCTGTACGGCGTCGCGTCGCTCCGGCCGATGCTCGACTTCCTGCCCTGGCTGCTGCTCTTCGTCGTGCCGGCGGTGACGATGCGGGCCCTCGCCGAGGACGCGCGCAGCGGCACGCTGGAGGTGGTGCTCGCCCAGCCGATCACGGAACTCGAGCTGCTGCTCGGCAAGTACGCGGGCCAGCTGCTGTTCCTGCTCGTCGCCGTGGCGATGACGCTCGCGATCCCCGTCGGCCTGGCTCTGGGCGGGAAGCTGGAAGCGGGGGTCGTGCTGGCCCAGTACGTCGGCTCGGCGCTGCTCGCCGCTGGGCTGGCGGGGGTGGGCCTGTGGGCCTCGAGCGTCACCCGCAACCAGATCACGGCGTTTATCCTCGGCGTCGCGGTGATGTTCGTGCTCATCCTGGTGGGCCTCGATCCCCTGCTCGTGGGTCTCCCGCCCGTGCTCGGCGCCGTCGCCGCGTCGCTGGGTGTGTTGTCCCACTTCAGCGGGATCGACCGCGGCGTGCTCGATCTGCGCGACGCCATCTACTTCGTGACGCTCGCGGCGCTGTTCCTCTTGTTCGCCTACTTCGCGCTGATGCGCCGCAAGCTCACCCCCCGCGGCGCGCCCCTCCAGCGGCTGCGGCTGGGCGTCGTGCTGCTCGCGACGGGCCTGATCGTGGTGAACCTGTTCGGCCGGCGCATCGGGGGGCGGCTCGATCTCACTCCCGGGAGGGCCTTCACGCTCTCCCCGGCGACGAAACGGATCGTCCGCAGTCTGCCCGATCTCGTGACGGTCAAACTGTTCGCCTCGACCGCCCTGCCGCCCGAGGTGGCGTTCCTGAGGCGCGACGTGGACGACCTGCTGCGCGACTACCGCGCCGCCGGGCGGGGGAAGGTGAAGGTCGTCGTGCAGGACCCGAGTAGCGACAGCGCCGCCCGGCGCGAGGCGCGGGACTTGGGCATCCCGCCCGTGCAATTCAACGTCCTCGGCCGCGGCGAGCTGCAGGTCAAGGAGGGCTATCTCGGGATTGCGGTCCGCTACGCCGACGGCGTCCGGACGATCCCGTTCGTGCGTCAGGCGAACGACCTCGAGTACCGGCTGACCTCGGACATCCGCACCCTCACGCGCAAGGACAAGCCCGCGGTCGGCTTCGGCGAGATCTCCGACCAGGCGGCCGCGCGGGGTCGTCGCAGCTTCGAGAGCTTCCAGGAGCAGCTCGGCCGCAACTACACGGTGCGGAGCGTGACGCCCAACGACACCGTCATCGGGCCCGACGTGAAGGTGCTGATCTTTGCGGGCACGCCTGACTCGCTCAAGGCCCCGGCCCTGCAGCGCCTGCAGCAGTACATGGCCGGCGGGGGAAGCGTGCTCCTGATGGCGAGCGGGATGGCGCTCTCCCCTCAGGGGCCGTTCGCCTTCTCGCGCCCGGTCGGCTGGAACGACGTGCTGAAGCCGTATGGCATCTCGATCCGCTCAGACATGGCCTACGATCTCGCCTCGAACGAGCACGTCGGCATCCCGACGCAGTTCGGCCAGGTGCTCGTCGCCTATCCGTTCTGGCTGCGGGCGCTCAGCACCAAAGCTTCGCCCGTGAACGCGGAGCTCGACGCCGTCCTGCTTCCCTGGGTGAGCACCATCGACACGTCGCACGCGGCAAAGGGGACGGTGACGCCCCTCCTCGTCACGAGCCGCGCGGGCGGCGTCCAGGAGACCACCGTGATGATCGACCCGTCGCGCGAGTTCCGGCGCGACAGCCTCGCGGCGCGGCTCGTCGCCGCGCTGGTGAACCCGCTCACGAAGGGCGCGACCGCGGGCGGGCCGCGCGGGCGGCTCGTGGTGGTCGGGAGCCCGGACTTCGCGAGCGACCGCTACACGCAGAACTCGCCCGACAACCTCGCGTTCGTCCAGAACGCCGTCGACTGGCTGGCGCAGGACGAGGCGCTCATCGCGATCCGCTCGAAGAACCGGGCGCCGCCTCCTCTGGTGTTCGCGAGCGGCGCGATGCGCGACGCCGTGAAGTACGGCAATGTGATCGGGGTCCCGGTGCTGCTGATCGTGGCGGGGGCCCTGCGGCTGTGGCGGCGGCGGCTGATCACGCGGGAGACGTACCGGCCGCTCGCGGGCGGACCGGCGCCCGAAACGGCCTGAGGGGGAGCCTGGAGACGTCGAGATGAGTGCGAAGCAGCTCAAAGCCATCGCCATGGGTCTCGCCGTACTGCTCCTCCTGTGGGGCGCGAGCGAGCTGTTCTCCCGCGGCAGCGACACGGTGACCGCGAAGTTTACACTCCCCGCCCTCACCCAGGGCGATGTCGACACCATCGCGCTGGTCAAGGGGACCGATTCCATCGTGCTCGCGAAGCAGACATCCACGGCGTGGACCGCGAACGGGCACCGTGCCGCGCCCGACGCGGTGGGCGATCTGTTCCAGGCGCTCCACGACTCCGTGAAGCCGGAGCTCGTGGCCGAGGACTCGTCTTCGTTCGGGCGGATGGGCGTGGACAGCGCGACCGGCCGCTGGCTGCGGATCTCGAGCGCGGGAAAGCCGCTGCTCCGGCTCATTGTGGGAGCCCGGGGCTCGGAGTACGCGAGCGCGTACATCCGCCGTCCGGGGGAGTCTCGAGTCTATCTCTGGCGCGGCCGGCTGGCGGGGCTCCTGGACCGCGGGGCCGATGAGTGGCGCGACAGGCGCATCGCGGCCGTGAACCTGGACAGCGTGCAGGCGATCGAGGTCGAGCGCGGCAAGGACCGATACACCTTGCGGCGTCGCGACAGAGCCTGGGCCCTCGAGGGAGGCCCCACCACCGCTACCGATTCGGGGGCCGTGGCCCGGCTGCTCGAGCGCTACCGCGCGATCACGGCCGCGGGCTTCGCCTCGCCCAAAGAGGCGGACTCCACGCGGACGCTGCGGCCGGCGCGGCGCGCCGCCCTGCGCGGCGCCGGGGGCGCGCTGCTCGTCGCCTTGAGCTTCGACTCGACGAGCGGCGCATACGTGGTGCGGCGCACGGGCGGCACGGCGACGGGCGGCGAGCCGGCCGCGGTGTATCGCATGAACACCTGGGACGTGGACGGCCTCACGCCCGCCCGCAGCACCCTCGTCGCGACGAAACAGGAGAAGAAGAAGTAGCGGTCGCAAAGCCCAACCACTTGGCTTCCCGCACGTTGCCGCCTATTTTCAGCGCTCACATGCCGGAACTCTCCTTGTCGCGGAGCCAGCTCTTGCTTCTCGCCGGTACGGCCAACCGGCCGCTCGCCGAGGAGATGGCGCAGAACCTGGGGCAGCCGCTCTGCGCGGTGACGATCCGCCGCTTCGCCGACGGCGAGATCTTCGTCAAGATCGACGAGAACGTCCGCGGCCGGGACGTCTTCATCATCCAGCCGACGAACCCGCCGGCGGAGAACTTGATGGAACTGCTGTTCCTGATCGACGCGGCGCGGCGTGCCAGCGCCGCACGGATCACGGCGGTGCTGCCGTACTTCGGCTACGCGCGTCAGGACCGAAAAGACCAGCCGCGGGTCGCGATCAGCGCCAAGCTCATAGCGAACCTGATCACGCACGCCGGCGCGGATCGGGTGCTGGGAATGGACTTCCATTCCCACCAGCTGCAAGGGTTCTTCGACATTCCGGTGGACCACCTGTATGCGGCCCCGGTGTTCGTGAGCCACTTTCGGCAGAAGGACCTGTACGATCCGGTGGTCGTCGCGCCGGACGTCGGCCGGGCAAAGATGGCGCGCGGCTTCGCGAAGCGGCTCAACGCGTCGCTCGCGATCATCGACAAGCGGCGCCCGTCGGCGAACGTGGCCGAGGTCATGAACGTCGTGGGCGAGGTGGAAAACAAGGACTGTCTGATCCCCGACGACATGATCGACACGGCGGGGACGATCACCGAGGCGGCCGCGGCGCTAAAGAAGCTCGGTGCCCGAGACATTTACGCGTTCGCGACGCACCCGCTGCTCTCGGGGCCGGCAGTCGAGCGGCTGCGCGCCTCGCCGGTTAGCGAGGTCGCTGTGACGAACACGATCCAGATACCGGAAGAGCGGTGCTTCGAGCAGCTCAAGGTGCTGTCCATTGCCGGGCTGATGGCCAAGGCGATCGGATACGAGCACTCGAACAAGTCGGTGAGCTCGTTGTTCGAGGAGCCCATCGCGCAACGTGCAACCCTCAACGAGTAGCTGACTCTATGGCTCAGATCGTTTCGCTCGCCGCGAGCCTGCGGCAGGCGGCGGGCAAGGGTGCGGCGCGCCAGGCGCGCCTGCAAGGTAAGGTCCCGGCGGTGATCTACGGGCACGGGCGCGAGACGCAGTCGCTCGAAGTCGCGGCCAAGGCGCTGGAAAAGGCGCTCACCGGCGTCGAGCCCCAGAACACGATCATCGAGCTGGCCCTAGACGGGAAGAAGGTGAAGACGCTGATCCGCGAGATCCAGCGCCATCCCCTTCGCCCCGACATCATCCACGTGGATTTCTACGAGATCCATGCGGAGGAGAAGGTCAGGCTCAAGGTGCCGGTGCACCTGGTCGGCAACCCCGACGGCGTGCGCAACGCCGGCGGTGTGCTCGATCAGGTCACCCGCGAGGTCGAGATCGAGGTGCTCCCCGAGCACATCCCGGACCGCGTCGAGCTCGACGTCACCGCGCTCAAGATCGGCGACTCGCTGCACGTGCGGGACCTGAGCATCCCCAGCGCCACGATCCTCACGCACGCTGACTTGACGATCGCCACCGTGGTGCCGCCCCGCGCCGAAGAGGTCGCGGCGCCGACGCCCGAGGCCGCGACGGAGGTCGCCGAGCCCGAGCTCATCCGGAAGGTCCGCGAGGGCGAGGAGGAAGAGGGCGCTGCCGCGGCGGAGGGCGGTGGTGGAGCGGGAGGGGGGGGAGGGGGGGGAGGGGCCGCCAAGCCCGAGCCGAAGGCCGGCGGCGGCGCGGCTGCGGCCAAAGGGGAGAAGGGCGAGAAATCCGAGAAAGCCGAGAAGCCCAAGGGCGGCAAAGAGAGCTGATCCCTGCGTGCCGTCGTCGGCCTCGGCAATCCCGGTCCGGAATACGCGGCGACGCGGCACAACGTGGGGTTCTGGCTCGCCGACGCCCTCGTCGCGCGCTGGGGGTTTCCCGCCTTCCGCCGCGGCGAGCGCGCCCGCGTGAGCGAGGGCAGCGTGGACGGCATCCCCGTGCGCGTCCTCAAACCCACGACGTACATGAATCGGAGCGGCGCGGCGCTGGCGTCGCTCCGCGCCGACCCCTCCTTCAATCCGGCCGCCGATCTGCTCGTGGTGGTGGACGAGTTTCAGCTCCCGTGCGGGACCTTCCGCCTGCGCGCGCAGGGATCCGCCGGTGGGCATAACGGCCTCAAGAGCATCGAGGCCGCCCTCCAATCGCAGCAGTACGCGCGGCTCAGAATCGGCATCGGCCCGCTCCCCCAAGGCGTGGACGACTGGGCGGAGTACGTGCTGGCTCCGTTCACCGGCGAGCAGCAGCAGCAAGTCGAGGCGCTGATGCCGCAGCTGGTGGACGTGGTCACGGACTGGGTGCGCGAAGGCGTCAGGTGAGCGACGTTTCCTGATACCGCATGCTTCGTCTCGGCATCGTCGGCCTCCCCAACGTCGGCAAGTCCACGCTGTTCAACGCGCTCACCTCCTCCAACGCGGCCGCGGCGGAGAACTATCCCTTTTGCACCGTCGAGCCCAACATCGGCGTCGTTGAGGTGCCCGACCCGCGCCTCGACCGGCTGTGATCCGCTGCTTCGAGGACCCGGACGTCGTGCACGTGATGGGGCCCGTGGACCCGGTGCGCGACCATGACATCGTCACGGGCGAGCTCGCGCTGGCGGACCTCGCCGTGGTGGAGCGACGGCTCGAGAAGGCGCGCAAGACCGCGCGCGCGGGCGACAAGGACGCCCAGGCCGAGCTCGGTGTGCTGGAGCGCGTGATCGCGGAGCTCGACGCGGGGCGCGGAGCGCGCGAGGCGGGCGAGAGCGACGAGGCGATCGCGTTCCTGCGCCGGCTCGGCCTGCTCACCGCGAAGCCGATCCTTTATGCCGCGAACGTCGACGAAGACGACCTCGCTTCAGGGGGCGGCAGGTGGCTCGAGCAGCTGCGCGCCGCCGTGCAGGCGCACCACGAGGAGGCGGAGATCGTGCCGTTCTCCGCCCGGTTCGAGGCGGAGCTCGCGGACCTGTCGGCGGAGGAGCGCCGGGACTACCTCGCAGCCGCAGGAGTCACCGAGCCGGGGCTCGATCGGCTCATCCACGCGGGCTATCGTTTGCTCGGTCTCCAGACGTTCTTCACGGTGGGCGAGAACGAGGTGCGCGCCTGGACCATCCGCCGTGGCGAGACCGCCTTCCACGCCGCCGGCGCAATCCACTCGGACTTCCAGCGCGGCTTCATCCGCGCCGAGACCGCGTCGCTCGAGGAGTTCGTGAAAGCGGGGTCGTACAAGGCGGCCCGGGAACTGGGCCTGGTGCGCTCGGAGGGGCGGGACTACCTCGTGAAAGACGGGGACATCCTGCTGTTCCGGTTCAACGTGTAGCTCCCGCAGGGGGAGCGCGGGTCAGTCTTCCCCGCTCGGGCTCGCGGAGCCCGCACGGATCCGGTTGCCGCGCGCGTGAACGGGAGGCGGCTGCGCCGCCTTGCCCCGATCGAGCGGGACCTGGTGCTGCTGCATGTCGCGGCCGACCCATGCCACGTAAGCGCCGCACATGATCGCGTCCACCGGATAGCGCTGGCGCGCGAACGACACGCCGTCCGAGCTCGCGACCTGAGTGCCGGGAAAGAAATACCAGCAGCGCTCGCCGGTCGGGTGGCTGTGAATCATCCCTACCGTGCCCGTCCACCCGGCGCTTTCACACGATTCCTTGGGAACGACATGCGTCGCCGCCGATTGTGCGGGCTCCACGTCGGCAGGCGCGATACGGCTCACCACCACGGTCTGACCGCGGACCTCGCCGATCATGCACCCCATGAACTCGGTCGCGAAGGACTTGTACTGCAGGGAGAGAAACCGCCGTGCCTGGTCGGAGAGGACCAGCGTGTGCGTCACGCGCGCCTCGGGCACGGTCCCGGCCGATGCGGACTCGACCAGGCGCGCCGGCTCGGGCTGCAGGGCAAGCAGGGTCATCAGACCCGTCGCCGCCGCAGCAGTCCGCCCAGCGCGTGACACCAGCCAGACACCGGCTCGCAGCATCCTGACGTCCTCCCAACTGGGAACGCCGTGGGACCAGGGCGGGGTCCCGCTTGCTTCACCGCTGCGGGTGCGCAGCGATCACGGCGACCAAAGCGCAAGACGAGTGCCACCCGTGCCGACGGCTCGGGTACGACTGAAAGCGCAGGCAAATCGTTATGTACAGACGGGTCTCCCCCCCTCACCGCTGCTCGTGATGCCGGTCACCGGTGTACCGGGATTGCAGCACTTCCGTGCAGGCTGCGGAGAAGCGTGCGGAATCCCCCCGTGATGTGGATCACCCTTCCCCCCCCTCTCGCGCCGTCCTATCTTTCGCCCGCACAGATCCCCTACTCGGTGCTACACCTGCGCCGGGTCGTCCAAGACCAAAGGGAGGTGTCATGGCCCGTCGGTACGAGACGGTCTATATCTTCGATAGCGCGCTGGAAGAGCCCGCCGTCACGGAGAAGCTCGAGCGGTTCCACACCTTCCTCACCAGGGACGGGAAAGGCTCGGTCACGAACGTGGCCCACTGGGGCAAGCGCACGCTCGCCTATACCCTCAAGAAGCGCGACTCCGGCTACTACGTCGTCGCGCAGTTCGAGACCGCCGCGGACCTGCTCCCCGAGTACGAGCGCGCGGTGAAGCTCGACGAGGGTGTGCTACGGTTTCTGGTGGTCGCGTCCGAGGGTCTGCCGGCCAAACCGGAGCCCGCCGCCCCGGTGATCGCGACTGAAGAGGAAGAGCTCGAGGAGGACGAAGCGTGAGACGGCCCGCCAAGACGTGTCCCGTGTGCGAGTCCGGGGTCCGCGTGCTCGACTACAAGGACGACCGCACCCTGGGCCGCTTCCTGACCGAGCGCGGCAAGATTCTGCCGAGCCGGCTGTCGGGGATGTGCGCGCGGCACCAGCGCCAGCTCGCCACCGCGATCAAGCGCGCACGACAGCTCGCGTTGATTCCCTACATCAAGGGGTACACCGGCTGACATGACCCCGCGTCGCGAGGGAGCGCCCTGGCGCCTGATCGTGGGAACGATCGCCTTCGCCGCCTGGGCCTCGCCGAGCCCCGTGGGCTTGCCACTCGCCGCGCTTTCGCTCCTGGCACAGCCGCGCACGGCGCGCGGATGGGGCGTGGCGCTCGCGGCAGGCGGTCCCAGCCTGGCCGAACTGCTCCTCCCGGCGAGCGATGCTCTGACGGAGTTCGTGCGGGCCTATACGCTGCTCGTCACGGCGGCGTTGGTGATTCTGGTCCTCCTCCACCGGCCGGTGGAACGCTTCCCGCCGTTGGCGATTCGGGCCGGGTTGGTCGCGGGCCTCGCAGCGGTGGTTCTGGCCCGGGTCGTGCTGGGCCCCGCCGCGTGGGAAATGCTTCACTGGGAGGCGACCCGCGCGGCGAGCGCCACCATGCGCGCCTGGGTGGAGAAGCAGCCGCAGTTGTTCGGCGCGTTCGAGCCGGTCGTGCGGTTCGGGAGCGATACCGTGCCGGCCGCGCTCGCTCTGCAAACGCTCGCGGGGCTCTCGCTCGCCTGGCAGTGGCACCAGCGGCTCGCCACAGCGTCCCTCGGCCCGGCGCTCGGGGCGTTCCGCGAGTTTCGGTTCGGGGACTACTGGGTGTGGGCCGTCGTCGCTTCGCTCGCCGTGTGGGTCACGCCCGTGCTCGCGGGGTTGAAGGTCACGGCACTCAACCTGCTCGTCATGCTCGGCGCCCTGTACCTGCTGCGCGGCGCCGCGATCGTCCTGGCGTTTTCCGGCGCCCTCGGCATCACGCCGGCGGCGCTCGCCATCGGGGCCGCGGTGTCGACCCTGCTCATCGTGCCGCTGCTCTTGCTCGTGCCGGCGCTCACGACCCTGGGGGTGACGGACACGTGGCTGGAATTCCGGCGCCGGCTCAAGGCGCCGGCCTAACGTCATCGGAGGGCTCGGATGGAGATCATTCTCCGCGAAGACGTGCAGAATCTGGGCAGGGCGGGCGACGTCGTGAAGGTGAAGGACGGCTACGCCCGCAACTATCTCCTGCCGAAGGGGCTCGCCTACCTCGCAACCGAGGCCAATAAGAAACGGATCGTTTACGAGGCGGAGCGGATCGCCAGACAGCGCGCCGCCGAGAAGGCCTCCGCCGAGACCGAAGCGACTCAGCTTGCCGACGTCCGCCTGACGTTCACCGTCAAGGTCGGCGAGGAGGACAAGCTGTTCGGCTCGATCACCGCGAGCGACATCCAGCGCAAGCTCGCGGAGCTCGGGATCCACGTGGACAAGCGCAAGGTGGATCTCCCCGAGCCAATCCGCGAGCTGGGCGATTTCCGGGTGGGCATCAAGATCCACACCGACGTCCGTCCCGAAATCGGGATCAGCGTGGTGAAGGAATAGCGGGTCGCCCGTGCCCCGGGGCGCCGGCATCAGGTACGTGGACGGCCCGCGCCTCCGTCGCTCGCTGCTCGCGGCGGCGGACTGGGTGGCCGCGGGACGGGACGAGTTGAACCGCCTGAATGTCTTCCCCGTCCCGGACGGCGACACCGGCACGAACCTCTCCCTCACCCTCCGCGAGGTCGCGCAGGGACTGCGCGACCTCGGGGACGCCCCGCCCCCTTCCCTCCCTCAGGTCACGGAAGCGATGGCCGAGGCGAGCGTGCGTGGGGCGCGGGGCAACTCGGGAATGCTGCTCTCGCAGTTCCTGCTCGGCCTGCGCGAGGGACTGGGCGACCGCCTCACCGCCGGCACTCGAGACCTCGCGCAGGCGATCCAGCTGGGGGTCGACCGGTTGCAGGAGTCGCTGGACGAGCCCGTCGAGGGCACGATCCTCACCGTGGCGCGCGAGGCGGCGGACGAGGCCGCCCTGGCCCGGGACCAGCCCGACTTCACAGTCTTCTTGCGGCGGCTCGTCGAACGCGCCCAGCAAGCGTTGCAGCGCACGCCGGACCTGCTGCCCGTCCTCAAGGCCGCGGGCGTCGTGGATGCCGGGGCGGAGGGCTTCGTCCGGTTCCTCGACGGCATCAAGCGGCTGATCGAGGAAGGCCCGGTGGCGCAGGGCGCGGTCGACCGGCTGGTGCCGAATGCCGCGGCGCAGGCGGATGTCGCCCCAGAGCGCGACTACCAGTTCTGCACCGAGGTCACGGTGCGAAGCCCCGGGCTTCCTTCGAGCCTCGAGGCGCGGCAGGCGCTCCGCAGGCTCGGCGGGTCGATCGTGGTGCTGCAGACCGGCGATCTCCTCAAGGCGCATATCCACACCGACACTCCGGACGCCGTGTTCGCGCTGGGCGCGGGTTGGGGGACGGTCGAGTACACCAAGGCGGAGGACGTTCGCGCCCAGCATCGCGCACTCCGGGCCCGGCGGTCAATCGTCTTCGTCACCGACACGGCGTGCGACCTCCCCGACTCGCTGGTGCTCGAACACGGAATCGGCTTGGTCCCGACCCAGCTGATTCTCGACGGCCGCGTCTACCGCGACCGGCTGGAGCTCACCGCCGCCGAGTTCTTCGTCCGGCTCCGCTCCGGGTGTGACGCGACCACCTCCCAGCCGACCCCGCAGGCCTTTGAGGACGCGTTCCGTGACGCGGTGCGGGCGGGTGATCACGTCATCGCCATCGTGTTGTCCCGACTTTTATCTGGCACGTACGCCAGCGCGGAGGCCGCGGCACGGCGGGTGGACCCAGAGGGGCGGTGCATCACCGTGCTGGACAGCCGGTCGGCGAGCCTGGGTGAGGGCCTGCTCGTGCTGCGCGGGCTCGACCTCGCCGCCCAAGGCTGGTCGCCGGGGGCGGTCGGGCGGGAACTCGTGCGAGTGCGCGACCAATCGGGGGGCCTCTTCACGGTGGACAACTTCGAGCGCCTGGTGCGCTCGGGACGGGTGGGCCGGGTGCGTGCGTGGCTGGGTACCAAGCTCAACGCCAAACCCATCATGGGGTTCGCCCTCGACGGCGCGGTGGCGCCGTTGGGGCGGG